>Ga0265332_10000803_pt1 | contig 19087 bp, 17 predicted proteins | sample 41926metaG_FD_202084 | JGI IMG/M metagenome (GOLD analysis project Ga0265332, IMG submission 202084) | Rhizosphere microbial communities from Carex aquatilis grown in University of Washington, Seatle, WA, United States - 4-19-26 metaG | ecosystem: Host-associated > Plants > Roots > Rhizosphere...
AACGACGACGACTTCGACAAGGCGGCGAAGCTGTACGCCAGGGCGATCCAGATAGCTCCGTGGTGGGCGCAGTGTTATTTCAATATGGGCCGTGCGCTGGAGTCCGGCAAAAGGTTCAGGGAGGCGGACGAGGCGCTGAGGCTTTACAACCTGGCCGCTCCTCCGGCAAAGACCGCGGCGCGGCAGGCTCCCCGCCGTAAGAAGGGCGAGAAGATCCCTGATTTCAGCGGCGACTGGGGCAACGGCATGGACTGCTGGCGCTATGAATTCGAGCTGAAAGACTACGACCTGACCATAACGATGCGCTGCTGGGATTTCCCGGGAACGGTTTACGGCAGCGCCGTACTGGAAGGCAGGCAGTTCGAGGGCAGTTCAACCGGCGGGCCGGCGGGGTCGGGTATGGGGGTGCACTACCCGATACGCTTCAAAGGGGACATCAGCGAGGACGATTCCACTATAGAGATGTCGTCCATCCTGGCGCCCGAACTGGCCGCGGACGAGGCCACGCAGAACGCCGCCATGGACCAGGTGAGGGTATTCGGCGAACCCGCCTGGACGAAACAGACTTGGCACAGGGTGACGGGGGAATAAATGCGATAGCAACGGAAGGCAAGAACGCAACGGAAGGCAACAGAAGGTAAGAGAACTGCCGGATAGTGGTCCCTTCTTACTTTCCTTTGCCTTCAGTTGCTATATATTCAAAGCCTTTCTTATCGATATAGAACGTCCGGTCCTTCAGCGAAACTTTGGCCAGGCCGTTCTTAAAGCCGTGCACCTGGTCGTATTTGAAAGGGATCACGGCGGTTCCCGCCTTGTCGATAAAGCCCCAGCCGCCTTTCAGTTCTTTAAGCACCGGCGCGAGCCCGTCCTCGAAAGAAGCGCACATGGCGAAGGTGAAGGGGATGAGCTCCGTCCCTTCCTGGTCGATATAGCCGCAGCGGCCTTCGGCTTCCAGGGACTGGGCGTGGGCCAGGCCCTCGTTGTAGGGTCCGATGAAAATATAAGGGCGTTCCTTAAAGGCCAGCGTCTCGCGGCTTATAAAACCGTACTTCTCCCCCAGCCTGGCCGAGGCGAAGCCCTTGCTGAAAGGGAAGGCCTCCGCGTAGACCGGCGGCAGCGCTTCCCTGCCGGAAAGCTCGATGTAGCCGTAGCGCCCGTCCACCCTTACGCGCGCCAGGCCTTCGCTGGGCGGGTAGATCTCGTCGTAGATGCCGCCGCGGAATTCGCGGGTATCTTTGAGCAGCAGGCCCCAGCGCCCGTCCTTCTTTGCCGGCGCGGCCCCTTCCGTGAACGGCAGCAGCGTTTCGTATTCGAAAGGGACCACGGTTTTCCCGTTCTTGTCCACGCAGCCCCATTTCCCGCGGGCTTTAACGGGGGCGCAGCCCTCGCTGAAAGAACCGCCGGACTGGTAGCGCAGCGGGACCGCGGTTTTTCCCTTTTTGTCTATGAACCCGTAATTGGTGCCCGAGCGCACCAGCGCCAGGCCCTCGCTGAACGGCTCGGCGCTGTCATAGCGGGCCTGCAGCGCCGGTTTCCCGCCCGGTTCGGCATAGCCCCATTTCGCGCCGGCGTTATAGGGGATCAATTCCTGGGCGCTGGCGGCAGCGCAGCAGGCCAGTATCAGCAGTAAAGCGGCTTTCTTCATGGAGAAATGATACTAATTTTTAAATTGTATAATTCCATTACTATGAAAAAAAGAATCGCGGTTTACCCCGGCAGCTTCGATCCGGTCACCTTCGGCCACTTGGACATCATAGAGCGCGCCTCAAAAATTTTCGACCGCGTGGTGGTCAGCGTTTTCGTGCACAGCGGCAAAAAGCATATGTTCAGCGTGGAAGAGCGGGTGGCTATGCTGAAGGCGGTGCTGAAAGGCAAAAAGAACGTTTCCGTGGACTGCTTCGAGGGCCTGCTGGTGGACTATGTAAGGATGAAGAAGACCGATGTGGTCATAAGGGGCCTGCGCGCCATTTCGGACCTGGAGTACGAGTTCCAGATAGCGGCCATAAACCGCACCCTTTATTCCCATATAGAGACGGTTTTCTTCATGCCGCGTCAGCGCTATACTTACCTTTCGTCCAGCGTAGTGCGGGATGTCGCCCACTTTAAGGGCGATGTGTCCAAGCTGGTGCCGTCATGCGTGGTAAAGGCCATAGCCGCGCAGCACAAGGCCGCCAAATCGAGTGTATCCAAATATTCATGATTCGCAGCGCCATAATTTGATATATTTTACAAATCTGTGATTAGGGGAACCTTCTGGACACCATGCTGCTGCCCCTGGTTTATGGACTATAAACTAAAATAAGGGGTTAATTAATGAAAAAAGCGATGATTGCAGCAGGTTTGCTGTTTGGGGTTTTCCTTGCGGCGAATTCCGCTTTCGCCTACGACTTCATCTGGACCTATCCTATTCCGTCCACCCGTGCTCTTGTAACCAAGGGCATGAGCATTGACGCCTATCTGCCGTGGGATTCGGGCGGTTCTGCCAAAGCCATGGGTATGGGCGGCGCTTTCACGGCCGTGGCCAACGACCTGGGCGGCGCCGTGGAATACAACCCGGCCGGCCTGACGCAGGTGGAACACATCAATGTCTCTGCCCTGGCCATCGCCAAGCGCAGCACCTCGCTCAATGCCGCTGGTAAAAAGACCTCAAAGTGGGATATATTCCCCACGCAGGCCGGCGCAGCCATAAGGCTCGGCCCCCTGGCCGTGGCCCTCAGCCGCAAGCAGCCGGAAAACTCGTCCACCTATCAGGACTTCGGCAGGTCCGTGAAGCATAATATCTTCGCCCCGGACGGCTGGACCATGGGCTACACCTCGTTCAGCGACAAGCTGGACACCTCCGACCTCCACACCTACGTGCTCACCGCGGCCCTTAAACTGGGCCGGCTGTCCGTAGGCGGCAACTACAACAGCATAACCGGCGACATCACCCGCGCGCAGCACGGCGTGGATGCCACGCGCGCCGGCCTGACCTCGAATAACTTCTTCAACTCCACCGAAAAAGTGAACTTCGACGGCTACACCATGGACGCCGGCGCCCTGATAGACATGGGCGTGCTGCGCCTCGGCGCCGCCGCCAGGAACTTCAAGGGCAGCGTGGACGTGAAGCGCAATATCATCTGGCAGGACAACTTCGACGTGGGCGGAGGCAATACCTGGAACTGGTTCTCTCCCAGCAACAAGGAGACCATCACCAAGTTCGCTCCCACCTATACCGCCGCCGCCGCCCTTATGCTGGGCAAGCTGCTCACCGTGGACTTTGACTATGTGAAGGTCAGCCTGCAGGACAACGACAAGGTGCAGGGCAAGCTCGGCGCCGAGCTGGCCGTGATCCCCGGCTTCCTGTTCGCCCGCGGCGGCGTGTCCACCGACCTCAAGAATAAAATTCAAGGCCAGGACAACAAGACCAACGAGTACTTCATTGGCGCGGGCCTGAAGATGCTGGTCGTGTCCGTGGACGCCTCCGCCTCGCTGGCGCAGGCTAAAGCGGGCTCCGCCGGCGACAATATGTCGGGCGGTGTCAGTGCGACGCTGAAGTTCTAAACCTGCTTAAATAAGCGGTTTAACGGAGATCCCCTTCTCGCGAGAGAGGGGGATCTTCTTTTGCGGACGGAAAGTAATTATTCGAACTCGGTGAGGTTCTTGCGGTATTTCAACGGCACGTTCTGACGCTGAAGCTTCGGGTTGGTCCTTTCCTTGATGGCGGCGGTTTTGAAAAAGTGCTTCCAGAGGGCCTGCACTTCGGCCTCTTTCCCGTCGAACTCCAGCGCGCGCGCCGCCGTGAGCGGGGCGTAAATAAGCCGTTGTTTAAAGTACAGCGCCGCCTTGCCGCGCCTGACGTCGTGTATTACCCAGTTGAACTCGCCCAGCCGCGCCCGGAAATGCCCCGTTATCAGCGGCAGGATGTTATGGTCCGGCTCGATCTTAGAATAAAGCGTTTTATCGGCCAGCTCCTTGAACCGGACGAAGCCCTTGAACATGTGCGCCTCGCCGCCCACGCTGGCCGCCAGCCCGTGCACCTTCTTCACCCTGTCGTCCGCCAGCATGCTGTCGGCTATCGGGCCCCTCTCGGCCAGCAGCCGCACGTAGTCCAGTATCGCGGTTTCCGCGCCCTGCACTTCGGAAAGAAAGGCAAAGCGAGCGTGCTGCCAGGATTCGGCTGAACCGCGCCGCTCTACCAGGTCCCTGGCCGCGGCGGCGCGCTTCGGGTCCACGCCGGAGTTCACGTATTCCGAGAATAACCCGGGCTCCGCCGCGTTCTCTTTTGAAATAGAGCACCCGTCCCCGCCCTCCAGCCCCAGCGAGAGCGCGGTCAGAAAACCTTCAAAGCTGCCGTCGTAAAGGAAAGTCCTCATAGCTGGCCGGTCACGGTGCCGGTCAGGCCCTCCTTTACCAGCTCACTCTCGCTGAACAGGTTAAGCTGGCCGTTGGGGTTCTTGTGCTCCAGCAGTTTTACCTTTATGGCCTCCTCGCTCTCCTTCTTCACTCCGCCGTATTTGCCGCCGGCGGTAACAAAATAGACCGCCCGCTTCATCACCACGCCCAGCTTCTTCAGATCGGCAAGCGCAAGCTGCCCGGCGCGGCGGGCGCGCAGGATCCTTTTAGCCGAGGTCACTCCTATGCCCGGCACGCGCAGGATCTCCTCGTAAGAGGCTTTGTTCACCTCCAGCGGGAACTTGTCCAGGTTGTTCAGCGCCCACACGGTCTTGGGGTCGAAGGTAAGGTCCAGCGCGGGGTGCGCCTCGTCCAGCAGCTCGTCGGCGGTGAAGCCGTAGAAGCGCAGCAGCCAGTCGGCCTGGTAAAGGCGGTGCTCCCGCAGCAGCGGCGGCTCTAACAGCGCGGGCAGGCGGTTGTCCTTCATCACCGGCACGAAGGCGGAATAGTAGACGCGCTTAAGGCGCATCTTGTCGTACAGGGCCTCGCTCAGTTTTATTATCTCCCGGTCGGTCTCGGGCGTGGCGCCTATAATAAGCTGGGTGCTCTGGCCGGCCGGGGCGAAAGCCGGCGTGCTTTTGATGGAGCGGCGCTCGTCCTTGGCGGCTGAGATCCTCTGCGCCAGGCGGTTCATCGGCCGCAGCACGGTCTCTTTGGTCTTGCCCGGGGCCAGCAGGCGCAGGCTTTTGTCCGTGGGGAGTTCTATGTTCACGCTTACGCGGTCCGCCCACAGCCCGGCCTGGTCGATAAGGCTCTGGTCGGAGCCCGGTATCACCTTCATATGCACGTAGCCGTTGAAGCGGAAGGTCTCGCGCAGTTTGCGAACGGCTTTCAGCATCAGCTCCATGGTGTGGTCGGGGGACACGACTATGCCCGAGCTCAGGAACAGCCCTTCTATATAATTCCTTTTATAGAACTCGAAGGTGAGCCCGGCTATCTCGTCCGGGGTCAGGATGGCTTTGGGGGAATCGTTGGAGCGGCGGTTCACGCAGTAGGCGCAGTCGTACACGCACTCGTTCGTCATCAGGATCTTCAGCAGGGAAATGCAGCGGCCGTCGGACGTCCAGCTGTGGCAGACGCCGCTCATGTGGGCCGAACCGGTGCCTTTACCCCCGCGGTCCGAGCCGCTGGAGGCGCAGGAGGCGTCGTACTTGGCCGAGTCGGCCAGTATCTCCAGTTTTTTGTCCAGGTCCATATAAAAAGTATAGCAGGCCAACGCGACAGCGTAGTGTCGGGTTGAAATTCGCGATATTTGTCTTTACCGAGCAGGAACGGGAAAGCCTGCGTGCTATTTTTATATTATAGCTGAGCGGCACAGGATCTGCAACCCATGGAAAAAGTCTACATCTACGCGCTGTTGGCCAACCTCAGTTTCGCGGTGGGCGTGCAGTTCTTCACGCATTACGCGCGCCGCATCTCCAGCCTGTGGGTGAACTGCTTTAAGTGCATTCTGGCCACGGCGCTGTTCGCGCTTACCGTGGTTTTCCAGGGCGGGTTCCACGGGATAAGCGCCTGGTGCGTGTCGCTGTTCTTCCTTTCCGGGGCCATCGGCCTGGGCCTGGCCGACATCTTCCTTATAAAGGCGTTCTCGCTGATGGGGCCCGGCCGCACCATGCTGCTTTACGGCTTCCAGCCGTTCATTATCGGCGTCATCAGCTACTTCGCCTTCGGCCAGGCGGTGGACGCGCGGAAGTTCCTGGCCATCCTGTTCTTCATCGTCTGCCTGTTCATCTTTTCGCTCGAATCTTTCAGGAAGAACGGAAACTGGAACGTGAAGGCGGGCCTGTTCGCGCTTTGCGCCATAACGCTGGACGCGCTGGGCGTGCTGCTGACCCGCTACGCGTTCAACCTGGCCCCCGGTATTGGCACCACGGAGGGAAATTTCTACCGCGCCGTGGGGGCGCTGGCGCTGTTCGGCGTGCTTTCGCGCGTGCGGCCTTTCCATTTCATGGAGAAACTGAAGACGCTGAACCCCATGAGCGTCTTCTGGATAGGCCTGGGCTCGTTCGCCGGGACCTACCTGTCGCTGGTGTTCTACCTGAGCGCCATCCGCTATTCCGGGGCCCTCGCCGCCGTTTCCGGCATAGCCATCACCGGCACCATCTTCGCCTCAGCGTTCGAATGTGCCATCGAACGAAAGCTTCCCTCGGCTTACCTGCTTGTCTCGTTCGTCTTCTTCCTGGGCGGCATGAGCTTCCTGTTCTGACCTTATAGCATGGTATGCTCCCCGATTTTGGCCAAGGAAAAGAGGCGGTTCTCCGGAAAGCTCAGCGATAACCGCTCTTATGTTTCCTACAGATTAGTAACTGGCCACCTGCTCGCTCGGCATAGCGGCCGCGGCATTCTACGTCCGTCGCGCCTGGAGGGACCAGGCGGTAAATAATAAAGTAGTATAGGGGAAGGCAAAAGGCGGAAGGAGCTTTTTATTCTATGGCAAACACTAATGACGGACAGCACCGGCAGATACTGCAGGGGATCGCGCACCGCGCGATGATAGAAAGAGGGCTCGTCCCGGATTTCCCGCCGCAGGCGCTGGCTGAGCTGGACGCTATCCATGGACCGGCCGCGCAGACGGAAGGCGCGGCGCGCGACCTGAGGAGCCTTCTGTGGTGCTCCATAGACAACGATGAATCCCTGGACCTGGACCAGCTTACCGTGGCCGAAGCCATGCCGGGCGGGGCGGTAAAAGTCCTGGTAGCCATCGCCGACGTGGACTCCGTGGTGAAGCGGGGCTCGGCGCTGGACGCCCATGCGCGGCAGAACACCACGTCCGTCTACACCGCCGCCGCTATTTTTCCGATGCTGCCCGAGAAACTCTCCACGGACATAACTTCCCTCGCTTTCGCGGCGGACCGCGCGGCCCTGGTTATCGAACTGGTGGTCTCCGGCGACGGGGCGCTGCGGAGTTCCGACGTTTACCCGGCCGCGGTGCGCAACCGGGCCAAGCTGGCTTACAACAGCACGGCCGCCTGGCTGGAGGGCGGCGGGCCTATGCCGCGCGAGATCGCCGCGGTTAACGGCCTGGACGCCAACCTCCGGCTGCAGGACGGCGCGGCGCGGCTGCTCAGGGCGCTCCGGCACCAGAACGGTGCGCTTGACCTGGAAACCATGGAAGCCAACCCTGTTTTCGAAGGGGACCGGCTGAAAGAGATCAAGGCCGAGGGAAGGAACCGGGCCAAGGACATCATCGAGGACTTCATGATAGCCGCTAACGGCGTTACGGCGCGCTACCTGGCCGCCAAAAATTTACCTTCGCTGCGGCGCGTGGTGAGCGCGCCGAAACGCTGGGACCGCATCCAAGCGTTGGCAGTTGAGCACGGCGCGGCGCTGCCAGGGCAGCCGGACTCAAAAGCCCTGGAGCAATTCCTGTTGGCGGCGAAAACCGCCAACCCCGACCGCTTCGCGGACCTTTCGCTAAGCGTTATAAAACTGCTGGGCCCGGGCGAATACGCGGTGCAGCTTCCGGGAGACACCGCGGCCGGGCACTTCGGGCTTGCGGTAAAGGACTACGCCCATTCCACGGCGCCCAACCGGAGATACCCCGACCTTATCACCCACCGCCTGCTCAAAGCGGCGCTGGCCGGCCGCGCTCTGCCCTACGGTGTAGGCGAGCTGGGCGACCTGGCCAGGCACTGCACCGAAGAGGAAGACGCCGCGAAAAAGGTGGAACGGCAGGTGACCAAATCAGCCGCCGCGATGCTGCTGGCCGACCGGATAGGGGAGCAGTTCGACGCTTTTGTCACCGGCGCCGGGCCCAAGGGCACCTGGGTGCGCCTTGTTGAGCCGCCCATCGAAGGCAGCCTTGAGAGCGGCTTCGAAGGCCTGGACGTGGGCCACCGGCTGCGCGTGCAGCTGCTGCGCACGGACGTGGAGCGCGGCTTTATAGACTTCAAGAGAGTGGGCTAGCGGGGATGCCCGCCCCGCACGCCCGGCAGCCGCCGGGCGCGGGGAAACCCTGCAAAATTTCAAAGAAAAGGGGAGATTCTCCGGAAAAAGAGGCCGATAACCGCCCTTATTTTTCCTGCAGATAGCGCGTCTGCGCTGCCGCAAATGGCGCGGACTCAGCTGGATATGGGTATTTGACCTCCTTTGGGAGCTCTCATCTATGAAAAAATACTGTACATTAATGTCAAAAAAGTTTTTAAGTAAATCCTGTGTCATAGCGTTGGGCGCGGCTATGTTGCTTCAAAGCGCAGCGCCGGCTTTATGCGCGCAGGACAGCGGCTTACCTGATCCGATCGGCTACGGGAAAAAGATCTGGGGAGACTTAAAGGAGCTTCCCGCCAAACCGGCAGGCTGGACCAGTAGCCAGTGGTATCTGGCCAGCGGGGTGCTTGCCGCCACCGGCGCCGCTTTTTTAGTGGATGAGAACATACGCGATTATTATTTTAAACACAGAAATGAGGATTTAAGGGACGTTGAGCTGGCGACCACGCATTTCGGCGATTCCAGATATCAGGTCCCCATTATTTCCGGTTTTTGGCTGGGCGGGTGGGTCTTTAAAAGTCCGGTGATGAGTAAAATAGCGGCCGATGGAGCCGAAGCCGGCATCATTGCGGCGCTGATGATAACTCCGGCCATATGCTATATAACAGGCAGAGCGCTTCCCGAGAAAAATGAGCCCCCCATGAAATTCAAATTTTTCACGCCCAAGCGCTATTCCTTTCCTTCGGGCCATACAACTGCCGCTTTCGCTCTGGCCTCGGTACTGGACGTGGATTTACGGGGAACATTCGGCTATTGGCACACCCCCCTGGTTTATGGCGTCGCCTGCGGAGTGGCGGAATCGAGATTGTTCGACGGCGTGCATTACTTGTCGGATGTGATAGTAGGCGGAGCAATAGGCTGGTCAATAGGCTGGTGGATAGCGTCAAAAAAAAGAGGGCCGAGCGACTTAACTCTTCTGCCATACCCGGGAGGCATGAAACTGGCTGCGCGGTTCTGACGGCTGCGCAGGTCCGGGTTTCATTCGATTATAGAACCTGCCCCGGCTGACGACTGACCTGACCAACGGCGTTAGACCGGGAACTTCCCGGTCTTCGGCAAGTGTTGGCCGCGCGCCAGCCTATCCCCTGCCGGCACGCTCAACGTGGAACTGGCTGTGCGAGTCGCGGATTATGTAGAAGATGCCGAAGCTTATCGCCGCCGCGAAAAAGCACCATACGGAAGTCAGACACTGCGTATAGAACACCACCGATACGAGGAACGATAAGAACATGACAATGCCCAGTATGGACGTCCTCTTGATGCTCGAAACAAAAAGAGGGGCTAAAGTCGCGGTTAAATAGAGCAGCAGCGCCTCCGTGCCGAAAGGCTCACGGGCCGCGCTCAGGTAGGTGATGTGCCTGCCGAGTATCTCCGCGTGAACGGGATAAACCACGAAAGAGTACAGGTAATACAGCGCGGCGGCAGAGCCGCACGCCAGCAGCGCCAGGAGAACGTGTTTGCGCACTTTGCTCTTTTCCAGCAAAAAGACCGAGACCGGTATGAGCAGGGGCCAGATGATCCGCGCCATTATCACGAAGGCGGCCGTGGCCGCTTTCTGCAGCCCGGCATAGGCGGGGTGGGGCATGGCCGCCCATAAAACTCCTTCCGTGAATTGCTGGCACGCGAAGAAGAGGGGGATGCCGGCAAAGATCAGCTGCGAAGGCTTATGGACCTTTTTTAAAGTCGCCGCGCCGAAAACCGTGAGTACCGCGCTCGAAGTAAAACTGGCCCCGGCAGAAAAGCACATTTTTTCTCCTCTTTTCCCGCTTCCCGCCGCTTCCCTTTATTCTATACGATACCTTTCGCCGCCGTGAGCCGCAATGCGGAGTTGTACTTGCGCCTATCGGTACGATCCACGCAACGGCCGTGCTCCCGGCCCGCCCATTATTTTCAAAAGAAAATAAACATTTTCATTTGAAAATATCCTGCTGGCCGGACATTGGGATGATCATTGGTTTGCCCAAGTAAAAAGCGCAAGCAGCTGTTTTTTTGGCTGGCATATAAATTGCTCTACAGGGGATACAGGCGCTTACAGGGCCTAAATTTTAAAAAGCGTGTTCTTAAGGAAAAATGATATGAAAAAATTAGCGATGATCTGTCTGGCGGCCGGAATGTGCTATCTTGCTCTCTCCGCGTATAACGGCAGGCTGTTCCCCGGCGCCATGCAATCCTGGGAGTGCACCAAATACGCTCCGGACGGCAGCTGCAAGGGCTGGGCCTGATCCTGTAACCAGCGGTTTCGCTCAGCGCGCCCCTGTCCGCCCGTGCGGCAGGGGCGCGCTTTTTGTACCCGGCCGCGCCCGCTTTTATATAATAGAGATGGAACTTTTTGAAAGGACGGACCGAATGCTTAAAATATCCCTGTTTGTTCTCCTGGGTCTGCCCGCCGCGGTATTCGCGGGGGCTGTGGACGAAAATGTGCTGATACCCTCCTCTATCACGGCGCGCAGCCCGGCCCAGCCGGGACTTACCGCGGAACTCCGCCTGAAGGTGGCGACGCTCGGGCTTAACGGCATCAAGGGGCCCGGAGACAAGCCGGTATCCAGGGCGCTGTTGCTGCTGCCGAACGACCGCGCCCGGCCGGGCGTGATAAATTTCGAGATAGAGGGCGGCAGCCGGCCCGGGGTTTACCAGTGCGAGGCGCTGGGCCGGGGGATAACCTCCACCGCGGCGGTGGACGGCTGGCAGTGGGGCAAGATAGCCGGCACTAAAATTTATTACGCGCCCGAGGACGTCACCGACGGCGCCACCATACCGGGGGTCTATGACCTGAGGAATATCTCGCCCGACAAATACGAGATAGCCCTGCTGGGCAAGCCGGGCACTCCGGAGGAAGAAGCGGGGGTGCCGGCCGACGCTAAAAGCAAAGAGGGCAAGCCGCGCCCCTATTTCACGGGCGCCTGGCGGGACTGGTATCCCGCGGGCGTGAGCTTAATGCCGGTGGACCTGATGTGGGCCGCCGATTCGCAGAAGGGCACGCAGGGCGAAGGGGTGCCGTACTTCGAGCGCCGCCCCGATCCCGCAGGCGCCGCGTCCAAGGCGAGACAGGCGGCGCAGCTGGCGCATAACCCCAAATATTATTTCGGCCCGAACGGCCGCACGGGCTTCGCCGTGCACACCGACCGGTGGGAGGAACCGTCCAAACAGGCGGACCCGCAATACGCCGGGCGCCCCGAGCTGAAGGACTTCCGTTGGCGCGATACCGACGGCTGCGTGAAGCTGCGGCCCGCGTGCCTGAACCTGCTGAACGAGTTCATCGCCGGGCAGGCGGCGCTGGGCCGCCGCGTGCAGCTTGAGATCCGGGCCAATGAGCAGCTGGACGACCTGCCCGAAGCCCGCTAGGAGAATACCGCGAAGGAACGCGGCTGCAGTTCGATCACCAGCCGGTTGTCCGCCGCTGAAACGACCGCGCCGCCGCTAAGAACGGGGCGCGGTTTTTTGCCGGGGGCGCCGGGGCGCATGGAGATCTTCGCCGCCGCGCCGCCGTTATTGATAACGCAGACTATCTGCCTGCCGCCCGGCAGGAAGCGCCTGAAAGCCAGGATGTCGCCGGCGCAGTAGTCCTTCATGAATTCGAAACGGCCTTCCTGAATTACCGGGTTATCCTTGCGCAGCGCGGCCAGCTCCCGGTAAAGCCCCGGCAGGTCTTTGTTCCAGCTCTTCTTATTCTTCCAGGGCATGCCCCTGCGCGCGCCGTTGTTCAGCGTGCCGGACAGGCCCAGTTCCTCGCCGTAATAAACGTTCACCGCGCCCGGGAACAGGAAGGAGAACACCGCGGCCAGCTTCATGCGCGCGATATCCCCGCCGTAAGTGTCGAACATCCGGTCGGTGTCGTGGCTGGACAGCATGTTCATCTGCACCAGCGTGGTGTTGAACTTGTACAGGCCCAGCAGGCGCTCTATGCCGGCCATGAATTCCCCGCGGTCCATGGGCTTGAGCCGGCGACCGTCGTAGGAATGGGTCAGCCGCAGCTTCTCTCCGCCGAAATAAGAGATACAGTTGGCGCTCAGCTGGTAGTTCATAACCGCGTCGAACTGGTCGCCCTTCAGCCAGCGCTGCGCCGGGCCCCAGATCTCGCCGGTGATGTAGCAGCCCGGGTTCACGGCCTTGCAGACGCGCCTGAACTCGCGCCAGAACGCGTCGTCGTTGATCTCGTTCGGCACGTCCAGCCGCCAGCCGTCGATGCCGGTCTCCAGCCAGTATTTGGCCACGCTCAGAATGAAGTTCCGCACTTCGGGATTCTGCGTGTTGAACTTGGGCAGCGCGGGCAGGTTCCACCAGCAGGCGTAGTTGGGCCGCTCGGAAACTTCCAGGTTATAGGCTTTCAGCGGGTAGCCGTGCGCGTGGAACCAGTGCCTGTACGGGGAGGCTTTGCCGTTCTCCAGTATGTGGTTGAACTGGAAGAAGCCGCGGCTGGCGTGGTTGAACACCCCGTCCAGGATCACCTTCATGCCGCGCTTGTGCGCCGCGGCCAGGAAGGACTTGAAGGCCGCGTTGCCGCCCAGCAGCGGGTCCACGGCGAAATAGTCGAAGGTGTGGTAGCGGTGGTTGGCCGCCGAGGCGAAGATAGGGTTGAAGTAGACGACGTTTACTCCCAGGTCCGCCAGGTAGCCCAATTTCTCTTCGGCCCCTTTCAGGTTGCCGCCCTTGAAGCCGTCCTGCGTTTCGGGAGCGTCCCAGTTCTCGAATTCGCCGCCGGTCTTCGCGGAGGGGGACTTGGCGAAACGGTCCGGGAAGATCTGGTAGATGACCGCGCCTTTTATCCAGTCGGTGTTTTTCATATTTGTCCTTTGAATTTAAAAGCCCCCCCGGAGATCTTCCGGAGGGGCTTGCAGGTTTCGATCCGCTCCGTGTGGTTTAGATCTTGCCTTTCTTCTCAAGCTGCTGTTTCAGCATTTCGCCCATCGAGCCGAGCGGCTGCTCGGTGTGGGTTTCGGGCTTGCGGTACTTTTCCATCGTGGCCTGGGTCTCGTCTTCCTGGCGGCTGATGTCGGCCGGTACCAGGGAAATGCGCTTGTTCACGGGGTCCACGTTCTCCACGCGCACCTCTATCTCCTGGCCCACTTTCAGAACTTCCTCGGGGTGGTTGATGCGCTTCCCCTCCGCGCCGCCCAGGCGGGAGACGTGCACCAGGCCGTCCACGCCGTCGGCCAGCGTGACGAAGGCGCCGAACGGCGCCAGGCGCGAAACACGGCCGGTGTGGTAGGAGCCCACGATCCAGTTCTGGTCCGCGGTGTCCCACGGGTTGGCTAAAGTGTCTTTCAGGCTGAGGGAGATGCGCTGGTTCTCCCAGTCGAGGCGCTTTATCACCACTTCCACGGCCTGGCCGGAGGAAAGCACGTCGCTCACTTTTTCCGTGCGGCTCCAGGCCAGCTCGGAAACGGGCAGCAGGCCTTCCACGCCGCCGATGTCCACGAAAGCGCCGAATTTCTGTATCGAGGTGACCACGCCCTTCACCCTGTCGCCCTCGCGCAGCGCTTCCTTCAGCGCGGCGATCTTCTCCTGGCGTTCCTTCTCCACCATCTCCCTGCGGGAGAGCACGATGTTGCGCCGGTCCAGCTCGATGATGTAGAAAGCGAACTCGCGGCCGATGTATTCGGCCTTGTTCTCGTCGCGGCGCATGCCCATCTGCGAAAAGGGGCAGAAGGCGCGCATGCCGCCGCTGAGGGTGATCTCGAAACCGCCTTTGGTCTCCCTGGCGATGGCGCCGCCCACGGGGAGGTGCCCCTTGAAGGCGTCCTGCAGCTGGGCTATGGCCGCGGGGCCGGTGCCTATGCGGGTGGTGAAGCGCATCTCGCCTTCCTCGGTGTGCAGGAACCAGGCGCGCACTACGTCCCCCTCTTTGGCTATCAGGTTGCCCTCGGCGTCCTTCAGTTCGTTGATGTCGACGTAGCCTTCGCCTTTGCCGCCTACTTCGATCAGCGCCCACTCGGGGGTGAGCTTCACTATCGGGGCTTCGACCTTCTGGCCGGGCTCCATCCTGGAAGGTTCTTTGTAGGTCTGTTCGAACATCTCCGCAAAATTTTCGGTGCTTTCTTCGTCTTGCTGGTGAGCGTCGTTCATGGTGTGTCCTTGGTTCTGTAATTTCATGCCGCCCCGGATGGCTCCGGGCTTCCCGGGCGCTGACGCGCGGCGGGGGCTATAGATACTATGATAGCAATTTCTCATAATGCCGTGGAATAGCCGGGCCCGGAACGTTCGCGTTTTTTTGTATTATTATATAAGGATGGGGGCCAAAGCGGTCTGTGGAGCTAAGGCGGAGAAAATGGACAACACCAAAAAATCTCGCTTCATCCTCGGCATAGCGGGCGGTTCCGGTTCCGGCAAGACCACCCTGGCCGGGAAACTTATCGAACAGTGCGGCAAGATAGGCATAGACGGCCAGCTCTTCTCGCTGGACAACTATTACCAGCCCCTCGACCACCTCAGTTTTGAAGAGAGAAAAACCTACAATTTCGACCATCCCGACGCTATCGACGCCACGCTGGCGGTGAAGCAGCTGCACGACCTCTGCGCGGGCAAGCCCATACACCAGCCGGTCTACGACTTCAAGCAGCACACCCGCGAAAAAGAATGCATGGTCTGCAAACCCACCCAGCTGATAGTGGTGGAGGGGCTCTATACCCTTCATTTTCCCAAACTGCTGGCGCTGTGCGACTACAAGATCTTCGTCTCTACCGGCATGGTCACGGCCATGCTGCGCCGCGTGCAGCGCGACATCAGCGAGCGCGGCCGCGACATAGAGGGCATCAAGCACCAGATCCTGGCCACCGTGCTGCCGATGTACGAGACCTATGTGAAGCCTTCGCAGAAGAACGCCCACTTCTCTATAAACTGGGAGGGCGAGGAGATCCCCGGCAAGGCCGCCGAGGGCCTGGTGCGCATGATGCGCGACCACTTCCGCTGAGACATGCGGACCGCCGAGAGCAGCCCCGGGCAGCCGGGGCTGTTTTTTTTGCGCCGGGCTTGACAAGATCTTGCAGGCCCTTGACAGCGCAAGCCTTAGCTGGTATTTTATATGGGAGGCTATATGAAATCCGCGCTACTGATATCCGCTCTTACGCTCCTTGCCTTCAGCCCGCTGTCCCTTCGCGCGGAAAGCAGTTTTGGCGCCCTTAAAACCGCCGATATAGACGTCCCGGTGGCGGCTCCCTCCAAAGTGGGCGTGATGGAGAACTATGATCCCGCCGTGGGCGGCAGCCTGGCCGCCGTGGCCGAGAAAAGAAATAGCGGCGCCTGGAAAGGGAAATGCTACAACTACGTGGCCTGGGCCATGCACTATGCGGGGATCCTGGATTTTAATTCCTGGGTGGCGATGGGCATAGAGCCGGGTTATTCCGCGGACGCGGCCGATTTTGCCGTGTGGGCGGGCAAGAACGAGGAGAAGATGCGCCGGGAGCTGAAGCTGGCCATCCTGCCCACGCCCGAGAACAAGGACGAGGTGCCTCTGGGCAGCATCCTGGTGTATGACAGGGGCTGGTGCGGTTTCAGTTCCGCCAGCGGGCATATCGAAGTGCTGACCGGGCCGAACAAGGCCTGCAGCGACAACTGCGAGGGTCTGGACCAGAACTGCTTCGCGGATCCTTCCATACGCGAGCACGTGCACGTGTATATCCCCGTAAAGTAACAGGAACCCCCGGGAACTTAAAAAGCCGCCGCGTGGCGGCTTTTTTTGTGCAATAAAATATTGGTGCGAAAGAATCTCAACATCTGCATGCTGGCGCTGGCAGGAGTTGTCTGCGCTTTCTACCTGGCCACCCTGCGGACCGGGCAGGGCTGGATGGACGACTACGCCCAGTACGCCCTGCACGCCGCCAACCTGGCGGAAGGGAAGCCCTACAGGATCCCCGGCTATATTTTCAACCCGGACTACCAGTACACCGGCCCGGTCACCTACCCGCCCGTTTTTCCGCTGCTCCTGGCCCCGGTCTATAAAGTCGCGGGATTCGACCTGCGGGCCATGAAGGGGGAGACGGTTTTCTTCTTCTCCGCGTTCCTGTACCTGCTGTTCCTGCTTTTCAGGGATGTCCTGCCGGGCGCGGCGCCGCTTATCATAGCCGGCCTCGTCGGGTTCAACCCGGTGTTCTGGAAGTTCAAGGATTATCTCTACTCGGAATACCCGTTCCTCTTTTTCAGCTTCGCCGCGCTCTATGTTTACGGGTTGGCGCGCCGGGCCGAAGACTCGGGCGGGAACTGGCGCGCGGCCGCGCTCGGGACCGGCCTGCTTACCTATCTCGCCTGCGGCACGCGCACCGCTGGCGCGCTGCTGGTCCCGTCTTTCCTTCTGTCCGATCTGCTGGCGTCGCGCCGGTTCTCAAAAACATTTATTGCCGCTTTCTCCGCGGCGGCCGCGCTGGCGGCAGTCCAGACGCTGACGCTGCACAGCGACGCGGTCTATGTGGAGCAGGCCCGCGCCTGGTTCAGGGACTCTTCGTTCTTCACCGTGATCTTTAAAAATTTACGGGATTATCCGGGCAGGTTCATGCTTCTTTTCGACAACGGTTTCAGCCGGGCCGGGGCGTGGGCGCTGCTGGCGGCGGTTTCAGCCCTGGCCGCGGCGGGTTTTGCCGCAAGGCTGAAGGCGAAGGCGGGCCTGCTTGAGGTTTACGCGGTTATCGGCGTTCTGTTCCTGCTGGTCTGTCCGGCGGCGGACGGGATACGCTACGGGTTTACGCTGGTGCCGCTGCTGTTCTGTTACGCTTTCCTCGGCTGGGCCGCTTTCTCCAAAAAATTGGGCGGCGCGGCGCGTTACGCGGGGCCGGCGCTGCTGCTGCTTACGCTCGCCTCCTATGGCGACGCCTATTCGCAGGCCAACTACGGGGCTTTTAAGGAAGGGACGGAAAAAACGGAAACGAAGCAGCTGTTCGAATATGTTTCGGCCAGCACCGCGGCGTCGGATATTATAATTTTCCGCAAACCAAGGACCCTGCTCTTCTACACCGGGCGGGCCTCCTCGATGTACCAGCTCACCGGCGGCGACGATAATCTTGCGGCTTACATTAAAAAGATCGGAGCCGGCTACGTAATAACCGGTTGCGTCTTCCCCGAGGACATTTCTTATCTTCAGCCGTTCATGGACCGCCACGCCAAACTGTTCCGACAGGTCTACGCCAACAATGATTTCAGGGTTTACAAGGTGCTTTAGCGGCGGAGACCGCCGGGGAGAACTATGAACATACGTTTTGATCCGCTCAAGATCCTGTGCCTGGCCGCCGCGGTCGCGGCGGGCCTGTGCGCCGCGGCGCGCCCGGCCTCCGCCGCGGACGATACGGGAGTCAGGGGGACCGCCGAAGAGCAGCCACTTGACCAGTGGGTGGCCGAACAGGAGGGGAAGTCCTGGGCGCAGCTCCAGAAGAACATCTCGCCGGCCGAGCCCAAGACGCCGGGCGGGCCGGCCCCGCGTCGCGGGATCGTGGTGGCGGCGCTGTCCAAAAACGATCCCGACTATTACTTCCACTGGGTGCGCGATTCCTCGATAGTGATGCTGGACGTGATCAAGGCATTCGAAAGCCGGCGGCCATACGCCGAGCCCGGGAAATTCCAGCCCATGATGCGGGATTTTCTGGAACTGAGCCGCAGCCTGCAGCGGATACCGTCGGAGTACGGCCTGGGTGAGCCCCGCTACACGGTCGACGGGAAGGCCGACACCATCCCCTGGTCGCGGCCGCAATTCGACGGCCCCGCGCTGCGGGCTTTAGCCGTCATGGAGTATCTGAAGGCGGCGGCGCCGCAGCGGCGCGCGCCCGCCCTGAAGGTGCTGAAGACGGACCTGGATTTCATCGCCGCCGCGCGCAACCGGCGCGGGTTCGATATCTGGGAGGAGTACAAAGCCGACAATTACAACACGCGTCTGGTCCAGCTGGCGGCGCTGGAGAAAGGGGCGCGCTGGTTCGGGCCGCGCTACCAGAAGGCCTGCCGTGAGCTGGAGACCCTGCTGGACGACCATTGGGACCCCGCCCGCGGGTTTATGCGCTCGCAGCTGGCGATCGCCGCTACGGACGGCTACACCTCGAAAAAGACGGACCTGGATTCGGCCGTGATCGTGACGGTCATGGACGCGGACCGCGACGCCGAAGCCCACTCCGTGCTGGACGACCGCATCCAGGCCACCGTGGCCGTGCTCGAGACTTTGTTCCGCGGCGAGTACGCCGTCAATAATAGGGAAGATATGGGGCTGGGGTACGGCCGGTATGCCGGCGACTCGTATTACGGGGGGAATCCCTGGTACCTGATCACGGCCTACTACGCGCAATTCTATTACCGGCTGGCCCGCCGGGTCGAGGAGGGGCGGCCCTTCAGGATCACAAAGATCAATGCCGGGTTCGTGCGGGGGCTGCTGCCCGGAGAGAAGCCGGAGTCCCTTGCGCCGGGGACGGAGGTAACGCGCGGCCATGCGCTGTACCGGCCGCTGCTGGCGGCGCTGACCGGGCGGGGGGACGGGATCATGCGCCGCATCCGCTTTCATACTCCGGCCGACGGGCAGCTTTTCGAGCAATTCGACAAGAATACCGGCCAGCCGGTCTCCTCGCTGGGCATCGGCTGGGCCCACGCTGCGTTCCTGGGTGCGGCCATGGAGCGGGCCCGGCTCATGGCCGGCGCGGCCGGGACCGAAAGCCCGGCCGCGAAGCCGTAAAACGGGCGGCCGGCTGGGACGCCCGCGAAAACA
>Ga0265332_10000806_pt1 | contig 19038 bp, 19 predicted proteins | sample 41926metaG_FD_202084 | JGI IMG/M metagenome (GOLD analysis project Ga0265332, IMG submission 202084) | Rhizosphere microbial communities from Carex aquatilis grown in University of Washington, Seatle, WA, United States - 4-19-26 metaG | ecosystem: Host-associated > Plants > Roots > Rhizosphere...
GACGATCGCTAGCTACTCGGCTCGCGGTAAGCGGCTCCAGGTGCTCTACCGCTGGCCGGCCGCCCAGTGCCTGAGCGCGAACACCACGGTGATGTGGACGTCCCCCGACGCCAGCACCGCCATCGTGAGCCTCGACCTCTCTATGAAGGGCATCAAGGTGACGGCACCGGAGAGCAGCCGGTTCGGCATTGTCTCGGGTGGCCACTTGACCGTGCTGCCCCCGCTGCTCGCCGGCGACTACGCGACCATCGCCTTCTAGGATGTGGCTGGCAGCCGGGCAACGCTAGCCCGCGGCCGCGCCTTCAGGCCAGCGGGACGGCGGCGATCTCCGCGAGCAGCGCTTCTTTCGACGGCTGGTCGAGGAAGGAGGCGCGAACCCCGTTGGCGGCGAGCCCGGCGAGCTCGGCGGGGGAGAACCCCAGGTCGCGCCCGGCCACCAGGTACTCATTGCTCAGGGAGGTACCGAACATCGGCGGGTCGTCGCTGTTCAGCGTCACGAGCAGCCCGGACTCGGTCATCCGCCGCAGCGGGTGCCCGGCGATCGAGGGCACGCACCGCGTGCACACGTTGGACGTCGGCGACACGTCAACGGGCAGCTGCCGCTCGGCCAGCCAGGCGACGAGCGCCGGGTCGTCGAGCGACCTGATCCCGTGCCCGATCCGCTCCGCGTGCAGGTGGGTGACCGCCTCCCACACGGTCTCCGGGCCGCTGTTCTCCCCGGCGTGCGGATTGCAGCGGAGCCCGGCGGCGTGCGCCGCGCGGAAGACGTCCCTGATCAGGGCCGTGTGCGGGGCGCGCCCCGCCTCGATCCCGCCGATGCCGAACCCGACGAGCCCGGCCGGCGGGTTCTTGAGCGCCAGCCGCAGCGCGTTCTCCGCGTGGACGTCCGCGAGCTGCCCGGGGAACTCGATGATCCATCCCATCCGCACCCCGGAGACCGCGAGGGCGTCCCGCGCCCCGCTGTCCAGTGCCTCGGTGATCGCCGCGTCCGGCATGCCGATGCGCTGGAACGCGTAGGGGCCGAACTGGAACTCCGCGTACCGCACCCGCTGTGCGGCGAGGTTCCGCGCCACCCCGCGCACCAGGTCCGCGATGTCCTCCGGCTCGGACAGCAGCCGGCTGACCGCCCCGTACACGTCGATGAAGTGCGGGAAGTCGCGGAACGTGTAAAACTCCCGTAGCCCGTCCGCGCTCGTGGGCACCCCAGCCTCCGGATGCCGCCGCGCCAGCGTGAGCACGGTCTCCACCGGCGCCGAACCGACCAAATGAACGTGAAGTTCTACCTTGGGAAGAGCGGAGATGAACGCTTCGAGTGTGTCCATATCCGGAACGCTAACAGCCGCCCGACCGGACACGGTGATTTCTAACATCAGAAAGTCAAATTCGTCAGGGAGTCCTAGCGAGGGCGTGCCCGGCCTGGCCCGGTCAGCTCCTACTTGGCCGCCTTCGCCTTGGCGGCGGCCTTCATCGCCTGCTTGTAGCTGCGGACCTTGCCAAGGGACTCGTCGTCGCTGATGTCAGCGACCGACACGTACGACCCGTCCTCGCCGAACGGTCCGGCCGCCGCCTGCCAGCCCGGCGGCCGGACGCCGAGCTGCTTGCCGAGCAGGGCCACGAAGATCTTCGCCTTCGCCTCGCCGAACCCGGGCAGCGCCGACACGCGCGTGAGCAACTCATCGCCCGAGGACGCGGTCGCCCACAAGGCCGCCGCGTCCCCGTCGTAGTCGGCGACGATCAGCCGGGCCAGCTCCTGCGTCCTGGCCGCCATCGCCTTGGGGAAGCGGTGCAGCGCCGGCCGCTCGGAAAACACCGCGGCAAGCGCCTCCGGGTCGAAATCGGCCAGCTCATCGGCGGTAGGCTCGTGTCCCAGCCGCCGAACCAGGTCACGCGGCGCGGAAAACGCCCGTTCCAGGGGAACCTGCTGATCGAGTAGCATCGCGATTAGCAGCGCGAGGGCGTTGCGCGACAGCAGCTCGTTGGCCTCATCGTCAACTGGCAGCGAGATCGGCACAGCGGTCCTCCAGGGTTAGCGGATAAGGTGGAGCCACGGGCTAAGCAGGTCCCGGTGGATCCGGATGGATGGAGTCATCATGACACCGAGCATGAAGGTCGGGATCGCCGGAGTCGTTCTCGGGCTGATCCTGCTTGCCGTACTGCCGTGGTGGGCAGCGGTCGGGATCATCATCATCGCCGCCGCGATCCCGGTGGGCGGCTACATGACACTCGACAAATCGCAGCGCCGCCGCCTGCGGGCCATCCGCGCCCGCCAGCGCGACTAGCTCCGGAAGGCGGAGCCGCACAGCCGGCATACGGGGGGACGGGTCCCTGGACGGCACCGTCCGCGCGGGCGGGCCTGATACGATCGCGCTCTTTGCGATCAGGCCCGCCCGCGCGGACATGGGGGGTACGGGGGGTTGTCCCCCCGGAAGATAAGAGCCCCGGCCGGCAGGCCCGCCAGGTGCCCGCCGGCCGAGGCCGTCCGCTACCGGCCTTCGGACACCCGCGTGATGTAGGTGATCCCGACGAAGGACCGGTAGACCTCAAGCGGATCGTCTCCCTCGATCCGTACCGACCGCGTGCCGCTCAGTTCGGCGCCCTTGACCCAGCTCGCGACGGCGGCCATGTCCGCGGTCTGGAAGTCGACGTCGAGGCGGGCAGGCAGCGGGATGACCGGCAGCCGTATCGACCCGAGCCGGCGCAGGGCCGCCTCCGCCCCCGCGTAGATCATCTCGCGTGCCTCTTCCGGGTGGACCTGCGCCGCGGCGAACCGCGTGATCGACCCCTTCACGGTCACCAGCTCGGCCTCCTTCATGAAGGGCGCGGCCTCCGCCGCCGTCACCTGGTCGCCGGTGATCAGCGCGACCGGCACCCCGTGCCCGAGCGCGACGAGCGCGTTGATCCCCGACTCCCCGCACTCCACGCCGTTCAGCCGCACCCGGGACACCACGGACGGGTTGTAGGTGTGTGACAGGACAGACGGCTCGCCGGAGATCGACCCGTGGTACCCGATGAAGAAGACCGCGTCGAACGACGCGTCGAGTCCCTCCATCATGTACCGCGGCTTGTGCCGGCCCGCGATGTAGGCCGCGCGCCCGTGCAGGTCCACCGGGTTGAGGTTGTTCATCGCCCCGTGCGAGTCGTTGCACACGACCTCGGTGGCCCCGCCGGCCAGCGCCCCGTCGATCGCCGCGTTGACCTCGCCGAGCAGCAGCGCCCGCCCCTCCTCGTAGGCCTGCCCGGGCGGCCCGCACTGCGCCCAGTCGACGATCCCGGCGACGCCCTCCATGTCAAAGGAAATAAAGACCTTCATGCAAACCATTATCCAGAACGGATGCGGCCGATTCTTTCGGTGCTCCGCTAAAGCCTCAGACCAGGCCCACCCAACCCGGCAGGAGTCTCCCATGGCAGTACGCAGGCTCAACCACGCGGTGCTGTACGTCAACGGCGTCGCCCGCGAGGTCGAGTTCTACACGCGGACCCTCGGCTTCGAGGTCCGCATGGAGATACCCGGCCAGGCGGCCTTCCTTCGCGCCCCGGACTCGGTCAACGACCACGACCTTGGCCTTTTCGAGGTGGGCGCGGGCCACGCCGACGGCCGCCCGCGGGTCGGCCTCTACCACCTGGCGTGGGAGGTCGGCACCCTCGCCGAGCTCGTCGATACCCGCAAGCGCCTGGTGGACGCCGGCGCCCTGGTCGGCGAGAGCGACCACCGCCTGTCGAAGTCGCTCTACGCCAAGGACCCGAGCGGCATCGAGTTCGAGGTCCTGTGGCGCGTCCCGGTTGAGGACTGGGATGCCGAGCTCGCCCGTGACGGCGGCTTCACCGTCCCCCTCGACTGGGACCGCACCCTGTCCCGCTGGGACCCCGGCCTCAAGACCGGCGCCGCCGCCAACTCCCCCACCTAGGGGCATGCGCCGGGCGGCTCCACTTTCGATCAGTTCCTGCGTGTTTTCCTGACTCTGTATCAGTTTCGGTCATTTCCGCGCCCGTTATGTCCGATATGGAAGCAGAAACTGATAGTAAGTTGTCCCGGGAGGCGGGAATGGCAAGTCGCGGCCCGCTGAGGGCGGGGGCGCGCCAACCCGGAGCCGGCTGCTGGGGCCGGGTCACGCGCAACGCCAACCCGGCAACGCCCCACCGGTAATGCCTACCCTGCGCGTGAGCAGCCGCGGCCCGGGGTCGCTAGCGGCGTCGGCTGGGGGGGAGGGGCTGAGTGGGGCTGGTGCGGTTGCCTGGGACGTTCGGGCCGAGAGGGGAGCGGAGGCGGGCAGTGGCGACGACGCGGGCGATGATCGTGATGATGATGGCGATGGGCAGGGTCTGCGGCAGTTCGCCGGACGGGGCGAACACGACGACGGCGAACGCGGCCGCCACGCCGCCGAAGACGATGGCCAGGGCGGCCAGCACCCGGCGGCTGAGCAACGTGCTGCGGGCCAGTTGCCTGGCCTCGGGGGGCAGCCGGGTCAGCATGACCGCGAAGGCACCCACGGTGGCCAGGATGAGCGTGGCGAACCCGGCGCCGATCGGCAGCACGCCCGTGTGCATCACGGTGGGGATCCACAGCAAGGTCATGGCGACGAGCACGAAGATGTAGATCATCCGCGACACCGAGCGGATGATGACCACGTCGATGTTCCTGCTGTAGATGTGCTCGCCCGGCGTGGTCCGCGCCGCGTTGATGAAGTGCCTGATCGCGCCGGTCGTGTCATGGCGGCGGAGCCGGATCCGGCCAAGTTCGTTCATCGCGCCGCTATGCGCGGGATCAAGCGCCAGGGCGCGCTCCTGATGGCCCCGCGCACCGTCTAGGTCGCCCCGGGCCAGGGCCACCTTGCCGGACAGGAAGTGCACGTCGGGCTCGTTGGGTGCCAGCGTGCGCGCCTCGGCCGCCGCGGAGGCGGCGATCGCGGGCTGGCCCGCCGCGAGCGCGGCCTGCGCGACGCACACGTGGGTCTGCCAGTAGCTGGGCGCGAGCCGTCGTGATTCCGCCGCCGCCCGCAGCGCTTCGCCGTGGTGACCGAGGTGCATGAGCGCGTTGGAGGCGAGCCGGTGCGGCCACTCCTCGGTCGGCTCGATGGCCGCGGCCCGGTTGGCGGCCTCGACCGCCTCGGCGAAGCGGTCGGCGCCCAGGTGCGCCCGGGCGAACAGGCACCAGGCCCGGCCGCTGCCCGGCTCGGCGGAGACCAGCCGGGCGAGCAGGGTGGACGCTTCCTCGTAACGCCCGAGGTCGAGCATCGTGGCGGCCCGCGCCAGCTCCTGCCTTATCTCCGTCACCGCGCGCTAGTCAGATCAGCCGGCGCTTACGCAGGTATGCCACGAGATCATCGTATGCGCCGCCCTCATTGGCGAACAGCGCCACGTTCCGCGCGGTCTCGAACCAGGTGCCGAGCGACGGCCGCACCTCGCCGACGGCCGCCTCCAGGTCGCCCTGCCCGATCAGCCGGGGCTCGCCGCGCCGCACCGAGTCGAGCAGCGCCCGTTCCGCGGCGGTCTCGCAGACGTGGGCGATGTCCGCGCCGGAGTAGCCGTCGGTCAGCCGCGAGAGCTTGGCCAGGTCGATGCCGGCCACCGGGCGGTCCCGCAGGTGGTAGCGGAACACGCCCTCGCGCGCCGGGCCGTCGGGCGGCAGCACAAGCAGCGTGCGGTCGAAACGCCCGGGACGCCGTAGCGCGCTGTCCACGTCCCACGGGTGGTTGGTCGCCGCGAGCAGGAACACCCCGGTGTTGTCCGACGCCACGTCGTCGAGCTCGAGCAGCAGCTGATTCACCGCGGAGCGCATCGGCGTGTTTCGCAGCTGTGACCGCTTCTGCCCGATCGCGTCAACCTCATCGAGGAAGACGACGCAGGGTGAGTTGCGCCTGGCGACCTCGAAGAGCTCGTGGATGTTCCGCTCGGAGCGCCCGACGAACATGTCGATCAGGTCCGCGAACGACACCGTGATGAACCGGGCGCCGAGCTCGCCGGCCACCGCGCGGGCGATGAACGTCTTCCCGCATCCCGGCGGCCCGTACAGCAGCAGCCCGCCGCGCAGGGACTTGTTGTAGAGCTTGCGCAGCTCGGGGTTGCGCATCGGCGCCAGGAACGCCGCCTCGAGCCGCTGCTTCACCTCGTCGAGCCCGGCGACGTCGGCGAGCGTGAGGCCGGTGTTCTCGGCGTCGTAGGCGCTGGCCTCGTCGAGCCCGGCGGAGACGGACCCGGCGTCGCCGACGAACATCGCCGGCAGCACGTCGCGTAGCTCGTCCTCGGCCTGCGACCAGTCGTAGGCGTCGGCCCCGTGGTCGCCGGCCCCGTGGTCGCCGGCCCGGTGGTCGGCGACACTGCCGTCGTCGGTCCCCTCGTCGCTTTCCTGCGCGCCGTTCCCCGGGACGCCGTCTCCCGGCACAGCGCCGCCGCCCTGGGCCGGGGCGGAGCCAGGGGCGGGGGAGGCGGAGCCACGCGCTCGTTCTGTGGAACTGTCGAGGTCGGCCGGCGGGGAGGCCGGCGGGCCTGAGACCTCGGCGGAGGAGGTGAGCATCCGCATCGCCTCCGCGTTCCCCGGATCTCGCTGCAGCACGGCACCGAGGTGCCGCACGGCCTCGTCGCGCTGCCCGGCGCGCAGCAGCATCGTCGCCAGGTGCAGGCGAAGCGGCACGTCGTCGGGCATCGCGGTCACCGCGTTACGCAGGCTGTCCAGTAGTGGTTCAGGTTCCATGCGTCCGTTCCGGGGAGTGAGTGCGACCTCTTCTCACACTATGATCCCTGGCGGCCCGGTCGGTACCGATAGCCGTATTCTCCCAGGGAGAAGCGGGGACTCCCGCCCTCCGGCGTCGTCGTGTCCAGGTACCCAGGCGCCATGATTCCCTCCCGTCGCGCCCGTGGTCACGCCCGGCCGGGAACGGCGGCGGGCCGAGCCCGTCCCTGGGTAACGGCAGCGGTCACCGCGGTGAATACCAGTGGGGAACGTGACGTCAATTGAGAAATGCGTTAACGGGAGGGGAGTCCCATCCTTTCCGGGGCGGAAATTAAGATGCCACGCTCTTCTCGCCCGGCTTTGGCAAAGGCACATCGCGAGTCCTTTGCAGATCTTGGCGGAGAATTTTACTTTCGGCAAGCCCGTCGCCGCTCATTGCTTTATGTCGTTATGCCTTTGCGGTCGCTGGCCGGCAATTGCCGGACGGGAACTGCGGCCGTCTGACGGCTGGCCGGGCGTGTTCGCCCGGGGTGTCGCCGCTCTCCCGCGTGGCTAGCCGGCCTCTCTCGCGCCTCCTGGCATGGCATTGCCAGCCGCTGGGGCGGCCCGAACCGTCACATCGGTAACTCCGCAAGGACAGTTGCGCGTTGCCGTGCTGCGGTGCTTAACCACGGTGCGGCGCTCCGTTAGAGCGCCTTGTGTCCGGAAATATCGGTCATGCCGTGCGAACCGGCATTTAAGTAATTTTTTGATGTATGGGGAGGTCAGCAGGCGTGGTCGGCGGTGGTTGAGTCGGCATTAAGGGCATTGACCGTGCTGGCCGGAACCTCGCCGGCGGCCACGTCGGTCTGGACCGTCCTGAGCTCGCTGAGCAGGCTGTTTAGTGCTGACTTGACCGAGGTGCCGTGCGCCGCGGCGACCGCCTGCGTCAGCTCGGTGACCGTCGCCGACGTGTCCGCGGACAGGCGAGACTGCGACGCCTGCGTGTTCAGGTCGTGGACCATGTTGTCGTAGGCCGTCAGCGTGGGGCCCGCGTACGCCGTGCAGCCGGGGTCGGATGTGTTGAACAGCCGGGGCGCCAGGATGACGCCGCCGATCGCGACCACGCAAAGGACGCCAGCGCCGACGACAAGCACCCGGTTCCTGTTCTTGCTGGGTGACGCCCCGGCGTCCCCGGCCCGGGCGAACGCGTCGGTGATCCGCCGGCGGCCCGTACGACCGGGCCGGTCGGGACCACCTGGGCCCGCGGGCCCGGCATAGCCGCCGGGCCCGCCCGGCTGGTCGTAGCCCGGCTGGTCGTAGCCCGGCTGGTCGTAGCCCGGCGGCGGCGGACGGTGCAGCGCGGTCGTCGCCTGGAACTGAGGGTCGTTCGGGTACTGGGGGCCACCGGGCAACGAAGGCGTGTCTGAGAACCAAGGCGCACCCGAGGCAGGCGGGAACTCCCTGCCTCGTGGGGGCTGAACGGATTCGGGATACGTGCCCTGGCGGTACGCCGCGTTCTGCGGGGCCGTGCCCGCGGACGGCTCGTAGCCTCCACGGGAGGTGAACCCGCCCTGCGGTTCTGGCCCGCTCTGGCCGGTGAAGAATCCAGGCTGCTGAGGGGGCGCGTACCCGCCACGTGGATCATGGGCTGGGTTGCCCGGATATCCGCTGCCCGCGGGCGGGTATCCGCCCGGTGCGGACAACCCGTTCGCGCCGTACCCGCCGGGCACAACCCCGCCTGATCGCGGATCTGGGCCGGGAGGCTGCGGACGATAAGGTCCCGGTGCCCATGTTCCGCCGCCACCGTCGGGGTAACCGCTGGTGGGACTGGGGTAACCGGGACTGGGGTAGCCGCCGGCCGCGCCGGGGTAGCCGTCCTGGCGGAAGCCGTCGGCCGGCCGGCGCCCGTCCTGACCGCCAGGCCCGCCCGGGACCCCCGGGTACCCGCCCGGGCCGCTAGCCGGCCCTGGGTACCCGCCCGGGCCCGCCGTGACTCCGCGGTATCCGCCCGCGGCTCCCGGGTACCCGCCTGGCGGAACATAGCCGCCAGGCCCGCCCGCACCCGAAGGCGGCCCGGGCCAGCCGGCATCGGCACTGGCCTCGTCGCTGACCGCTCCGGCGGGCAGCGAACGGGGCGTCGGGGCAGGCATCGGGGCGGGCGCAGCGGGCCTCACCGGGGGATACCCCTCGTGCGGGTAGGGCGGTCCTGACGCAGACGACATCTAGCTAATCCGTTCTTGTGCCCCGGGAACCTGCCCGACGGGAAGGCGATGCTATCGGGCTGCTCTTGCCCGGGGGACGCCCCTTCCCCGGGGTCCCTGCCGAGAAGGCATGCGCAGGGCGGGGCGGTTAGACGAAGCCGTTGCGGCTCAGGCTAGCCGGGTCTGGCTCTCCTCGGGGGAGTGAGACGTCACCGGTCACGTCCGCGGCGAGCCGGATCTGATCGCCGTCGACGAGCCGGACGTCGCTGCCCGGGTGCACGCGCTCACCGTTGACGAAGGTCCCGTTGGTGGATCCCTCGTCGCGGATCGACGCCCGGCCGCCGTCATCGACCATGACCGTCGCGTGCCGCCGCGACACGTTGTCGTACTGGCCGAACGCGGCGGCGACCAGGGACTGCGCCGGGTCCCTGCCGAGGATGACCGAGGTCCCCGCCGGGACGTCGACGTTCCCCGTGGGGAACGAGATCCGCAGCACGACCAGGGACGGACGGCGCCGCGCCCCGGGCAGGGGCTGCCGGCACTGGAGGCAGACGACGTCGGCGGGATCCTGCACGGGCGTGCCGCAGTGCGGGCAGATCATCGCCCGGTTGTCGCCCGGCCGTATGTACTGCTGCGACACCGTCGGCGACGGGATGTCGTCGTCTGGGTACGGGGCGTGCGGCAGGTTGGCACCACACCGGAAGCAGATCAGATCCTCCGGCTGCACCCCGATGCCGCAGTTCTGGCAGGTCAGGATCGCCATCTCCTCGCTCTAAGGCGGTAAGCCGTTGTCAGCTACCATACCGCCCGAGTGGCGCTGAGCGCAGCTATCTGCCGGTGGGACGACCGCTATCTCCCCGCTTCGAAGTGCCGCCCGCGTCCGCGGCCTGGGCGTGCGGAGCGAAACCATCCTGCAACTTCCGGAGCTTGCCGGTTTTTACGTCACAGCGTCCCCAGTAGAGGTAGCCTCTCATGAGCCTGACGGGCCATATGGGCCTAGCCCACCTGCGGCGGCCTGGGTAGGTACGCCAAAGTTAAGGGTGATTCCCGGTGAATGCCGGGTCGAGGGCTGCCGATTGATGATTATATGTCCCTACCCGATTTGTAGCGCTAACTGGAAGAGTTGCCCTGTGCTGGTCCAGGTGGCCTTTGATGCTGCGAGGTGTAAAGCGCAGTGCGTAGACGTTCGATGACCAACGGAAACGGTGGTCAGCAGACGCCGGCTTCCGGCGTTCCGCTGAACGGAGGCGGTAGCCCTCCGCAGGGCGGACCGCTGGCCGTCAGCCAGGCCCCGAGTGGCCCGGGCGCTGTTAGCTTTGGCGGCCCGTCGGCCCCGGCCAACATGCCCGTCCCCGCGGTGCAGGCGCGCGGGGGCGGCCCGCTCGTCCCCGCCGGGGTGCCGGCCGGACGCAAGGGCTCGCCGTTCTCCATCAGCAACTGGCGCGTGCGATGGCGGCTCATCGCCATCATCACCGTGCCGACCGTCACCGCGTTGATCCTCGGCGTGATCCAGATCGTTGGCTCGGTTAACAACTACTCGTCGTTCAAGCGCGTCCAGGACCTGGCCAACCTGAACTCGCTCGTGGTCCAGGCGGCGGGCCTGCTCGCCGACGAGCGTGACGCCACCGCGGGCTTCGTGGCGGCGGGTGGCCAGTCGGGCGTCGCGGGATCCGCGTCGCTCAAGTCCGCGGTGACGAACGACCAGAACAACACCACCGCGGTCACCGACCAGATCGGCCAGCAGGCGCTGGCGGTCGTCAACGGCAGTGGTTACCGCGCGCAGACCGTGCTCGACCTCAGCAACGGCGTGCTTGCCAACATCTCGGACCTCAAGTACATCCGTCAGGCGGCGCTGACCACGAAGTCGCCGGCGCTGTCGGTGATCACGAACTACGACCGGGTCATCCAAGCCTTCGTTACGTTCAGCAACGACGTCGCCGCCGGTACCGGCAACGCGACCTTGCAGTCGAACGTCTCGGTGCTCAACGCGCTGCTCCGGATGGAGGACGACGCGTCGTTGCAGCGCGCCTACCTCTACCAGGCGCTGGCCAGTCCGCAGCCGATCCTCACGCCGAGTGCCCTGCAGGACCTCAACCAGGCGACCGAGCAGCAGCAAGCCGACACCAGCGCCTTCGACCAGGCGGCGACGGTCACCGAGCAGCAGCAGCTGAACAACACCGTCGCGGGTCCGAAGGTGGACGAGGCCAAGAGCGCGGAGAAGCTCGCGGTCGCCACCGCGGGCGCGAACCAGCTGCTGGACATCGGCAAGCCGCAGACCTGCGGGGGCCAGAGCCCGGCCGCCTGCTGGCTGGGGATCCAGACCTTCCAGATCGGGCAGATGCGTCAGGTCAGTAACGGCCTGGTCAGCGACATCTCGGCGCAGGCCAACTCGCTGGAATCGAACTCGCTGCACAACGCGGTCATCGTCTCGGTCGCCACCCTGCTCCTGCTCATCATCGTCCTGCTCATCACGACCTTCGTGGCGCGGTCCATGATCCGCCCGCTGCGCAAGCTGCGCGCCGACGCCCTCGAAGTGGCCGGCAGCAAGCTGCCCGACATGGTGCGCCGGCTCAGCGAGAGCGAGGGCGGTGACGCCGCCGCCGAGATCGAGCCGATCGGCGTCACCTCAACGGACGAGATCGGTGAAGTCGCGCGGGCCTTCGACCAGGTGCACCGGGAAGCGGTGCGGCTGGCCGCCGACGAGGCCATGCTGCGCGGCAACCTGAACGCGATGTTCGTCAACCTGTCGCGCCGCAGCCAGTCGCTCATTGAGCGCCAGCTGTCCCTGATCGACAACCTGGAGCAGACGGAGCAGGACGCCGACCGGCTGTCCAGCCTGTTCCGCCTCGACCACCTGGCGACGCGCATGCGCCGCAACTCGGAAAACCTCCTGGTCCTCGCCGGCCACGAGGCGGCGAGCCGGCGGTGGAGCCAGCCGGTTCCGCTCGTCGACGTGCTGCGCGCCGCGATCTCGGAAATCGAGCAGTACGAGCGCGTGGTGCTCAACGTGCAGCCCGGCATCCAGGTCATCGGCCAGGCGGTCAACGACATCGTGCACCTCGTGGCCGAGATCGTGGAGAACGCGACCACGTTCTCTCCCGAGGACACTCAGGTGTACGTGACCGGGCAGCCGCTGACCAGCGGTGGTGTGCTGCTCGACATCACGGACAACGGCGTGGGCATCTCCGAGCAGGAGATGGCGCACGCGAACTGGCGCCTGGACAACCCGCCGGTGGTGGACGTCGCGGTCTCCCGCCGAATGGGCCTGTTCGTGGTCGGCCGCCTCGCGGCCAGGCACGGGGTCCGGGTCCGGCTGCGGCACGCGCAGTCGGGCGGCCTCACCGCGCTGATCTGGCTGCCGGAGTCGGTCGCCGCGCCGGAGAGCGGCCAGCCGCTCGGCCGGCTGCGGAAGTTCGAGGCCGACGACTTCGGGCCGGCGTCGTCGCTGTCCGCGCCGACCGCGCCGGTCGCGCCGGTCGCGCCGAGCGGCTTCACCGGCCCGGTCACCTTGCCGAGCGTCCCGGCAGCCAGCGGGAACGGCTTCACCGGCGCGGCGGCGACCGCGGCCCGGATACCGCGCCTTAGCGGCGGCGGTCCGGCGGCCGGGAACGGCGGCAACGGAAACGGCAGCGAGACCGGAGGCTTCAGCGCCTTCGGCGCCGGGAACGGCCTCACCAGGCCCGCTCCGGCGATGCCGAACGGTTCCGGCGGTCAGAGCTCGACCATCGACGCGCCCGGCGGCTCGCTGCCCGTGCGCACCCCGGGCAAGCACCCGCTCGGGCCGGGTGCGCCAGCGAGCGGCGGCGGCTCGGTCTTCGGCGCCGCCCCCTTCAGCGACGAATTCGCCCCCACTCACCTGCCGGCGGTCGGCGGTGACGGCGGATCGGCCGGGACCGGCCCGATGCCGGTGACCAGTCCAGCCGGCCTCAGCGGTTCCGACGGCGGCCAGGTGACGATCCCGGCGGTCAGCGTCGCGACCGACCAGCGGTTGCCGATCTTCGACTCGCTGGAGTCGGACTGGTTCAGGCGCAGCGGCAAGTCGCTGAGTTCTAGCGAGGCTCCGGCTGCGGGCCAGGCCTGGAACTCGCCGGCGGACGAGGGGTACCGTGCGGCGCGTATCGTGGCATCACCGGAGGCCGCGGAAACCACCACGGCCGGGCTGCCCAAGCGCGTCCCCCGGGCCAACCTCGTGCCCGGTTCGGTCGGCGGCGCCGATGAGATGGAGGACACGCAGCCTGCCCGGTCGGCGGACACGATCCGCAGCCGGATGGCGAGCTTCCAGCGCGGTGTTCGCGAAGCGCGTGCCGCCGCACCCGAGATCGAGGAGCCATACGACGCATGAGAGCCACGGATAGAGCCATCGGAACTAGAGGAGGAGCCTGTATGCACGGGCGAGGAGAGGAGCGCGCGTGAGCACGCCAGGACGCCCGGTCCAGGACCTCAGCTGGCTGATCACGAACTTCGTGGAGCGAGTCCCGGACGTGGCCCATGCGGTCGTCGTCTCCTCGGACGGACTGCCGCTCGCTTTCTCCGCGGGATTCCCGCAGGAGCGCGCGGATCAACTCGCTGCGGTCACGTCGGGCCTGACCAGCCTTACCCAGGGTGCTTCCCGGGTCTTCGAAGGTGGCGCGGTTGTGCAGACCGTCGTGGAGATGCAGCGCGGTGTGCTGGTCATCATGGCGATCAGCAATGGCGCCAGCCTCGCGGTGCTCGCGGCATCCACCTGTGACCTGGGACTTGTCGCTTACGAGATGACGCTGCTCGTCGAGCGGGCGGGCCGTGTGCTCACCCCCGCCGCGCGTGGCGGGATCATGCAAGGCGCGATGCCAGGAGACGGAAGGCGATGATGGGCACAAGTGGCTCCATCTCTGGGGGATGCGGTGGCGGGGCTCGGCCGCGGCGGTGACGACCGCGGTTCGCCCACGTGGCAGGGTCCTAACCGGGCCGGCCCATGGGACGAGCCGCCGCCGCAGCGCCAGACATTCCCCCCCGGGCAGCAGCCGCAGTTTCCGGCCGAGGAGGAGAGCGGCTCAACCCGGCTCGTCCGTCCGTACACCGTAACGGGCGGCCGGACGCAGCCGAGGTACAAGCTCGCGCTTGAGGCCTTGGTAAGCGCGACCGTCTATGAGCCGCGCGATCTGTCCGTCCTGGCCCCCGAGTGCCAGGCGATCCTTCAGTTCTGCCTTGACTGGCGTTCTGTCGCAGAGATCTCCGCAGTGCTCAGGATGCCCCTCGGTGTCGCTCGGATCCTGGTCGCGGACATGAGCGCGGACGGCCTCGTACGCATTCACCAGCGTGACGACTCAGAGGGGCGTCCCGACCTTAACCTGCTCGAAAGGGTGCTAAGTGGACTCCGTAAGATCTAGCGTCGCCCGCCCGGGCGGAGGTGGCGACGCTTCGGCGATGACGTCGGTGAAGATCGTCGTTGCTGGTGGCTTTGGCGTGGGGAAGACGACGTTCGTCGGGTCGGTGTCGGAGATCACCCCGCTGACCACCGAGGCGGTCATGACCGTCGCGTCCACCGACGTGGACGACCTCTCGCATGTTCCCGACAAGAACACCACCACGGTGGCGATGGACTTCGGCCGGATCACGCTGGAGAAGGACCTGGTGCTCTACATGTTCGGCACGCCCGGACAGCACCGGTTCTGGTTCATGTGGGACGACCTGATCCAGGGCGCGATCGGCGCGGTGGTCCTCGTCGACACCAGGCGGCTGGCCGACTCCTTCCCGGCGGTGGACTACTTCGAGGCGAGCGGCCTGCCGTTCGTCATCGGTATCAACGGGTTCCACGGCCAGTTCCCGCACCGCTCCAACGACGTGCGCGAAGCGCTCGCGATCCCGTCGACCGTGCCGATCATCCCGTGCGACGCGCGGAACCGCGAGTCGACCAAGGCCACGCTGGTGACCCTGGTCGAGCACGCGATGTCGATGCAGACGGCCGGCCGGTACTAGGCAAACCGGGTGGTCCTGCCCGCCGCTCCCCGGCGGGCATCCGGTGGAGGAGACGCCATCGGACCGGACGAACGGAGGCGGGGCCCTGCCAGGCCCCGCCCGGTTAACGCGGAAGCCCCCAGTGAGACGGGCTTCCAGGCACCCGGGACAGCCTCCGCGCCGAAACCGCCATGTTGCGGTACTCTTGCGGCTGGCATGGGGCGGTAGCTCAGCAGGTCAGAGCAGCGGACTCATAATCTGCCGGTCGTGGGTTCGAGCCCCACCCGCCCCACCATGGTTGACCTGCGGAAATCGAATCCGCCAGCCACGCGGCACGCTGCTCTCTGGGTGTCAAAAACCGCTGCCCGCGAGGACCACTCTGCCGTGTATTTACTCAGCGCTGTCGTTTGCCCAGGTCAACTGAGGTCTTGTCCACGGCCCGCGCTTCTTTCGTGAGTCCCGGGACCTACCCAGCCGCGCTTGCTCGTGACCGGCGGATCGATGCTGCACGGCCCGCTGAAGGTCACCAGGCAGCCCGCCTTGTCCCCGCCTCGGGCACCGGTGACGATGACCGCGACCGAGTCCACGGGCTCGACGACCTGTTCGTACGCATCCTTGACCGGCTGGGCTGTCATGCGAACCGGGCAACGCATTCCGCAGCCGCTGCCGGGTTCAGGGGCCGGCGCGTGGGCCGCTTGCCAGAAGGAGGCATGCCCGCCGAGCAGGCGTCCGCCTCCGCCTCCGCCACCGCGAGCCCGCGGAGCAGCAAGGGGGGATGAACGCTCGCGCGCTCGCGGGCTGTGAGGAAAGCGCCCGCCTGGCGGTTAAACGCTGGCAGCCGGGAAGGAATGCAAATGAAAGGTCGCAAGGGAGGGTCGGTGCCGATGAGCCGTTTCCCCTGTACCCGCGCTGAGTGTGTCCGCATCTGTCAGGACGGCCCTGGCGACCGGGACCGCAGCCGGGCTCTTACCCTGCTGAAACGGCTGCGGGACAGCGAAGCCGCCCTGGCCCGTGACGACGAGCGGGCACCGGCGATGCTGGCCCTGCTGCGCGGACTCGTGCTGGCCGCACGGGAACTGGCCGGAACGGGGTGGCTTATAGCGCGGGCCTCACGATCCGAGGTCGCCGCGTTCCTGGCCCTTGACGTGATGCCCCAGCCGCCCGCCCCCACTGATCTCGACCAGGTCATGGCCGGGCTGCTCCAGGCGCGCTTCCCAGTGAAAAACGGATCCTCGCTGCCGACACATGACCAGCGTTGGCCGGATCGGTCCGCGGCGCTGGCGACGACGCCGCCGCGGAACCAGTCACTCGACCCGGGAACGCGCGCGAAAGCGCTGGCTAGCATTCCTCCAGTCAGGGATTCCGCTACCGCCAGCGTGAAGCCGCCGTGCTTCAGCGCGGCTCCCACCAGATCCGCATCTTTGTGAGTCTGCTGAGTATCGGCCATAAGAAGTGCTTATTAACCGTCGGCGCCGCCTCCACACCCTACGCCTTCACACCCGCCGTGCCGCCGGGGGTCGCGGTGGTCCGGCCCTACTGGCCGAGCAGGGCCCGGAGCGTCCGGGCGTTCCGCACCGCGTTGGCGTCGCCGTCGTTGTTGAAGTACACGAATACGTCCTGGCCGGCCATCTCCCATTCCCGGGCCCGGTCGGCCCACCACGTCAGGTCGGCGCCGGGGTAGGACCCGGCGTACAGGTGATGGCGATCGGGGCCGTGCATGCGCACGTAGACGAAGTCGGCGGTGGCGCGCAGCAGGCACGGCAGTCCCGCGCCGCTCATCACGCAGTAGGCGGCGCGGTGCTCCTGGAGCAGCGCCAGGGTCTCCTCGCAGTGCCAGCTGCGGTGCCGGAACTCCACCGCCACCCGCATCCAGTCCGGGACCAGCCGCAGGAAGTAGGCCAGCCGGGCGTCATCGCGCGGGTGCGACGGCGCAAGCTGGACCAGCAGCACCGCATGGTCAGGTCCTCTTCTCCGGCGAGCCTTCTTGCTTCGCCTGGCCGGCCTGGCTGTCTTCACCGGGCCAGTAGCCGGTCAGTCGGCGGGTGCCCTCGGCGGCGCCGCGGTTGACGGCGGCCCGGACCAGGGAGAAGATCGCGCCCTGCAGCGCGGCGGCGACCAGCACCTCGCCGAACCCGTGGCGGATGTCGGTGGGGCTCGGCGCCTCTTCCTCGCCTGACACGGCCTTCCACACCTTCTTGAAGACGGCGGTGGCGAGCATCCCGCCGAGCACGCTCACCAGGATGCTTACTGGCTTGTACAGCAGTTTCATGATTGCTTCCTCCGCTTCCAGATGATCAGCACGGCCAGGGCGGCGGCTAGCGTGCCCGCGGCAGCCGCAAGCGGTACACGCTGCTCGCGCGCGGTCCGGGCGCTCTGGTCGAGCGCATGCCTGGCCTGGCCCGGTGCGGTCTTCTTAGCCTGGCCGCGCGCCCGGGCCACGGCGGCCCGCCCTCGCTCGCCCAGCCGGGCGGCCCCGGCCCGGGCCTGCTTCTTCACGTCTGCCTTGGCGGCCAGTTGGTCGACCGTGTCACCCAGGCGCTTACGAGCCTGCTCGATCTCGTCACGCAGTGCCTGGGCTGTGTCGGCCGGGTCCGCCGAGGATTCCCCTGGCTTTGTGCTTGCCATCAGCGTCGCGCCCTTTCCTTGATCTCTTCCACGTCGGCCTTCACGCTGCTGGCCGCCTCTGTCGGGACCGGCGGCGTGGCCTGCTGGATCCGGCCCCTGCCCATGAGGGCGGCGACCCCGGCGACGGCCAGCAGGGCCACCCCGACGATCAAGGCGGCCAGCCAGCGCGCAACCACGTGGCTGAGGCCGATGACCGCGCAGCCGATCAGGCAGCCCACCCCGTACAGGGCGATCAGCCCGCCGCCGCCGAGCAGGCCGACGCCCAGCCCGGCCTGCTTGCCCTTGCGGGTCATCTCGACCTGGGCCAGCTTCAGCTCATCCCGCACCAGCGCGGCGACCTGCTCGGTCAGCTGCTTCACAAGCTCACCGGTGGAGTGCTCCTGGGCAGCGTCACCGCCACCGCCGTTTGCCTGACTCATCGCTACCCCCTCGGGCCCGCCATCGAATGAACCAAGAAGGAAGAGCAAGATTGTCCCGAACGGTGGCGGCTGACCCCGGTAGCCCACGCATTTGTGAGTACCCGGGGACCGTCCGGGCGCCATAACTCTGTGTTAAATTCGCCTGCCGGGCATGGGAACATCCGGGTAGCCAGGTAGCGGGCCACGCTGACGGCGGCGGCGCGCAGGTCCAGGTCAGAAGCGAGGCCGGGGTGGTACAGCCGGATCTCGGTCGCCTCCGGCGGTACGGTGAAGTCCCCGCCGCCGCCCATTCCCGAGATGATCTGGTGATTGGCCGCCAGCGCCGGAGCGGGTGGCCGCCCGGCTGGCGGGCACGCGGCTGCCATGCGGGAGACCGCGGCGGCCGGGATGACGAGCCCATCGGCCCGCGCGGGCAGGTCCCCGCCGAGTATGTCACCGCCGAGTACGTCATCGGCCATCACACCGGGGTTCGCGCCGGTCCGGTACGGCACGGGGTCGGCGTGCAGCATGATCCGGCACCCCTGGCCCGCCTCGGCTCGCACGGCGGCGATCACCTCCTGCTGGAGCGACCGGGTCGCCGCCAGCCGCTGGAGCAGGGTCGCGCTAGCCAGCTCAGCGCCGAGGAGGTCCTGGACCGACGCCCAGCCGTCACCGCCGCCACCGTTCCCCCGCCACAGCGGCTCCAGAGCGTCACGGACGGCCACGCGGAGCTGGCCCGGATCGGCACCATGCGACGCGTAGCCGTCGTGGCAGGCGGGGCAGAAGCACAGCGAGAGCAGGTACCTGGCCGCCTCGCCGAACGGCACGCCACCGGTCTTGTCGTGGGCGTGCGCATGCGCGTACCCGTAGCAGCCGCACGACTCCAGCTCGACCCCGCTGGTGCCCGGCTGGACGGCGGCCTCGGCCGCGAGGGTCGCGGCGTACGCGCGGACCGGTGGCTGGGCAATGCACAGCGCCCAGCTGAGGCTGTCGCCGTAGGCGTTGCGCACGGCGTGCTCGGGACGGGCGGCCCCGAGCCGGGAGTTGTGCGTAAGCACCACCCAGGCGTGCACGTCAAGCCCGGCGTCTCGTAGCTGGCGCGCGGCCTGGCCGTAGGCGTCGGCGGTGCCGCACCAGCGCTGCGGGGCGGGCCGCAGCGCGGCCGAGCCCCAGCGCGCTGGATCGGGCGGATAGTAGACCGCCGAGTGCGGGGCATGGACGACCCGGTGGA
>Ga0265332_10000809_pt1 | contig 18996 bp, 15 predicted proteins | sample 41926metaG_FD_202084 | JGI IMG/M metagenome (GOLD analysis project Ga0265332, IMG submission 202084) | Rhizosphere microbial communities from Carex aquatilis grown in University of Washington, Seatle, WA, United States - 4-19-26 metaG | ecosystem: Host-associated > Plants > Roots > Rhizosphere...
AGCTCGCTGGTTGAAACCGCCCGGGCCGTAACTCGTCGGCCCTAATTGCAGTTCGTCGCATTCCCCGCGACCTGCGGGGCGCCGGCTCCTACGATCCGCGCTTCTCACTCCGGAGGAATGCCATGTTCGTCAAGTCGCTCATCCCGCTGGCCGTCCTGGCCGCCCTGTCTGCCGGTGCCCCGGCGCAAACCGTGCCCGCGCAGCAGGCAGCCGCCGCGCAGGAAAAAAAGGTCATCACCAATTCGGACCAGCTGCCGCGACGGCAGTACACGATCCCGATGCTTCCCAGCGACCTGGTTACAGCGCCGCGCGATGTGGTGCAACCGGTCTTCGATAAGCTGGACAAGGACATCGCGGACGACCTGGCGACGCTCGATATTCGCGACCGCGCCACGCGCACGGGGATGCTGATGACACGCGCCGCGATCGCCGTCCATCGCGGCGACTACGCGGCGGCGCGGCAAATGCTGCGCGACGTGCGCGCGCAGCAGGAAAAGCCCGCCGAAAAACTGACGGCCGCACGCACGCTCGAGACGGTCCTCGAAGTTCGGATGGCGGGCGGAACGCCCGAACAGCAGCATGCGAAGTTTCGCGAACTGCTGGCTGCCGCCTACGGCGCGATGCCGTGGGACGTGGTCGGCGACAACGTGAAGGGTGCCAAGGGCCAGTTCGAACTGATGTCACGCGATGTGACGTTGGGCGGCATCAAGGCCGTGCTCGACCCGGCTGCGAAGAACCTGAACCTAACCGTGCCCGACCAGATGGTCGCCACGATCGCACAAGTGCGAAACCAGTTCGAGGTGATGCTGCCTTTCCGCGACGACGCTGTTGTGGTGTTCCAGTCGATCGTCGACCGAAACCAGGTCGCCACGGTGGACCGCTGGAGCGACCGTCTCGTCGCGCTGCCGGCGACGGCGCCCGGCAAACCGGTGGTCATTGGCATCTGGGACAGCGGCACCGACGTGGCATTGTTCAAGCCGGCCAGCCTGCCCGGCATCGCGTTCGACGAGGACCTCAAGCCGATGGGCGCGCTGGTGCGGCCGCTGGGCGGGGCGGAGCCGCGGCTGCCGCAATTGAAGCAATACGTGAAGGGCGCGATGGACACGCGTGCCGCGATCGACTCGCCGGATTCGCGCACGTTCAAGCAACGCATGGCATCGCTCAAGCAGGATGAGGTCCAGCAGTTCATCGAGGACATGGCCGCAATCGGCATGTGGGTGCACGGCACGCATGTGGCCGGCATCGCGGTGGAGGGCAATCCGTTCGCGCAGGTGACCGCTGTGGCGACGCACTATTCGAACCACGTAGCGCCGCAGCTGCCGACCGAAGAGCTGTCGCGACGCACGGCCGCTGCATACAAGGAAGCCGTCGCGCATTTCCGCAAGACCGGCACGCGGGTCGTCAACATGAGCTGGCGATATTCGCCGGCGTTCCACGAAGGCGCGCTCGCGTTCCACAACGTCGGCAAGACGCCGGAAGAACGCAAGCAGATCGCCAACAAGCTGTTCGCAATCGAAAAGGACGCGCTCGAGAGCGCGATGCGCGAAGCGAGCGACATCCTCTTCGTGGCTGGCGCCGGCAACGAAGACAACGATGCCGATTTCTCGCAGTACATTCCGGCGGGATTGTCGATGCCCAACCTGATCACGGTCGGCGCAGTGGACCAGTCCGGCGCGGAGACCAGCTTCTCCACGTTCGGCAAGACGGTCGCCGTGCATGCGAACGGGTTCGAGGTGCTCAGCACGATCCCCGGCGGCGAAAAGATCAAGCTCTCGGGCACGTCGATGGCTTCGCCGCAAGTGGCAAACCTCGCCGCGAAGCTCTTTGCGATGAAGCCGGAGCTCACGCCCGTCCAGGCCAAGGAGCTGATCATTCAGGGCGCGGACCGCAACGGCCGTGTGAATCTCATCAACCCGAAAAAGACACTCGCGCTCGTCGGTGCGAAGGTCTAGCGAGAGGTCTCTGGCGACGTCACAGCCGCAGCCACGGCGTGCCCGTCTCTTCGGGCTGCGCCTGCACCAGTGCGTCGAGGAAGGTCTCGCGCCACCAGTGCACGTCGAACTCTCGGATCACCGCCATCAGCGACTCGTGCCGGTTTCGCCGCTCTTCCAGCGGCATCTGCAGCGCAAGGTGGAAAGCGTTCGCCATGCCTTCGACGTCGTACGGGTTCACCAGCACCGCGTCGCGCAATTGCCCCGCCGCGCCCGCGAATCGCGACAGCACCAGCACACCCGGATCGGCCGGGTCCTGCGCCGCGAGGAATTCCTTGGCGACGAGGTTCATGCCGTCGCGCAGCGGCGTGACGAGCGCCACGCGGCTTGCGCGATACAGGCCCGGCAACCGCGCGCGCGCGACGGTGCGGTGGATGTAGCGCACCGGCATCCAATCGAGCTCGCCGAAGTTGCCGTTGATCGCGCCGCACAGCGATTCGAGCTCATGCAGGATGTCTGTGTACGCGTCGACATCCTCGCGGCTGGGCGACGCGATCTGCACAAGCGTCGCGCTGTTGCGATGTTCGGGGTAGCGGTCCAGCAAGTCGCGAAACGCCTTCACGCGATTCGCAATGCCCTTCGAATAGTCGAGCCGGTCCACGCCGACGAGCAGCTTGCGCCGCGAGTATTCGCGCCGCATGCGCTCGAACATCTCGCGGCCTTCGGGCGCATTCGTCAGTGCTTCGAACTCCGCCACGTCGATGCCGATCGGGAACGCGCCTGCATGCACGGTGCGGTTGAAAGCGCGCCAGCGCCCGCCTTCGAGCTTTTGCGCGTGCGCTTCCGCCGAGACATAGCGCGTGAAGTGCAGCAGGTCGGATTCGCTCTGGAAGCCGACGACGTCGTACGCGAAGAGCGCGCGCATCAACCAGTCATGGCCCGGGATTGCAGCGAGGATCAGCGACGGCGGCAGCGGAATGTGCAGGAAAAAGCCGATGCGCTGCTTGCAGCCCAGTGCGCGTAGTTCCGCCGCGAGCGGGATCAAGTGATAGTCGTGCACCCAGATGATGTCGTCATCGCGCAGGAGCGGTTGCAGCTTGCGCGCGAACATCTGGTTCACGCGCCGGTAGCCCGTGATGTAGCGCGGATCGAAATCGGCAAGGTCCAGCCGGTAGTGGAACACCGGCCACAGCACACCGTTCGCGTAACCCGTGTAGTAGGAATCGTGGTCTTCGCGGCTCAGGTCCACCGTGGCAAGAGTGACGGCCCCCGCTTGCTGCATGTGCAGCTGCCCTTCGCCCGGCCGTCCGCCTTGAGAGGCTTCGACCACTTTTCCGCTCCACCCGAACCACAGCCCACCGGTTTCGTTCAGGACTTCGCCGAGCGCGACCGCAAGGCCGCCCGCTGCTGTCTTGCGCGGGTCCGCGACGCGGTTGGAGACGACGACGAGGCGCGGCATCGGTGCGCCTTCAGATCACGCTGTCCCACGGCGCCGACAAGCGCACCGCGGCGTTGATGATGCCGACCATCGAATACGTCTGCGGATAGTTGCCCCACATCTCGCGAGTGACGGGATGCGTGTCCTCCGACAGCAGGCCGAGATGATTGCGGTTGGCCAGCATCACTTCGAAGATCGCGCGCGCTTCCTCGTTGCGGCCGATGCGCGAAAGCGCGTCGATGCGCCAGAACGTGCATGCGTTGAACGACACCTCGGGCTTGCCGAAATCGTCCGGCGCTTCGTAGCGCCGCATGTACGGGCCGTCGCAAAGATACTTTTCGAGCGCCGCGACGGTGGAGATGAAGCGCGGGTCCTTCGGCTCGATGAAATTCACTTCGGCCATCAGCAGCATGCTCGCGTCGAGATTGCGTCCGCCGAAGCTGTCGACGAATGCCTGGCGCTCTTCGTTCCACGATTCGCGCAGGATGCGCTCGCGCACGGCGACGGCGTGATCGCGCCAATACGCCACGCGCTCCGGCAGCTTGAGCACTCGCGCGATCTTCGCGAGCCGGTCGCACGCCACCCAGCTCATGAGCGCCGACGATGTATGCACCCGGGCGCGCGTGCGCAGCTCCCACATGCCCGCATCGGGTTGGCCGAAAGTGCGCAGCGCCTGTTCGCCGATTTTCTCGAGGTATTCGAATTCCGCCTTGCCCGCGCGCCGGAACAGGCGGCAGTCGTGAAACGATTGCGCGGCAGCAAGCACGATGTTGCCGTACACATCGTGCTGGAAATGCTCCTGCGCCTGGTTGCCGACACGCACGGGGCCCATGCCGCGATAGCCCGGCAAGTGGTCGAGGATGGATTCGGTCAGCATCTCCTCGCGGCCGATGCCGTAGAGCGGCTGGATGTGGCCGCCCGCGCTCTTGACGACGACGTTGTTGAGCCAGCGCAGGTATTCCTCCATCGTGCCGACTTCGGAGATCGAGTTGAGCGCGCGCACGACGAAGAACGCGTCGCGCAGCCAGCAGTAGCGATAGTCCCAGTTGCGGCCGCTGTTCGCATGCTCGGGGATGCTCGTGGTCATCGCCGCGACGATCGCTCCTGTGTCTTCGAAGAGCGACTGCTTGAGCGTGATGGCCGCGCGGATCACCGCATCCTGGTATTCGAGCGGGATCGCAAGCGCACGCGACCAGCTGCGCCAGTACGCGACGGTTTCCTGTTCGAACCCGCGCGCGGTGTCCTCGATGCCCGAGCCGAGCGTCTCGTCCGGGCCGAGGATGAAGTTCATCGGCCGGTCGACGACGAAGGACGATCCCGAGAGCACATAGCTGATCGGCGCGTCGGTGTTCAGGCGCAGCGACATCGACGGGCCGACGTATCGCACGTGCGTGCTGCCTTGCGTGGTTCCCGGCACGATGCGACCCCAGTCAAAGCGCGGGCGCAGCACCACGCGAATGCGCGGCGAACCCGACAGGTGGCTCACGCGGCGGATCAGCGACGTCGGCCGGAACATGCGGCCGCGGTTCCAGAAGCGCGGCGCGAAATCCGTGATCTCGATGCCCTGGTCCTTGTCGTCATACAGCCGCGTGCGCAGCACTGCGGTGTTGGGCTCGTATTCCTGTTCGGACCGCGTGAAGTTCTCCAGCTCGAAAGTCCACAGGCCTGCAGTGTCGCGAGGGTCGAGCAGCGAATTGAACACCGGGTCGCCGTCGAAGCGCGGCAGGCAGCACCACACCACCGCACCGCGCTCGTCGATCAATGCGCTGTACGCGCAATTGCCGATCATGCCGAGCCGCAGCGACGGCTCGGCCGCCTGTTGTTGCGGCGCGCTCATGCGTCGATCTTCCCGGCCTTCGCCTCGATGGCCAGCCGAAGCTGATGACGGAATTCGGCCGGCGATTCGATGCGGGAGAAAGCAGCCGAAGAACCGGGCCCGACCTTCAGTCCCATTCCGCCCATGCGCTGCACGGTCGCGAAACCGACTTCATCCGTGATGTCGTCGCCGACGAACACCGGCGTGCGGCCCTTGAACGGCGGCTCTGCCATAAACGCTTCGATCGCCGCGCCCTTGCTCGCGCCGCCGGGCTTGGCTTCGACCACCATCTTGCCGCGCAGCAGCACCATGCCCGGCGACTGCTCGACCGCGTGCTGCATCGCCTCGATGCATTCGGCTTCGAGTTGCGGCACTTGCCGGTAGTGCAGCGCGATCGAGCCGCGCTTGGTCTCCACGCGCAACGCGGGATGCTGATGCGCAAGCTGGAGCGCCGTTTGTTCGACCGCTTCGAGCGAATGCGTGCTCGCGAGAGTGACCTCGCCCGCTGCATTGCGGCGCTCGCCGCCGTGCACGCCCGCCGCCGGGAAGAGCAGCGGCCGCAGGAGCGCATCGATCTGCTGGATCGGGCGCCCGGAGATCAGCGCAACGGCGCCGCCCAGATAGCGGTCCAGCTGTTCAAGAGTCTGGATGAGCGAGGGCGGCACGACCACGGCGTCCGGTTGCGGCGCGATGTCCACGAGCGTGCCGTCGAAGTCGAGGAAAAGCGCGCACGAAGGAAAGAGGATGTCGATGACATTCATCAGCTTTGACCGTACCAGTGCTGCTGGCTTCGCGGTATCGCGCGCGAACGCCTCGGCGTGTAGGACAAAGCCGACGGCCGCTTCGGAATTTCGGGTGAATGCGCATACATTGCAGAGATGGACTACTCGCGCTATTCGACCCTTTCCATCAGCCGCCGCGGCCCTGACGGCACGGTGCTCGACATCCAGATGCGGGCGAAGAACGGCAAGCTGCCCACGGCCGGGCACGACGGCCATCGCGAGCTTGCGCAAATCTGGCGCGACGTGAGCGACGACGACAGCGTGCGCTGCGCCGTGCTGCGCGGCGAAGGGATGGGCTTTTCGGGCGGCGGCGATCTCGAACTGGTCGAGGACATGTCGAACGATTTCGAAGTGCGCTCGCGCGTGTGGAAGGAAGCGCGCGACCTTGTCTACAACGTGATCAACTGCGACAAGCCGATCGTGAGCGCGTTGCATGGGCCCGCGGTTGGCGCGGGCCTCGTCGCGGGCTTGCTCGCGGATATCTCCGTTGCGGCAAAGAACGCAAAGATCGTCGATGGCCACACACGGCTCGGCGTCGCGGCGGGCGATCACGCGGCCATCGTGTGGCCGCTTCTCTGCGGCATGGCCAAGGCCAAGTACTACCTGCTGCTGTGCGAGCCGGTGTCGGGCGAAGAGGCCGAACGCCTCGGGCTCGTGTCGCTCGCGGTCGACGATGACCAGCTGCTGCCGAAGGCCTATGAGATCGCCGACAAGCTCGCGAGCGGCGCGCAGTCGGCGATCCGCTGGACCAAGTATTCATTGAACAACTGGCTGCGGCAGGCCGGGCCGAGCTTCGACACGTCGCTTGCGCTCGAATTCATGGGGTTCGCGGGGCCGGACGTGAAAGAGGGCATCGCGTCGCTGCGTGATCGGCGCCAGCCGAAGTTCTAGTCCATTCCAGTCACGCCCGGTAAAATCGCCTCCGTGCATTTCCTCCGCAACGCTTCCCGCATCGCCCGCTTCGTGCTGGCGTGGTTCGCGCTGTCGCTGGGCGTTGCGATCGCATCGCCGCTCATCAAGCATGCCGACATCGAGCTGGTGTGCTCGGGCTCCGGTGCCGTGAAGCTGATGGTCAAGGGCGATGCCGGCTCGAAGCCCACAAGCCATACGCTCGATTGCCCGCTGTGCGCGGGGCTCAGTGCGCCGCCGCCGGTGGCGAGCATCGATGTGCCGTACACGCCTTCGATCGGGCATGTTCTCGAATCGATCCCCGCGGCGCGCATCGCGTCGCTTGTTGCCGCGCCGCTCCCCGCGCGCGGCCCGCCTGCAAACCCGGTCGTTTGAAAGAGTGCCCTGCGCCTTGAGTGCGCCGGGCTCGTTCATCGCTTCGGGAGCAACTTTTGACACGTACCCGTCTCGCCTTGGCGCTCGCCATGGCGTTTCCATTCAGCTTCACGGCGCGCGCCGATCATGCGCCGCCGCCCGTGAAAGATCTCGGCATCGTCACGGTCACGGGCGGGCAGCCTACGTCGCTGCCCACCGAAATTCCGACGACGATGGAAGGAATCACGCATGAGCAAATAGAACAAGGCATCAACGCCACCGACAGCGAAGACGCGCTGAAATATTTTCCGAGCCTGCTCGTGCGCAAGCGCTACATCGGCGACTACAACCACGCGATCCTGTCGAGCCGCGCATCGGGCACGGGCAACAGCGCGCGCTCTGCCGTGTATGCGGACGGCATCCTGCTTTCCAACTTCTTGGGCAACGGTGTCGGCGGCTTGAGCTTTCCGCCCCGCTGGGGGCTGGTCACGCCCGAGGAGATCGAACGTGTCGACGTGATGTACGGCCCGTTCTCCGCGGCGTATCCCGGCAACTCGGTCGGCGCAGTGGTGGATTACGTGACGCGCATGCCCGTGAAGTTCGAGGCACACGCGGCGGTTGGCTTGGCATCGCAACCGTTCGATCTGTATGGCACGCACGGCACATTCAACGCATGGCAGGCATCGGCGTCGGTGGGCAATCGCAGCGGAGACTGGTCGTGGTTCTTCAACGCGAACCATACCGACAGTCACGGCCAGCCGCTCACGTTCGCAACGCGGGTTGCATCGACAGGAACGCCAGGCTCCGCCGGGACGGCAGTGACGGGCGCAGTGCTCGATCGCAACAACGCGAACGCGCCGTGGTATGTGCTCGGCACGCAGACCGAGTACTCGACGCAGCAAGATCACCTCAAGGCGAAGCTTTCATACGACATCACGCCGGCCGTGCGCGCGAGCTACACACTGGGTTTGTGGCAGAACAAGTCGGACGGCGCATCGCAGTCGTATCTGCGCGATGCAAGCGGCGCGACAGTGACGAGTGGCGCGATCAACATCGACGGCCGATCTTTCGCGCCGCTCACAGGCGGCGACTTTCCGCTGACGCAGGAAAGCCTGCTTCATACGATGCAGGGCCTGACGATCAAGCAGCACACCAAGGGTGTGTTCGATTGGGAAGTCACCGCGAGCCAATACGACTATCGGCGCGACACGAAACGGCAGAACGCAGCGTCGAACCCATTGCCCGCTGCGGAGTCAGGAGGCGCGGGCACGATCGCCGATGGATCGGGCACAGGCTGGCGCACTTTCGCCGCGAGCGGCACCTGGCGCCCCGAGGGCGCGCCGCACATTGTCGAGGCCGGCGTGCAGCAGGACAGCTACAAGCTTGAGTACGTCACGTCGAACATCGCGGGCGACTGGATCACCGATGCGCCCGGCGCGCTTGCGAGCGATGTCGGCGGCAGCACGCGATTGCGCAGTGTGTGGGCGCAGGACGTGTGGTCGCTTGCATCGGACTGGAAGGCCGTGATCGGCGCGCGCGTCGAGGAGTGGACCGCATTCGGCGGGCACACGGTCATCGCTTCGGCGAGCCCTGCTGTGAACACTGCATGGCCCACGCGTAGCGAATCGCACATCTCGCCGAAGGGCGCGCTGTCGTGGCAATGGCAGCCCGATACGGTGGTGAAAGCATCGGTGGGGCGCGCCGTGCGCTTCCCGACTGTGTCCGAGCTGTACGGCGCGACATCGACCACCAACGCGCAGTTCATCAACGACCCCAACCTGAAGCCCGAACGTTCATGGACGCGCGAACTCAGCGTTGAAAAAGACCTCGGCGACGCAGCAGTGCGCGCCACCGTGTTCAGCGAAGACACGCACGACGCGCTGTTTTCGCAGACCACGCTCGACGCTGTGGCCAACCGCAACGTCACGCGTGTGCAGAACGTCGGCTTCATCCGCACGCGCGGTGTTGAGCTGGCCTATTCTGGAAGTGACGTGCTCTACAAGGGGTTCGATGTGAACGCCAGCGTCACGTACGCGGATTCGAAGATCCTCGAAAATACGGGCTTCGTCACGACGCCCGGCGACACCATCGGCAAGCGCCAGCCCAACGTGCCGCGCTGGCGGGCGGCGGCGCTGGCGATCTATCGCTGGGACGCACGCTGGTCCACATCGGTCGGGGCGCGCTACAGCAGCCCGCAGTTCCGCACGCTCGACAACAGCGACGTCAACGGATTCACGTACATGGGCGTGAGTTCTTTCTTCGTTGTGGACCTGCGTGTGCGCTGGCAGATCGACAAGCAATGGAGCGCCGCCTTCGGCATCGACAATGCCAATAACGACAAGTACTGGAATTTCCATCCTTATCCGCAGCGCACTTACGTCGCGGAACTGAAAGCCGACCTATGAACAAGACACTGATCGCCCTTACCTCTTTCTTCGTCAGCGCATCCTTCAGCTCGATTGCATGCGCGCATGTGAGCATCGATCCGCCCATCGCGGAAACCGGCGCGACATGGCGCGGCGTCGTGCGCGTCGGCCACGGCTGCGACGGCGCGCCGACAACAGCGCTCGACGTGAAACTGCCGCAAGGCGTCACGGCCATGCGCGTCGCGGCCAAGCCGGGATGGCAGGTGATGTCGACGCCCGATGAGATCGTGTGGACGGCCGATCGCGGCCAGTCGCTCGATTCGAAGCAGCCCGGCGAATTCGCGCTCGAACTGCGAGTGCCCAGCCAGGCGGGCGCTGTGTGGGTGAAAGCATTGCAGCGCTGCCAGGGCGCGGCGATGGATTGGTCGCAAGTGCCTGCGCAAGGCGCATCGACCGAAGGCATGAAGACGCCTGCTGTGCTGCTGCAAGTGATGACGCCCGCGCAAGCAGCGGCGTGGCGCATGCGGCCCGCCGTTGAAGGCGCGTGGGTGCGTGCATCGGTGCCGGGCCAGAAGGCCACGGGCGCTTTCATGCGCATCACCGCGAAGGAGCCGATGCAGCTCGTGGGAGTGGCGTCGCCTGTCGCGGGCGTGGCCGAAGTGCACGAGATGAAGATGGATGGCGATGTGATGCGCATGCGCCCGGCCGGGACCATCGATCTTGTCGCCGGCCGCGCGTTCGAACTGACACCCGGCGGCTATCACGTGATGCTGCAAGATTTGAAGTCGCCGCTCGAAGCGGGCGGCAGCGTGCCGATCACGCTGGTGTTCCGAAACGCGAAGGGCGAGGAAAGCCGTGTCGACGTGCGCGCACCTGTTGCGCTCACCGCGCCCGGCGGCGGCATGGCGGGGATGGCCGGTATGCCCGGCATGGATGGCATGCACAAACATTGAAACAAGCAGGCTGCCCTCGAGCTTCGCGCGCGGCCCCCCATGCGTTAAGCTGTGCCTGAAGTAACTTCGCTGGAGGGCCGCATGGCCGACAACAGCCCCCCCGGGTTCGGCAAGTTCGTCCCCGGGTTCGACTTCCTGCAGAACATCGCCAAGGGCGCGTCGCAATCGCTCCCCCAGATGCCCAATCTTTCAAGCTGGATCGCGCCGACGCTCAGCGTCGAAGAGCTCGAAAAGCGCATCGGCGACTTGAAGGCCGTTCACTTCTGGCTCGAACAGAATTCGAAAGCCCTCGGCGCGACCATCCAGGCGCTCGAAGTGCAGAAGATGACGCTCGCCACATTGAAGGGCATGAACTTCAATCTGGCCGAAGTCGCGGACGCATTCAAGATGAAGGCCGAGCCCAAACCGCAAGCGGCATCGCCCGCAAAGCCGTCAGCGGGCATCGTCGATCCGATGCAGTGGTGGGGCGCGCTCACGCAGCAGTTCCAGCAGATCGCGACGAACGCAATGAAGGATGCCGCGGCACACACGGCGAAGAGCGCCGCGAAGGAAGTTGCGGCAGGTGTTGCGACGAAGGCCGCAAAGAAATCCGCGCCCCGCGCTTCGGCGAAGCGTCCCGCGAAGAAAAGTCCGCGCTAGAGTTCACATAAAGGCTCGCCGAGTGAAGCTGTTCCCCTTCGGCCACGCAACGCATCCCCAGTGGCAGATGGCCGCCGGGCTGGTGCTCGCGCAAGTGCGTGCGCAAATGGCGCTGCCCGAATACGCATCCGCGCCGACGCTCGCGGTCCTCTACATCACCGACCATTACGCGGCCCAGGCGCAGGGCATCCTCGATCATCTCGGCGCCGAATTGCCCGAGGTGACGGATTGGGTCGGCTCGGTCGGCGTCGGCATCTCGTCATCGAACGTCGAATATTTCGACGAGCCTGCGCTCGCGTTGATGTTGTGCGATGTGCCGTCTCACCAATATCGCGTGTTCTCCGGCGTGGCGCCGCTCGGCATCGGCGACGGCATGGGCTTCGAGCCGCACACGGCGCTCGTGCATGCCGATGCGCAAACGCCCGACGTCGCGGAGTTGATCGCCGAGATGGCAGGGCGCACGTCGACCGGATATCTTTTCGGCGGCCTCGCGTCGAGCCGGACGCAAGCGGTGCAGTTCGCGGTGAGCGGCAACGGCAACATCCGTGGCCACGGTGCAGCGGGCGGCGTGTTCTCGGGCGGTCTATCGGGCGTTGCGTTCGGCGAGGGCGTGGCGCTTGTCTCGCGCGTCACGCAGGGTTGCCAGCCGGTCGCGAAGCAGCGCGTCATCACGGGCGCGCAATCGAACGTGATCACGCACCTGGACGGCGAGCCCGCGCTCGACCAATTGATCGCCGACACGGGCATTTCGCTGGGCGAGCCCGAAGCCGCGATGATGAAACTGCGCTCCACGCTGATCGGCCTGACGCCGGAAGGCGCCGATGCAGTCGGCCGCACCGGCAGCTTCGGCCCCGACGTGCTCGTGCGCCACATCATCGGCCTCGACCCGGCGCGGCGCGCCGTTGCGGTGGCCGAGCATGTGACCGAAGGCATGCGCGTTGCGTTCTGCGAGCGCAATGCACAAGCGGCGCGCGCGGACCTTGTGCGCATCTGCGCCGAGATTCGCGAAGAGCTCGAGCCGCAGGAGATGAGTCATTCCGTTGCGGCCGCACTCGCGGATTCAGGTGAACAAGGCGCGCCCAGCATCGAACGCCGAATCGCCGGCGCGATCTACGTCAGCTGCGCGGGCCGGGGCGGGCCGCACTTCGGCGGGCCGAACGCGGAGCTGCAGATCGTGCGCCGCGCGCTCGGCGACGTGCCGCTTGTGGGTTTTTTCGCCGGCGGAGAAATTGCGCGCAGCCATCTCTACGGCTACACAGGAGTCCTCACTGTCTTCAGCTAGCGCTTCATCGCCGCGCCCTCGCCGCTCGAGCAAATCCATTCGCGTTCCGGGACTATGGCAAGGCGTGCGCTGGGCCATGGCACCCGGCGCAGTGAGCGGCGGCACGTCGCGCATGCGGCTCGCATGGCGCGCCGTGCGCGCGACGCTCGCCAATGGCCGCATATTGCGGCGCTGGATGACGCTCGTCACCGAGCTGCGCTCGCGCGACATGGTGCGCGACATCCCCGGCGAATATTTGCGCGCGATCCGTCCGTACGTGAATCGCCAAACGACCTTCTCCGCACGCGTGGCGCATCTGGTCGACCACATGGATTGGGTCGAGACGGCGTTTCATCCCGCCGCGTTCACGCAGATCGCATCGGGCGAGCCGCTCGTGATCGCGGAGCTCACGCCGCCGCGCGGCTACCAGTGGATGCACCTGGCGATCAAGCAGGCGCCGTCGCAAAGCCCCGAAGGCGAGTTGCTGCTGACGCTGACGTTGCGGCGCTCGCCGGAGCTGCAAGCCAATTCGCAGCCGATCGATGCGGCGGTGCTTGCGTTCAGCCGCTTTCGCATCGACGGCACGCCGTGCTTCGTGATCGGCGGCGTGCGCGGCCAGCGCGACCCGACGCAGCGAGTGAGCCCCATGGAAATCGCGCATTCATTGCAAGGCTGGAAGGCGCCGGTGTTACTTGTGCGCGTGGCGCAGGAGCTCGCGCGCTACTGGGGCCTGAGCCTTGTCGGGCTCGACCCCGCCGCTCACCGGCTGCACGATTGGTCGTATCGATTCAACAAGCGCTACCGTGATGCAGGCGAGAAGATCTTCGCGAGCTACCGCGCGCTGTGGGATCACTTCGACGCACGCAACGGCCCGAAAGGCTGGGTGGTCCTGCCGATCGACGCCGACGAAAAACTCGCGGCCACAGATCTGTCGCCCGAGCGGCGTGCGCGCCAGGGCCGGCGCGCGGATTTCTGGATCCGCACGCGCAACGCACTGCGCAACGAGATGCGCAAGCTGCTCGAACGCCCGGTGCGAGAGCCGCGGCTGGACCGCGTCACGCAGGCGCTCACGCCGTCGGGCAACATGCCGCTCGACGAATTCGACGCGCCGCCGAAGGACCACCAGGACAGCGAAGACAGCTTCTTCACATCGCGCGTGCTGGATACGGGCCCGGGCAATCTCGACGTCGACGATTGATTCGACGCCCTTGGCGCGGTCGATCACTGCCGCCTGGCGCTGGCACAATCGGCCCGCCGAGGAGGTTCCAATGACAACATCGCACGAGCACCCGAACCAGTTCGCGCTGCTCGGCCAGCGCCGCTTCGCGCCATTCTTCTGGACGCAGTTCTGCGGCGCCGCGAACGACAACCTGTTCAAGTTCGCGTTCACGGTGATGGTCACCTACCAGTTGCAGCTCGAGTGGCTGGAGCCGAAGATCGCGGGGCTTGTGATCGGCGCGCTTTTCATCCTGCCCTTTCTCTTGTTCTCCGCGACGAGCGGGCAACTCACCGACAAGTTCGACAAGCGATCGATGATCCGCTTCGTCAAGAATCTCGAGATCGGAATCATGGCGCTCGCGGCATTCGGCTTTTGGACGACGAACGCGGTCGTGTTGCTGGCTTGCGTGTTCCTCATGGGCGTGCACTCGACGCTCTTCGGGCCCGTGAAATACGCGTACCTGCCGCAAGTGCTCGAGGAGCGCGAACTCACCGGCGGCAACGGCATGGTGGAGATGGGCACGTTCGTCGCGATTCTGCTGGGCAACGTGGCAGGCGGCCTGCTCGTGTCGACGCCGCAAGTCGGGCGGGACCATGTGGCGATCGCGTGCGTGCTCGTCGCGTTGATGGGCCGCGCGTTCGCGCAGTTCGTGCCGGCGATGCCCGCGACCGATCCTGCACTGAAGATCAACTGGAACCCCGTCACCGAAACATGGCGCAACCTGAGGCTCGCGCACGGGAACATCGTCGTGTTCCGCTCGCTGCTGGGCATCAGCTGGATGTGGTTCTTCGGCGCGGTGTTCCTGTCGCAGTTCCCTTCGTTCGCAAAGGAAGTGCTGCACGGCGACGAGCAGGTGGCGTCGCTGCTACTGGTCGTTTTCTCCGTGGGCATCGGCGCCGGATCGCTGCTGTGCGAAGTGCTGTCGCGCCGGCATGTGGAGATCGGCCTGGTGCCGCTCGGCGCGATCGGGATGACCGTGTTCGCAGTCGACCTGTACTTCGCATCGCGTGGACTTCCGGAGTCAGCCGAGATGAGCCTCGCGCAATTCGTGAGCCTGCATGCGCATTGGCGCGTTATGGCCGACCTCGCGCTGCTTTCGCTCTTCGCGGGCCTGTACAGCGTGCCGATGTATGCGCTGATCCAGCTGCGCAGCCCTGCGACGCATCGCGCGCGAATCATCGCGGCCAACAACATCCTCAACGCGCTGTTCATGATCTCCAGCGCCGTGATCGCGGGCGCGATGTTGAAGGCCGGCTTCACGATCCCGCGGATTTTTCTTTGGGTCGGCATCGCGAACGCAGTTGTCGCGGGCTACATCTTCATGCTCGTGCCCGAGTATCTGTTGCGGTTTGTCGCGTGGGTGGTGTCGCACATCATCTATCGATTCAAGATCAGCGGCGAGCAGAACATCCCGACAACTGGCGCGGCAATCCTCGTCTGCAATCACGTGAGCTTCGTCGACGCTGTGCTGCTGATGGCCGCGAGCCCGCGCCCGATTCGCTTCGTGATGGACCACCGCATCTTCCGCGTTCCCGTGCTCGGCGCCCTGTTCAAGCTGGCGAAGGCGATCCCGATCGCGCCGCGCAGCGAGGATGAACGCGCTTACGAAACCGCGTTCGATGCAGCCGCGAAGGTCCTTGAAGAAGGCGACTTGCTCGCGATCTTTCCCGAAGGCGGCATCACGCGCGACGGGCAGCTGCAAGAATTCAAGGGCGGCATCATGAAGATTCTCGAGCGGCATCCCGCGCCCGTGATCCCGATGGCGCTGACGAACCTGTGGGGGTCGTTCTTCTCACGCGTCGAAGAAGGCGGCGCGATGGTGAGGCCGTTCCGGCGCGGGATGTTCAGTCGTGTCGGACTGAACGTCGGCCGCGCACTCGCAGGTGGCACCGTGAATCCTGAAGTGTTGCGCGATCACGTCGCGGCCTTGCTCCTCGAAAGCCCCGGGGCACATACAAACGTATAAGCCTCTCGGTTGCACGGTGCACTTTGCATCCGGAGACATGACACTGCGCCCTTCATCAGGGAGAGCATTTTGGCCACGGGGAATCGTTTTATCGGGTCGGCATTTTCGCTTGCATTTGTCGCCGGGGACGCCGGCGTGCGGGGCGACATCTCCGCGCTGCCCGTTGCATCTATCGCACCGGATGCGCGCGTCGAATCGGGCACGATCTACATCATCAAGTCGCTCGAAAGCGGCGCGTATGTCACGACGTATTGCCTCGAACGAATTTCGGACCGTTCGACCCTTGTCGTCGACGTGACCAGCCGCGGGCGAGCGGCGGCGCGCGTGGTCGTGGGGACAGCCGTCACGGCCACGGCGTTGAGCACCGGCATCTTGCTTGCGGCCGGCAGCGAAGCGCTCGCCTTTGTGCCCAACGCGCTTGGCCGGGTCCTCAGCGAGTCGCAGGCGGGCTAGACGCCGCGCGATCGCTCCTCGCGAAAGCGCAACCTGAATTGCTCGAACGTCCCGGCGTCGATTGCTTCGCGAACTTCACGCATCAAGTTCAGGTAGTAGTGAACGTTGTGGACCGTCGCGAGCATCGGCGCGAGCATCTCGCCGCAGCGCTCCAGGTGATGCAGGTACGCGCGCGAGAAGCCGCCTGCACACGCATAGCAGGTGCATGACTCGTCGAACGGCCGCTCGTCGCTGCGATGGCGCGCGTTGCGAATCTTGAGATCGCCGAAGCGCGTGAAGAGGTGGCCGTTGCGCGCATTGCGCGTGGGCATCACGCAGTCGAACATGTCCACGCCCTGCGCGACACCTTCGACGATGTCTTCGGGTGTTCCCACACCCATGAGGTAGCGCGGCTTGTCCGCAGGCAGACGATGCGGTGTGTGCGCCATGATGCGCAACATGTCTTCCTTGGGCTCGCCGACGCTCACGCCGCCGACCGCATAGCCGGGGAAATTCATCTCGACAAGCTTCGCGAGCGACTCTTCGCGCAGATGTTCGAACATGCCGCCTTGCACGATGCCGAAGAGCGCATTCGGATTTGCGAGACGCGCGAATTCATCCTGGCAGCGCCTGGCCCAGCGCAGGCTCAGCTCCATTGAGAAGCGCGCCTCGGCTTCGGTGGTGATGTGGCCCTTGGTTTCGTACGGTGTGCATTCGTCGAACTGCATGGCGATGTCGCTGTCCAGCACGGTCTGGATCTGCATCGACACCTCGGGCGTGAGAAAGAGCTTGTCGCCGTTGACGGGCGATGCGAACTTCACGCCGTCTTCGCTGATCTTGCGCATCTCGCCCAGCGACCACACCTGGAAGCCGCCGGAGTCGGTGAGGATCGGCTTGTTCCACCGCTCGAACTTGTGCAGCCCGCCGAATTGCTTGACGACATCGAGGCCCGGGCGCATCCACAAATGGAACGTATTGCCGAGGATGATCTGCGCGCCGGCTTCTTCGAGCGATCGCGGCGTCACGCCCTTCACAGTGCCGTAGGTGCCGACGGGCATGAAGATCGGCGTCTCGACCACGCCGCGATTGAGCGTGAGCCGCCCGCGCCGTGCAAGGCCTTCGGTCTTGAGAAGTTCGAACTGGAGCATGTCAATCAGTACGTGCAAGAAGCATCGCGTCGCCGTAACTGAAGAAACGATAGCGTTCGCGCACGGCGTGAGCATAGAGCTTCAAGATGTGCTCGTAACCCGCGAAGGCGCTCACGAGCATCAGCAGCGTGGACTTCGGCAAATGGAAGTTGGTCACGAGCATGTCCACCACACGCCAGTCGAAGCCCGGCGTGATGAAGATCGCGGTGTCGCCGCTCGATCTGCCCGTGCGCGCCCACGATTCGAGCGTACGCACGGTGGTCGTGCCGATCGCGACGATGCGACCACCCTCTGCGTGCGTGGTGTCGATCGCATCGAGCGTCGTCTGCGGGATCGAATACCACTCGCTGTGCATGCGGTGCTCGGAGATGTTGTCCGTCTTCACGGGCTGGAACGTGCCAGCGCCGACATGCAGTGTGACGCTCGCGCGTTTCACGCCGCGCGCATCGAGTGCTGCGAGCATGGCTTCATCGAAGTGCAACGCGGCCGTGGGCGCCGCGACCGCGCCGGGGTGCTTTGCAAACACGGTCTGGTAGCGCGCGACGTCTTCGGGCGTGTCGGCGTGTGCGATGTACGGTGGCAGCGGCACATGGCCGTGCTGCTCCATGATCGCGTACGGGTCATCGCTGAACGTGAAGCGAAACAAGGAGCCGTCGTCATCGGGCCAGCGGCCTTCGAGCTTCGCGGTGAAGCCGCCGTCCATTTGCAGCACCGTGCCGGCAGGCGGCTTCTTGCTGACCTTCATGTGCGCGACAACTTCGCGCGCACCTGTCACGCGTTCCACCAGCAGCTCGAGCCGCCCGCCCGTGGGCTTCTCGCCGAACAGGCGCGCCTTCACGACTTGCGTGTCGTTGAACACGATGAGGTCGCCGGGATTCAGCAACGAAGGCAGGTCGCGGAAGATGCGATCGACGGCTTGCGCGCCCGTGCCGTCAAGCAGGCGCGAAGCGCTGCGCTGCGCCGCGGGATGCTGCGCGATGAGATCGGTGGGAAGGGCGAAATCGAAATCGCCCAGCGTGTACTGACGCATTGCCTTCAGGGCTGGACGAGCCCGTGCGAATTGAGCAAGGCAGAATTGTCCCATGCCCCTTTCCAGCGCGCCCGCCGGTCCGCAGAAAGCCCTCGCCAAGCTGGGGCTCACGCGCGACATCGACCTCGCGCTGCATTTGCCGCTGCGCTACGAGGACGAAACGCGCATCGTCAAACTGCGCGACGCACGCGACGGCGACACGGTGCAGATCGAAGCCGTCGTCACCGCGTCGCAAATCGTTTATCGGCCTCGGCGGCAGTTGATGGTCACGGTGGACGACGGCACCGACACCTGCGTGCTGCGCTTCTTCACGTTCTATCCGTCGCAGCAGAAGGCGATGGCCGTCGGCACCCAATTGCGACTGCGCGGCGACGTCAAGGGCGGCTTGCTCGGATGGCACATGGTGCATCCGTCGTTCAAGGCGGCCGGCGGCGAGCTGCCCACGGCGCTGACACCGGTGTATCCCACCGTCGCCGGTTTGCCGCAAGCGTATCTGCGCAAGGCGGTGCAAAGCGGGTTGGCGCGGGCTGATCTGTCCGACACGTTTCCGCCCGGCGAGACGAAGCAGCTCATGCCGCGCGTGTGGGGCCTGAAGGACTCGCTTCAGTTCCTTCATCATCCCGCGCCCGATGTGCCCCTCGCGACGCTCGAAGATCATTCACATCCGGCATGGCAGCGGCTCAAGGCCGAAGAGCTGCTGGCGCAGCAACTGTCGCAGCTGCAAAGCAAACGCGATCGCGATCTGTTGAAGT
>Ga0265332_10000816_pt1 | contig 18942 bp, 14 predicted proteins | sample 41926metaG_FD_202084 | JGI IMG/M metagenome (GOLD analysis project Ga0265332, IMG submission 202084) | Rhizosphere microbial communities from Carex aquatilis grown in University of Washington, Seatle, WA, United States - 4-19-26 metaG | ecosystem: Host-associated > Plants > Roots > Rhizosphere...
ACGAATTGTCATCAGGAGCATCGTAGGGTGGGTAGAGCGAAGCGAAACCCACCGCCCCGGACGCCCGTACAAGTGTTGTTTACCTCGCCCCGCACGCGGGGAGAGGGAGACCACGCACCGCGCGCGTGGCCACAGTGTCGTAGGGTGGGTAGAGCGAAGCGAAACCGACCGCGGTCGCAAGTTCGAACCGCGGTCGCGAGACGTCCGGCGTCTGATGAGTCTAGCTGCATTCGAATGATGGGAGCCTCGCCATGAAAACCGTCGTCGTCACCGGAGCCTCCACCGGGATTGGCTGGGGCGCCGCCAAGGTCCTCATCGACCGCGGCTTCCGCGTGTTCGGCAGCGTGCGCAAACAAGCCGACGCCGATCGCCTCAAGGCCGAATTCGGCGCGAACTTCACGCCGCTGCTGTTCGACGTCACCGATGAAACCGCGGTCGCGGCCGCCGCGAAAACCGTCGCCACCGCGCTCGGCGACGCCACCCTCGACGGTCTCGTCAACAATGCCGGCATCTCCGTGCCCGGGCCGATGCTGCTGCTGCCGATCGCCGATCTGCGCCGCCAGCTGGAGGTCAACGTGATCGGCCAGATCATCGTCACGCAAGCATTTGCGCCGCTGCTCGGCACCGATCCGGCGCGGCGCGGCGACAAGGGCCGCATCGTGATGATCTCCTCGGTCGGCGGGCGCATGGCCTATCCGTTCCTCGGCGCCTATCACGCGTCGAAATTCGCCATTGAGGGAATCTCGGCGAGTCTCCGCCGCGAGTTGCTGCTGTTCGGCATCGACGTCATCGTGGTCGCGCCCGGGTCCGTCGTCACCGACATCTGGGGCAAGGCCGAAGCAGAGGATGTCTCAGGGCTCGCGCGCACGCCCTATGGGCCGCCGTTCGGCCGCCTGCGCGATGCGATGTTCAAGCTGGGCAGCGAGGGTCTCAAGCCCGAGGTGCTGGGCGCCGCCATCCACCGCGCGCTCACCGATCCGCATCCCAAGGCGCGCTATCAGGTCAGCCCGACCCCGCTGCAGGATTTGTTCGCCGCATATTTGCCGGCGCGCTGGTTCGATCGCTTGATCGCCGGGCAATTGGGGCTGCGGCCTGCGTCGGTTTGACGGTCGAGGCGCGGCATGGGTTGATCCGGCCGGGCGCACGTCGACGTCCATGGATTGCAAATAGCCGAGCCATTTCAATCGCGTGCGGGCAGGGCAGGGGTGGCCGCCGGACCGGCGCCGAGCGTGCCTGCGGCCATTCCGGCCGCCAGTCACTCCACCCGCGGCGTTGCCTTGACACCCCTTCGGCCCACTCCTTATATCCTCGCGCCGTCCGGAGAACCCCGGGCCGCCGGCCTCAAGCGCCGGCCCCATCGGCGGCGGAGTAGCTCAGTTGGTTAGAGCAACGGAATCATAATCCGTGTGTCGGGGGTTCGAATCCCTCCTCCGCTACCAATGAATCGCATGTCCAGCCCGGATACACAGGTGACAGATCTTACCTGAGACATGGGTGACAACCTCAACCGCGCCCTTGCAACCTGTTCACAATGTCGCTCTCGCTGAATTTCAGGCACGATCTTGCAAGCTTGTCTGACGTGCAGCTCGCAGAGCGACTTGAGCGAACTTGGCAGGCGTACGCTCAAGTAGAAGTAGAGGCTTGGCCTTACAAGTTGCTCGCGTCGGCTCGTGGTCCGATCCGGCATCCGTTGGCGTACCTGTTTCTTTCGTGGATAGGAGTTGGGTCGGGTGTCTCTATGTCTTTCGGTCCGTCATTTGGATTTAGCATTGCGGGGTTGTTTGCGGACCGATCGCGCAAATTGATGCGGATGCATCTGACACTGTGTGAGGCACGCGACATCAACGACGAGATGGAGCGTCGTATCGCACGTCATTAGCCCGTAGGGCGGTTTAGCATCGCGTAATCCGCCATCGTCAAACGGCGGGTTACGCCTTCGACTAACCCGCCCTACGCGCTATGCTGCAGAACCGGGATGGAGATTTTACCGCATGGCGAAGCTCGTCTTCGGATTATCGCAGTCCCTGGACGGCTACGTCGACCACACGGAAATGCGGCCGGGCCCCGCGCTCTTTCGTCACTTCGTGGAGCACGTGCGCGACCTGGCCGGCAGTGTGTATGGTCGCCGCACGTACGAGATCATGCGTTATTGGGACGAAGACCTGCCCGGCTGGAGCGCGCAGGAACGCGACTTCGCGGCGGCGTGGCGAGGCCAACCGAAGTGGGTCGTGTCGCGCGCGTTGACGTCAGTCGGCCGCAACGCCACGCTGGTTCAGAATAACGTCGGGACCGTGCTGCGCGAGCTGAAGGCTCGGCTCGTCGGAGAGATTGACGTCGCCGGACCAGACCTGGCGCGAAGCCTGACCGACCTTGGTCTTATCGATGAGCATCGACTCTACTTCCGCCCCTTCGTGCTCGGTCACGGCACGCCATTCTTCGCTGGCCCCCGGCCGCCGCTCCGTCTTGTGGCCAGCGATCCCATGGGCGAGGACACGATCAGGTTGACGTACGTTCCTGCTTGATCGCGCAATTCGCCCGATGCACTGCGCCAACGCGTCAGTACAGCTCTAAATCAAAACCGCATCGGAGGGCCGGCTGTTGACAGATCGGTAGCAGCGTGTTGCAAAATCAAAAGCGTTGATGGTGAAGCCGAGGATCAAAGCAATCGATGCCGCCGAACCTCGACGCTGTTGTCCACGACCTCGCCGAGGCGATGACGAGCCGTACCGATCGCGGCAATGTCGCGACCTATATTCCCGAATTGGCGCGGGTCGACCTCAAGGCCTTTGGCCTGGTTGTCATTGACGCGGACGGTCACGTCGCGGCAGCGGGTGACGCGGATACGCTGTTCTCCATCCAAAGCATCTCGAAGGTGTTTACGCTCACGCTCGCCTTGGGCAGGGTCGGCGACCGTTTGTGGCAGCGGGTCGGGCGCGAGCCGTCCGGCAGCGCCTTCGATTCCATCGTCCAGCTCGAATTCGAACGCGGCATTCCGCGCAATCCCTTCATCAATGCCGGCGCGATCGCCGTCACCGATGTGATCCTGTCCGGACATAAGCCGCGGGAGATGCTGGGCGAAATTCTGCGCTTTGTTCAGTTCGTCACCGAGGATTCCTCGATCACGATCGACGAGGCGGTTGCGGCCTCGGAGCAGCGCACCGGATTTCGCAACGTCGCGCTTGCGAACTACATGAAATCATTCGGCGTGCTCGATCATCCGGTCGAGCACGTACTCGGGGTTTATTTCCATCATTGTGCCATCGCCATGTCGTGCCGCCAGCTGGCGAAGGCGGGCCGCTTTCTGGCGCATCTCGGCCGCAATCCTGCGACCGGTCTCACGATCGTTCAGCCCGAACGGGCACGGCGCATCAATGCGCTGATGTTGACGTGCGGGCACTACAATGGTTCAGGCGAATTTGCCTATCGGGTGGGCTTGCCGGGAAAGAGCGGTGTCGGCGGCGGAATTCTCGCGATCGTGCCGGGCAAGGCATCCATTGCCGTCTGGTCGCCGGGACTTGATGCGAACGGCAATTCTCAGCTCGGACGATTGGCACTCGACGAACTGACAAAAAGAATGGGCTGGTCGATTTTCGGAGACCCACACCGAGGCGCGCGTTAGTCGTCATTGTGTCGTCAATCGACGTCGCGCGATTGCATAAGCGCGTGCCGCCAAAATCCGCAAGACGCCTCCCAACGCAACTTTGAGGAGGTGATAAGCGAAGCACAGTCACCAAAATTCATCGCAGCCCCAGCGTCCATTCAAAGCGGTGTCACCCGACTGACACCGGACTGACACGGAACCACAGTTCTATGCGCCGCGCGGTATCCGGACACGGCAAGGGCTTGCGGTGTCGGAGCGAGGCGCAGATCGGTTTCGAGGAGTACTGGACATGAAGTTTTTGAGAATTGCTGCTCTGCTCATTGGCGGCGTTTTCCCGCTCGCTACGCTGGCGCCCGCCAGCGCAGCAACCGTGACCTTTGATTGGACGCTGACGGGCACGGACCTTCCGTTCGTGGGCAGCGGCACGATCACGGCAATGACCACCGCCACCGCAGGTGTCGATAAGGTGACCGCGATGACCGGCACCGTCGGCGGTAGCAAAATCACCGGACTGTCGTCGTTCCTCGGCGGCGACGAGTTCGTTTTCCCCGCCGGCCCGCTGTTCGTCGATGACCACGGCCTTGCCTTTAATCTCGCGTCGGGACAAAGCGTCGATATCTTTCTCAACTCCGGATTCTATCAGGAGGAGGCCACCAACAATATTGGAAGCGACGTCTTTTCGCTGACCCCGGCGCCGACGCCGCTGCCCGCGACATGGAGCATGCTGATCCTCGGCCTGTGTGGGCTCGGCTTTCTTGCCGTGCGGGGCACCAAGACGCATTCCGCAACGTTTGCGGCGGTCTGATCGCCAGCCTGCGTTTCGCCTGCAACGCTCATGCAATGCGAACAAGCCGGGTTAAGGTGACAGTGCACTCAATCACTCGTGTTGAAACGGCGCATTAAGTGCACTGCTACCCCTTACTAAATCGATCCGCGACCACCGAACCTGCATCGTCTCATTTTTTGCTATTTCTCATCGAGCGCATAGCGCGTGAGATCCAGGATGCCGGCGCGGACCGGATCGCCGGCGAGGTGGGCGGCGTTGATCGCGTCGAACACCGACCAGAACGTTTCGTTCGAGCGCCGCACGCCGAAGCGGTCCACCAGATGTTCGTAGTCGGCCGCGGATGTCAGGCGTGTCACGGCATCGGCAAACGTGTCGATGTCGGTGTCCGACACCACGAAGAACATGTTGGGGTAAGCGCCGAGAGCGCCGGCCCGGACGGTGAGCGTGTCTTCCTGCGGGGCGAGCCGCTCGTCTTCTCGCAACATCCACGAAACGTTGGTGTGCTCGCGGTTGTGGACGATGCTGTAGAGCCGCGCGCCATGCGCGGCGGGCACCAGCACCAGCGCGAAATCGGGAAGAAAGCGCGCAAACGGCGTCGCATCCAACGCCTTGACCGAAGCGATCCGGCGCAGCGCCCGCTCGGCAGCGGTGAGCTCGGCGCCTCGCCCCACGTCCTTCGGCAACGGCAACGTCTTCCAATTCAGCGCATCGGGCTCGCCCCGCACCGCTGGGGCGAGAGTGTCGTTCACTTGTTCGACGAATTCCGCTTTGGCGTTGGCCTCGTTGCGGTAGCGCACGCCGGTTGGCGCCGATCTGTCGACGAGCGGAAAGACGAAGCGGAGTTTGAGGTCGGTGAGCAGGCCGCCGTACCACGATTTCCGCAAGCCCGCGCGTTGCGACGGTGGCAGAAAGTCGAGGAACAACTCCTCCGCCTCCATGCGAATGAAATCCATGTAGAGGCGCGTCAGCGATTGGTGGCCAACATTGCCGAACACGTCGTAGTTGACGACGAGATTGTAGACCAGCCGCTCGAGCAGCGGGTAGTCGAGGACGAACAGTGTCTTGGACAGATCGCCCACCGCGCCCTGGGTGACGATGGCGTTGTCGAAGTGCCGAAACACCGTGAGCAGGGCATTCGGGTTGTGGCCGTCGCCGTTCCAGATGTCATCAAGCGTATAGCCGGCCGGACGCAGCGCGCGCGCGTTGTCGGCCCGCAGTTTGCGATAAGCCTCGCGCTGCACGATGAGTTTCCGCAGGAACGGCAGGTCGTCGCCGATCTGCACGTCGCTGCCCCACACCCCCGGCAGCACCAGCAGGTCCTGCGCCTTGCGCGCATGCTCGGCCGACACCACCATGCCGTCGGCGTCGGGTCGCAGGAACAGGACGAAGAACTGCTCCTGGATCGCGTTGACCGCCATGCTGCCGTTGCAGACCGGGCCTTTGACGAAGGTCTTGATTTCGTACTCGGCGTCGTCGAGCAGAAACTGGTAGCGCGCCCGCACCGGGATGTCGGCGAACGTGACGAACGGGTTGCCGGCAACGTCGTCGCGGTAGCCGGGCAGTGTCTTCACCTCCCATGCCGGCGCGAGGAATGTTTGACGGATGCGCTCGAGTTTCTCCGGGGAGAGACCATAGGGGATGTGGGTCTTGTCGACGATGGTGGCGTCGATCCGGCGCAGGCAATACTGGAACGGGCCGGGGCCCGGGTCGTCGTTCGGCCGCCGCGTTGCGATCTCATCGACATCAGCCGCGCACGGCGTGCGCGAGCGCACCAGGCGAAAGAATGTCTGCGGCGCGGACGTCGTCTCGGAGGTGAAGTGGAGATGCGCGAGGAACAGATGCTCGTACAGATATCGCGCGACCAGCTTCTCGCGCAGCGTGCTGCCGTTGAAGAAGGCTTCCCAAGAACGCACTTGGGCCTCGAGTTCAGGCGGCGCTGCACGGCGGGCCGCGAGGCTCGCGGCCGAGGGACCCGGCGCGCCGCCTGCGATCCATGCGGTCAGCGCCGAAATCTCTGTTTGCGCCAGCGGCGGCAGCCCGTAGGGCATGCCGAGCTCCGGCATGTTCCGCGCGACCAGCGCGCCATTGTCGCTGTCGGCCGGGCAGAAATTGCTTTCGCCGACCGGCTTTTTCGGCTGCAGAATCGAATGCCCGGCCCTGAGATTGACGAACTGCATCAGTAGCGTATGGGCAGGGTCAGCGTTGCCGACCACATCGAAGAAGCCCTTGGCGCGCCAGTCGGAGACGCTGCGACCATCGATGTCGAGACGGGTCGGCGCGACGCTCTTGGGTCGGGAGCCATCATAGACGTTGAGCCGGGTGGCGCCGCGCGTCAGGCCCGAATAGTTCTGCAGGTTCAGTTGGCAGGGGGCGTTGTAGCAGCTGTGGCAGGCGACGCAGCGGTTGTCGAAGATCGGCTGGATGCGGGCGGTGTAGTCGTCACCCGCAGGGGCCGGCTGCGCCTGGGCGCTTGGAATGCCTGCGATCAGCGGCAGCAGCATCGCCGCGAGCAAACAAAAAATGCGACAGCAGACCATGACCCCATCCACCATCGATTGTTTATCCTGGCGCGTGCTGAAAGCCAACACCATGGCAGGGCTGGCCTTGCTGCTCTTTGAAATGGTGTTCGCAGGCGCCCTCAATGGCCTCGCTAACCCGCCCCACCATTGAGGCCCCCATGGAACATGATGCGCAATTTCAACGTCAACCTGTGCTCTGTCGCGCTATCTCGCCTCGGCGAGCGCGCTACAGCGTCCCTTGCCGCCATGAATCCGTGGACGTCGAACGCCAGTGGTCAGTAGGGCGGATTAGCATCGCGTCATCCGCCGTCTCCAGCTGAGCGGCGGGCTACGCCACCGATGTCGGGTTTACCCGACATCGGCAATCAAATTGCCCAGTCGGCGACAGCCGAGTTGGGTGGCTAACCCGCCCTACGTGCTCCGTTGGTAAGCGCGCCTACAGCCCCGCTTGCGCCACCATGAACCCGTCAAAATACGCCGCGAGTTCCCGATAAGCATCGAGCGGTAGCACCTGCGCGATATATTGATCCGGCCGCACCACAACCATGCAGCCCGCGTCGCGATCGATGCCACGCAATGCAAAGATGTCGCTGCCGCTTTTGACGTCGGGGCAGAACATTTTCTCGTAGTCGAGAAGGCCGTAGCGTCCCTTGCGGGGCAGCAGAAGCGAAGGCATCGCCGCGATGGCGAGGTCGCGATGCGCCTGCTGAAACACCGCGCGGACGTCGATCACCGCATCGATATCCTCGGCGGGCCGCGTATATCGTCGCACGGGTGAGTCCGGCTCGTCGGCGAGATAATCGCACAATTGATGGATGGCGGAATTGGAGGCGGTGGGATCGCCCGCTCCGGCAAAGGCAAAAATCCGAAACCGTCCATCCGCTTTGGCGACGTGGCCGAGCTCGATCGGCTTGGCGTCGGCGAGACGGATCACCGGCGCGGAATGAAAGCGCTTGCCGATGACAAGGCCCTTGGCGAGATGCTGGTACGTGCTCTCGCCGGTCAACGTCGACGGCGTGTAATGCGTCGCGGTTCCCGCGGTATAGCGCCCGTGCTGCACAAAATAATTTTGGGTCTGCTCTGGGTCGGCGCCTTCGCTGTCGTGGGTTGAGGCAATGATCGCGGCCCATTCGCGATCGAACTCGATCAATTCCTTGGCGATGGCGCGGCGTTCCGCGGAGTAGGTGTGCAGCAGCGATGGCGCGCACCGTTCGTGCAGGACGAAGGCCAGCTTCCATCCGAGGTTGAAAGCATCCTGCATCGAGACGTTCATGCCCTGGCCTGCCTTGGGGCTGTGGGTGTGGCAGGCATCGCCCGCAATGAACACGCTCGGCAGCCGCGTCGCGATCGCGTCGTCCGGAACATCGTCGAACTTGTCCGTCAGCCGCTGGCCGATGTCATAGACCGACCACCACGGAATCTCCTTCACCTCGAACCGATACGGAGTGAAAATCAGCTGCGCCTTGGCGATGAGTTCTTCGACGGTGATGTGGCGGTTGGCGACTCTTTCGCCGATGTCGAGCTTGGTCAGTTCGACGTAGAGGCGAACCAGATAGCCGCCCTCCCGCGGAATAATGATGATGCTGCCTTCGCTGTCGGACTGGATCAACGACTTGCAGCGGATGTCCGGGAAATCGGTGACCGCCAGCGCATCCATGACGCCCCAGGCGTGATTGGCGGATTCCCCATGAAGCTCGCGCCCGATCGAGGTGCGCACGGTGCTGCGCGCGCCGTCGCAGCCGACCACGAAGCGGGCGCGGATCGTCTCGGTCTGCCCCTCATGGGGGGCGTCGAGCCGCTCGAGCGTAACGGTCACGCGCCGCGCCTCGTCGTCATTGCCATCCGCTGCGCGCTGAACGGCGACGACGCGCCGCGCGTAATGCGGTTCGAGCTTCGCCGCCGATTTGCGCATCAGGTCGAGATAGAAGTCATGCACCCGCGCCTGGTTGAGCACCACGTGCGGGAACTCCGACAATCCCTCCTCGACGTCCTTGACGAAGCCGCTGCGGACGATGTTCCCGGGCAGTTTTTCGTCCGGCCGCCAGAACGTGGTTTCATTGATCCAGCAGGCTTCCTTGAGCACGCGTTCGCTGAAACCGAAGGCGTGAAACATCTCCATGGTGCGGCAGGCGATGCCGTCGGCCTGGCCGCGCAGCATCGGCCCCGGTTTCTGCTCGACGATGCAGGTCTTAATGTCGGGAAATGCGGATAATTGCGCCGCCAGCGTCAGCCCCGCCGGTCCCGAGCCGACAATCAGGACATCGACGTCGCCGGGAACCGGTCCTTGGGCCCCCGCGGCCGGATACCGCTCCGACGGATCGAAGATCGCGGGGTCGCCGGGGTGAAATCCATTGAGGTGAAACTGCATGATCGTCTCTGGCTCTTGAACGCTTTTGAGATCCGCGCCGGTACGCGAGGGGGGATTGATCAGTATGCTGAAGATCAGTATACGTCAAGAGACGATGGGAGGTCGCTATGAAAAACACCGCACACGAGGACATGCCCGGCCATCTCGCACGCCGGTTTCAGCAGATTGCCGTGGCGGTGTTTTTGGCCCAGATGGAGGAGGCAGGCTTCGACCTGACGCCGGTGCAGTACGCGGCGCTCGTCGCCGTCAGCGCGCACCCCCGGATCGATCAGGTGACACTCGCCGGCGTGATTGCCTATGACCGCACCACCATCACCGGGGTGGTCGACCGGCTGGCGCAGAAAGGCCTGATCGCGCGCCATGAAAGCAGCCGCGACCGGCGTGCGCGCGAATTGACGATGACTCCTTCGGGAGAAAAAACCCTACGCGGTGTGACCCCGGTGGTTGAACAGGCTCAGCAGATCATGCTGCGCGGCCTGACCAAGAAGGAAGCAACGGAACTTGTGCGCCTGCTGCAGAAGGTCACCACCGCCGGCAATGAGCTGAGCCGGGCGCCTTTCCGCGAGGTGGCAACCGGCTGACATGGCCGAGCACCTGGAGCCGAAATGCGCCAAGGCTTCCGCGTTGCCGTGCCCGTGCGACACCGTCACGAGCGGCTTCGGTACAGATTTAACGACTGTATTAACGCATGCGAGAGACTAAACGCCTAGGTTGCCACAGACCGATGAATCCCGCTTCGATAAGGCGGACGCCTCGGCCGGAAAGGCCGCGCCGACGACGCTGTCGTCGGCACTGTACGGCATGATCAGATGACAATGGGTGACACCGGGTGGCGGCGCATCAAGCAGCTGCTGCCGATCGTCTGTGCGGCGCTGTTCGGCGTGACCGTATCCGTTCTTGCGTGGTTTGCCGTGGCGGCCGCCGACGGACGCTTGGCGCTGCAAGAGTTCGATGCAAGCGCCTCCGACAATTTGCAGACCCTGGAAAACGGGCTGAACGACTATTTGACCAAACTGGTTGCCCTGGACGCGCTATTCTACTCCACCAAGCAAGAGGTGACGCGGGATCAGTTTGACGTCTTCAGCAAAACGCTGCTCAAGGGTCAGACGGCGATCCTTGGCGTCACCTGGATTCCCCGTGTCACGCATGACGGACGCGCCGCGCACGAACTGGCCGCCCAACGCGACGGCATCGTCGGCTATCACATCCGCGACGCCGCGGCGGACGGAGGCCAGGTGATTGCAGCGGACCAGGATGAGTACTTTCCGATTTACTACTCATCCAAGGAGGCTCTCGATTCAACATTGTACGGCTTCAATCTGCGCGACAATAATGGACCTCGGCAGCAGATGCTCGACGCGGCGCGCGATGAGAATCGCATCGTGGCGTCGCGCACGCTGGAGCTTCGTAGCGGCCTCGGCAATCGGCAAGGCTTTCTCGCCGTACTGCCGGTCTATCGCTACGGCCAGCCGTCAGCCACCGAGGAGGACCGCCGCCGGAACCTTAAGGGATACGTTCTTGGCGTCTTTCAAACCGGCATGATGGTCGACACCATCCTCGCCAATGGAACGCCACCTCTGGATGTCTTTCTCTTCGAGCCGGGTGCAGGGGACGGCTTACCCGTTTATGTGCACGTCCCGCGCCTTCGGCCAAAGCCCACGTCACCCGCCTCGTTGGCAGATCTGACCGCCCGCCCGCATTGGACCGGCGATCTCAGTGCAGGCGGGAAGCACTGGACACTCGTGGTGCCGCGACCGGAAGGATCGATTGCGCACAGCTACGATCGCGCCTGGCTCATCCTCGGCGCCGGCCTGTTGGTCACCGGCCTGGTGGTCGCCTATATGCGGAATTCTGTCCGCTACATCCGTCGGCTCGATATTCTGGCGCGAACCGACTCGCTGACGGCCCTTGCCAACAGGCGCGCTTTCGCCGAACAACTCGCCACCGCCTTTGCCGCCAGTCGGCGCAACGGCAATTGCTTCGCCGTGCATTCCATCGATCTCGACGGCTTCAAGAACGTCAACGATACGCTCGGTCACGCAACCGGCGATCTGCTGCTCCAGGCGGCGGTGTCGCGCTTGAAGAGCCTGGTCCGCAAAAGCGATGTCGTCGCGCGGTGTGGCGGCGATGAGTTTTCCGTCCTGCAGGCTGATGCCAATGATCCTGACGCGGCTGCTGCGCTTGCGCGGAAAATTATCACGGCCATGGCGGTTCCGTTCGTGATCGGGGGGAATGAAGTCGTCGTCACCGCGAGCGTCGGGATCGCGCCGTATGCCCCCGACATTCCGACACCCGAAGCGATGATGATTCAGGCCGATCTTGCGCTTTATCGTGCCAAGGAAGATGGGCGAAATTGCTTCCGCTTTCATAACCACGACCTGGATCAGCAGGTCCGCTTGCGGATTGTGCTCGCGGAAGACCTTCGCGCCGGCATCGAGCGCGGCGAACTGGAGCTGTATTATCAGCCGCAGGTGGAGATCAGAACCGGACGAATCCTGGGGCTTGAAGCGCTGGTTCGTTGGAACCATCCGACGCGCGGACTGGTCATGCCGTCGATCTTCATTCCGATCGCGGAAAAGTCAGCCATCATCCTGCAACTGGGAGCCTGGGTCTTGGACGCGGCCTGCGCCCAACTCGCACAGTGGAAAGCCAACGGGATCGCCCCGCAGACCTTGGCGATCAACGTCTCCGGTATCCAGCTCAGAAGGATCGAGGACTTCGAGCGGGATATCGCCGCCAGTCTCGCCAAATGGAAGATTGAACCGGGTGCCATCGAGCTTGAACTGACCGAAACCGTTCTCATGGAAGCCTCGCAAAAGCATAGCGAAGCCCTGCAGCGCCTTCGGTCGATAGGGCTGAACATTGCGATCGACGATTTCGGGACCGGCTATTCCTCGCTGCATTACCTGTCGGTTTATCCGGTCAATCGGTTGAAGATCGCGCAGGAGCTGATATTTCGCGTCCCCGACGATGCGCGGAATGCGACCGTGGTGAGAGCCGCCATTCGCCTGGCCCATGAGCTCGGCATCGAGGTGATTGCGGAGGGCATCGAGACCGACGCGCAGCTGCGGTTCTTGTTGTCCGCAGGATGCAGTCTCGCGCAGGGCTATCATTACGGCCGCCCGGTCAATGCCGACGCGACGACCGCCCTTCTGCTGCACGGAAAGATCGATCCCGCCAACATGCTGGGCGAGACCACGCGCCCAGCGGCGTAGGGGACCAGACCCCGTCACACCAGAAGACAAAATCGCTGTTTCATTCCGACAAAGGTTAATGTCGTCGCGCCCGCAATCCGACAACGGATTCGCGACCGTTCCGGAATAGCAGTTGATATCCTTCAGCTTTTCGCTGACGCCGGCCGCGCCGCAAGTCCTTGTGGGCCCCCCAATCCCATCAAATAGTTAACGGAAACGCCGTATGCGGATACCGTTCTTCTATGCCATAGGTCATGCCTGTGCGGCGCGAGGGCGCTGCGGCCGGGACGGGGATTGATATGCGGGACTTCTTTCGCCAGTGGCGGGACGGCTGGAGCTGGATCGACAACGTGATGGCGTCGTTGAGCGCGGCGGTGTTCGTCAGCAGCTTGGAACTGACCGTGTTGAGGCTTTGGTTCTAGTCACGTGGGTTGTGGGCCTCACGCCACCGCCACCGCCACCGTGCGCGTGATGCGTCTATCAGCCTTCAACGGCGGTCTCTACGCGCTTCCCTCCGGGTTTGCGGCTTCCATGGCTCTCGCTTTGAACTCCGTCAGATCGAATTCGGCCGGTTGGCCTTCGACCAACGTGCAGGCGCAGGCCGCGGCAATGCTCCAATCCGCGACCAAGGTTGCGCCTTTGCTTCCCCGCTTTCCAAGACCGGGAACGATGGAGAGATCCTTGAGCGCGTAGGCGAGCGCCTGCAGCCGGAACGTCATCGCCACCCGATAATCCGTCGACCGCTTTGGGAATAATGTTGCGATCGCGCCCATCGTCGCCTCGAAGGTGCGACCCTGCGACGGCAACCGATCGAGCGCGATCAGCGCGGCTTCCATGTCACGCGGCTTGATCCGCCGGCGATTGATGCGCTCGAGAAACGCGGTGTCTTTGTCATCCATGAATCACCCGATGCCGTCGACGCTGCAACACGCTGGTCGAATCAAGGCGCCCAAAACGAATTCTAGCGGATGCGCGCTGTAAATTTGACAGGGGGCGCATCGCGGGGGAGCAATGAAGCCTGTGGGGCCGATGAGCATAGTAGCCGTAGGGCGGATGAGCGGAGCGTAATCCGCCATTTTGAGCGGCGGGTTACGCCTTCGGCTAACCCGCCCTACCGGCTATAGTGCGCACGAAACGGCGCGAGGCCATACCCCGCGCCCAAAAACCACCATCGAGGAAGCGTTCCATGCCGACGTATCGAGTCCTCCTCTCCATCACCGCGACCCTGGCGTTGACCCTGCTCACCGGCCTGCGGGCTGAGCCGGCGCGCGCGGAATTCCCGAACAAGCCGATCCGAATTATCGTCCCGTTCGCGGCCGGGGGCGGCACCGATTTGATTTCCCGCACGCTCGCCGCCGGGCTGTCGGACGATCTCGGCCAGTCCGTCATTATCGAGAACCGGCCCGGTGCCGGAACCATTCTCGGCATGGATGTCCTCGCCAAGAGCGCGCCCGACGGCTACAGCCTCGTGATGGCGACGTTCGCCCATGCGATCAATCCGAGCATGCAGCCCAGTCTGCCCTACGACACCGACAAGGCATTCGCGCCGGTCAGTCTGGTCGGGCGCTCGTTCAACGTGTTGGTTGTCAATCCGGCGAGCCCCTATCATTCGGTCGCGGACATTGTCGCGGCGGCGAAGGCCAATCCCGGAAAGCTGACCTATGCGTCGCAGGGCGTCGGCACCAGTGCGCATCTCGCCGGCGAACTGTTCAAGAATCTCGCGCACGTGGAGATGACCCACGTGCCCTATCGCGGCGCCAGCCCGGCGCTGGCGGACCTTCTCGGCGGGCGGGTGGACATGATGTTCGCGACCTCGGCCGCGGTCACGAGTTTTGTCGGCAGCAATCAATTGCGCCCGATCGCCATCACCGCGTCGGCGCCGGTGTCGGCGTTCGCCAATACTCCGACCATTGCCGCGAGCGGATTGCCCGGCTATGCGGTCGAGAGCTGGTACGGGCTCTACGCCCCCGCGGGCACCCCGCCGGAGGTCATTGCGCGCCTGAACGCCGCGGTCAAGGTCGCCGTTCGCAACGACCTGTTCCAGAAGCGCTCGGGGGACGAAGGGATGATCATCGACGCCGGATCCCCGGCGAATCTTGAGACCTATGTTCGTGCCGAGATCGAGCGTTGGAAAAAGATCGTGTCGGAAAACAAGATCACCGCTGAATGAGTGCATTGCACGGACAGGACAATCACATGCCGGATAATTTGATCGACGTGCAGACCCGGTCGGCGATCGCCATTGTCGCGCTCAATCGTCCCGACAAGCGCAACGCCATGAGCGATGAGATGCGCTCCGAATTCATCGCTGCGCTCGAACGCATCGCCGCCGACCCGGCGATTCGCGCCGTGGTGCTGACCGGCAACGGCAAGGGATTCTGCGCCGGCGGCGACATCGCCGGCATGGAGCGCAGACTGCACGCGCCGCCCGGCGAGGTCGCCTTCAACGGCTGGAGCCGGCAGCAGCGCGTTCACCACAGTATGTCCCTGCTGCATACGCTGCCCAAGCCGACCATCGCCGCGGTCAACGGCGCCGCCGCCGGTTTGGGCGCCGACCTTGCCCTGGCCTGCGACTTCGTCATCGCCAGCGCCGATGCGAGTTTCACCTGGTCCTATATCGATCGCGGCCTCGTTCCGGACGGCGGCGGACTCTATTTTCTTCCGCGCCGGGTCGGACTCGCGCGGGCGAAGGACCTGATTTTCTCCGGTCGCAGGCTCGACGCGGAGGAAGCGCTGAGGCTCGGCATCGCCGACCGCAAGGCCGATCCGGAAACGCTTCTTTCGGATGCGCAGGCCTGGGCCGCCGAGCTGAGCCACGGTTCGGCGACCGCACTCGCGCTCGGCAAGCAGATCCTGAACCAGTCGTTCGAACTCTCCGCCGACCAGGCATTCAGGCTCGGAAGCCAGGCCCAGGGCATCTGCTACACCAGCACCGAACACCGCGAGGCGGTGCTGGCCTTCCTCGACAAGAGCAAGGGCAAAGCCCGGTGAACGATAAGGTCACGGCGGCGGACACCGACGCGATTTCTGTTCTGCTGCGGCCGCGCAGCGTCGCGGTGATCGGAGCATCGGCCGATGCCGGCAAGATCTCGGGCCTTCCAGTTCATTTCCTGCGCAAGCATGGCTTCACCGGCGCGATCTATCCGGTCAATCCGCGGGTTTCCAGCATCGACGGCCTGGCCTGTTTTCCGGACACGCGGTCGTTGCCGGCCCCACCCGACGTCGGCATGGTGCTGCTGGGCGCCGGGCGCGCGGTGCAGGCGGTGCGCGATCTTGCGGCTGCGGGAACCAGGGCCGCGATCGTTCTCGCCAGCGGTTTCGGAGAATCCGGCGAGGAGGGCGCCCGTCGCCAGGCGGCGCTCATCGATGCTGCCGGCGCGATGCGGATCCTCGGGCCGAACACCATCGGCCTCGTCAACGTCACCCACAATATTCCGCTCTCGGCCAGCGGCGCGCTCGCGGCGGATCGCTTTCCGAAAGGCCCGGTCAGCTTCGTCTCGCAAAGCGGCGGCATCCTCGGATCGCTGATGTCGCGCGCCGCCGCGCGCGGGATTGGGCTCGCCAAGCTGGTCGCGACCAGCAACGAAGCCGATCTCGAGATCGCCGATTTCATCGGATATCTCGCCGACGACCCCGACACCAAAGTCATCGCCCTCTACATCGAGACCATCCGCAATCCCGACCGTTTTCGCGCTGCCGCGGCCAAGGCGCAACGGGCCGGCAAGCCTCTGGTCGCGCTCAAGGTCGGGCGATCGGAAGCCGGCGCACGGGCGGCGGTGTCCCACACCGGCGCGATGGCCGGCAACGATGCCGTCTACGACGCTTTCTTCGATCAGCTCGGGGTCATCCGCGCGCAGACCTTTTCCGACCTCCTCGATATTCCGGCGACGCTGGCGACCCAGCCGCCGCTCGGCGGCAAGCGGGTCGCGGTTCTGACCTCGACCGGCGGCGCCGGCACGCTGCTGTCGGACAGTCTCGGCGTCGCCGGCTTGGAGACGCCCGATCCCGACGCCGCAACCATCGCGCGCCTGCGCGCGTTGCAGCCCGGCGATCAGGCATCGCTTGACCGCAACCCGATCGACGTGACGCTCGCCGGCTTGCATCCGGACATCCTGAGTGGCGCGATCCGCGCACTCTCCGAAAGCCCGACATTCGATGCGCTGGCCATTGTCGTCGGCTCCTCGGCCGTTGCGCGTCCCGAGTTGATCAGCGACGCCATCGCGAAGGCGATGCCGGTTCGCAGCAAGCCCGTCGTCGCCTATGTCAGCCCGCACGCCCCTGAAGCGGTGACCCGTCTGACCGAATTGGGTGTGCCGGCATTCACCGCGCCGGAAAGTCTGGCGACCGCATTGTCCGCCTTGCGGCGCGCGGCCGAGCCCCGCCGACCGGAGCCGCCGGTGGTCAAGCGCCCGTCCGTGCCGGTCCCCGATGCGCTGGAAGGCACGCTCGATGAGGCCGCGGCCAAAGAGCTGTTTGCACGCTTCGCGGTGCCGTGCGCACGCGAGATCATCGTCGCGACGCCGCAGCAAGCAGAACGCGCGGCGCGGGATCTCGGCGGCCGGGTCGTCCTGAAGATCCTCTCGGCCGACATCACCCACAAGAGCGATGTCGGCGGCGTCGCCGTCGATCTCACCGCCGAGACCATCGGCGATCGCCTCGTCCGCATGCAACGTGACGTGCTGGCGGCGAGCGGAGCGACACCGGACCGTTTCATCGTCCAGCAGTTGATCGGCGGCGGCGTCGAACTGATCCTCGGCTTTCGCCGCGATCCCCTGGGCGACGTCATTCTGCTCGGCATGGGCGGCGTCGCCGCCGAACTCATTGGCGACACCACGCTCCGCCTGATGCCATCTCCCTGGGGCCTGAGCCAAGCCGACGCCAGCTGCATGCCGCGGGAGCTTAAAACCTGGCCGCTGCTCGACGGTTTCCGCGGCCGGCCGAAGGCCGATATCGACGCGCTCGCCGACGCCATCGTCAATTTTTCCACCATGGTCGCGCAATTGGGTCCGCGACTGATCGAAGCCGAGATCAACCCGCTGTTCGTGCTCCCGCAAGGACAAGGCGTCATCGCCGCCGACGGCGTCGCCGCGTTGGCGAAACGCTGACGCAGTTTGGTCATTCGGGGCGCAGGCAAAGCCTGCGAACCCGGACTCCCGAGCAGCAAGTGCGCTATGCAGGCGGCGGCCAATCCCTCGAGATTCCGGGTTCGCGGGTTGACACCCGCGCCCCGGAATGACGACAGAGGGATTTTCCAGCGGAGTCCGTAGGATGGGCAGAGCGCAGCGAAACCCATCGCGATTGCGCGGTGCCGCTTGCCAGACCGGCCAATTCATAGAAATGATGGCGATGGCTCTTCTAGGAACGCGCTCGATCCCTCAGAAGCAGCCCGTGTAACGAAAGGTCGACAGCGTGCCCCGATTCAAGCCTTTCTTCCTCAGCGCAATCCTCATCGCTCTGTTCGGAGCGGCCGCCATGGCCCAGGCGCCGTTGCCGCCGTTGCCTGAATTGAAATTCGCGGAAATTTTGCCGACCGATCGAGACAATTACCTCGGCGATCGCTGGAGCTACATGGAAGCGGGCAAGGCCGATGCGCCCGCCGTCGTGCTGTTGCACGGGGTTGGCGCCAATTCCATGCATTGGCGATTTCAATTTGCCGGATTATCGGATCGCTATCACGTCGTCGCGTGGAATGCGCCGGGTTATCTCCTGTCGGATGGATTCAAGAGCGACAATCCGGATTGCAAGACGTTCGCTGACGCGCTCGATGATTTTCTCGCCGCGGTGAAACTCGATCGCATCAACCTTCTCGCCAATTCGTTCGGGACCCGCGTGGCGCAATGCTTCGCCATCCACTATCCCGGCCGCATCATCAAGCTGGCGATGACCGGCACCGGAATCGGGCCGCATGGCCTGAGCGAGGACGACAAGAACAAGGTCATTGCGACCCGCGAGGCGCAGATCGGCAAGGGTGGTTATGCGTTTGGTGCCCGCGTCGATGCGCTGCTGTCCGCAGGCGCCAAGCCCGAGACCATGGAACTCGTGCGCAATGTCGTGCGCGCCACCAATCCGCGCGGCTTCATGCACGGGGTCAAGCTCGGGCTTGTCGACGGCTACAGCCCGGAAGAGGTCGCGCCCAAGCTGAATTTTCCCGTCCTGATGATTTCGGGACGTGAGGACCGCGTGAACCCGATCGACAAGAACGCCGCCGTCCTGGTCAAGCTCTTGCCGCAAGGCAAGCTCGAGATCCTGGACGGCGCCGGGCACCTGCCCGAAGTCGAGCGGCCGGATGTCGTCAACACCATGCTGCTCGATTTCTTTCGCTAGGTTGGAGCGAGGGACGATCGTGGGCCGGTGCCCAGCCTTCCACTGTTGCGGCGCGCGCGCTACGCTCCCGACGTGACGACGTAAAACAGTCGCACGGTAAATCTCAGGGAGGATCTTGCATGACGATGTCCTTGCGGGGCTGCTATCTT
>Ga0265332_10000830_pt1 | contig 18745 bp, 19 predicted proteins | sample 41926metaG_FD_202084 | JGI IMG/M metagenome (GOLD analysis project Ga0265332, IMG submission 202084) | Rhizosphere microbial communities from Carex aquatilis grown in University of Washington, Seatle, WA, United States - 4-19-26 metaG | ecosystem: Host-associated > Plants > Roots > Rhizosphere...
TACGCGCCGGGATGAGCTCGAGGGTGGCGAGCACAGGTGAGAACTCGACGCCTCCGGCTCGGGTCGGGATCACGACCGAATCCGCCGAGCCGGCGGCGGATTGTATGAGCCGTTCGTCGCCTGGTGGCGTATCGACGACGACGAGGCCGTCGTCGCGGCCGATTGCGCGCGTCAACGTCCGCTCGGACGGCGCCTCGATCACCGTGACGCCTTCGATGGGACGCGTTTCGAGCCACTCGGCAGAGGAAGCCTGCCGGTCGGCGTCCACGAGGATGACCGGGTCGTAGCCCCGCTCGACGGCGGCTGCGGCCAGGTAGACGGACGTCGTCGTCTTCCCGACGCCGCCCTTGATGTTTGCGACCACCACACTTGTCACGACGCCACATCGTAAGAGATCGATGGGCGTACCGGCGCCGAGGCGAGCGCTTCAGCCGTCGCGCCGACCGCGGAGCCGCCAGGCCCACACGATCAGGCCGAGGCCGATCACGAGCAGCACGCCGCCCAGCCCCGCGTAGCCTCCGTGGCCGCTCATCGACGATCCGTGAATGGCGTTCGTGCCCTGGCCGATGAACACGACGCCGACGGCGCAGGCCAGGACGCCGACGATGCCGAGTGTTGCCCGCAGCACCACGACCCCAGGTTACGCGCTCGGGTCGCGGCCGGATTCCTACCGAACCGGGCGAACGTCCCGTCCACCGGGGTGGCCGACGGGACGGCGAACGGCGGGCGTGCTCTCGAGCGCCAGCTCGACGCGGAAGGTCGTGCCTTGCCCCGGGCGGCTCTCGACCGAGATCCGGCCGCCGTGCGCGGTGACGATCGCCTTGACGATCGAGAGGCCGAGGCCGATGCCCGGAACCTTCCGCGCCCGGCGGCTGCGGAAGAAGCGCTCGAACATGTGGTTCCGGTCACCGGCCGAGATCCCGATCCCCGTGTCCGCGACCTCGAGGACGGCCAGCTCGTCGAGCCGGCTCACGCGCACCTCGACCGAGCCGCCGGGCGGCGTGAACTTGAGCGCGTTCGAGACGAGATTCTCGAGCAGCTCCGCAATGCGCGCGCGATCGACGACCGCGACCACCGACTCGCCGACCAGGCGCAGCTCGAGCTCGAGCTGCTCGGCCCGCGGCCGCTGCGCCTCGACCACATGCTCGGCAACCTCGGCGAGGTCGGCCTCGGCGAGGTCGAGCTCGAGCCTGCCGGCCTCGGCGCTCGAGATGAGCAGCAGGTCGTTGACCAGCGCGAGCAGCCGGTCGGCGTTGCGCTCGATCACCTCGAGGAAGCCGCGCTGCCCAGCCGTGAGCGGGCCCTCGGCCTCGTCCAGCACGAGCTCGAGATAGCCCATGATCGACGTCAGCGGCGTGCGCAGGTCGTGCGAGACGACCGAGATCAGCTCGCCTTTGAGCCTGTCTGCGTCACGGAGCAGCGCGTTCTGCCTGCGCAGCAGCGTGTGCGCGTGCTTGCCGTCGGCCTCGGCCATCTTGCGCGCGGTGATGTCGACAGCCTGGAGCACGATCCCACTCGGCGCTCCCGCCTTGTCGTGCACGAGGGAGATGCCGACCTGGAGCCAGCGCTCCCCTCCGCCGTTGGCGATCAACCGACGCTCGAGATTCCGCTGCGGCTCACCCGTCTCGACGAGTAGTCGCAGCGCCTCGAGGTCGAGCTCGAGCTCGTCGGATGGGACGAAGTCCGTGAACAACCGCCCCTCGATCTCTTCGGCCGGGTATCCCGACAGCTCGCACAGCGCCGGGTTCACGTGCAGCAGGGTCCCGTCGAGGTCGGCCACCGCGACGCCCATCGGCGCCCCTTCGAACGCGGCGCGGAACCGCTCCTCGCTCTCTCGGATCGCCTCCTCTCCAGCACGTTGCTCGGTGACGTCCCGCGACGTGGTGACGATCGCGTGGATCTCCGGATCGTCGAGCAGGTTCTTCCCCACCGCTTCGAGCATGCGCCACGAGCCGTCCTTGTGGCGGGCGCGGAAGTCCATTCGCGAGACGGCTCCGGGCGTCTGCATTCCCTCCGCGATCGCTTCGACGACCGTGGTGAGATCGTCGGGGTGCACGAGGGCAAGCGCGCTCGCGCCCACGAGCTCGTCCGGCGTGTAGCCGAGCACGCGCTCGATCGCGGGGCTCTCGTAGTGGATCGTCCCGTCGGCGTCCTGGACCGCGACGATGTCGAAGGCGTTCTCGGTCAGTGTGCGAAAGCGAGCTTCGCTCGCCGTCAGCTCGTGCTGTGTCCGCGCGACGCTCCGCAGGCCGAGCCAGAACCGAACGAAGACGAGCCCGAGGACCGCCGTGCCGAGCACGAGCTGGCCCAGAAGGATTCCGCCCCCGTACAGGTGCTCGTAGAAGAACACTGCCGGGACGACCAGCGACGCTGCGACGAGCAGGAGAAGGCGCGAGCGCGTGAAGCTCGGCTCCGACGCCGGTAGGCCGAGCCTCCGCGCGGAGGGATGGAGCGCGGCGACTGCCCAGAACACGTACGAGAGGAGGTAGCCGAGCTCGAGGGCGTTGCCGGTCTTGAACGACGCGGCCGACGCCTCGTACACGATGTCCGTGACGACCAGCGCGACGGCCGCAGCGAGCAGGAAGAGCGCGGCGGGTGTCCGAACGCCGGCGACGAGCAGCCGGCCCACCGCCGCGAGAACGAGCAGGTCACCGACGACATAGGCGACGAGGACGGCGTGACCGAACCCGGAGACGCCCGGCTGGCTGCGGTAGCCGTGGACGAGGGGCTCCCACGCCACCGCGCCGAGCCCGCAGGCGACGATCGCCCCGTCGATCAGACCCTCGCGCCGCTGCGGTCCACCGAAGTTGAGCGCGAGCGCGAAGGTGCCTGCGACGAGCAAGGGGTAGCCGACGAGGTACACGTAGTCCGCCGCCGACGGAAAAGGCGTCCCGCCGCCAGTCAGGTCGTAGACGTCCCACGTGACGTCGCCCACGACAAACCCGGCGAAGCCCGCGGCGAACAGGTACCACGGCGCCGCGGGCCGCAGCCGCAGGAGCCGCGGCGCCGCTGCGAGCGCCACGGCGGCGGAGAACGCGATCCCGTCGGTGAGCGCCGCTCCGGGGATCCCATCCGGAACGGCGAAGTAGACGCCGGAGGCGATCAGGCCGAGCGCGAGATAGGTGAGCCACGTCCGCTCACCGGGTAGCACAACAGGACGTCTCGCGACGATCGGCACATCTTCATCGTGAGCGGACGGGCGCCGCGCCTCATCCGGGAACTCTCACCCGGCGGCTGCGGCCAAGTACCGAATCTCCGGCCACCGGGCCGCGGGTGCGCTAACCGACGGGCGCGTTACGCTCCCCGCCATGTCCACTGCGACGTTGCACACGAACCACGGCGCGATCGCCGTCGAGCTGTTCGACGCCGACGCCCCGAAGACGGTCGCCAACTTCGTCACGCTCGCGGCCGAGGGCTTCTACGACGGCGTCACCTTCCACCGCGTCATCCCCGACTTCATGATCCAGGGCGGCGACCCGACGGGCACCGGCTCCGGCGGCCCCGGCTACACGTTCGAGGACGAGTTCAACCCGCAGCTCATCGTGCGCGGCGCCCTCGCGATGGCGAACGCCGGACCGAACACGAACGGGAGCCAGTTCTTCATCGTCACCGCCGACGCCTGCCCGTGGCTCGACGGCAAGCACACGGTGTTCGGCCGGGTCACCGACGGCATGGACGTCGTCGACGCGATCTCGGCACTCGAGCGGGATGCGCGCGACCGGCCGCGCGAAGACGTCGTGATCGAGCGGATCGAGCTCCCGCCAGCCTGAGCGATCGGTCGGGACGCAACGATCGAGTACGAGGTGGTCGTGCATTAGCGAGCAGCGCGCAGCTCGTCGAACGCGCCCTCGAGCTGCTCCTCCTGCAGGAAGCGCCGCAAGTAGAAGACGAAGACGGCGAAGAAGACGGCCGCCTCCTCGACCGCCATCGTCACGCCCGCGATCTGCTGGTCGGCGAGCGGCGACGGGCCCCAGGTGCGCGGCGCGTGCGCGTAGAACGAGTAGATCGCGCGCGGGACGAGCGCGAGCACGAGCCCGAGCGGCGACGCGAGCACGAACGCCGCGAAGAGATACGCCGCTTTCACGCCCGACGAGTACGCGCCGCGGAGCACCGGCCACCAGAGGCCGAGCCCGGCGGCGAGATACGTCACGTGCTCGACGTGCAGCAGCGAGTGCGGATGGCGCAGCGCGAAGTCGTAGACCCACGGCAGATGCCACGCGAAGTAGGTGACGAGCCAGACGGGCAGCGTCACGAGCGGCCGTAGGAGCGGGAAGCCCGCTGCGTGCGCGGCAAGCGCCGGCGGGACCGCCAGCACGAGCAGGGCCGGCGCCCACTCCGCGAGCACGACGTTCTGGAGCAGATGCGCCCAGAGGAACGTGTGCAGCGCGAACGGCTGCAACTCGGTCGCGAACGCGGCGAAGACAAGGGCGAGCGCGAGAACGGCGGCCGCAATCTCACCGCGACCGGGACGCCGCGAACGCACGGCGAACGCGTACGCGACCGCAAGAACCGGCACGAGCGCAACGGCCTCCACCGAGGCATGCATCCCGCTAACCTAGCCCCCGCGCGCGGGTGTAGCTCAGTGGCAGAGCTTCGGGTTTCCAACCCGATGATGCGGGTTCGATTCCCGCCACCCGCTCTCTGAAACGCCTGCCCGCACTCGGCAAACGCGGTGAGGGATGGGTAGCCGGCCAGCTCGTCCTCATCGCCGCCGTCCTCCTCTCTGCGCTCGCCGGCCGGAGCTGGAGCGGCGCCTACGCAGTCGCCGCGTACGCCGCCGGCGGGGCGCTGCTCGCGCTCGGGCTGCTGCTGCTCGCCGCGGGCGGGCTCCGGCTCGGCGCCTCGCTGACCCCACTCCCTCTGCCGCGCTCGGGCGGAGCGCTCGAGGCTTCCGGCCCGTACACCCTCGCGCGGCATCCGATGTACGGCGGAGGCATCCTGTTCGCCCTCGGCTGGTCGATCGTCTTCGCCAGCATCGCCGGGCTCGGTGTCACGCTCGCCCTCGCCGTCTTCCTCGACCTGAAGTCGCGCCGCGAGGAAGAGTGGCTCACCGAGCGCTACGACGACTACGAGGCGTACCGGCAACGGACGCCTCGTAGGTTCCTGCCTTTCGTCTACTGATCAGACGGAGCACTGCCGCGCGCCGGTGTGCCGGACGGCGGCGGACGCTTCGTCACCGGTTCGGGGAGGCGCGGCTCCAGGCACTGCAAGCTCGTCCCTGAGAGATGGTAGGACCCCGGCGTGGAAACGCCTGAAGTCGCGATCGTCGGTGCCGGCGCGGCCGGCCTCGCCACCGCCGCGCTGCTCCGCGACGCCGGTGTCGAGGCGCTCCTGCTCGAGGCGGGGCCCGAGCCGGGGGCGGCCTGGCGCGGCCACTACGACCGTCTGCACCTGCACACGCCGCGGCTCCTGTCGGGGCTGCCCGGCCGGCGCATTCCGCGCCGCTACGGCCGCTGGGTCTCGCGCGACGACCTGCTTGCGTACCTCCGCGACTACGCGGAAGGGCTCGACGTGCGCACGAACGAGCGCGTGGAGCGGATCGAGCGCGACGGCGACGCCTGGCGGCTCGAGACGGCCCATGGGCCGCTGGCGTCACGCGCGGTGATCGTCGCGACCGGGTACAACGGGGAGCCGTTCGTGCCGGACTGGACGGGACGCGAGGACTGGTCGGGATGGCGATCAAGCACCTGCCGCCGGACTGGGTCGACCCGATCTCGAAGACGCAGCGGAAGCTCTCCATCCCCGATCTCGCCCCGTACGGGCTGCCGCGCCCGGAGCACGGGATCCGCACTGCGTTCCTCGCCACAGGCGTGACGCCGATCCTCGACGTCGGCATCGTCGGCGCGGTGCGCCGCGGCCTGGTCGAGATCGTCGCCGCGGTCGCAGGCTTCGACGGCGCGGAGGTCCTGCTCGCGGACGGCTCGCGCGTCGACCCCGACGTCGTGATCGCGGCCACCGGCTTCCGCCCCGGGCTCGACGGTCTCGTCGGGCATCTGGGCGCGCTCGGCCCGCGCGGGCTGCCGACGCACACCGACGGCGAGCCTGCACTTCCCGGCCTCTGGTTCGTCGGCTTCGTGCCGACACTCGGCGGACAGCTGCGCGAGGGCAGCATCGCCGCGGCGAAGGTGGCGGCCGCGGTGACAGCCTCGCTGCGCGCCGCGGTGTAGTCGGGGCGGGCAGACTCGAACTGCCGGCCTTCGCGTCCCAAACGCGATGCTCTACCAGGCTGAGCTACGCCCCGTGCCCGTCAGGCTACCGGGGCTAACCGACGTCGGCGAGCGCCCGCAGCCGGGCGAGCTTCTCGGCCCGCAGGTCGTCGCGCTCGTCCTGCGCGATCAGCTCGCGCACGAGCGGTGCCAGCTCGAACGGGCTGAACGGCTTCGGCACGAAGGCGACGCGGCCGATCTCGAGCCCGCGTGCACGGTCGAGCACCTCGACGCGCGCGGTGAGGAAGACGATCGCGATGTCGCTCGTCCGCTCGTCTGCGAGCAGCTGCTCTGCAACCTCCCACCCGTTGAGCCGGGGCATCATCAGGTCGAGCAGGACGACGTCGGGCTGCTCCTCGCGGGCACGCTGCAGGCCGTCGGCGCCGTCGGTCGCCTCCAGCACCTCCATCCCGTCCGCTTCGAGGTTGACGCGGCAGAGGAGCCGAATCGGCGCTTCGTCGTCGATCACGAGCACGCGCGTCACGAGGCGATGTTCCTCCTCGTCGAACGGGTCTTCTCCATGTTGAAAAGATGGGCCATCCGGCCCATTGTGGCGATTCCGGACGTCGCTTAGCGTCTCCGGGCTGGGCGATGCGAACCGAGGCACGTTCCTGGGCTAGCAGGCTCCGCGGTGAGCAGGTCGGGAAGGCCCGTCGCACCGACCCCCCGAGCGACGGGCTTTTCCACTTCTCAACGGGTTTTCTAACCCGACCATCACGAAACGCGAGCTATCGTGACCCGCGGTGGTGAAGCGCGTCCTCCTGGCCTCTCCCCGAGGCTACTGCGCAGGTGTCGAGCGGGCCGTCGAGACGGTCGAGCGTGCGCTCGCGCTGTACGGGAAGCCGGTCTACGTTCGCAAGCAGATCGTGCACAACTCACACGTCGTGCACGATCTCGAAGCGCGCGGCGCGATCTTCGTCGACTCGGTCGACGAAGTACCCCCCGGGTCGGCGGTCGTCTTCTCCGCGCACGGTGTCGCCCCCGCGGTGCGCGATGCTGCAGCTGCGCGCGGGCTGACGACGATCGACGCGACGTGCCCGCTCGTGACGAAGGTGCACACGCAGGCGCGCAGGTTCGCGGAGGCCGGCTACACCGTCGTGCTGATCGGACACGCCGGGCACGAGGAGGTCGAGGGCACGACCGGGGAGGCGCCCGGTGCGATCGTGCTCGTCGAGTCGGCCGCCGACGCGGAGCGCGTCTCGTTTGCCGCCGGTACCCCGCTCGCGTACATCACCCAGACGACGCTCTCGGTCGACGAGACGCACGCGATCGTCGCCGTGCTCCGTCGACGCTTCCCGGCGATCGCCGCGCCGGCCAAGGCGGACATCTGCTACGCGACCTCCAACCGGCAGTGGGCCGTCAAGGAGCTGCTCGCAGAGGTCGACCTGCTGCTCGTGCTCGGCTCGTCCAACTCGTCGAACTCGCAGCGGCTCGTCGACGTCGCCCGTGCCGCCGGCGTCGCGGCACACCTTGTCGAGGATGCGTCGCAGATCGAGGACGGATGGCTCGATGGAGTGAGCGTCGTCGGCTTGACTTCCGGCGCGTCCGCACCCGAGCGCCTCGTCCGGGGTGTCTGCAAGTGGTTCCGCGCGCGCGGCGTCGACGACATCTCCGAGTTCCGGTCGGTGTACGAGGACGTCGTGTTCCGCCTGCCGGTCGAGCTGCGCCGCGCCGAGCGCTCCGCCGCGTAGCATCGCGGCCGTGAGGCCGCGCCCGCACCGGCTCGAGCGTCTGCCCGAGCAGTACTTTGCCGGGCTGCTCGCGCGCGTGGCCGCGGCGGCCGCACAGGGCGGCGACCCTCTCGTCGACCTCGGCCGCGGCAATCCGGACGTGCCGCCGCCGCCACACGTGATCGAGGCGCTCGGCCGGTCCGCTGCGCGCCCGGACACGCACGGGTACGCGCCGTTCGCCGGCCTGCCGGCGCTGAAGGAGGCGATCGCGGCGCGGTACGGCGACGTGTACGGCGTCGAGGTCGACCCTGCGCGCGAGGTCGCCGTGCTGCCGGGCTCGAAGACGGGACTGATCGAGTTCGCGCAGGTGACGGTCGAGCGCGGCGGCGCGCTCGTGCTGCCCGACCCGGGCTACCCGGACTACCGCTCAGCCGTCGCGCTCAGCGCGGCGGCCCACGTGCCGCTGCCGCTGCTCGCGGACGGGCGGCCGGACTGGGACGCAGCACCCGCTAAGGCGTCGGCGCTGTACCTGAACTACCCGTCCAACCCGGCGGCCGTGTGCGCGCCGGCCGGCGTGTTCGCCGAGGCGGTCGAGTGGGCGCTGCACGCAGGCGCGTGCGTGCTGCACGACTTCGCGTACGGCGACCTCGTCTTCGACGGCCGGCGCCCGCAGAGCTTCCTCGCCCAGGAGGGCGCGCGGGAGGTCGGGCTCGAGCTGTTCTCGATGTCGAAGTCCTACGGGATGGCCGGCTGGCGGCTCGGCTTCGCCGTCGGCAACGCCGAGCTCGTCGCGCGCATCGAGGATCTCCAGAACCACGTCTTCGCCGGCGTCTTCCGGCCCGTGCAGGACGCGGGCGTCGCGGCGCTCACGGGCCCGCAGGAGTCCGTCGAGGAGCGGCGGGCGCTGTACGAGTCCCGTCGCGACCGCGTGGTCGCGGCGCTCCGCGGCCTCGACGCGCGCAGCGAAGGCGCGTTCTTCGTCTGGTTCCGCCTGCCCGAGGGCGTGACGTTCGAGCACCTGCTCGAGCACCACCGCGTCGCGGTCGCGCCCGGCGAAGGCTTCGGCGAGCGCGGCCACGGCTGGGCGCGGTTGTCGCTCGCGACCCGTGACGACCTGCTCGACGCCGGACTCGAGCGCCTCGCGGCTGCGTTCTAGCCCGCCTTCGAGATTCCAAGCTCGCCGCCGACGCGAAGCTCGGTTGCGAGCACCTCCGCCTTGATCCGGTCGCCGTGTGTCGCGAAGACGTCGGCGTCAGCCTCCGGCACGGTCAGGACGATACGGTCGGTCAGCTCGAGGCCGGCGTCCTTGCGCATGGTGTTCACAGCGCGGATCACGTCGTAGGCGCGCCCCTCCAGCAGCAATTCGTCGTCGAGCACGGTGTCGAGCGAAACCGTGATGCCGTCGGCCGAGGCGACCGCGGAGCCGGCTTGCCCGCGCCGTTCGACGAGCACCTCGTTCGGCTCGAGATCGTGTCCGGCCACGCGGAAGCGGCCGCCGCCGAGCGGCTCGAACTCGCCCGAGCGGAGCGCCTGCTGCACGACGCGGAGATCCTTGCCGAGCCGCGGGCCGAGCACCGGCAGGTTCGGCTTGACCACCAGCTCCGCGTCGACCGCCGCGAACTCGACCTCCTTCACGCGCACCTCTGCGGCGATCTCCGCGGCATGCGCCCTGGCGCCGTCGACGCCTTCGACGACAAGCCGCCGCAGCGGCTGCCGCAGCTTCAGTCCCGCGGAGGAGCGCGCCTGGTGCGCGAGCGCGACAACGCGGCGCACCTCGGCGATCTCGTCGATCAGTCCGCGGTCGGGGTCGGCGACCGTCGGCCAGCCGGCGAGGTGCACGGAGGCAGGCCCGTCGAGGACGAGGTTGCGCCAGAGATGGTCGGTGATGAACGGCAGGACCGGCGCCATCACGCGCAGCGTCTGGAGCAGCGCGTACCAGAGCGTCTGGAACGCCGCCTGGTCGCCGCCCTCCCAGAAGCGGCGCCGCGACCGGCGGATGTACCAGTTCGAGAGCTCGTCCGCGTACGCCTCGTAGGCGCGGATCGCCGCCACGGTGTCGTACGCTTCGTACGCGGCCTCGACCTCCCGCACGAACGCGTGCGTCCGCTCGACGAGCCAGCGGTCCATCGGCGCGAGGTCGTCCGGGACGTCGAACGCCGACCACGACGGGCGGAACCCGTCGACGTTCGCGTAGTCGACGAAGAAGCTGACCGAGTTCCAGAAGGTGAGGAAGCGCCGCTTCACGTCGCCGGCCAGCGCGTAGCCGAAACGCAGAGGCTCGCTCGGCGCCTGCGCGCAGTAGAGCCAGCGCATCACGTCGGCTCCCATTCGTTCGAGCGCCTCGTCCAGCTCGATCCCGTTGCCCGTCGACTTGTGCATCGGCTTGCCGTTCTCGTCGAAGACCTTCTCGTACGTCAGGACGCGCCGGTACGGCGAGCAGCCGGCGAGCGTGACCGCCATGAAGCTCTGCGAGTAGAACCACAGGCGGATCTGCTCGCGCATCTCGGAGACCCAGTCGGCGGGGAACCACTTCTCCCAGTAGGCATGATCGGGCAGATCGGCGCCCGAGAGGCCGGCGGACGCCCCGTTCGCGTAGCCGTGCTCCCGCCACTCGGGGTTGTTCCACCCGAGCGTCGAGAAGTGGACGATGCCCGCGTCGAGCCAGGCGTCCCCGACCTCCGGGATCCGCTCGACCTCCCGTCCACACTCCTCGCAGCGGATCCGGACCGCGTCGATCCAGGGCCGGTGGAGCTCTTCGAGCTGCTCGAGGCCGGACACGGCCCGTTCCTCGAGCTCCGCGCGTGAGCCGATGACGTTGAGGCCGCCGCATTCGCACGGATAGAAGGGCAGCGGCAGGCCGAAGTAACGCTTCCGCGAGATGTTCCAGTCGCCCATGTTGCGCAGCCAGTCGTCCATCCGCTTCTTGTACTGCGGCGGAGTCCACTCGACCGTCGCGTTCGCGTCGAGCATCGGCTGCCTGATCTCCTCGGCGGAGATGAACCAGTCGTCGACGACGCGGAACACGAGCGGTGTCTTGCAGCGCCAGCAGATCGGGTAGCGGTGCACGATCGTGCCGTCGGCGACGAGCAGGCCGCGCGCGCGGAGCTGCTCGATCACGGGCGCAGCCACCTCGGTCGTCTTCTGGCCGGCGAAGTCTCCGTACGCAGGCAGCATCCGCCCCGCCTCGTCGATCGGCGCGAGCACCGGCAGGTCGTACACGCGTGCGAGCTCGAAGTCCTCGCTGCCGGCGCCCGGCGCGATGTGGACGATTCCGGTGCCCTCTTCGAGGGAGACCTCGTCCCACGGAATCACGCGATGCTTCACGCCCGCCTGCGCGGGCAGCTCGTCGAACGGGCCCGTGTACTCGAGGCCGACGAGCTCCTCGCCCTGCACGGTGCGCACGAAGCTCTCGTCCGGATAGCGCACGACCGCGACCCAGCGGCCGTCCGTGGTCAGGCCGTACTCGGCGTCGGCCTTGACCGCGGCAGCGACGTTCGCCGGCAGCGTCCACGGTGTCGTCGTCCAGACGACGAGCGCCTCGCCGTCGCGGCCGACGATCGGGAAGCGGACGAAGAGCGACGGGTGCTCCATCTCGACGTAGTTCTCTTCCCCGGCCTGCTCGTGCTGGGAGAGCGACGTTCCGCAGCGCGGGCACCATTGCGTCGAGCGGTGCCCCTTGTACAGCCAGCCGCGCTCGTGGACGGTCTTGAGGAACCGCCAGATGTACTCGATGTTCGTGTCGCTGAACGTGTAGTAGTCGTTGTCCCAGTCCATCCACTGCCCGAGCCGGCGGAACTGGCTCGTCATCACCTCGCTGTAATGCGCGACGCGTTCGCGGCACTTGCGCGCGAACTCCGCGAGCCCGTACTCCTCGATCTCGCGCTTCGACCCGAGGCCGAGCGACTTCTCGACCTCGACCTCGACCCAGAGCCCCTGCGAGTCGAACCCGTTCTGGTAGCGCTGGTCGAAGCCGCGGAGGGCCTTGTAGCGCTGGAAGACGTCCTTCAGCGTCCGCCCGTGGCCGTGGTGGACGCCGGCGGCGTTGTTCGCCGTGATCGGGCCGTCCATGAAGGAGAAGGTGGGGCCGCCCCGGTTCTGCTCGCGGAGCCGGTCGAAGATCCCCTCCTGATCCCACCAGGCGAGGACCCCCTCCTCGAGGACGGGGTGGTCGGGTACCGTCGGGAGCGGCTGGAAGACTTGCTCGGCCATCGGGAAGCGAAGTGTAGAGCCGAGCGTTAATCCCATTGCAGACTACGAAAGGAACACTGAATGGCAACAGACGTGACCGACGCGACCTTCGAGACGGAGGTGCTGCAGAGCGGCAACCCCGTTCTCGTCGACTTCTGGGCGGAATGGTGCGGCCCGTGCCACGCCGTCGCCCCGGTGCTCGAGAAGATCGCGGACGAGCGCAACCTGAAGCTCGTCAAGGTGAACATCGACGAGAACCAGGATCTCGCGATTCGCTACGGGATCCAGTCGATCCCGAACATGGTCCTCTTCGAGGGCGGCGAGCCGAAGGCCTCGGCCATCGGCGCCATGCCGAAGGGGATGCTCGAGCGCCAGCTCGGCCTCGGCTAGGAGGGTTCTGCGGCAGAGGGCACCGCCGCCCTCTGCCAGACCTCCAGCACCAGAGCGTTGACCCGGAAGGCGAGCTCGGGCAGCTCGCCGGCGCCGAACCAGCGGAGTTCCGCGACGTCGTCCGCGGCGTGCGGCTCACCCGCGGCCCGGGCGAGCCAGTAGAGGTTGAGGGTGGAGATCGCGCCGTCCCCGTCGCCGTACCGGTCGACCCAGACGCCGAGGAAGGAGAGCGGCTCCACGTCGAGCCCGGTCTCCTCGCGGAGCTCGCGGCGCAGGCCCGCGAGCGGCTCCTCGCCCTCCTCGAGGAAGCCGCCCGGAAGGTCCCACTTGCCGAGCTCGGGCTCGACGGCACGGCGGGCGAGCAGGACGCGGCCCCGCTCGTCGACGAGGACGGCGCTCGCGGTCGGCGCCGAGTTCGCGTACGCGACGAATCCGCAGGCGTCGCACTCGGCCCGTCCGGCCGCGCGCCGAACAGGCGCGGAGCAGCGCGGGCAGAACTTCCAGCCGTCGAGGACGCTCAATCAGTCACCATGGGGTAACCATGCCACGCTCCTCCGCCACGCAGCACGAGCTCGCCCGGGTCGAGCTGCTCGCCGGCCTGCCGGGCCAGGTGCTCGGCCGGCTCGCGAAGCAGCTGGAGCGCGAGGAAGTGCCGGCGGGAACGGTGATCGTCCGCGAGGGCGAGCCCGGCGACCGCTTCTACCTCCTCTTCGCCGGCATGCTCACGGTCACCCAGCGCGACCTCGGCGACCGGCGCATCCTGCGCCCCGGCGACTACTTCGGCGAAGTCTCGCTGACGATGGGAATGCCGCGCACCGCCTCGGTGAGCGCGATCACCCCCGCCGTCGTCGCCAGCTGCGACCGCGCAACGTTCGACGAATTCCTCCGGCCTCTGTTTGCCGACGACTAGCGTCGTCGGCAAACAGTTCTGGTTTGTGCTCCGCAGAGAGCCCGCCGGCCAAGCCGGCGGGCTCTTGGGGTTCGGGGCAAACGGTCGTACGGCGCGGCCGGTGGCGCTTCGCGTCCCCGGCCGCATGGATCCGGCCTCCGGGTAAGCCGGCTACGCCCGGCTTACCCTCCGGCCCCGGGCGTTCGCGACGAGCCACTGCTCACTGCCTCCGTGAACACCGCGTCACTGAAGTTCGGCCACGCCTCGATCGCCCAGCCGCCGAACTCGCGATCGGTCAGAACGCCGCAGGCAAGGCCGGCGTCGGGATCGACCCAGAGGAAGGTGCCGGCCGCGCCGAAGTGGCCGAACGTCCGCGGCGAGCTGCAGGCGCCGGTCCAGTGCGGCGACTTCGCGTCGCGCAGCTCGAAGGCGAGGCCCCAGTCGTTCGGCTCCATCCGGCCCCAGCCGGGCAGCACGCCCGGGAGGCCGGGGAACTGCACGGAGGTCGCCTCGGCGAGCGTCTCGGGCGCGACGAGCGTCGGCGCGAGCAGCTCGCGGCCGAGCGCAAGCAGGTCGTCGAGCGGGCCGCGGTACCCCCAGGCCGCCGAGCTGCGCAGCGTGCCGGCGAGGCCGAGCGGCAGCACGACCGAGCTCCGGAAGTAGTCGTCGAACCCCATGCCGGCGCGCTCGCCGACGAGCGCGGCGGCCTGCTCGATGCCCGCATTCGAGTAGATCCGCTTCTTCCCGGGAGGCATGAGCGGCGGCCCCTCGTCGGGCGGCAGCCCCGACGCGTGCGCGAGCAGATGGCGCAGCGTCGAGCCGGGCGGGCCGGCCGGCTCGTCCAGCTCGACGATGCCCTCCTCGACCGCGACGAGCACCGCCAGCCCGCTGAGGAGCTTCGTCACCGACGCCCAGCGCAGCTCCGTCCCGCGCGGGCCGTGCACGGCGACCTCGCCGCCCGCCCTCACCACACCGGCAGCCGCCGTGCGCGCCCCCCACCCGTCGATCGCTTGCAGCACTTCCACGGCGGGAGATACTAGGGACGTGGAGCGCCGTGTCGTCTCGTCCGGGTCGGCCTTCGAGGAACGGGGCGGCTACAGCCGCGCCGTCGTCGTGGGCAACCGCGTCTTCGTCGCAGGCACCGCCCCGATCATGCCCGGCGACACCGACCCTCCGTCCGACCCGTACGGCCAGGCGCGCCGGTGCCTCGAGATCGTCGAGGCCGCCCTCCAAGAAGCCGGCGGCGGGCTCGAGCACGTGGTCCGCACGCGCCTGCTCATGACCGACGCCTCGTACACCCCCGAGATCCTGCGGGCGCATGCCGAGGCGTTCGCATCCGTGCGGCCGGCGTGCACCGGCATCGTCGTGGGCCTGCTCGACCCGCGCTGGCTCGTCGAGATCGAGGTGGACGCGGTGCTGCCGGAATGAAACAGATCTATCCCGCCTCGATCACCGGGAAGGGATCCCGGTACGCCGAAGGCGGCAGCGTGCTCGAGCACGCGTTCGGGACGAGCGATCCGTACACGCTCGGTGTCGAGGAGGAGTACATGCTCCTCGACGCGGAAACGTTCGATCTCGTGCAGCACATCGACACCGTGCTCGCTGCGGTCACCGGCCACGAGCTCGAACCGCGCATCAACGCGGAGCTGATGCAGTCGGTGCTCGAAGTCGCAACACCCGTGTGCCACACGCCCGCCGACGTCGCGGCGCAGCTGCGGCTTCTGCGCGGCTACGTCGGCGACGTGGCCCGCGAGAAGGGGATGCGCGTCGGCTCCGCGGGCACACATCCGTTCTCGCTCTTCGAGCGCCAGCGGATCACCGCGAAGGACCGCTATCGCGCCCTCGTCGACCAGATGCAGTACATCGCGCGGCGGGAGCTGATCTTCGGGCTGCACGTACACGTCGCGGTCGACGACCCGGAGAAGGCGATCCAGGTGGTGAACGCGCTGATCGGCCATCTCGCCGAGCTTGTCGCGCTCTCCGCAAGCTCACCGTTCTGGCGCGGCGAAGCGACGGGCCTGCATTCGTCGCGGCACATGGTCTTCGCGGCGTTCCCGCGCTCCGGCCCGCCGCCGCGCTTCCTGAACTACGCCGACTACGCGGAGGTGATCGGCCAGCTCGAGCGCACAGGCTGCATCGCCGACTACACGCACATCTGGTGGGACATCCGGCTGCACCCGCGGCTCGGGACGATCGAGATCCGCATCTGCGACGCCGTCACGCAACTCGACGACGTGATCGCGATCACGGCCTTCTGCCAGGCGCTCGTCAAGCACTACTCCGAGCGCTACGACGCCGGCGAGGAGGTGCCGTCGTTCCACCGGATCCTGACGACGGAGAACAAGTGGCTCGCCGCGCGCTACGGACTGGAGGCACCGGTGATGGACCTCGTCACCGGGCGACGGAACCGGGTTCCCGTTGCGCAGGTCATCCGCCGCTCGCTCAAGCTCGCGCAGCCGCACGCGCGCGAGCTCGGCTCCGAGGCGGAGCTGGCCGGCATCGAGGAGATCCTCCGGCGCGGCAACGGCGCCGATCGCCAGCTGCGCGTCTTCAACGCCAACCGCGACATCGTCGAGGTCGTGCGCGAGATCGCCGCGTCGACCGAGGTCGCCGCCGTGGCCGAGACCACGAGCGACTAGGCTGCCGGAATGCTGGCCGTCGGCGACCGGATCCCGGATGCGCGCGTGTGGACGACACCGAACGCGAGCGCGACGCTGCACGAGATCGCTGCCGAGGGCGCGATGCTCCTCCTCTTCTACCTCTTCGACTGGTCGGCCACCTGCACGAACGAGCTGGAGCTTCTCCGCGACAGGAAGAACGAGTTCCAGGCCGCCGGCTTTCAGCCGTTCGCGATCTCGCGCGACTCGCCGTGGACGCACGTCGCCTGGACGCAGGTGCTCGACCTCGACTTCCCGCTCCTCTCCGACTGGAACGGCGAGGCGACGCGGGGATTCGGCGTCGAGCACGAATACCGGGGACTGCAGGGCGTCTCGGAGCGCGCGGCGTTCCTGATCGACGTGGACGGAGTCGTTCGCAGCGCCTGGCTCATCGGGGACACCTCGGTCCCGGACTTCGACGCGCTTCTCGCAGCCGCGCAGGCCTTGTAGACCTCCGGCCGATCTCCATTGCCCCGGTGACATCGTCGAGAACACCCTGTAAAGTCTTGCTTTACCGGTTCAGCGAGTCGGGGGACAGCGTGAACAGGAGCACGTCGGCGTGAACGGCCGTGACAGCTTCCCGGACGGGTTCGTCTGGGGCGTCGCCACGGCCGCCTACCAGACGGAAGGAGCCGTGGACGCGGACGGCCGCGGTCCCAGCATCTGGGACACCTTCTGCCAGACGCCCGGGAAGGTCCGGAACGGCGACACGGGCACGATCGCGTGCGACTTCTACCACCGCCACCCCGAGGACATCGCGCTGATGGCGGAGCTCGGGGTGACCGCCTTCCGCTTCTCGATCGCCTGGCCGCGGGTGATCCCGGCGGGTCGCGGACGCGCCAACGAAGCGGGGCTCGACTTCTACGACCGGCTGGTCGACGAGCTGCTCGCGGCGGACATCCTGCCGTTCGCAACGCTCTACCACTGGGACCTGCCTCAGCCCCTGGAGGACGCGGGCGGCTGGCCTGCGCGTGCGACAGTGGACGCGTTCGCCGAGTACGTGAAGGTCGTGGCCGAACGGCTCGGCGACCGCGTGCACGCGTGGACGACGCACAACGAGCCCTACTGCGCCTCGTGGCTCGGGTACGGCACCGGGCAGCATGCGCCGGGCCGCACGAGCCGGCGGGACGCCGTGGCGGCAACCCACCATCTGCTGCTCTCGCACGGCCTCGCGGTCGACGTGCTGCGCAGCACGTGCCCGAGCGCGGAGGTCGGCATCGTCCTCGACTCGTGGCCGTGCCATCCGGCGACGGATGCGCCCGCCGACGTCGCCGCCGCGAGAGAGGTGGACGGGCTGCGGAATCGCCTCTTCTTCGACCCGGTGCTGCGGGGCAGCTACCCGGAGGACGTGCTCGAGCTACTCGAAGGCGACGGACCGCCCGTGCGCGGAGGCGACCTCGCCGTGATCGCCACGCCGATCGACTTCGTCGGCGTGAACAACTACTCCCGGCACGTCGTCCGCGCGAGCTCGGACGGCGGCGACCCCATCGTCCAGCCGGTACCGGCAGCGAAGACGGCAATGGACTGGGAGATCTACCCGGACGGGCTCCACGAGGTCCTCCTGCGCCTCCATCGCGAGTACGGAGTACAGGCGCTGTACGTGACCGAGAACGGCGCCGCCTTCGCCGACAGCCGCAGCCACGACGGACAGGTGCGCGACCCGGAGCGGACGGCCTACCTCGAGCAGTACGTACGGTCGGTGGGCCGGGCAATCGACGAAGGCGTCCCTGTTCGCGGCTACTTCGTCTGGTCGATGCTCGACAACTTCGAATGGGCGGAGGGCTACTCGAAGCGATTCGGGCTCGTGTACGTCGACTACCCCACGCTCGAGCGCGTCCCGAAGTCGAGCTTCTACTGGTACCGCGACTTCATCGCCGGCGCGGCGAGACCGTCGCCGCTCGCGCCCGTCGGTTGAGGCTTGATGTGAAATGGACGTCCTGCGGGGGCTAGCCGACCGCAACGAGGTGGTCGTCGGCGACGGCGACCAGCGCGGGCGCCTGGGCGGATTCCGCGCGGCGCGGGTCGAGCGCAGGCCCGGGCTCCTCCGGGCCCCACTTGGTGTGCAGCTGCGCGACCGATGCGAGCAGGCTCTGCGTGTACGGATGCCGCGGGTCGCCGAACACCTTCTCGGTGGCGCCCATCTCGACGATGGAGCCGTGGCGGAGGATCACGGTTCTGTCGCTGATGTAGTTGCCGAGGGAGAGGTCGTGGGTGATGAAGATGATGCCCAGGCCGCGTTTCTTGAGGTCGCCGAGCAGGTTGAGCACGTCGATCCGGGTGGAGGCGTCGAGCATGCTGATGATCTCGTCGGCGACCAGGATCTTGATGTCCAGCAGCAGCGCCCGCGCGATAAGCAGCCGCTGTAGCTGGCCGCCGCTCAGCTGGTGCGGATACTTGCCGAGCACGTCGGCGGGGTTGAGGCTGACCGATTCCAGGGCGGCGGCGACGCGGTGGCGCCACTCCTGGGCGGAGACCTCGGGGAAGAACTCGTGCTTGATCAGCGCGAAGATCCGGTCTGCCTTGAAGATCGGGTTGCAGGAGCTGAACGGATCCTGGAAGACCCCCTGGACGTGCCGGTAGTACTCCTTCAGATGGCTCCGCCGAAGCGACGAGACGTCGGTCCCGTCAAAGGTGATCCGACCCGTCGTGATCGGCGACAGGCGCAGGATCATCCGCCCGATCGTCGTCTTCCCGCTCCCGCTCTCACCGATCAGCGAGATCACCTCACCCGGCTCCACGTCGAAG
>Ga0265332_10000832_pt1 | contig 18732 bp, 16 predicted proteins | sample 41926metaG_FD_202084 | JGI IMG/M metagenome (GOLD analysis project Ga0265332, IMG submission 202084) | Rhizosphere microbial communities from Carex aquatilis grown in University of Washington, Seatle, WA, United States - 4-19-26 metaG | ecosystem: Host-associated > Plants > Roots > Rhizosphere...
AGCCGGCGAATCCGGTTATAATTCAAAGCTTTCCCGGGACGCCCAGGCGGCAAGCCTCGTTCCGGATGTCGCCAACCGCGGACGACCGGACCCTCGCGCCCAATACGCAACATCGGCAACATCGGCAACATCGGCAACATCGGCGCGCGCCCGGAAGGCCGCAGACATCAGGAGCTCCACCATGCAATTCGAATTCACCGCGTTCGTGCGCACGACCGAAGGCCGCGGCGCGTCCCGCCGCATGCGGCGCGCCGGCAAGGCGCCGGGCATCGTCTACGGCGGCGCCACGGCGCCCCAGCCGATCGAGCTCGATCACAACGCGCTCTTCCACGCGTTGCGCAACGAAGCCTTCCACGCGTCGATCCTCACGATGAAGGTCGACGGCGCCGCGACGAAGGTGCTGCTGCGCGACGTGCAGATGCATCCGTTCCGCAACGAAATCCTCCACGTCGACTTCCAGCGCGTCGACGAGAACCGCAAGATCCACATGAAGGTGCCGCTGCACTTCGTCAACGGCGAGATCTCGCCGGCGGTGAAGGTGTCCGGCGCGATCGTGAGCCACGTGCTCAACGATCTCGACATCGCCTGCCTGCCGAAGGACCTGCCGGAATTCATCGAGGTCGATCTCACGGCGCTCGACGTCGGCCACTCGGTCCACGTCTCTTCGCTGCAGCTCCCGGCGGGCGTCACCGTCGTCGTGCACGGCAAGGCCGATCCGGTGGTCGCTTCGGCCGTCGTGCCGAAGGCCCATGTCGAGGAGGAAGTCGCCGCCGCCGCTGTCGAAGGCGAAGCCGCGGCAGGCGCTGCCGCGACGACCGCGGCTCCTGTCGCGGGCGCCGGCGCCGGCGCCGAGGCGAAGCCCGGCGAAAAGGCCGTCGACAAGAAGGAATCGGCGAAGGACGACAAGAAGAAATAAGCGCGGCGGTCATCCCGGCACGAAGGCCCGCTGCGTACTCGCCGGCGGGCCTTTTTGTTGCGCCGACGCGCCCGCGGTACGCGCATCATCCGTCCTGATTCCCTCACAGAACTCACCGACCGGCCATGGCAGCGATCCGTCTCGTCGTCGGACTCGGCAACCCGGGTCGCGAGCACGATGCCACGCGGCACAACGCGGGCTTCTGGTTCGCCGATGCGCTCGCCGCGATGCTGCACGGCTCGTTCGCGAGCGAGGGCCGCTTTCACGGGCTCGTCGCGCGCGGTCCGGGCGAGGTGCGGATCCTGAAGCCCGGCACGTACATGAATCTGTCCGGACGCGCGGTCGCCGCGATGGCGCGCTTCTTCGGCATCGCGGGTGAAGAAATCCTGGTCGTGCACGACGAGCTCGACCTGAAGCCCGGCGAAGCGAAAATGAAGTTCGGCGGCGGACACGCCGGGCACAACGGACTGCGCGACATCACCGCGGCGCTCGGCAGCGCGGACTTCTGGCGGCTGCGTCTCGGCATCGGGCATCCGCGCGATTCCGCGATCCCGCAGCAGGAAGTCGTCGACTACGTGCTGCGCCCGCCGCGCGCGGACGAGCGTGCGGCAATGCAGGATGCAATCGAGCGCGGACTCGATGCATGGCCTTCGATCGCCGCCGGCGAATTCGAGCGCGCGATGATGAAGTTGCACACGAGAGAGTAGAAGGCAAAGATGAGCTTGCGCTGCGGGATCGTCGGACTTCCCAACGTCGGAAAATCGACGCTTTTCAATGCGCTGACGCGCGCCGGCATCGCCGCGGAGAACTATCCGTTCTGCACGATCGAGCCCAACGTCGGGATCGTCGAGGTGCCCGATCCGCGGCTGCAGGCGCTGGCGGCGATCGCGAAGCCGGAGAAGGTGCTCCCTGCCGTCGTCGAGTTCGTCGACATCGCCGGCCTTGTCGCCGGCGCGTCCAAGGGCGAAGGGCTCGGCAACCAGTTCCTCGCGAACATCCGCGAGACCGACGCGATCGCGCACGTGGTCCGCTGCTTCGAGGACGACAACGTCGTCCACGTCGCGGGCAAGGTGCGCCCCGTGTCCGACATCGAGACGATCAATACGGAACTCGCGCTGGCGGATCTCGCCGCCGTCGACAAGCAGCTCGCCAAGAACGAGAAGGCGGCGCGCGCCGGCGGCGACAAGGAGGCGCAGAAGATCGTCACCGCGCTCAAGAAGGTCGAGGCGGCGCTCGACCAGGGCCGCCCCGCGCGCTCGGCCGACCTCAATTCGGCGGATCTCGAGGTGCTGCGTCCGTTCTTCCTCCTCACGATGAAGCCCACGATGTATGTCGCGAACGTCGGCGAGCATGGCTTTCACGACAATGCGCTGCTGGCCGAGGTCGAGGCGTACGCGGCGGAGGTCGGCGCGCCGGTGGTGCCGGTGTGCGCGTCGCTCGAAGCGGAGATTGCCGACCTCGACGGACCCGACAAGCTCGCGTTTCTCGCCGACCTCGGCCTCGCCGAGCCGGGGCTCGACCGCGTGATCCACGCCGGCTACAAGCTGCTCGGCCTGGAGACGTATTTCACCGCCGGACCGAAGGAAGTGCGCGCCTGGACGATCCATGCGGGCGCCACGGCGCCGCAGGCGGCCGGCGAGATCCACACCGATTTCGAGAAGGGCTTCATCCGCGCGGAAGTGATCGCCTACGACGAATTCCTCCGTTGCAAGGGCGAGCATGGCGCCAAGGAGCAGGGCAAGATGCGCCTCGAAGGCAAGGAATACGTCGTCCGCGACGGCGACGTGATGCATTTCCGCTTCAACGTCTGATATCGTCGATGCGTGACCAAGAGCTTCGGTCCGCGACTGGATGCGCGAAATGCTTCGACAATGTCGCGACCGTCTGGCCCTTCGCCTGACGTAACCTTGCCGGATGAGCATGCGGTTCAATGTCTGCCTGCTGAGCCTTCCCGGGCCCGCGCTGTCGCTTGCGTTCGATGATCTGGCCGAGACCTACGTCTTCGGGCTCAAGGCGCTGGGCTACCCGGCGGAGCTCACCAAGAACCTGCTGCGGCCCGACGGCGTCAACGTCCTTTTTGGCGTCAATTTCTTCTGCCATTATGCGGAACTCAAGTTTCCGCCGAACGTGGTCATCGTCAATCTGGAGCAGCACACGCCGGAGTCGGAATGGTTCACGCCGACCCTGCTCGGGGCATACCGCGACAACGTCGTCTGGGATTACAGTCAGGCCAACATCGACAGCCTGACGCGGCAAGGCTGCCGGAGCGTCCATTGGGTGCCGATCGGCTCGATGCCGCAGATGCTGCGCATTCCCGTTGCCGCGCAGGACATCGACGTGCTGCATTACGGAGCACTCACCCCGCGCAGGCTCGAGGCGCTCAACGCCGTCAGGGCGGCGGGCCTCAGGGTCGTCGCCCTCGGCAGCGTGTTCGGCGCAGAGCGCGACCGGTACATCGCGCGTGCCAAGGTGGTGCTGCAGGTGCGGGCCGAGCCCTATCACAGGATCTTCGAGGTCGTCCGGGCGTCCTATCTCATGACCAACGGCAAGGCCATCGTGTCGGAGTTCGATGAGTCGACCGCTGTCGAGCCCGATTTGATGGCGGGCGTCCATTGGGCTAGCTACGCGAACCTGCCTGCGGCGTGTGCCACGCTGTGCGCCGACGCAAAGCTGCGGCATCAGGTCGAGGCGTCGGCGCGGGAGGCGATGCAGCGGCGGCCGCAAAGCCGCTATCTCGAATCCGCCATCGCGGCCCTTCCGGCCAGCGTACTGGCGCCGGGTCACGTGCAATGAGGGCGAACCCCTGCGCTCCCAACGACCGTTACCCCCGAGGCGCGCGATGAGGGCGCTGCGCTTCACGAAGATGGAGGGTCTCGGCAACGATTTCGTCGTGCTGGACGGCGTTCGCCAGCGCATCGACCTCACGCCGGCCGAGCTTGCCCGGCTTGCCGATCGCCGCTTCGGCGTCGGCTGCGACCAGGTGCTCGTCGTCGAAGCGCCGACCGAACCAGGCACGGACTTTCGCTATCGCATCTTCAACGCCGACGGCGGCGAGGTCGAGCAGTGCGGCAACGGCGCGCGCTGCTTCGTGCGGTTCGTGCGCGATCAGGGGCTGACCGACAAGCGCGTGCTGCGCGTCGAGACCGCGGGCGGCGTGATTTCGCCCGAGCTCCTCGACAACGGCGAGGTGCGCGTCGACATGGGGATTCCCCGGTTCGCGCCCGCCGACATCCCGTTCGTGTCCGATTCCGAGGCAGTGATCCAGCCTCTCGACGTCGACGGCGAGTCGGTCGACATCACGGTGGTGTCGATGGGAAATCCGCATGCGGTCCAGCGCGTCGCCGACGCGAGCACGGCACCGGTCGCGGTCCAGGGGCCGAAGATCGAGCGGCATCCGCGGTTCCCCAATCGCGTGAACGCCGGCTACATGCAGGTGGTGGATCGCGCTACCATTCGCCTGCGCGTGTGGGAACGCGGCGTCGGCGAGACGCTCGCCTGCGGCACCGGCGCCTGTGCGGCGGTGGTCGCCGGCATCAGGCAGGGCGCGCTCGATGCCGACGTGCGCGTCGAAACGCGCGGTGGCGCGCTGTCGATACGCTGGGAGGGCGCAGGCGCCCCGGTTCTGATGACCGGACCGGCCGAATCGGTGTTCGAGGGCGTGTGGGTGGTGCGCGCGGGTTGATCGATTCCGGCGCGATACGAACAATGACAACCGTGGATGGGATGCAACAGATGGACGCCAGCGATGTCGCCCGATACCTCAGGGAGAATCCGGGCTTCTTCGAGGATTACGCCGACCAGATCGCCGAAATCTTCGTTCCGCATCCCCACGGCGGCCACGCCATCCCCATCGCCGAACGGCAGATCCTCACGCTGAGGGAAAAGAACGGCGAGCTCGAGGCGAAGCTCGCCGAGCTGATCGGGCACGGACGCGAGAACGACGAGATCAGCGAAAAGCTGCACCGCTCCACGCTCGCGCTGTTCGCGTCCCCCGATCTCGAGACCACGCTCGCCGTTCTCTACCATAGCCTCGCCGACGATTTCGGCGTTCCGTACACCGCATCGCGGCTGTGGGGCCGCGTTCCCGAGCAGTCGTACATGCCGGAGCTCGCCGCAACCAGTCCCGAATTGCGCGCGTATGCCGACGGTCTCGGCACGCCCTATTGCGGCCCCGCCGCACCCTTCGAGACGCGCGAGTGGTTCGAAGCGGGCGAGGCGTGCCAGTCGTTCGCGTTCCTTCCGCTGCGCACCGCTCGCACGTTCGGTCTCCTCGGCCTCGCGAGCGAGGATCCGCGGCGATTCCATCCCGGAATCGGCACGATGTACCTCACCCGTCTCGCCGAGCTCGCAAGCGTCGCGGCCGCTCGTTACCTGCCCGGGGACTGAGCGGATGGCGCGCGCCGCGGCGCGGGTTCCGGCAGCGCGGCAGCGACCCGCCGCACCGGTCGCCGGACCTGTCAACGCGGAAGCCATCGCCGCCTTTTCGCAAAGCCTTGCCTCGCGTCCCGTACTGACGCGGACGGCCTACGTGCGCGACGCGACGGTGCTGGCCATGCTGGCCGGCGATGCGGCGCTCGCCTCGCTCGGCCCGCGCGACCTTCGTCGCATGCTGGCAACGCTGCATGGACGCGGGCTCTCCGGGCGGAGCCTCGCGCGCGTGCTGTCGTCGTGGCGCGCCCTCTATCGTTTCCTGATCGAACGCACGCCGGCGATCGGCGAGAGTCCGTGCGCCGGCCTGAAGGCGCCGAAGGCGGCGCGCCGGCTGCCCGACGCGCTGTCGCCGGACGAGGCGGTGCGCCTCGTCGGCATCACCGGCGACGATCCGTTCGTGGTGCGCGACCGTGCGCTGCTCGAGCTTCTCTACTCGTCCGGGCTCCGCGTCTCCGAACTCGCGGGTGCCGATGTCGACCGGATCGACCTCGTTCGCGGCGAGATCCGCGTCTGGGGCAAAGGCCAGAAGGAGCGCATCGTTCCGGTTGGCGCGCCGGCGCAGACGGCGCTGCGCGCATGGCTCGAACTGCGCGCTGCGATGCCGCGCGCAGATCCGAAGGCCGTCTTCGTCGGGCGGTCCGGAGCGCGCATCGGCGTGCGCACCATCGAGCGACGGCTCGCGGCGTGGGCGCAACGGCAGGGTCTCGCGCGGCACGTCCACCCTCACATGCTCCGGCATTCCTTCGCCTCGCATCTCCTGCAGTCGTCCGGGGACCTCCGCGCGGTGCAGGAACTGCTGGGCCACGCCAGCATCGCCAGCACGCAGGTGTACACCCACCTCGATTTCCAGTATCTCGCCAAGGCCTACGACCAGGCGCATCCCCGGGCAAAGCGGCGCCGACCCTGACGCCTCTGCCTGAGGGCGCGGCGACGCGCCCAATTTAATTCCAGCAAATTCAATTGGTTGTGACGGTCCTTTGACGGCCGTCACGGAAATGCCGCGTGGCCGGCAGGGCAAAGATGACCGCTCGTCGGACGACCCCGGGGGCAGGTTACGCAAAGGGGTTGCATTTTATGCAAACGTCATGCAACCTATCTATGCATTTGTCATATTGCCGTGGCACCTCTCGAGAAAAGGGGCAAGGGCGGGCACCGCCGCCGGAAGCTGTTTTTGCGGTGCGGCGCCCCCGATACGCAGTCGAGAGATGCCGGGGCAGTCGATCGCCGGGGATGGCGCGGCACAGTTCAATGAGGACGAGGTCGTCCATGACACCAAACATGAAGAGCGCACAGTATCGCCGTACGTTGCAGGGACTGAAAATCGCCGCCGGGATGTTGGCGTTCGCCGCGCTCGTTCCAAGCGCCGCGGCGCTCGTGAATCCGTCGGCGGTCGCCTATTACGATCCGGCGACGCACACGTTTTTCATCGACACGAACCGCGACGGCACGCCGGACACCACCACGGTGTTCGGCACCGGAACCGACACCGGCCTGCTCGCCGACGTGACGGGCGCCGGCACGAAGTCGCCCGTGACGTTCAATGCCGGCACGTGGAAGTTCATGACCGGCCCCGCGGCTCCGGTGAGCTGGGGTCTCGCCGGCGACATCCCGCTCGTGGGCGACGTGACAGGGTCCGGCCGCGACGCGATCGTCATCTATCGCAACGGCACATGGTTCGTCAGCGGCGCCGCCGACGGCAAGGCCACGGCGATCTACAGCTTCGGCGGGCTGCCGGGCGACATCCCGCTGCTCGCCGACATGAACGGTGACGGCAAGGCCGACCTCGTCATCTACCGCAACGGCATGTGGCTCGTCTCGACGCAGCGCGACGGTATCGCCGACGTAGTGATGCTGCTGGGCGGCAATCCGGGCGACATCCCGGTCGCGTTCGACTTCGACGGTGACGGCCGCGCCGATCCCGCCATTTTCAACGCCGGCTCGTGGTCGGTGTCGACGGCGCACGACGACAAGTCCGAGGCATCGTTCACGTTCGGCGCCGCCGGCGACGTTCCGCTTTACGCGGGTCCCGGCCAGGGCGGCGGCACTGCGCCCCCGCCATCCAACGACGCGGCGCGCTTCCTCGCGCACGCGTCGTTCGGCGCGACACCCGCGGAAATCGCCAAGGCCAATACGATGGGCTTCCCGGCCTACGTCGATGCGCAGCTCGCGCTGCCGGAGACGCCACTGTCAGTGTTCGCGGTGCAGCCGGAAAACGCGCCGGCGAACTGCACGAGTCCGCTGACGGTCGGCGGTCCCGCCGATCCGTTCGGCACCAACTGCCCGCGCGACCTCTACTCGTCGTTCGCGCTTCAGCGCGCCTTCATGGCCAACGCGCTGACGGCGCCCGACCAGCTGCGCCAGCGCGTCACCTGGGCGCTGTCGCAAATGCTTGTCACGTCGGCGCAGCAGGACAGCATTGCGTATCCGATGCGCAACTACGTGCAGCTGCTCATGGACGGGGCGTTCGGCAACTTCCGCACGCTCCTCTACAACATCAGCAAAGACCCGTTCATGGGCAACTACCTGGACATGGTCAACAACGCGAAGGCCAATCCGGCGAACGGCACGTCGCCGAACGAGAACTACACGCGTGAAATCATGCAGCTGTTCTCGATCGGCCTCGTGATGCTGAACCCGGACGGGACGCCGATGATCGACGCATCGACCGGCTTTCCGGTCGCCACGTACACGCAGGCCGACATCACCACGCTCGCGGGCCTCTTCACGGGCTGGACCTACGCGCCGATCGCACCGGCGGTCCTCAAGTTCGGCGCCACGATCAATTACGCAGCCGGGATGATGCCGTGCGAGGGCGCGCCCAATTGCGGGACGACGAACTTCCACGACCAGACGGCGAAGTCGGCGGCGGGGATGAACAACGCGCTGCTCGACCCGCAGCACCTGCCGGACTTCTCGGCGGGGCAGACCGCGGACCAGGACCTGAATGCGGTCGTCGACTTCCTGTTCTTCCACCCGAACGTCGGGCCGTTCATCGGCAAGCAGCTCATCCAGCACCTCGTGATGAGCAATCCGTCGCCGCAGTACGTGGGGCGGGTCGCGGCGGTGTTCAACAACGACGGCACGGGGACGCGCGGCAACCTGGGCGCGGTGGTCAAGGCGGTGCTGATCGACACCGAAGCGCTGGCTGCGCCGAACCCGGTCGACTCGACGGCCGGCAAGCTGAAGGAGCCGGTGCAGATGCTGACGAGCTTCCTCCGTGCGATGAATGCGCCGAGCGACGGCGAGTACCCGATGCTGCAGACACCCAACATGGGTGAATCCATCTTCAATTCGGACACGGTGTTCAACTACTATCCGGCGGACTTCCAGATCCCCGGCACCGATCTTCTCGGTCCGCAGTTCGGGATCTACGACGCGCCGAGGGTGTTCGCGCGTGCCAACGCGCTGTGGAACCTGACGCTGGGCTCGACCTGCCCGGTGGCAACGCCCAACGTCTGCAACCCGAACGGGGCGGGCGGTGCCGCGGATGCCTCGGTGGCAGGCTCGATCGGGACGCACATCGACTACTCGGCACTCGCCGCGGCGGCGGCCAGCGTGCCGACGCTGGTGCAGCAGGTCGACAACATGCTGTTGTTCGGAACAATGCCCCCGGCGATGAACGCGCAGATCGTCAATGCCGTCAACGCCATTCCGACCAGCACGCCGATCACGGCGCAACAACTTCTCGATCGGGCGCGGACGGCGGTGTACCTCACCGTCACCTCGCCCCGCTTCCAGGTGGAGTTCTGACATGAGCGGACCCTTCGTGTTTTCGCGTCGCAAGTTCCTGCAGACCGCAGGCGGCTTTTCCGCGCTGTCCCTCGCCGCAAGCATGGACAGGCTGGGGCTCGCGAGCGCTGCGGCGCAGGCGCCCGGCTACAAGGCGCTGGTCTGCGTATTCCTGTTCGGCGGCAACGATTCCAGCAACATGGTGATCCCGAACACCAACTACGCACAGTACCTCGCGGGGCGCGACGTGCCCACGGGCATCAACATCCCGCAGGCGTCGCTCCTGACGATCAGCCCGACGAACACGGGAGGCCAGACGTTCGGTCTGCACCCGACGATGCCGGAGCTGCAGGCGCTGTTCAACCAGGGCAAGGCCGCGGTGATCGCGAACAGCGGCTCGCTGACGGCGCCGATCACGCGCGCGCAATACATTGCCTCGAAGCACAGCGGCATTGCGGTTCCCGACCAGCTCTTCTCGCACAGCGACCAGCAGCGCGAGAACATGACCACGATCAACCAGGCGACGCTACTGGCGCCCACCGGCTGGGCCGGGCGCCTGGGCGACGTCGTCGCCAGCCTGAACACCGTGGGCTCGCCGCCGATGTCGATGTCGTTCTCGGGCGCGCAGGTGTTCGGCAACGGCGTCACGGTCAAGTCGATCTCGCTGCCCACCGCCGGGGCCTTCGGCTTCACCGGCGACGTGCTGACCGGCACGCCGAGCGCGCAGGTCGCCGCGCGGATGAATGCGCGTACCGCGATCGCCTCGCTGCCGGATGCCAACGAGGTGGTCGGCGCGACGCAGACCTCGATGCAGTTCGCGTTCAACGCCGCGACCGTGCTCTCGCCGATCCTGCAGGGAACCGGCGGCGCGGCGATCACGACTGCGTTCACGGGGCTCAACACCGGCCTGTCCAACCAGCTGAAGGCCGTCGCCAAGGTCATCGAGCAGCGCGCGGCGATCGGTCACCAGCGCGAGATCTTCTTCGTCTCGATCGGCGGCTTCGACACGCACACCGGCGAAGTCGCGGGGCACAACAGCCTTTACCCGCAGGTGTCGAAGGCGATCAATGCGTTCTACCAGGCGACGGTCGGCCTGGGCGTCGCCAGCAACGTCACGACGTTCACGCTGTCGGACTTCGGCCGCACGATGAAGCCGAACGGCGGCGGCACCGACCACGGCTGGGGCTCGCATCACTTTGTCGTCGGCGGCGGCGTCGTCGGGAACAAGTTCTACGGCACGTTCCCGAACTTGACGGTGGCCGGGCCCGACGACTCGGGCAACCAGGGCCGCTGGATTCCGACGACGTCCACGGACCAGATCGGCGCGACGCTTGCGAAGTGGTTCGGCGCCAGCGCCGTCGACGTCGCGACGATTTTCCCCAACCTGGCCAATTTCACGGTGAAGGATCTCGCGTTCGTCGTCTGAACGAAAATCCCCTCCGCGCGGCCCTCGCGCGACGCGGAAACCCCCGGGACTCTCCTCCCCGGGGGTTTTTTTCGTCTGCAGATAATCCGCGGTGTCGCGGCGGAATGCGACGCGACGCTAGTCGAAGGCGCGCACGACGCCGGGCAGCCACGGCAGGTCGGTGACCCCCGGATCGCGTCCGGTCTGCCTGATCAGCGTCGTCAGCTGGCCCCGGTGATGCGTGGCGTGATTGAAGAGGTGGATGACGGCGACCGTGCGCGACAGCTCGCGCCGCCGGCCGTCGACCTTGCTCGTGTAGACGAGCGCGCCGTCGAGCCACGCCGGCGTCACGCTGCCGGCCCATTCGAGGATCGCGCGATCGGTCGCTTCGCGTTCGCGCGCCAGCTGCGCGAAGTCGCCGTACATCGCCGCACCGAAGGCGGGAAAGTCACATGGCGCGTCGGTGAAGCGTCCGAGCCACATCCGGTCGCCCCACAGGATGTGATTCAGCGTGCCGTGCATCGAGCCGAAGAATGCGCCGCGGTCCTCCTTGCGCGCGGCGTCGTCGAACTCGGCCAGAAGCGCGTAGAGCCGCTCGTTCATCCAGCGGTTGTAGCGCCCCATCAGCAGGCAATAGTCGCGGTCGACCATCGCGGCGCGGGCCGGAAGGCTACGCGACGGCGAGCGCTTCGGCGCGCTCGGTCAGCTCCGCGACCTCGATCGCCGCCGCGAGTTGCGCGAGGCGCGCGACCACGCCATACGCGTAGAACCGGTTCGGCGGGCAGCCGGCCGGCCCGGTGAGATCGGGGATGCACGGCGACTCGAATGCGAGCGGAACGAATTTCGCGCCCGGCGCGTTGAGGTTCTCGTCCTTGCCGCGCTCGGTGTGGACGCGGTAGAAGCCGCCCACGACGAACCGGTCGATCATGTACACGACGGGCTCGGCGATCGCCTCGTTGATCGACTCGAACGTCGGCACGCCTTCCTGGATGATCACCGAGCTGACGGCGAGACCTTCCTTCACGACCGACATCTTGTTGCGCTGCTTGCGGCTGAGCGCCGTGATCTCCGCCGGATCGCGTACCGTCATGATGCCCATGCCGTAGGTGCCGGCGTCGGCCTTGACGATGACGAACGGCGGCTCGGTGATCCCGTACTCGGCGTACTTGGTCCTGATCCGCTGCAGGAGCGAGTCGACGTTCGACGCGAGGCATTCCTCGCCGGAACGCTCCTGGAAGTCGATCATGCCGCAGACGCCGAAGTACGGCTCGATCAGCCACGGATCGATGTCCAGCATCGCCGCGAAATCCGCGGCGACGCGGTGAAACACGCCGAAGTGGTGCGATTTCTTGCGGTGGTACCAGCCGGCCTCGAGCGGCGGCGCGATGGGCTGGTCGATGCCCTGCAATATCGGCGGCGGCCCCGACGACAGGTCGTTGTTGAGGAGCACCATGCACGGGTCGAAATCGGCCAGCACGACGCGGCGGCCGTTGCGCTGCATCGGCTCCAGCAGCAGCGGCGCCTCGCCCGGCAGATCGACCGACAAGGGCTCGGCGAGTCCGGGGATCAGGGAACCGATGCGCACGCGCATGCCGGCCTGCGCGAGAACCCGCGCGAGCGTAGCCACGTTCTGCAGGTAGAACGTGTTGCGGGTATGGTTTTCGGGGACGAGCAGCACGCCACGTGCATCGGGACAGATCCGCTCGACTGCAGCCTGGATCGCCTGCACGCACAGCGGGAGAAACGCCGGATTGAGGTTGTTGAATCCGCCCGGAAAGAGATTCGTGTCGACCGGGGCGAGCTTGAAGCCCGCGTTGCGCAGGTCGACCGACGCATAGAACGGCACGGCGTGCTCCTGCCAGCGGGTGCGCAGCCAGCGCTCGATGTCCGGCATGCGGTCGAGGAAGCGCGCTTCGAGTTCCTGCAGCGGGCCGGTGAGCGCCGTCGTGAGGTGAGGGACCATCCGCGGATTGTAGCGGACGAAGCCCGCGCAGGAAAAAAACGGGGCGCCTTTTGGGGGCGCCCCGAATAGCCACTGAGGAGAGAAAACTACCTGTTGCCGACGGGGTGGAACGGTCCCGTCCTACGTGACGGTGCGCGGTGGGCTGCGCTCCGCTGCGTATCCGTGCCGGCGCCGGACGTTGCGCCGACTACTCGATGCGCTCGCCATGGAGCGCAAGGTCGAGGCCTTCGCGCTCTTCGTCCTGCGTGACGCGCAGTCCGATCGTCATGTCGATCACCTTGAGGATGATGAAGCTGCCGACGCCGCTCACGACGAGCGTGGTTGCGACGGCTCCTGCCTGCGTCATCAGGCTGCCGTCGACGCCGCTGATGTCCTTGACGTTGAGGACGCCGGTCAGGAGCGCGCCGACGATGCCGCCGATGCAGTGCACGCCAAATGCGTCGAGCGAATCGTCGTAGCCGAACATCTTCTTCACCGAGGTCGCGGCGAAGAAGCAGATCACGCCGGCGGCGATGCCGATGATGAGCGCGCCGCTCGTGCCGACGAAGCCCGACGCCGGCGTGATGGCGACAAGGCCTGCGACGGCGCCCGATGCGATGCCCAGCACCGACGGCTTGCCCTTCACCAGCCACTCGGTGAACATCCACGCGAGCGCGGCCGCGGCGGTGGCGAACTGCGTCACGAACATCGCCATGCCGGCGCGGCCGTCCGCGGCGACGGCGGAGCCCGCGTTGAAGCCGAACCAGCCCACCCACAGCAGCGATGCACCGATCACTGTCAGCGAGAGGTTGTGCGGCGCCATCGCTTCCTTGCCGTAGCCGAGGCGCTTGCCCAGCATGAGCGCGCAGACCAGCGCCGCGATGCCGGCGTTGATGTGCACGACCGTGCCGCCCGCGAAGTCGAGCACGCCGGCCGTGGCCCAGTAGCCGGACCCTTCCCACATCATGTGCGCGATCGGCGCGTAGATGAGGACCGACCACAATCCCATGAACCAGAGCATCGCCGAGAACTTCATCCGGTCGGCGAACGCGCCGCAGATCAGCGCCGGCGTGATGATCGCGAACGTCATCTGGAACGTCATGTACACCGACTCGGGAATCGTCAGCGCGAGGTGCGACACGGACAGCTTGCCGGCCTCCTTCATGAACACCATGCCGCTCAGCATGAAGCGGTCGGTGAGGCTGCCGATTATTGGTCCGCCGGGCATGAAGGCGATGCTGTAGCCGATGACGACCCAGAGGATCGTGACGAGGCAGGTGATCGCGAAGCTCTGCATCAGCGTCGCGAGCACGTTCTTCTTGCGCACCATGCCGCCGTAGAAGAGCGCGAGCCCGGGGATCGTCATCATCAGCACCAGCGCCGTCGACGTGAGCATCCACGCCGTATCGCCGCCGCTGATCTTGTCGGCCGCGATGATCTGCGGCGTCGTCGGTGCCGGCGGCGCCGCGGCGGCATCGGCGGGCTTCGCGTCCGCGGCCGGCGCAGCGGATGGGGCCGCGGCGGGCGCCGCGTCCGGTGCCTTGGCCGGCTCGGCTGCCTTGGTGTCGGCCTGCGCGAGGAGGATCGGCGACGACGCGTAGGCGGCCGGCGCCAGGCTGCCGGCATATTCGCCGGCCTGCGCCGGGAAGACGGCGCCGAGCGTCAGCGCGCCAGCGAGCGTGAGTGTTGCGAGCAATCGGTTCATCGTGGTTCCCCTTACAGCGCGTCTGCGCCGGTTTCACCGGTGCGAATGCGCACGACCTGTTCAAGGTCGAAGACGAAGATCTTTCCGTCGCCGATCTTCCCGGTGTTGGCGGCCTTTTCGATCGCCTCGATCACGCGCTCGACGAGCTCGGTCTTGACGGCGGCCTCGATCTTCACCTTCGGCAGAAAGTCGACGACGTATTCCGCGCCGCGGTAGAGCTCGGTGTGACCCTTCTGCCGCCCGAAGCCCTTGACCTCGGAGACGGTGATTCCCTGCACGCCGATTCCCGAAAGGGCCTCGCGGACCTCGTCGAGCTTGAACGGCTTGATGATGGCGGTGACGAGCTTCATGGTTTCCTCGTGGTGAGCGTCACGATGCGTGGATCAGAACGTCTTCTGCATGAAGGCGACGAACTGGTTCGCGGAGATGTTCTTGCCGTAACCGTTGGTGTAGTACTGGTCCTGCGCGTTGGTGCCGGTGCCGTAGATGCCGACCGTGACGCCGTACACCTCCGTCGATGCGCCGACCTTCCAGTCGCCGTAGTTGTAGACGCTGTTGGAGAAGCTTGCCTGGTTGCCCGAATACCACTGGTGGCCGAGGTGGCCGAACACGGTGAGCTTGCCGAAGACGTCGTTGATCTTGTCGACGACGTCGTAGCTCGCCGTGAGGTCGAGGTAGCTGCTGCCGCGCGAATCCGGGACGCCGAAGGTCTTGTTGTTCGCGCTCCAGCTGTACTTGAGCGAGAGCCATTTCCACGACAGCGCGCCGTAGAGCTCGGTCGTATCCGGCTTGGTGAAGCCGGACGGGTAGGTGCCCGGGTAGTAGTAATAAAGGACGCCGAGGTCGTAGCCGAAATCGGCCGGCAGGCTGCCCTTGTAGCCGCCGTACATGTCCCATTCCATGCTGGCCGAAACGTTCGGCGCGGAATCGGAGATCCAGCTGACGTTCGACGCCCACGTGCCGACGTACCAGCCGCTCTTGTGGCCGAGGTCGAATCCGCCCTGGACCGCGGGCTTCTCATCCGTCTGGCTGATGCCGCGGAACACATACTGGCTGTAGAGCCCGACGTTGCTGGTGAACGTCCAGTCGGGCTCGGCCTTGGCGGCCTCGGCGGCCGGGTCGGCCGGCGCCGGTGCGGGCGTCTGGGCGAGCGCCGTGCCGGAAAGGATCGCAGTCATCGCGATGCCGGCGGCAACGGAACGAAGGCGCAACAGATGGGACATGATGTTTGCTCCTGAGGAGTGGGCGGGTGCAGCTGGAGGTCGGGCTTCCATCACTTCCTGAGCATTTCGTGTGCCACTGCAGCAAAATAAATGATTTCAAAGCGTTATGATATCTTTGCTGCGGCGCAACCTAAGCGGTGACCACCGCGCGCACCAGCCCGGTGCGGGGGTGCTCGAAATCGCCCCGGATTGGCGCGGGAACGCTTTCGGGCGCCGGACCGTGACTTTCGGCCGCGCGCCAATGCGGCAACCGGACGGGCTTGCTAGACTCGGCCTCATTGAAGTCATCGCCGGAGAAACGCCATGCTGAATGCCAAGACATTCGACGAGCTCGCCGCCAAGATCAGTGCCGCAATCGAAGCGAGCCCCGCGAAAGACATCGAGAAGAACGTGAAGGCGATGCTGTCGAGCGGCCTCGCGCGGCTCGATCTCGTGCCGCGCAGCGAATTCGACGTCCAGGCGCAGGTGCTCCTGAAGACGCGCGAAAAGCTGGAGGCGATGGAAGCGCGGCTCGCGGAAATCGAAAAGAGGTTTCCTCCCGCCGCCTGACCTGCGGCGATCGAACGGGCGCGCGCATGTCCTCGCGCCGGCATCCGCCCAATGCGCGTTCCGCCGCTGCAGCGGCCGCGCCGCACCGTGAGTGGATCGGCTGATGCGGCTCGGCCAAGCGGACGAGCGCGCCGGACGCTGCGTGGCGCCTAAACTGCGCGTCTTCGCGATTCCGCGCCCGAGGGTGCAACGCGCATGCCGGTCGCCATCGTCCTGTCGCGCGGGCTCTCCGGGCTCGACGCCCCGCTCGTCACCGTCGAGGTGCACCTCGCGAATGGATTGCCCGCGTTCAATCTCGTCGGGCTGCCAGACACCGAGGTCAAGGAATCGCGCGATCGCGTGCGCGCCGCGCTGCAGAATGCACAGTTCGAATTCCCGGCACGAAAGATCACCGTCAATCTCGCGCCGGCCGACCTGCCGAAGGAATCGGGAAGGTTCGACCTGCCGATCGCGATCGGCGTGCTCGCGGCCACCGGCCAGGTTCCCGCGGCCGCGCTCCCCGCCTACGAATTCGCCGGCGAGCTGGCACTGACCGGCGCGCTGCGGCCCATCCGCGGCGCGCTTCCCATGGCGCTCTCCGCGCGGCGCGACGGCAGGGCCTTCGTGCTTCCGGCGGCAAGCGCGTGTGAGGCAGCGCGGGTGCGCGATGCCATCGTCTATCCCGCGAAGGGGTTGCTGGAGGTCTGCGCGCATCTCGCCGGGCGCGAGCCGTTGACGGCGGCTGCACATGCGGTGCCGCCGCCGCCCGTCGGCGTGTCGCACGATCTTGCCGATGTGCGCGGCCAAGCCGAGGCGAAGCGAGCGCTCACCATCGCGGCAGCCGGCGGCCACAGCCTGCTGATGATCGGTCCGCCAGGCACCGGCAAGTCGATGCTCGCGCAGCGGCTGCCCGGCATCCTGCCGCCGCTGACCGAGGATGAAGCGCTGGCGACGGCGGCGATCGCATCGCTCGCGGGGCGCTTTTCGGAAGCGACATGGGCGCAGCGACCGTTCCGGGCGCCGCATCACACCGCCAGTGCGGTCGCACTGGTCGGCGGCGGACCCAATCCGCGACCGGGGGAAATCTCGCTCGCGCATCACGGTGTGCTGTTTCTCGACGAGCTGCCGGAATGGGATCGCCGCGTGCTGGACGTGCTGCGCGAGCCGCTCGAATCGGGCGTCGTGCATATTTCGCGTGCCGCGCGCCAGAGCACGTTTCCCGCGCAATTCCAGTTCGTCGCCGCGATGAATCCCTGTCCCTGCGGGTGGCTGGGGCACGCGAGCGGACGCTGCCACTGCACGCCGGAGCGGATCGCCCGCTACCGCGGCCGTGTGTCGGGGGCGCTGCTCGACCGGATCGACCTCGGCGTCGAGGTCCCGGCCGTCGCGCTCGATTCGCTGTGCAAAAGGGATGCGATGTCGCCGGACGGCGGCGTGTCGCCGGCGAGCGCCGTGGTGCGCGATGCGACGACCCGGGCGCGCGCCCGGCAGATCGCACGGCAGGGCAAGCCAAACGCGCGCCTCGCGCCGCGCGAGATCGATGCGCACTGCGCGCTGGATGCCGCCGGCGCGGCACTACTCGCGAAGGCGATGGCGAAGCTCTCGCTGTCGGCGCGCGCGTATCACCGCATCCTCAAGGTCGCGCGCACGATCGCCGACCTCGGGGATGCGCCCGCGGTCGGCGCGCCGCACGTCGCCGAGGCGATCGGCTACCGGCGCTTCGACCGGATGTGATGCCCGCGCGGGCTAGGCCGCGCGCAGCACGGCGATCTCCGCACTCTCGGCATCGCGGAAGAGCGCGATCGCCTCGTCGACGTCCGTCGCCTTCAGCAGCCGCTCCTGCACCTGCGCCGGCGACCAGCGATCGGCGGCGACCGTGTCGGCAAAGCGCTCGGCCGCCGCGGCGTCGTCAAAGAACTTGCGGAACATCCGCGCGAGCTGGCCGCGGTCGCATAGGCCGAGCTCCAGCCGGAAGTCGACGCGGCCCGAACGGATGGCCGCCTCGTCGATCAGCTGCGGGTGGTTGGTCGTCAGGAACACGACCGAGCCCTCGTGCGCGGCGACGCCATCGAGCGCGTTGATGAAGCCCGAGTACGACACCTTGACGCCGGCGTCGGACTTCGCACGCTGCTGGAAGAACGCATCGACGTCCTCGATCAGGATCACGGAGCGGCGCGGCACGCTGCCCAGCAGATTGCCGATCTTCTCGTCGGTCACGTTGGGCGAGGCGAGCGAGAGCACGCACACGTTGAGCGAGAGTTCCGAGGCGAGCGCCGTGACGAGCGACGTCTTGCCGGTGCCGGGCGGCCCGTAGAGCAGGTAGCCCCGACGCCATGGAATGCCGAGCGTTTCATAGCGCTCGCGCGAGGCGAAGAAGCGGCCGAGGTCGGCGGTGATCGCCTCCTTCTGCCCGTCCTTCAGCACCACCGAGTCGAGCTTGCGGTTGTTGCCGAGGCGCGCGCGCGTCCACTCGTTGTTGTACGGGCTCGGCACGTAGATCGCAATGCGGTTCAGCTCCCGCTCGATCCGGTGCGTCATCGCCGCGTGGACGAGCGCTTCCAGCGGCGCCTTGTCCCGGCCGAAGGTCGACAGCACGATCTTCTCGATGACGGATGCGCCGACCTGAACCTCCCGCTTCATCCACATGAGGCGGCCGTCCAGCACGAACACGTGGAATCCCTCGCCCGGCGAGAACAGCGGCACCGGCCGTCCGCCCTGCTGCAGCTCGTCGTGCAGGCTCTGGTAGGACGAGCCCTGCTGGCGCACCGCGCGCACGGTGAAGTTGTTGATCCGGCGCAGCGCGTCGCGGCTGTCCATGTACTCGACGAGCGCCGGGAACATGAGCTCGTCGCG
>Ga0265332_10000834_pt1 | contig 18707 bp, 16 predicted proteins | sample 41926metaG_FD_202084 | JGI IMG/M metagenome (GOLD analysis project Ga0265332, IMG submission 202084) | Rhizosphere microbial communities from Carex aquatilis grown in University of Washington, Seatle, WA, United States - 4-19-26 metaG | ecosystem: Host-associated > Plants > Roots > Rhizosphere...
CAACTGCCGAATGGTTGGGCCAGTGCGTTTGCCCAGCTTGATATAGAGCTTGACGGCTCGAATTCGATCTTCGTATGAAAACATGAACTACCTCCAAGTAGTCCAAGTTATTGTCCGCACCCCCGGTGGGTCAAGATTCAATCAGCCCGAACAGTTCAAGTCATTTTGGAGTGCGCAAAAACTGATTGCCTGCATCAAGACCATGCACATGATCAAAAAGGGACAGCACCTCTGTCCCACCGGGCAACCCATGTCCGCAGCAGATCAGTTCTACAGCCTGTCCATCTGATTTTCTGCACGCACTGTGCAAAGCACCCGTCACCCTACGCTATTGCGACAAAACCCAAAACGTTTACCTTCTAGAACACCGACTTTTCCCGGTAGAAATAGCACACTCATATAAGGGGCGCCCTAGGGTGCTGTACTCAGTTAAGAGCCAAGTTTCGTGCTTATTGGGCTCTATGCGATCTAGCGTGGCAAAGCCATAGTCGGCGCTTGCTGTGTAATCTTCAACCTCCGCTCCCGCATACAGTTCTGTCGCGGATGGCAATTCCTGTGGCACTCTTCCTTCATTCGCAGATCCAGAATTTCCGAGTACCAGAGACGCAGGAAAACGGCCCTTGAAACTGATTGACTCAAACAAGTGCACGTGCCCATGCATTGTCAATGCAACTCCACCTGGAAAGAAACTATCTGGAAACATTGCACTGAAAACTGACTGTAACCCTTCGTTACCTGCACGCTTGAATTCAGTCGAATTTTTTGCAGGTACGACTGCCAACAGCGGATGGTGACTCAGAAACACGCTAGGCTTACGCGAGGCCAGCTGTTCAACTGTCCTCAACTGCTCCGTGTACTTGGCAAACGCTAAATCTGTCGTCTGAAAGGGCTTGCCATTGGTCTTGGAAGAATCGAAAACAATGAATTGCGAAGTTGCATCGACAGGGACTGCGTAGGGCGCAGAATAATCTGCGCCGGCATCATTTTGGGGATCATCGCATGACCTTGTCTCACTCCATGGAAGCGTGTCGATGAAGCGAAACCAGCCTTGTCCAGCACGGGCGCATATCTCGTGATTGCCGCGCACGAATATCCAAGGCGATGCCAACAAAAGTGGCTTGGCTGGTTCAAAAAAGTCCGCCCTCCAAGCATCAAACCCATAACCCCATGGAACATTTGCGCAGCCCGAATCACCGTCAGGGCAAGGACTCTCGCGGTAATGAATATCCCCAATGTGAATGACCAAATCAGGTTTTAACGCAGCAGCGCTTTTGGCGACTTGCGCGAACGGCCATTTGACAGGGTCGTTGCAGGATTGAAAGGCCTTTTCAGAACCCTTCATACGGCATCCGGTGTCAGCAATGATGACAATGCGGCGTATTTTCGAATGAGGTGCGGGAACTATCTGTTGTCCGACCTTTACCTCGATTGCTCCTTTGGGCCAATCGGCTTCACAAGTCATCACATCGAAGGCAACTGGCTTCCCGTCAATTTGGGTGGCGTCAGTGCGAGCAGGAATAGTCGCTGGTCCAACCCGTACCTTCATCACTTGAGAATGCTTGCCATTCCAAATAACGGAGGGGCATTTTGAAGCTGTTGTCAACGCGCGCACTATGGCGCGATGCCCCCCCGCTTGAACCGTAAAAACCGAAACAGGGTTTACAGCTGGTTCTGCTTTACTGTGGCCAAAACACAGCGAGTGGCATGACAGCGCGACAAGAACCAAGGCAAAGCTTCTGTAGGACAGCAGGTTGAACATAGTTTCAATTGATAGAAGTAGGGAGATGGTGTCTTTAGCCACCATCTCCCCCTTCCCCTCCCCCGAATAGGTCAATTACCTTCCTAGCAAGCAAAATAGGAAAATGTCAACCTGGCTTAAAAATCCAGGGTCGCTGTAAGTGAAACACTGCGGCCCGGTGTCACCGTCAAAAGATCGGCAGCAGCTGGCTTGGCGCTGGAGCTTCCGGCTGTGGCCGAGGCGATACCGACAATGGCATGTGTATCAAACAGGTTATACACGCCCATTTGAAGCTTGAGTTTTTTGGCAAATGTCGATGGCAATTTCATGGAGTAGTTTGCAAACAGGTTTGCAACCGTGACAGGGTCAATCACAAATGCCTCATGTGTACCGTCTTTGGCATCGTTGTACATTTTTCCAACCCGATTTGCCGAAAGACTGACCGACCAACCGCCACGCATGTAATTGACAGCGATTGACTCTGTATCGGCAGGTGCACCTGCCACCCATTGATTGGTGCTGTCGTACTTCAAACTGCCCAACGTTGCATTCATATACAGACTGAAGCCACCACCCAGCGCAAAATTGCCCTCGGCTTCGATACCCTGATTGTTTTGGGTTCCACTGGGAACATAGGCAACATTACCAGCACTATCGGGTGGCAGGGCGGTATAAGAACCATCGAGTCTGGTTTTATAGATATCAGCCCCCAGTGTCATTTCTGCAGTGCTCCACACCGTGCCAATTTGGGTCGTAGTCGCCTTCGTTGGGCTAGGAGCTGGCGAAACTAATGCATTCTTCACATCAAATACGCTGGTACTTGGAATTTGATCACCCAATGCATATTGCGCGTATACGGACCAATTCGGCTGAATCAGGTAGTGCACATCGATAGACGGCAGGGTATCGGTGTAGGTGATCGCATTGGACAGGCTGGGGGCACCACCCAATGAACCCACGGCTCCGCCATTGTCAGCAAGATGCACGAAGTCCTGCTTGTACGAAGCATATTTAACTCCGGGTGTGATTTTCAGGTTATCACCAATCTTGAACTCATATTCGACATACGGCTGGATAGTTGTCGTCGTGTAGGTTTCGCTAAAGTTGGGAAGAGCCGCATCCACCCATGTTCGCGGGTCCGATGGAATCTGATACCGATAACTGTTAGCTTGCTCGGCCCACAAGCCGGAGCGCAGTGTGCCCGACTCAAAGTCCTTGCTCACGCGCAACAAATTGCCAATCGTTGTGTATGAGTTGAGCTTATCAACTGCGCTGGTCGCATTGATGGTCGTTGCGCTGTTGTTGTAATTCTGCTTGTTCCAGTACCTGTAGGTATAGAGTTTGTCTTCCAGCTTCCATCCACCGTCGAGCAGGGTCGAAATGCCGCCATAGACAAAGTCCGTGGAGATGTCATAAAAATTGAAACCAAAGAAGTTTGGTTTTGAAGGATCGCCGCTCAGCAATGTCGTGTAATCGCCATTGTCAAACAGCGAACGCGCAACGCCCTTGATCGATGGTGTGTAATTCTTCAAATTCAGATAGGAAGCGAACAACGTAAATGTCGAGTCCGTGGCGATCTCGTTCTGGTACTTCAACGAAGCCGCTCTTCTATTCTGGGAATTGAATGTCTGATACCCATCAGAGGTCATTCCCTGGACATTGAAAAGAAGATCGGATTTCCCGTCGGCTCCGAATTGTCCTGTCTCATGTTCAAGTCCAATTAAATTGGTGTTCCATGAGCCTGATGAGAGAGTCAAGCTTGTGCGAGGTTCCATTCCCAACACACGGGACCGCAGATCAACGCTTCCGCCAAACGTTGCTTGCCCCACGGTTGAAGCGCCACCGGGGCTCCTGTCGACTACAGCACCGCCGAGGAACTCGGTCGGAAAGAATACCCACGAATGATGGCTGACACCGTTGGTGTCGTTAAACGGAATTCCATCAAAACTGAATACGAGGTTGCTATCCGACAAGCCACGAACGGTTACCTTTGCATCACCCAGGCCAACCCCATTGGAAGAAGTGCTAAATACACCTGGCGTCATTGAAAGAGCTTGTGTGTAGTCTGCTACCGCAGATGTGTAGTCGCGTATAAATTGATCGTTTACGATCGACTGTGCAGACCGAGCGTCGAGTGAGCTTTGCGACGGGGCAGTTTCCGGTGAATATCGCGTTTCCAGAGCACGACTGACAACACTCACAGTGTTGAGATTGACGGGAGCCTGTGTTTGAGAAAACGCAGGTGCAGCCAGGCAAAAAATGGAAATGGCGCGAGTGATACTACCTACGCTGGGCTTTAGGCGAATTTGTTTTTTAATTGATGGCAGCATGATATTTTGGATACAAGTTGCTGAACCCGTTTCTGCAACCTGTCGATGGTCTTTCCAAAATATTGCAAAGGTGTGACAGATGTTTTCTTACGACACAATTCTCATGCCCAATTGTTATCGCCCCAATAGACCATTCTTGAGTCTCTCGTCGACTTGGCCTTGCCCCTGTTTTGTGCAGCTCTTAACCCAGGGATTACGCAATCTTTTTGCGCTATGCCTCGTACCAGCGTTGCTCATACTGTATCGGGTTGAGATCATTAACGCGGGCTTTACCTGGATACTGGGTGCGCCAAAGAATGCCAAAACAGGCTCCTTCGATTACGACCAATGACACTTTTTGGCAACCAGATTTCTGCATCGGATTTGTATCCCGAGTAATCGAAGCCCTCGCCGAATGACTTTAATTCCGGCTACTCGTGACTTACATATTCCAAGCGTCCGCGGTGCGTGTGCTCGCTCGATTCATGTCGACGCCACCCGAGTATGAACTGGAAAATTCACTACACGCTATAGCGGCACGGCTGTTTGATCCACGTCACGCCAGCACGATCAATCAAAATTGATAGCAATAAACTCATATGCGACGAGGGCTACAAACCGATTTAACCAGAAATGAATTTCAGAACCGCACATCCAGCCAACGCTTCAACTCGGCAAACACCGGCCCCGCATCCAGCTCGTTGAAGATCTCGTGGTACAGGTGCTCAAAGCAGACCGAAGTCACCACATCCTTGGGCGCGGCAGCAGCGAAGTCGCGGCTGCCATGCGGGTTGAGCAGGCGGTCGTCGCCGGCGTACATCAGCAGCGTGGGCACCTTCCACTGCGATGCCAAGGCCAGGGTCTGCGGACCGGCGTCCGCAATGAAGCGCGCCAGGCGTGTCGAGATGCGGTCGTGCACCATGGGGTCGGCGCGGTAGGCGGCCACCACCGCGGAGTCATGCGAGATGAACTGGGGTTTGACGCCGTTGCCTACGCGCAGGTTGGGCGAGAGTTTGGGCAACAGCGACACCAAAAATTTCTGGAATGCGTTCATGCCTGCGTCCAGCGCGGGTGAGGACATGATAAGTGCGTCCACCGGCCGGATGCCCAGCGACACAAAGCGCCCCACCACCAGCCCGCCCATGCTGTGGCCCAGCAGGATCAGGGGTGTCTTTTTGCTCATGCGGGCGCGGGTGCTGTCGATGATGTCGGCCAGGTCGTCCAGCAGTCGGGTGTCGGTGGGCAGGCTGCCGCGCGCACCACCGGACTCGCCGTGGCCGCACTGGTCATAGCCGCGCACCGCAAAGCCCCAGGCATTGAGGTGTTCGGCCACGCGCTCGTAGCGGCCGGCGTGTTCGCCCAGGCCGTGGACCACGATGACGACGCCGCGCAACGGCACGTCAGGCTCCAGCGGCCAGTCCTGGATGACAACCCGGTCGCCATCACTGGCGACAAAGGTGGAGAGCCGTGATTCCGTGGTCATGTCGCGCGGGCCTGCTTGCGGGTTCAGGGGAACTGCGCAATGACATGGGCCACCGCTGCGGTCAGCTTCTTGGCGTAGGCGATGTGCAGGAACTCGTTGGGGCCGTGCGCATTGCTCTTGGGCCCCAACACACCGCACACCATCATCTGCGCGGCGGGGAAGCCTTGGGACAGCATGTTCATCAGCGGAATGGTGCCGCCCTGGCCAACATAGCCGCACGGCGCGCCAAAGTGGGTTTGCGAGGCGTCGTTCAGGGCCTGCTCGAACCAGGGCGCGGTGCTGGGCGCGTTCCAGCCGGTGGCGCTGGACAGCCCCTCGAACGTGACCTTGGCCTGGTAGGGCGCGTTGTCTTCCAGCAGGGCCTTGAGTTCCTGCACGGCGGTGGCGGCCTCCACCAGCGGCGGCAGGCGCAGCGAGAGCTTGAACGCGGTATAGGGCCGCAACACATTGCCGGCATTCTTCAGGTCCGGGAAACCATCGGCGCCGGTCACGCTCAGCGTGGGCAGCCAGGTGCGGTTGAGCAAGGCCTGCAGCGGGTCGGTGGTGGTGGGCAGGGCGAATGCCGTAGCACCACCGCAGTCGTAGTGCGCCCAGGGAAAGCGCTTGTAGATCTCGTCGCCCAGGATGGCAGCCGTAGCCTTGGCCTGGCTCAGGCGATCTGCCGGCACCTCGCAGTGGAAGCTGGCCGGCAGCAGGCGGCCGGTGGCGCTGTCCTCCAGGCGGTCCAGCACCTGGCGCATGATGCGAAAGCTCGACGGCACCAGGCCCGACGCATCGCCCGAGTGGATGCCTTCGGTCAGGATTTCCACCTTGAGCACGCCGCTGGCCATGCCGCGCAGGCTATTGGTGAGCCACAGCTGGTCGTAGTTGCCGGCGCCGGAGTCCAGGCAGACGACCAGACCCACGTCGCCCAGGCGGGGCTTGAGGGCGTCGATGTAGTGCAGCAGGTCGTAGGAGCCGCTTTCCTCGCAGGTCTCGATCAGGCCCACGATGCGCGGATGCGCCACGGCCTGCGTCTTGACTGCCTGGATGGCGGCAATGGCCGCATAGGCGGCGTAGCCGTCATCCGCACCACCGCGGCCATAGAGCTTGCCGTCGTCGATCTTGGGGGTCCACGGGCCCAGGTCGCTGCGCCAGCCAGAGAATTCGGGCTGCTTGTCGAGGTGGCCGTACATCAGCACGGTCTGGGTGGAGCCGGTCTTGGTGGCATCCACCTCGAAGAACAACACCGGCGTGCGACCGGGCAGGCGCACCACTTCCAGCCGCAGGCCGCTGACCTTTTGCGCCTCGATCCAGGCGGCGGTGTTGCGCACCACGGTGTCGATGTAACCATGGGCGGCCCAGTCGGCGTCAAACATCGGCGACTTGGCCGGGATGCGGATGTAGTCCTGCAACTGGGGCACGATCTCGGCGTCCCACAGCGTGCTGACCTGGCTGAGTGTCTGTGCCGCGTTCAGCACGGAAGGGGGGATACGGGCATTCATGGGGCTCTCCTCATACGCCGGACGGATGGCAAAGCGGCATCATGCCACGCCTTGCGATGGCGTGACACCGGCCTGGCGCAGCCACCCCAGGCCCTGTCGGGTAGCCCCCGGCTGCACGCCGGCGCGGGGGCGGTATTCGCAGCCAATCCAGCCCGGGTAACCCAGTTCATCGATCACGCCGAACAGGTAGGGGTAATTCAGCTCGCCGGTATCGGGCTCGTGGCGCTGCGGCACACCGGCGATCTGGATGTGGCCAACGCGCCCACTGGGAATGTAGTGGCGCAGCTTGGTCGTCAGGTCGCCCTCCATGATCTGGCAGTGGTACAGGTCCATTTGCACCCGCAGATTGGGTGCGCCAATCGCCTGCACCGCGGCATGGGCCTGCTCCTGGCGGTTCAGGAAGTAGCCCGGCATGTCGCGCGTGTTGATGGGTTCGATCAGGATATCCACTCCAACCTTGGCCGCCTCCGTGGTGGCGTGCTGCAGGTTGGATAAGTAGGTGGCCTGCAGGCGCTGCGGCTCTGCGCCCGCGGGCACCAGGCCGGCCATCACATGCACACGCGGGCAGCCCAACGCCGCCGCGTAGTCCAGCGCCAGGCCCAGTCCATGGCGAAATTCCGCCTCACGGCCCGGCAGGCAGGCCGTGCCGCGCGCTCCGCTGGCCCAGGCGCTGCGCACGGAGTCCGAATCGGTTCCGGCTGGTGGCGCGTTGAACAGCACCTGCTGCAGACCGCTGGCCTGTAGGCGGGCCTGGAGTTCGGCCACCGTGTGCTCGTAGGAAAACAGAAACTCCACGCCTCGAAAACCGTCTTGCGCGGCCGCGGCAAAGCGGTCCAGGAAGGCGTATTCGGTGTACATCAGCGACAGGTTGGCGGCAAATTGGGGCATGGGCAAACATTGCTACAGTGGGGTCAGTTACTGACTGTACTTTTTTTCACCGGAGTTCTCCATGGTTCGTTCGCTCTCCCGCCCCACCAACACCCTCAGCCGCCGCGCCGTTGGCGTGCTGGCCGCCGCCGCCCTGTGCCTGGGCAGCCTGGCGCAGGCCCAGCCCGGCCCCATCAGGATTCTGGTGGGCTTTCCGCCCGGCGGCGGCACCGACGCCATTGCCCGCACACTGGCCGAGAAGCTCAAGGACCAGTTGGGTCAACCGGTCATCGTGGAGAACAAGGCAGGGGCCGGCGGCCAGATCGCCGCGCAAACGCTGAAGGCCGCACCAGCCGACGGCACAACGCTGCTCCTGTCGCACGACCACACGGTCTCCATCCTGCCTCTGGTGGTGAAGAACCCGGGCTTTGAGCCGGCGCGTGACTTTGTCGCCGTGGGTGGCTTTGCAACCTTTGTCAATGCGCTGGCGGTGTCGGGCGGCACGCCGGCCAAGTCCATGAACGAGTACGTGGCCTGGGTGCGCCACCAGGGGGCGGGCAAGAGCACGGTGGGTGTGCCGGCCCCGGCCTCGGTGCCGGAATTCCTGGTCAAGGTGATCGGCCAGAAATACAAGCTGGACCTGCAGTCCGCACCCTACCGCGGCAGCGCCCCGATGATGGTCGACATGCTGGGCAACCAGATTGCGGCCGGCACCGGCTCCATTCCCGATTTCATTGAAAACCACAAGGCCGGCAAGATCCGCGTGGTGGCCGTCATGGGCAGCACGCGCCAGCCCTTGCTGCCCGATGTGCCGACCTTTTCCGAGCTGGGTCTGGCCGGCTTTGAAGACCTGCCGTACTACGGCATCTTTGCACCGGTGGGCACGCCCACGGCCACCATCGACAAGATCTCTGCCGCGCTGGCCAAGGTGGTGGCCATGCCCGATGTGCGCGAGCGCCTCACCGCCATGGGCCTGAGCGTGGGCTACATGACGCCGCAGCAACTCACCAGCCGCGAACAGGCCTACACCAAGACCTGGGCCGGCATCATCAAGGCGAGCGGCTTTGTGCCGCAATAGGCTTGCGCACCCGCTTGACCGCAGGTGATTTGCGCTTGAGCGCGCGCTGGGCCAGGGCCAGGTAGTCCTGGAAACTGTCGCGCAGGCACTGGGCCAGCACCTCGGGGTCGGGCAACTGCTCGTAGCAGCCGGTGACCGAGACCACGATGGTGTCGTTGTAGCCCGTGACCGAGAACACCAGCCCCATGCCGTCGGAGATCGGCATGATGGCCGACAGATAGGTCAGCTTGGCGCCCAGCAGGTACAGCGGCACGCGCGAGCCCGGCACATTGGTGATGGCGCAATTGGCCAGCGGCGCCCAGTCGCCCAACAAAGCGGAAGCCGAGCGCAGCATCTTGCTGGTGGCCATGATGGCCAATGACGGCGCCTGCTGTGCCAGGCTGGTCAGCTCCCGGGCACTGATGGCTTGGGCCATTGCAGTGGACGAGGAACTGGCCGCCTGGATGGCCATCAATCGTTTGACCGGGTCCGCAATGTCGGTGCCCAGACCCACCCGCACCCACGAGAAATGGGTTTGCGGATCGGACTCCAGATCGCTGTGCACCGCAATCGGCGCGGCCGCCACCAGACTGGTCTCGGGCAGTTCGTCCTGCATGGCCAGGTAGCTGCGCAGGCCACCGGCGCACACCGCCAGCACCACGTCGTTGACCGTGGCATTGGGCACCAGCGAGCGAATGGTCTTGAAATCCTCCAGCGCGAAGCGGCGCGTCTCGAACACGCGGTGCGGCGAGACCTCGGTGTTGAAGCGCGTCATCGGGAAGGCGTGCGGCTGGCCCAGAAACTCACCGGCAAAGGTCTTCACCGTGGACTTGATCGCGGTCCAGCTGGCACGCAGCGGCTGCGCCATGCGCAAGGGGAAGGTGGCCAAGTTCATGCCAGCCAGCCAGACAAGCGACAGGTTGCCGGGTGGCGCTTCGGGGAACCAGGGCGCGGCCGGCGCGGGCAACGGGGCGGCGGGCGAGAGGTCGTGCAGCAGGCTGGTAATCTCGTTGCCGCCCTCCACGTCCACGGCCGCGTGGTGGATCTTCAAGAGGACGGCGAAGCTGCCCACCGGCAGGTCCAGAAAACTGTCCAGCCCCTCAATGACATACATCTCCCACAGCGGGCGCTGCAGGTCCAGCGGACGGGCATGGATGCGCGAGGACTGGATGCAGAACTGGCGCCAGTCGCCCGGCTTGGGCAGCGCGATATGGCGCACGTGGTATTCGAGGTTGAAGTGCTCGTCCTCGACCCAGTACGGGTAGTCCAGGTCCAGCGGTACGCGCAGGATTTTTTCGCGGAAGTTGGGCAGGCGGTCCAGCCGGCTTTCCACATGGGCCAGGATCTGCTTGAAGCGCACCATGCCACCGGGCGCCGTGGACTGGTCGTAGATGTGCAGCAGCGTGACGTTGGAATTGGCGTGCGCACTGTCCGAATAGATGTAGGCGGCGTCGTGTTCACTGAGTTGGCGCATGGTGGACTCTCCAGATTCAGTTCAACGCCGGTGTCGTGGTCAGACCCATGACCTGACCCAGCAGGCCCTTGGGCTCGAAGGGCATCCAGTTGCCCTCGGGCTGGGCCAGCCGGTCGGCGACGATGGCTAGCACGATGCCGTTGAAGCCCAGGCCAATGTGGCTGCCCGCCACCTGGATGTTTTCGTGCAGGGCCGGGTCGCCGTCAATGGTGGCCTCTTGCGGTGGCACCACGCCGTCGGACAGCGAATACAGGCAACTGGTGGGAATGGCCAGGCGGCGCCGTTCACGCAGGTTCTTGGCCTTGGGCTGCATGACGTGGGCCGTGGCACCCAGCCGGTGCGAGACCAGGCGGTACAGCGCCTGGACCGCCGGGGGCGACTGGCTGCCGGCAGCATCCACACTGACCGGGCTGCCCAGCGTGATGATGGAACGCACGCACTCCGGCGTCTGCTGCGCGCCGTACATGGAGAACACACCGCCCAGGCTCCAGCCCACCAGGCTCACCTTCTTGCCGGTGATGTGGTGCAGGTAGCGGATTTTTTGCGGCAGCGCATTGGCGTGCTTGCTGCGAAAACCGACGTTGCGCCCCAGCCCCCAGGTGTGCACGTCATAGCCCTTGTGCTGCAGGAACAGCTTCAGTGCGATCAACGTTGCCTCGCTGGCCATGAAACCCGGCACCAGTAGCACGGGGTGGCCGTCGCCCTGGGGCGACTCCATCAGCAATGGCAGCGACGCGGGCAACAGCGCCATCTCCAGCAAGCCCCGCGGCTCCAGCAGCGAACTCAGCACATGCGGTGCACCCACATGGGCGTGGCGAACAACGGGGCGGCGGGGCATGGGTGGGGTTCCTGGGGTGATCGGGGAAGAAGGCATCGTGACAGTCTAAGACCAATCGGGGATGCAGTATTTAGGAGGCTTGCCTAATGCGATGCCTCGGCGACAACCCAGGCATTCCATCATCCTGACTTTTTGTCAGTGAGCCTCCCTGCGCAACCGCGCTGGCCCGGGCAGTCCGCTGACTGCTATCAATTACGTAGCCACTCACGCAGTTTCCACGAGGGCTAGCGCCTGATTTGACTCAATGCCCATGACCCGAATGGAGATGCACTGGCAGGTGCACCAGATCGGCCGGCTCGTCGATGTCGTGCAGCGTCGGCCCCACCCATACGCGCTGCTCCAGCGCGGACAGGCGCTGCAGCGTGACCGCCGCCACGCTGGGCGTGCTCCAGGCCATGTCGGCAAAGATGGCCGGGCAGGGTGCTTGCAGGCCAACCAGCACATAGCCGCCATCGGCTACGGGGACCAATGCGGCGTCGTGTTGTGCCAGGGCTTGCGCAGCCTCGGCAATGCGGGCCGCGCTTAAAGCGGGGCAGTCGGTGCCCATCAGCAGAATGGACTGGCCCCGCGTGGCGGTGACACGTTCCACGGCGCGAGCCATGCGCTGGCCCAGGTCGCCCTCGCCCTGGTCGGTGCGCAGCACCGCGGCGGGCAGTTCCACACCGGCCCAGGCCGGGTCATCGGGACCCGGGCTCATGCACAGCTCCACCGGCCCCACGTTGGCGGACTGCGTCGCGGCCAGTGCCTGTTGCAAGGTGTGTCGCAACATCCGAAGCGCCAGGTCCGCCGCACCCTGCGCGCCCAGCGCCGGGATCAGCCGCGTCTTGACCAGGCCGGCCTGCGGCGCCTTGGCAAAGACCACCAGGCGCGCGCTCATCGGTACCACTCCGCCAGCACGTCGGGGCTGACCCCGCGCCAGTAGGCCCAGCGCAGGCGCCACATCAGCCACACGGTGCGCCACACGCCACGCGTCTCCCAACGCCGCCCGGACGTGACCACACACTGCGCCAGGCAGGCCGGGCTTGAGAGGCGCAGCAGGCGGCTGGAGATTGCTATGTCTTCCATCAGCGCCTGATGGGGGAAACCGCCCACCGCGTCAAACGCCGCACGGGTCATGAACAGGGCCTGGTCGCCGGTGGCAATGCCGCTCCAGCGCGAGCGCCGGTTCATCAGCGCGGCGATCACGCGCAGCATCCTTGGCCGCCCGGCAATGCGCACGTCAAAGCGGCCCCAGACGTGGCGCCCAATGGCGAGCGCCTGCGCGATCAGCACATCGGCATCGGGTGGCAGTTGGGTGTCGACATGAAGAAACAACAGAACCGCTCCCTCCGCCCGGTGCGCACCCGCGTTCATCTGCCGGGCGCGGCCGGGGGGGGATTGGAGCAGTTGGCCATCAGGCGCCAAAGCCGCTTGGGCCAGCGCCACGGTGTCATCGCTGCTACCACCATCGACGACGATGAGCTGCGCGCCCCGCGCACGCAAGGGCGCCAGCGCCTGCAAGGCCGCAGCAATGCCCGCCGCCTCGTTGCGCACCGGGATGATGATGGACAGGGCCGGTGCCAGCACAGGGCTGCGTCCTAGTGGTCCAGCGCCCCACCGCAACTGCTGCCCTGGCCGGCGGTGCAGCCAAAGCAGTGGCCGGCCACGCGGATGGGATGGTCGTCCAGCCCCTTGGTGAGCAGGTCGCGCAGGTGGCGGCGCACACCGCTGCTGCCCAGTGGCAGGCCGAGCTGCTGGTTGAAGTCGCAGTCATACAGCCAGCCCTGCCAGTCCACGCTGACCAGGCTGCGGCACATCACACCGGCCAGGTTTTCGGGGCGGAAGCTGTCCCGCAGCAGCGCCATGTAGCTGTCGAACGTGCCCTTGGACACCAGCGTGGAGCCAAAGCGCTGGATCGGCATATTGGTCAGCGCCAGCAGCTGGTTGAACACCACGCCGTGGTGCTGCTGCAGCTCGCGCTGGTAGTCGGCCTGCAGCGCCTGCTGGTTGGGCGGCAGCGACGGACCCTGCGGGTTGTAGACCAGACTCAGCAGCAGGCCAGAACCGTCCACGCCATAGCCCAGCGCGTTGAGCCGTTGCAGCGCGGTGATGCTTTTCTCGAACACGCCGTCGCCGCGCTGGCGGTCCACATTGCCGGCCTGGTAGCAGGGCAGGGAGGCCACGACTTCCACCCGGTTGTCAGCGAGGAAAGCGGCCAGATCCTCCTGCCCCGGCTCCAGCAGGATCGTGAGGTTGCAGCGGTCAATGACCCGCACGCCCTGCGTGCGCGCCGCCTGCACCAGCGCACGAAAACCCGTGTGCAGTTCGGGCGCACCACCGGTCAGGTCCAGTGTACGGATGCCACGGGCGGCCAACACCTTCGGGATCAGCGCGAGCGTGGCCTCGTCCATCATCTCGGTGCGGTTCGGCCCGGCGTTGACGTGGCAGTGCAGGCAGGTCTGGTTGCAGCGGTAGCCCAGGTTGACCTGTAGCGTGTCCAGATGGCTGCGCGTGAGCGCGGGGAAGGCAATGGTTTGCAGCAGGTGCAGGGTGTCGTGCATGGTGGTGGCAGTCGTTCGGCGTTATCCGTTGAGCAGGGCGGCCAGGCGCGCGCGCACGTCGGGGGCCATGGCATCGGGCTGGGTCACCAGCGCGGTTTGCAGCGCGCTGTGGGCGCTGCTTGCGGGTTGCTCGGCACCCAGCAGGCGAATGGCCTCGGCCACCACCTTCTGTGCCCGGCCGGCGTTCTGCATCAGGTTGGCCAGCGCCAGGTTCGCGGTGACATGCGCCTCCACCGGGTGCCAGCAGTCGTAATCGGTCACCATGGCCAGCGTGGCGTAGGCCATCTGCGCCTCGCGCGCCAGCTTGGCCTCGGGCATGTTGGTCATGCCGATGACGCCGGCGCCCATGCTGCGGTACCAGTGCGACTCAGCCTGGCTGGAAAACTGCGGCCCCTCGATGCACACATAGGTGCCGCGGGTGTGCAGGCCAATGCCCGTGGCGCCCTCGGCGGCCAGCACGCTCTGCACGGCCCGCGCCAGCGCGTTGGACACCTGCGCACACACCGGCTGCGCCATCGACACATGCGCCACTGCGCCATTGCCAAAGAAGCTGCTGTCGCGCCGCTTGGTCAGGTCCATGAACTGGTCCGGCAACACCATGTCCAGCGGCTTGAATTCTTCGCGCAACGAGCCCACGGCCGACACCGACAGCACATAGCGCACACCGAGTTGCTTCAACGCATGGATGTTGGCGCGGTATGGCACCTCCGACGGCAGCAGCCGATGCCCGCGTCCATGCCGCGCCACAAAGGCCACGCGCACGCCATGCACGCTGCCGGTGACCAGCACATCCGACGGATCGCCAAACGGCGTGCTGATGCGCTGCTCCTGCGCATCGTGCAGCGCGTCCATCTGGTAGAGGCCGCTGCCTCCGATGATGCCGACGAGGGGCTGGGTCATGGTGCGGGGTTCCTGGTGGGTGAATGGATTGGAGAGGCGCGCAGCGATATTATCTTGGGCATCGCTGAATACCCCTTCGATCTATGTGCCGCAACATTAAGACCCTGTTCAACTTTGAGCCTCCCGCCACAGAATTGGAGATCCGGGACGCCTCGTTGCAGTTCGTGCGCAAGCTCAGCGGGTTCGCCGTGCCCTCCAAGGCCAATGAAGCCGCCTTCGAGTCCGCCGTTGAGGAAGTTGCCGCATCAGCGCGACGCCTCATCGCCAGTCTGGTCACACATGCCGAACCCAAAAACCGCGAGCTGGAAGCTGCCAAGGCACGTGAACGTTCTGCGCAACGCTTTGCTGCGAACCCCAGGTAGCGATGGCTAAAACGTATTCACCCGCTTGGATTGGCGGAAGGTGGTGCGTGAACACCTGCTCGGCCAGCACCACTTTTAGTGGCCTCTCTAGTGCATTACGGTTTTGAGTGGCCGAAGTTTCAACTGCTCTAACGGGGCGTAACCGGTCGGCCACGAATGGCAGCTTACCGGCAGTACAGCGTATCGCGTGTCAGGGGTCGTTCGTAAATCTCGCGTTTGAGTGGGATGCAGCCAATGGATTGTTGCCGCTGTGTAGCGCTTCAGGTCTGGTTGCTACCATTGACTCCCATATTTTCGATCGGAAATGCCGTTATTCGGCATTATGATGATCTGAACACTGAACAACTCAAGACCAATTTTGAAGTTCGAGGGGAACACAATGATTTCTTTAATGCGAATCTCCATAGGAGCAGCAGCGATAGCAATGAGTGGCCTTGCAGCGGCGCAATATGGCACTCCAGAAACTCTCAAGGCGGAATTAGCTGGTACAGCAGACCTTGCTTTTGCTGCCGAAGCCAAAGAGTTGGACGCATCCTCACCGATTTCTAATGGCGTGTTTTCTCCAACTAGAAATGAGGGCGACAAGCTACCTGCCCTTGTGATTATTCCAACCTGCGGGGGTGCAACCACACATATACGCGATTGGACAGCATTAGCTCTTAAGGCCGGATACGTTGTCCTTGTGTCGGACAGTCTGCGTGGTTTGCAAAATGATTGTGGTTCACCATCTAAAGTTTCCAATGGACGCTACATAAAGGATGCACTTGATGCAGTCGCATTTCTGGCAAATCAACCCTATGTGGACCAAAAACGAATTTCTATTCTTGGTTTTTCTAAGGGGGCTTTGATTGCAACATGGCTAGGTAGCTCAGCCGTGGCAAATGCCTTGCGCCCAGGGACCCCACCAATTGCTGCCACAGTTGCTATGTATGGTCTCTGCGCTCTTGGGCCGAGCCGAGGAAGACCGCAGGGTATTCAAATACTTCAGCCTGACTCGGATCGACCGCTCCTAATGTTGATGGGAGGGCAAGACAATGAGCTTCCTCCTGCGTCTTGCGTCGAGCGATTACCAAAACTGAGGGAGTCCGGTGCACCTGTGGATTGGTATGTCTATCCCGAGGCAACGCACGCTTGGGATAAATCCGAGCAAAATGGATTCACCAAGATTGATTTCAAAGGTGATCGAATAACTTATCGCTACGACAAAACCATTACTGATGATTCGAGAGCGAGAGTTCTGAGTTTTTTGTCTAAGTTCAATAGTTCCAGATAGTACTCCGCGGAAAGTGCATGGATTGAATCCATTTTCCGCTCCAGGCATGCCACTTTGGCTTCTGGAACGGATACCGAATCAATACGCGATGAGCCTTTTGATCGACGCCGTGAAAAAAGGTTTTCAGCGGGTGTGAGACGCGTGTGGTCATCGAGGCCTGGTGGTGCCACTACAACGCGGTTCGTTCGCACGGCAGCCTGAAATAGCTGACCCCACAGGATTTCAAGCAGCAATATCATTCAATTCCCAACCAAGCCGTCTTCCAGGAATGAATGGCTCGAGAAGTCCGAGCAGGTCAGTTGGACAACGCTGGCGCAAGCGAGTTTGCTAGCAATAGCTTCGGAATCACCTACTCATCAAGATGTAGGTCGGCTATGCGTCTGAAGCTGCTGTCTATTGCCATCCCGTGCGCGCATCTTTCCAACCCGTATGCAGTTCCCATGTGTGCCAGCGCCAGCCAACCAGAGGGCCACCCCCCGGCCAACACCCACCACCACGCCATAGGTTCGGCATCAGGTCGGCAGGGTTCGGCTCCCCCATCGCCATTGCGTTGATTCCAATCAGCATTTCTATCCCCATGCCACCAACCGACCCCCAAGAGTTCGGCAGCAGGTTCGCTAGCTGTCCCAACCGACACCCCCAAAACAGCAAAACTCGTTACGTTTCTTCAGCTTAGTGAGCGTGCACTCACAACTGTGCCTTGGATTGAAAATCCTTGTGTCGGTGGTTCGATTCCGCCCCAGGCCACCAAATTGAATTGCCCATCTTCTCGATGGGTTTTTCTTTGATCACCCCGGTGGTCTCTCTGGTCCACCTCGGTGGCCCTACGCGGGAATAGCTCAGTTGGTAGAGCGATACCTTGCCAAGGTATAGGTCGAGAGTTCGGGCCTCTTTTCCCGCTCCAGATTCTTCCTCAATGAGAGCCCTGTCCATTGCGACGGGGCTTTTGCTATTGGCGTTTCAGCCATTGGCCAGAGGGAGTTCGGCACAGGTTCGGTGGGAACTTGCAAAAGCTCGCCACAGGTCTTAATTACAACAATAACGATGAGGGGGAATCTCCATGCGACAAATCAAGTATCACAACAGGGGTGATTTCAGGATCGAAAGCAACCGTACTTTGCGCAATCCGCATTGGGCTGTGGCCACGGGTACTACGTCCGCAAGCAACGAAATGCTGGTTCACGAGCGCTCACTGGCGGTGGCCATGGCGGCCAAGACGCGGACCGTACCGTGCGGTGGCGAGGTAAGAGTGGTTCACACGCCGACCGGAGAAGTGATTTTCAGGAAGCACAGCGACGGCGGGTGTGTGCGGCACGGGTGAACTGAGCCAGTCAGGTTAGAACGCCAAGAGAGCCCGTCCATTGCGATGGGCTTTTTGCTTTGTGGGGGCGCTTGGGACTCAGACAGGGTGCTTTGGTGCCGCATGGCAGGGCAGTGCACGAAGTTGATTCATACCCTGTTTATGGGATGCGTAAAGATTTGTAACTGACTACTATCGAACGATAGGTCTGCCATTCAATTTCTTGATTGGACATTCATTCCTTCTATTTCGTTGAGTGGGGCTCCATGCATTCTTCCCGTCTATCCCTCGTGTTGGTTGTCGCAACTGGGTTGTTTTCAACTGGGTGCGCATCTGTTTCTGGTTCGAATATGCAGCCGGTATCCGTGCAAACGATTCAGGACAATAAAGAAGTTGCTGGAGTCGGATGCACGTTGACCAATGACGCAGGCAAATGGTTCGTCACTTCACCTGGCACGGTAACTGTTCGTAAGAGTACAGGGGATATGGCTGTAGATTGCGTGCGCGAGGGTGGCATTGTTGGCAAAGAGACAGTGGTCTCAAAGAGCAATGGCTCGGTGTGGGGGAACATTCTGCTGGGCGGCGGCATAGGCTACATCGTTGACCGAAATACTGGAGCTGGCTTCGACTATCCAAATACCATTACCGTCATGTTGCGAAAAGTGGGCGAGGCGGTCGGTCTGATTCCAACGACAACGGTTGCTGAAACCAAGCCTGCACTTCAGGCCCAATAACTATTCGGCTGAATCTAAACAATTTCTTGGATCGAAGTGAAACTGACCACGTTCGCTTACATCCGCCTGCAAGTGATTCGACCGGTATTCATGCAAGTTCGTTACTTGCCGACCGGGAAAGTGATCTTCAGGAAGCACAACGACTGTGGGTGTCACGCGTAGACTGTCAGTTGGCCTAAAGAAGCAACAAGAGAGCCCGTCCATTGCGATGGGCTTTTTGCATGGCGGCCTCAAATCTGAAGTGCAACACCTCATAGCGTAAGGTGCACAGATGAATGAACAAACGAAGTATGAGCAGCTCCAGCCCGAGGATCGGATGACCATTGCCAGTATGAGTCAGCAGCGATG
>Ga0265332_10000835_pt1 | contig 18700 bp, 20 predicted proteins | sample 41926metaG_FD_202084 | JGI IMG/M metagenome (GOLD analysis project Ga0265332, IMG submission 202084) | Rhizosphere microbial communities from Carex aquatilis grown in University of Washington, Seatle, WA, United States - 4-19-26 metaG | ecosystem: Host-associated > Plants > Roots > Rhizosphere...
GAAGCGGCGCTGGAGTGCCTGCTCGATGAACACCGTACGTTGGAGCGACTCGCGGGCGATCTGGCGGCCAATATCGCGCCGTTGCTGCGCTTCGCCGATCTGCTCGAGCGGCACATCCGGACTGAGGAGCGCGACGTCTTTCCGGCGTACCAAACCCATATCCCGGCTGGACGTCGCAGCGTTGTGGAGGCTGAGGTACGGCGCATCCTGAACCGGCCGGAGGATCAGGCCAAGGTCTGTGGCATCGGATAGTTCACGAGCGCGCCATGATGAGTCGGGCAGCGCGCGGTACTGACGCGGTGCGCGCACCCTCAGGGGATCCCCCCGCGGCACGGGGTGGGGAATTGAGGCGAATGACGATGGCGCACAGACCATGTCCGCGGTCGCCGCGGATCCGCCGTGGCGACCGCCAACGGCGGCGCGCTCACACGGTTTTGCGGAGGAAGGCCACCATGCGGTCGATGGCCGGGCGCGCTGCCGGCAGGAACTCCATCTGTGCATAGCCATGCGGCATCCCCGCGTCGACGCAGCACTCGTGCGGGACACCAGCCGCCGCGAGCGCCTGCACCAGCGCCGCGGCCTGCGGGGCCAGCGGGTCGGCGCTACCGACCACGACGTGGCTCGGCGGCAGCTGCGCCGCGGCCGTGAGCGGGGAGACGCGCGGGTCGGCCAGCAGCGCATCGCTGCGCGTTCCCCCGAGGTAGGCGCCCACCATCATCTCGACCATCTCGCGGCCGATCTCGGCGGCCTGCGGGTTGCCCGCCGCCGCGAGCGCGACATCGCCGAACATCCCGAAGTCGAAGACGCCGTAGATGAGCAACGCCGCCTTCGGGCAAGCGGGATCGCCAGCGAGCGCGGCCGATACAGCAGCCGCGAGATTTCCGCCGGCGCTATCGCCACCGATGGCGAGCCGCGCGGGGTCGCCGCCGAAGCGCGCGGCCGTGCGCTGGGCCCAGCGCACGGCTGCCAGGCAATCTTCGAAAGGTGTCGGGAAGGGATGCTCGGGGGCGAGACGGTAGTCGACGTTGAAGACCAGGTACCCGGCCTCGGCGAAGCGGTAGCCGAGCTTGCGGTGCGTCTTCGGGCTGCCGCACACCCAGCCGCCGCCGTGCAGGTACACCAGCACCGGGTGCGGGCCGGCGCCGCGCGGCACCACCACGTCGGCGCTCACGCCCTCGCGCACGGGGACGGCTTCATGGAAGGCGCCGACCTCGGGCAGGTCCGCGTTCATGAGCGGCGCAAAGCCGTCGAGCATGCTGCGCATCTCGAGCGCAGACTTCGGCGCGTACTGGAGCATCATCTGCGTCAGGACGTCGGCGGACGGGGTGGTGGGCTCGCTCATCGTTTCTCCTTCGGTTCCGCATGGACCTTGTCGAGATGGTCGCGCGGCACTCCGTATATCGGGATTTGCGCAGCAATGGAACGGACAGCCGGGGTCTGTAGTCGGGCGTGGGCCGTTAAGGAGCCGCGCGACTGTTACGGCGTGGCTGTCAGAGCATGAGGCGCAGCTCCCTGATGGCACCCCTAGGTGTTTACCGCAAAGGGAAGCGGATTCGCTGTTACCACGCGGCGTGCGGGCGGCTTGTGAGAAGGCCGGGCTTGTGGGTAGTATCCCGCACGATTTCAGGCGCAGCGCGGGACGCAACATGGCGAGGGACGGCATCCCGGAGGTAGTCGCGATGCAGATGGCGGGCCACAAGACACGGTCGGTCTTCGACCGCTCCCGACGTGAGGGACGCCGACCGGAGGCAGCAGAACGCTTTGAAGACGCGAGCAGCTACAGCTTTTGGCTACGGCCGGTTCCTCCAACAGTGAGCAACCATCCGTAACTGATTGATCTCTCCCTGTGCCGGGGTGGTGGAACTGGCAGACACACAGGACTTAAAATCAAAACGCCCACCCCCTCTCAGATCATGCCACGTCGCCTCATGTAGATAACTCACGGATTTCTGTTCATAAGGTCAGCCCAGGTCAGCTCACCTCGGGTGAGCGCGGTAGCACAATGGTAGCAACCCTAGGCGGCGGGACGGAGGACAAGTCGATGCGCGGGCACGGACATAGAGGCGGCCATGGCGGTGGGCTCTTTGCGGTCGTCTTCGCACTCTCTGGGATGTGGGTGATCCTCGCGATGGTTGCCGCGGTCGCTCAGCTGTTCCAGCTCGGGACGCCGAAGAAGAAACACACCTTCTCCGTCTGCGACATCACGGACGAAGAGTTTGCGGAGTGGCAAAGGCTCGTGCGCCGGAACAATGGAGACGCGACTGCGTACCTGCGATCGCGCGGCTACCCGGCGTGACCGGTGTCGCCGAAAAAACGGATAAGCGCGGGCCGAAGCGAAACGATGAAGCGTGCAACGTGGGGAAAACCGATCAGCGCCGCCGAGGTGGCAAGGCGCGCCGGCGGCCGAGCTCGCTACAACAGGGAGCGGCAGGATGGGGCCATACTTCGGCGGCTAGAAATCGTCGAGTTCTCCCTTCGCCGGCAGCTCTCGCTTTACGAACGCGGAGCTCAAGCCGAGCTAGCGCGCGTGTTACGCGTGAGCAGATCGACCATATCGAGGGACGTGGCCAAGATCATGGCCGAGGCGCGCGCCAGACGTGCTTGCCCGTCGTGCGGGACGTCGATAGCTGGGCTGTTGCCGGACGAAGAGGCGGCGTGGAGAGCGCTGTAAGCAATCTGCATTGACAGCGCGAACGCTTGTGACGCTCGGCACTTGCGCCTGCCATGCGCGCGCGCGCTATTCGTTGGAGATCCGCACGCGTGTGTTTTCTTCGATCGCGAGCAGCAGGCGTATCAGTTCAGGCGCGATCATCGACAGCAGCCACGTAAACCATCCGGTTAGGGCGGATATCAGCGCAGCTGCGATCGCGGCCCCTGTCCTTCCCGCCGCGAACTCAACGCCGGCGGTCACAAAGCCGGTCAGGACGATGAGCCCCACGACAATCACGGCGAGGGTGCTCAGAAGATCGGCCGCTTGGCGGAGCGCCGGAAATCGTGCCTCTGTCATAGTTCCCCCCCTTCGGCATCCTTTGCGGTTTTGCACTCATATCGGTCGGTCTCGAGCCGTGTCAACTCAACGCCCGCCGTACGGTCCTTCCGACGATCCCACGGGCGCCCGGTACGACAAGACGACTCTTCCTGAAACGCTCAGAAGAACCCAGATGACCCTTTGTGGTGCAAGGAGCCACATTGATACCAAAGCCACCCTTGTTGTACAGAGAGCCAACTTGTTGTACGCGTCGCCAAGATGAGGTGATGTATGAGCGTCCCCCCCTATCTGGCTCCAGCAATTGGCTTTCTGGTGGCGCTACTTAGCTTGTTTTTCGAAACAAGTGTTAAGCGAGACGGCACAGGCCGAAAGTCAATCACCCCCGCCGGCATCGCATTCATATTTCTCATGGTAGCGACCTTGGGATTGGGGTGCTGGTCCGCTTGGACCTCCAAGCAGGCCGCTGATGAAGCTGAGAAGCGGGCGGGCGAGAGCCACGCCGAACTGGAAAAGCTCGTCCTCTCAGGCACCGCCCATGCACCGCAAGCCCGCTTGGAAATGAAGGCTGCGATGAAGAACGTGGATCGCTATCTGGACTCATACAAGGGCGACTGGACCAAGGGCAGTTTGGTTGCCCTGAAAGCATTGTTTCTCAGCGAGGAAACCCCGTTCGTGGATGCCACGAAGACGTGGAACCTTTGGATTACTTTCGGACCAGAATGGAACTCGATCCTGTTGTTGGGAGATGGGCTCTCGACGGGTGGCGGCTCCTTCCGCAGCGGAGTTGCCAAGGGAAGCTCGCAGATCCGCGTCGAATCCTTCCAAAGCGCACAGAACGAGACGACGTTTAGATTCTACTGTTCTAATGATTCGCCCCTCAATGCTGCAAAATGGGTTCAATATTTGGATCAGAATCCCGAAGTTGTTCGGCTGAACATTCCCCTCACCCGTCGGCCATCCCGGGCAGAAACGGACGAATACTTGGACCACCTGGCAAAGCTGGTTGGGCAACCCTATTTTGAAGCCAAGCTGAACCCCGATGCGGGTATCGCCTCCGCTGGTGTCTTGAAGCCGGGAGGATATGAAGTGAGCGAGGATCAACAGTTCCTAATCGTCACCTGGGTGCTGGCCGCCCACCCGCAAATTGTTACCGACAATTAGCGGGTGTATAGATGGTCGCCTCCACCGCGCCACCAAAGCGCGGTCGGCGGAGCACAGGATTGTCTATCCCGTGAGCGAAAAGGACATCAATAAATACAGCCAGTTAGCGATAGCTGCTACCATGCTGCTACCAAGAATCAGCCCACTACCTAAGACTGGGTAACAAAGGGTAACACGGGTAACAAACCGAAAATGTCCTTGTTTCCGTAGGGGTTTTAGAGGGTGTCGCTTGTTACCCGCGCGGGCGCCGTTTGGGTAACATGGGTAACACCGCATCCGGCGCCCCAAGGGAGCGGCGCACGACTAGCTACTAGCGCCGGGCTGCCCACAACCACCGTGGGGTGCGCCCTTTTCGATTCAAGGGGTCGCGCTAAGCACCCCGAGACCCCGTCGGGGTTCTGGAGAGGCGGTAGTCACATCGTCACACCGGACTACCGTCGCCCCTTTTTGCGCGCGATCCGGTAGCGCTTCGGTTCTTGTCGGTCCAGCCACCGCTTGAGGATATCGGACGGCGCGACCTGCGCGGCAATAAACCCGGTACCCGTCGGGCGGGCGGAAAGCGACGCCTGGGCGCGGCCGATCACCGGGCCGTTCCCATAAACGGCCGCGTCGCTGGCCTCGGAACTCATCCTCATTGTTCAAGATAGAGCGGCATCCGTCGCTGCCTATGCCCTATGCTCGCCGAGCGATCACGCGGGTGCATTTCGAGCCCGCCATCAGTCTCGGCAACATGAAGCAGCTACGACGCTGGGACGGCCACGCGTTTCGTTGCGCCGGCGCCCGGTGTTTTCGCGGATCGCGTCGGCAAGAAAGCCGCTGGCCATTTGCTCGATGGTGTCGAGTGGCGACAATTTCCGGCGGGCGCTCCGCCACGATGATCGACGGTGAACGCGTTAGGCACCATCATGCGCAGTCTCTATGCGGTTGCCGCACGTCCGATTTTACCCTTGTCGGGATACTACTCGTGGTTACGTTTTCTGAAACTGAGCAGTTGTTCCAGTTTTATGACGTATTTGGGGATTGACCCCAACCACGCGGGACGGCGTGCAACCACTGGGTCGACCGTTCTCATTGGCCCGGTAGAGGTGGAATGACAGATGCTTCGCTCTATGATTACGGACGTCGATGACTTGGCACGGGAAAAGTCAAGCGACGCGCCGCACGGAAGCCACAAGTTGCAACACGCCAAAGAGGTGGCCCGGCGAACCGAAGAGGAGCTGGGCGCCTTGTGCCGAGGCCTCAACGATAAGATTACGGAGTTGGGCATCGAGATTCAGCGTGCCAACGAGTACCACGGCGTCGAGTGGGCGTATCACGTCCTCGGAGCCGCCGGCCTCGATTGGGCGCACCGACGTGCGAACGTCATGCGTCACCGGCGCCTCGAGAACCTGGACACGGAGCAGGCGGTCACCGAGCTCGGCAAGTTTGTGCTCGCGACGATCGAGCAGTTGGGCGAGTCCGAGACCGAGTACGAGCAGGACCAGGAGGTCTATGAGCGCAAGCTGACTGAGGTGTTGGCGAAGCAACGGGAGGCGACACCGCTCTACCTGCGCGCCCTCGAGGTACGCCAAGCCCTCAACACCGAGGTGGCGATTCTTGAAGCCGCCCTGCAGGAGGTCGCGATCGCCGATCGGCCTGATGCCGAGGGGAAGTTCGAAGCGAAGAAGCGGGCGCTCGATGCGGCCAAGCTCGATGAGGCGACCTATCTGGCGGTGGTGAAGAACGCGCAGGAGGCGATCCCCGAGTTGCAGAAGTCGCGCGATGCGGCGACCAAGGCCATCCAATCGCTGCATGGCATGCGTCAGTCGATGTTGGAGAAGTTTGCCAACTTCAAGATCGTGCTGGAGCGCGCCACGACGGCGATGCGGGCGCGGGCGCACATCGAGCTGTTCGAGAATACGGATCCGGCCTTCAACGCGGCGATCAGCGCGATCACGCAGAATAACGTCTCCACGGCGGGGGCGGCGCTGGAGGTCTGGGCCGAGCGCATCAAGCAAGCGGCGATCGATCCGAAGCGCTCCCAGGAATTGCTGAACGAGCTCCTGCAGCACATCACCGATGCCGCGATGAGCTTGCAGGAAACCGAAACCGTCGTCGCGGCCGGCGCGCGGCCGCCGCTGATCCTGCTGGAGGACAGCAAGAACGGCCGATTGGAGATGGAACCCGAGACGGTGCATTTGCACGCCGACGAGCGCCAGCGTCGGCGGTTGGCGGCGGAACGGACGCGTTGAACCATGTACTACAGCATTCGACAGATCCTGCTGGTCCATTTCCTTATGGGCATTGGCTTTGGCGTAGCGGCCACAGCCTATGCCCACTACCGGCAGCGTCCGCGGTCCCTCTTCATCTTCGGTGGCGACCTGTTCAGTTTCGGGGAGCCCCGGATGTGGCTCCGCTGGTACGTGCTCGCGTTTGTGTTCGAGTTCGTCACCAGTTTTGTGCCCGGCCAGGGCGCCGTCATGTACCTGGAGGTGTCGCTCTCGTTCATCGAAGCGGCCATGATTGTCGGCGGCGCCTGGGTGGTGGATCGGGCGTGTCTCCTGTTCGAGAGCCCGGTAGCCGGGGATCGCCCGCGGCAAATCGCCACGCCGACGCTCCGCGACCGACTGCGGGCGCGCCGAGAGGCCAGGGAAGCCGCGGCCGCAAACGCACGTGAGGAGACTCGCCGCGCCTTCGAGCGGGTTACGCGTGGGCACTAGAAGGTGGATGGGGCCGCGCATTCACTGTGAGGAGGCACGGGCGCAAGGCAGCAGCTCCGACCGGTACGTGCGCGGCCGGATTCAGGGGCGACGGCAACGTCACCGCCAGTCGTTCACCACGAGGCCGTGCCGTCGCTCCCGTTGGGTCACCAGCTCAGCATGCGGCGGGCACAGCTCGATTTGCCGGATGAAATGCCCACTGCGATCGGACTTCCGGAGAATCGTTGTTGCCGCTGCAGCGCACTTCGGCGCGCGACAGCGCGACCGGTAGCCACAGTGCAGGATGGTTACGTAGACGGGTTCTGGGTCGAGGTTGAGGTTCACGGGGCGGAGGATAGGGGCAGGGGATGATGGAGGGCAAGCGGATGAGCGAGACAGAGGCAACCTACGGTCGACAACGAACACTGCGCATCGGTGAGCATTTCACGCTCCCGCTCGACGTCGTTACCCAGACGATCGGCGTGTTGGCCAAGCGGCGCGCCGGCAAGAGCTACCTTGCGATGAAGCTGGTCGAGCAGCTCTGGCACGCGCGGCAGCAGGTTGTGGTGCTCGACCCGAAAGGCGACAGCTGGGGCTTACGCACGTCGGCGGATGGCAAGCACGACGGCATCCCAATCGTGATCCTCGGCGGCGAGCACGGCGACGTGAAGCTCGAGCCCAGCGCCGGCGAGGTCGTCGGCCGGATGATCGTCGAGGAGCACGTCAGTGCCGTTCTCGATCTATCCGAGTTCCGCAAACGCGAGGTGGCCACGTTCTGCGCGATCTTCCTCGAGACGCTGTACCGGCTGAAGGCCCGTGATGGGCACCGGACGGCGATGATGCTGGTGATCGATGAGGCCGACGCGATCGCGCCGCAGCGGTGAAGGGCGGGAAGTTCCGCGCCATGCTGATCGCACTCGCGCAAGCCGGGCCGTCCGCTCACCGACGGCCAGGTGGCCGCCCGGGCAGGGATGTCGCTCAGCGGCACGTTCGACAAGTATCTGGGGCAGCAGCGTACGTCAGGCTGGGTGAGCGGCGCGCGCGATGCACTGACCATCACGCCAGCGGGCGCGGCGGCCCTCGGTGCCTTCGAGCCGCTTCCGACCGGCCCGGATCTCCAGGCCTATTGGTTGGCCAAGGTTGGCGGCGGGAAGCAACGCGGAATGCTGGCAGCGCTGATCGATGCGTGGCCGGCGTCGCTCTCGGATGGTGACGTTGCTGAACGGGCGCAGATGGCGCTGAGTGGGACCTTCGACAAGTATCTTGGGCAGCTGCGGACGCTGCTGCTGGTTGAGGAGCCGCGGTCGGCGCTTAAGGCGAGTGCGGAGCTGTTCGCCTAAACCTCATTGACGGCGCAGCCGCCGGGCTGTGCATACCGCTGCAAAGCGGCAGCGAGTAGTCAGTCGTGGAAGTGATCAAACTCGACAATTGCGTCCGCCCTTGCGTCGAGTTCAGCGATAAGGTGTCTCAGTACTTCTTTCCCATTTTCCGTGCGAAACAGCTGCTCCATGATTTCGGGCTTGGCGCCGCAGAAATTCAGGTTCAGCGTGCGAACGAGATCGTTGACGCGGGAAAGATCGGGAGTCTTGTCGATGCCGTTCCCACTGGGCCCTGATGACCCGTTGGATGAGTGCTGTACGAAATAATTCAGTGTTGCTTCCAGGCACTCTCGCGCCGCTCGCAACTCGCTGAGCATCTCGCTCATTTCGCTGCGTTGAGTCCACGGGTAAGGGATCCCTTTTTGAACCTTGAAGTGACCATTCGACCCGGCAGGGGTATGTCCGACAAGCGTCTTATTCATAAGAGTCTCCCGTCTTAGCGCCTGTTTCGACGCTGTTTCAAGTCGCATATTCACCTTTCGTGCCTAGACGTTCTCACGATCATGACGAGGCAAAGTCAAAAACCCAGTTGGCGATCCGATCCAATGTTTGAGGCAAAGGGGGCAGATTTTGCAGGGAATTTGCGCAAAACACCGGTACCGCGTCGTCGGCGAAACCAAGCCTGCCGTTTTCGGAATAGGCGCCGTGATCGCCGCCCGTTGATTCTTTGACACCCTTGCCGCAACGCTCTTCGATTTCGGGCAGAAGAATCCACTGCGGACGCTGCATGTCGTGAAAGGATCGAAGCAGAATGTCCTGATCGACAGGTACGGGTACCCTATCCTGTGTCCAGGAGCACCTGAAGAACTCCACCGCGGATCCATCACCTCCCCAGCCCGTGATGTGATCGCCGCAATGCACTACGTGATCTGCGGGTGGAAGCGGCACGCGGTTTTCATTACGGTTCAGCACGAAACGACGATCGAGATCGCATTGAAGCCAATGGGGGGTTTCCCGTCCGCCATGGTCGCTCGTGCCTATCACGGCAAACTCGTTCGCAAGTTGGGATGCCTGGCGCAGCGCGCGCGTCAACGCCTCACTGTATTGTGGGGAGCTAGGTCCGAAGCGGTGCGCCGCAAAGTCTGTACTGAACCACGACTGTACGAAGAGCTGTGGTCGTCCCTCCAGTCGATTGAGAAGGTATCTTCCGATCGCTGTGTAGAATTCATCTATTCTAGGGCCATGAGCCAGAACAACATCGTCGCGCCATTTCTTGGCAACGCGGGTTTCATGGGTGTCCCAGCTTGGTGGAAGAACCCAATGCAAGTCGAGGACCGATGGGGAATCCGAAAATGCCTCAACCCTGCTGCCCGGGATGATAGACGCGACGTTTGACATTTCCCTGGCGACAGCGTCGATCACATTGCTGTTATTCAGCACGCCACGGCCGGCAGCGGTACCGGCAAAAAATCTCACTACGAATTCATAGGGATCCCGGCCTATATGCGCGGCCGCTCTCTGCAGATGCGAGCGCCGAGAGGGGATGGTCAGTGTTGGAAATACTGAGACGTCAGCATCCCAGGCCCCAAACAGGAACGGAATCATCGCCTTTGCTGCCACGATCACGGTGGCGCTGTGCGGGTAGTCCTTTCGGAACCTCGAAGCGAACGCCCCGGTCTTCAGCGCCCCAGTTATGTCAGAATTGAACGGGACCGAGGTTTCAAATTGGCTGATCGGTAGAGAATTGATATCGCAGGGAATCCATCCCTGGCCATCATCACCGCGGACGAACCACTCCCGCCCCTGAATCCGGTGTGCGGAGGGGGGCTGTCCCAGGCTGATCGTGGCGTGGCCGCACGGTGTGGTTCGTGGCAAGTATTGCAAGCGTACTTCGCCAAGATTTTTTATGGCACCGAAGCCGGGTAATACTTTTCCAAATTCCGTCGATGAAAGCTGGTCAATGATCATAAGGGCGATGCGTTGACTTGAAGGATTCATTGTCGCACACGAATCTGACGATCAAGTTCACGACACAACACCCTCTCAGGGAGGCCCAAGATCTTATTGCAGATACTGAGGGCCTCGTCTAGAACCCTCGCAGGTTTTTGCCCTTGGCGACATCCCTCGAAAGTGGGGGATTGACCGATGGCGACCCGGGCGCGGTATTGACAGCACTGCGGACGCCGCATTGGACCCAGCGCCTGGCGGTCTTGAGGTATCATGCTGTCGCGTTCCTGGAGGGTCGCCGTCGCCGCAGTGCGCCGCGTGGGACAGGCGAGGTTCACAGTTGGGGGCGACGACATTCTGATCGGGCCGTTTTCAAAGTGCAGTGCAGGCGAATGGATTTCATTGCAAGTGGGCGGAAAGTCAGGTTGGGCAGGGCCAATAACCGAAGTCGTGTGTCGCTGTCAATTGGGGGAAACCCGAAGTGCCCTACCCCGCGGAAGTCCTTGCGCAGTAGATGCGATCGGTTCCTACGGCCATGCAGAAGCGTCTGTGCCTAGTAAAACGGCGGTTGTGTTAACCAGAGTTATCTACTTCGCATTTTGTTTACGTAGTGCAAACTTTGCTTAGCGGCTATGGGCATGTCGTCGCCAAGCCTTGGGCATTTCTCGTTCGCCGAGGGCCAGCTTGCAACACGCCTCCTCGGTTCGGACTGGTGCTGCTGAAGGCCCGCCATCTGTTCGAAAACGTTGGCTATCTGGGGATGATCCCCTATCTGCATCCATTCTGGGTAATCGGACCCTTCCGTGCCGCGTGGCGGTGACTCGCTGCGGCCCTTCGGCCGATCCGAACCAGGCGAGTCGGTGCCCCCCGGGCGCGCCTTGCGATTCCGTTCCCCCGCTAACCTTCGGCCGCTGGGCCACCCCTGGGGGGAGCTGCTTCCGCTTCACCAGCGCGGATCGCGATTTATGCAGCCTGGGGCTCGGTCAAAAGTTTGGTCAACATCGGGACCTGCTCTTGCCCGCGAGCAGCGTAGCGCGATCCACCGGAAGCCGCAACCTGACGTGGCTCGCTCATCCGCGGGGCGCCAGATCAGTGCGTTGAGGTTTGTTGACACCGACACGGCCACCGTTTACCGTGCGCGGTATGCCGATCGCGAACTGCGACATTTGCCAAGAGCCCACCGGCCCTGGCAGTGAAACCATCACCGACGCCGTCGGCGACGCCTTCGCTTACCTCGCCCAAGAACGCCGGGATCAATCCATCCCAAATGCCCGCCCAGCTCCACATCTGTAAATTGTGCGTGAAGGCAAATGGTGGGCAAGTCGACCAGGATCTGGCGCTCCAGGCGGTACGCCGAATCGTTGCGCAACTGAAGCTGTAGCTGCCGGCGTCGCTGCACACGGAAACCGACCGCGGGCGGTCCCCCACCTTCGCCGGCCTGCCCGCATCGAATTACGCGCCTTCGCTCTTTCGGCTTTGCCGCTGACAACCCGACCCTTCATGGACCGCCGTGAGGCGAGAGGGCGCAAGTTGGGAATGGTCCACTGTGTATGCGTTCCGCGTTCGGTTGACGTAAAGCGACCTTTGGCGGTAAACGAGGTCTGTCGTTAAGAGGTGTCAGGGCAGTCCCAGGACTTTATGACGACGATTAAGGAACTGACATTCAGAGGCAAGGAGAAGATCAAGGCGCCGTGGTCTGTCCTTAGGGATGGGCTGTGTTTTGCGATCACATATCTGTTCCTTTTGGTGTGTTGGGTATTGGTGGCTTGCTTCTTCCTCATCAGTCTCTTCCTCCTGGAGCATCAGCTCGTATCGGATGTCGCCGAGCTATTGGAGGCCCTCAATTTTCAGGGCTGGCTCCGTAGTCTCCTCCTACGAGTGGATGTCGCGACGAGGTTGCAGGCCATCGGTGTGACAAGTGGCTGGCTCCCTCGTCTCCAGCAGTGGGCAGCGACCCACGGTATTCCAAGCCTTGAACAGATGCCGAAGGTGCCCCGATGGGTTGCGTATCCTCTCCTAGGATCCGCCGTCTATTTCTTAGGAAAAGGGATCTGTGGACGGAGGGGTAGGTTGAGGTTCCCTCTCGACTTCGATTTCTTCGACTCCTGGCTTCCGACGCTGCTCCTCGCCTCCCTTGCCTTCTTCCTCTTGACGTGGGTGTCTCCCAACGTCGCCCTTCAGGCGGGGTTGGTGGGAATCGGGGGACTGGTCTTCGGTCTCTGGCCCCAGCTGAAGGCCAAGCGGACGGACATTACCCTGAAACACAATGAACAATTCGCGGCACTATTATTGGAGGGCTACTCCTCAACTTACGGCCAGAAAAACCCTGGTACCAAGGACGAGGTCCCGGGAAAGTCATTCTTCCTGCGGTTTTGGGGCCTCCAGCAGAGTCAGTTCAAGTTCTGGCGGCAGGGCCTGATATCAGGCGACTCGATGGTCTATTGGCTCACGCGACGTCTGCAGGGCTTCTCAGACAAGAAGGAGACCTTCTTCGGATATTCGCCTACCAAAGGCTGGGATCTGGTGGCAGGCCATTTTGACAACTCCGATTTCGGGGTGTTCATGGCTGCGCTGGTCGAGAGTTGCACGAAAGCCACCGGCACTGGCGACGGGACACCAGAGGAGCGGCGCCTAGTGATCGAGCGCATGCTCATCGCCTCGATGACGAGAGGTTACGGGGGCGTATCGTGGGTTCGCGCCACCTGGTTGCACCAGTGGATGTCAATGACGGCGCCAGACCTCACGACGCCGCCAGATGTTCCGCCCAAGGAGGGTGCCCCGCCGAAATTGACTGAGATGGGAAAGAAAATGTGGGAAGTGGCGACCGACAAGAATCGACGGTTTCCAGAAACCCGCGCCGCATATGTCCTGGTGGGCGTCGCGAGCGTCTGTGCCACATGGTTCTTTGTCCTGGGGATGTGGAGCGTACGACAGGAATATCTAAAGCCACCCAAGGCTCAGCCGTGTTGCTATACGCCAACCGAGACGCCCGGGGGGAGTCCCTCGCCGACCGGGACGCCTGTGGCGAGTCCCTCGCCAACCGAGACACCAGTGGCGATTGTTTCGCCAAGCCACACGCCAGTCGCGAGTGCCGCCTGCGTGGTCGACCACGTGTACTTCGCACCGAGCACCCCCCAAATCCCCGGGTGCGGCCGCACTCGCGACGAGGATTGCTGCGTCGCCGACGCCTCCCTCAGTAATAGTGGTTGTTGGAAGTACGGACTCGCACGAATTTCTCCCTCGGAAGGGTACTAATTTTGACCTCGCCAGCCGTCGCGCGAAGGGCCTCCGCGACGCTCTTCACGCATTGACACCGCAGATCGAGGCATTCCCTCCGCTAGGCCCTGAGCACGACGACGATGCGGGTCTCCGACGAGCCGACGTCATCGTGTGCCGGCCGACATCTTCCGCGCCGTGAGCTGTGGGAAGCGTTTGTTGCAGCTGTAAGCGATCCGCGCAGCAGCATCAGATTACTTTGGCGGGGCATCCGCAATGGACAGTCTGCGTCTTGAGGCGCGCTCTCGATCAGCCACCTCCACCGCCGCGCAGCGGCGGTCTGCTTCGGCGATCAGAGCACGAGCCTCAGCCAGCGTCACTTCAGCCTGTCGATGGCCCACGGCGATGGTGCGTGGACGGCGGCGGATCTCCGACGCGGACCGTGCGGCGACGGCGCCCCCGTCACGTTTCCAGAATGCGCTGCCTGCGCACCAGCACCGGCAGGTTTTCATCGGTCGTCAGCTTCCGAAACGCGCGGTTTCGATGGCTCGGGATATTTCCAGAGCCGCGGTTTGCCGCATCCTAAACACCAACGTCCCACCGGCCCTGGGCCAAATCTCAACGGCCGACGGCCGCATTTTCCGGAGATCCACATACTGAAATGCTTCGAGCTCGGGTGGAAGCGGGGGTGCGGCATCCAGATAAATCGGAACGAGCCTCTTGTTCAGCGCAATTGCGTGCGTGTACTCACTACGGACCGGATTTGAACTGGCCGCCGCGTGGGTCCAGAACACGAGGACGATGTCGGCATCCTCGATCGCCTGGCAAATTGCCGGCTCCCAGCGTGCCCCCGGAGGAAGGTCGTCTCGTGCGCGGAACACCGGTGCGCCGACAGCGCGCAGCAGTCTCACCAACTCCGACACGATCCATTCGTCGCTGCTGGAGTACGATGCAAAGACTTTGACGGAAACGGAGATTGGTGGCCCCACCGGTTCGATCCAAGCCATTCGACAATCGTTACATGCGTAGTGCATATGTGGGCGGGACTCCGGCACGTCGCATGTCGGCATCGGTTGCCCGCGCGTGCAGAATGCCCAGGAGAAACTTCCCTTCTCATGGATGAGGCAGCGCTCCGATTTCCAGTCCGCCATGCGAGGTCCCTATGCTCAGAACGGGCCCCCTATCGTCAAGGGCGAGACCCCTGCATTCGGGTGGGACCATCCTAGATTGGGCGGTTGCCGACTGAACGAGTTAAGCTCGCGCATACAGGGTGGTGCCACTTCCATCGGCAGCATTGACAGACGCTGGTTTTTGCCAGTACTCATTGCGGCAAGACAAGCAAAAGCGTTCCTGATAGGGCAATGCCGATTCGCCTGCCAACAACGACAGTAGACCTATGGCTGAAGCGGGTAGCCGTCGATAGTCTCTCCGAGTTGGGCAGGGAGGCCCTCGATACGGCGTTCCCAGGCTTCGAGTTGTCGGAGGACTATCTCGTTCCCGACGAATTCGAAGGTCACCGCTTGCATATCCGGCGTGAGCGCCGATTTGGCGGCGATGCCAACCTCTCAAGTAAGCGATACTTCACCGTGTGCAACGACTCTTCCGGGAATGACCATGGCACTCTCGTTTACGAACTGTACGCCTACTATGTCCCGGAAAGGGTCGGCCCGGTTAAACTCGGAGAGATTGACCTTAGACGTGACGAATTCCGAAGGCATTTGGAGGCCCATGGCGTCGATGCTTTTCCGGAAGAGCCGCTTGCGCTCGAGGTATCGTTCTTGCCGCATTCCGCCAAACCGCACCCCTTCGCCAGCAAGCATGGCCAGACGAGCGCCGTCCCCTATCACGTCTTGTTGCCGACATCGCTTCACCGCGAGAGGATCGACGGGTCATAGACCTGAGGGCAAGAGAGACAGCGGACTGGTTTGCATCGGCGGCGAGTCAGATTGTTATGGAACTCGGCGGCGTAGAATTGGAAAACGTGCGGCTCTTCCCCTTCCGCCCCATACTCAGTCGATTCCACCAGATACTTCCGACGATGCTATACCAGGTCCCAGGGGGCGACGGTTTCTCGAAGAACGTTGGCAACTGGCTGCGACGCAAGGGAGTCGCGGGTCTGATCTACCCGTCGGCGCGGCGAGACTGTGGCGTCCGGATCACGAACGGGAAAACGCTCGAGTCCTGGGGATGGAACTTCGTGGACTACCGCGATTCTTCGCCACCGGGTCGGACGTATTTTGTTGCGGAGCACGACGCTTGGGACTCCCTGGTGTGTACCGGGCCAAGTCTCGCGACTCTCGAAAAGCCGGGTCCTCGCAAGCCTTGCGAGAGCGTGCGCGGGGGATGCGTCATTCAAGGAGAAGACAATGGCTCGTGGTCTATGGAAGGTCTGATGGCATTGCGAGATGCGGCCATTGAAGATGGGTTGAGGAAATACTTCGCTCGCGTGGCGCCGGATCTTCCTGAGAAAGCGTAGGTATCAACGGCGAGGGAATGCCAATGCTCACAGCTCCCGGTGGTGTCAAATTGGGACGCTTCCCAGCTCGTAGCATACAGCTTCATGGCCTGCATGACGCTGCTCGGCGTTGAGTTGGGACGACGAACCGAAGCGCTGCACCGTCGTTGACTTTTGCCCTTGGCTCGATGAAATCTGCCGGAATGGCGCCATGGGTTGGGTTGTGGGATGCGAACTGCGCCAGGAGGATTCCATGAACATATTCAAGCTTCGCGCCATGATCATCCGAGGCGGCGTGCTCGCCCTTCTCGGTGCCACGCTGCTCGTACCAGTGGCATCGGCAGTTCAGTGCAAGAAGGGAAAGCCCTGCGGCAACAGTTGCATTGCGAAGGACAAGGTGTGCCACAAGGATTCCGGCAGCGCCGCGGCGTCAGGTGAGCCCACACCGGCGGCCGCGAAGAAACACAAGAAGCAGAAGGCGCAGTGAGGCTTGTCGACCACGCGAGTTTGCCGGCGCGGAGCATGAAGCGCCGCAGCGTCACGGCAGAGCCGAGCCCCGTGCAACGTCAAGATGCGGCTGCCCCTTGGGGCAAAAGTGGCGGCACGACGGTGTAGCCATCGCGGCGCAGCGCCGCCACGATACTATTCTGACCGAGCAGGTGCGCTGTGCCCACCACGACGAACCAGGTCCCTGGTGCGGTCAGCAGTTCCTCCAACCGGCGCGTCATCGTCGCGTTACGCGCAAGAAGGATCTCTGCGTCGAGCGCTGCGCCGTCAAGGTTCTCCGGTCCCCTCGAGGTCATCTTCTCCAGTGCCTGGGTGTCACCGCGACACCAGGCGACCGTCAGTGCTTGCACATGCGTGGCGAACGCCTCCGGCTCAGCGAGGTTGTCGAGCAGGAAGCGCTCTTGCGCCTCAGGGGGTAGGGCATTCAACATGCGAATTTTCGAATCGACCGTCTCCAGCGCTACGATGCGCTTGGCGCCGGCCGCCTGGCGCAGGAAGTAATGATCGACACCATCGTCGTTGGAATAGCCGGCTGCAGCGAGATTCAGACGGTTCAGCTTCAGCGCGACGGCCCAGGGTCGCAGATGCTCGACGGATTGGAGGGGAATCTGGAAATGGTCGAGCGCCGCCTCGAGGCGAAGATATGTCTCCGGGTGCACGGTAAACGACAACGCCACCCCGGGTGGCAGCGTGGCGGCAGCGGTCATCCGCTGCACCTCGCCGATCTCGTCTTGCGAGGGATCCATCTCCATCGCCATGCCATCAGCGCGCTGGAACGCCGCTTCAATTGAGGGATCGAGTGGGTACATTGAGGGCCTCCCGGCGTGAACGGAGCCGACCAGGAACATCTCGCAGTTCGCGCATCGCGGCGCGGCGGTGACGTGCCACAGGACACCGCAGTGGCCCGGGCCGACCGCGGGCGCGCGCCGAAGTGCCGCACAGGCCGCGAGCTGGACAACCGGGACCAACAACAACAGCACCGCCAGCAGCACTTCGCGTCGTGTCATCCGACGTCGCCGCAAAGGACGAACTCCTCGAACCATTCCGCAAGGCACTTTGTGCAATAGACGTGAACGTGGGGCTGGAGCTGCGGCCTAGTGCAGTCTTTCGCCGGTTGATCTGGACGGCACAGGGCGCGCGCCTGGTAGCGGTCGCCGCAGTTCAGGCACCGCGAGGGATCTAACTCCATGGCGCGCGTCGTACCACCACGCCCGGGATTCTCGCGTAGCTGTCACACGGAAGTCAAGAAAGCTACACATCCACATCTCTTGCGTCCCTCTGCGCTCCGGTGATAGTTGACGCCCTATCTCGATCATAGGAGAGGGGGATCCATCGATGTGCCGAATTGTCACCGTGCTGCTGGTGAGCAGCGCCCTGATTACGCCACTCTGCGCCCACGCCTGGGACAGCGAAGGTCACATGGCCGTAGCCTACATCGCCTACCAGCAACTCACCCCCGCCACGAAGGCCCGGGTGAAGACGCTCCTGGCGCTCAATCCGTATGCGACGGACTCCACGAAGTGGCCGGCGCAACTGGCCAAGGCGCCTAAGACTGCCGACCCCGATCTGGTGACGTTCATGATTGCCGCCACCTGGCCCGACCAGATCCGCAGCGACAGCAGCTACCACGACGACGGATCCGCTGGCGGCGACCGGCCGCCCACCGACGGAACCGCGGATCAGAACATCGGGTACAGCGACCTTGCACGGCACAAGTACTGGCACTTCGTCGATACGCCCTTCTCGACTGATGGGACGGCGCTGCTTGCCATCCCCACGCCCAATGCGGAGACCGAGGTCGTCCTCTTTCGAGGCGTCCTCAGCTCGAGTCAGCCTGACGCGCTGAAGTCCTACGACCTGAGCTGGCTGCTCCACCTGGTGGGCGATCTGCACCAGCCGCTGCACTGCGCGACACGGGTGAGCAAGAGCAGTCCGAACGGGGACAACGGCGGCAATGGCGTGAAGGTGTCCTGCGCGACGACGTGCGGGCCCAAGTTGCACACGTACTGGGACGATCTGTTGGGGACGAGCTCCTCGATCAGCACGACGATCACCGCGGCAAAGAAGCTGCCGGCGGCGGATGCGACCAAGGGTGCGGATCTCACCGTCGCCGACTGGGTCAACGAAAGCTTCACGGATGCAAAAGACGTGGCCTATGAAAAGCCGATCAAGACGTCAGGGACATCGACGTTGACCACCAAGTACCAGACCGATGCGAAGAAGCTCGGCAAGGATCAGATCGCCTTGGCGGGGGCGCGGCTGGCGAACGCGCTCAACAACGATTTGAAATAGGCAGGGCGATTCCATTCCCTCCAACGCTGATTGTCACCGTTCGGCATTCTCGTAGGCTGCCATCGTCGTAAGGAGTGGCAACGGATGAGGAAGGAAACCCCGGAAGAACGACGACCTCCCGATCCATGGTCCGAGT
>Ga0265332_10000841_pt1 | contig 18651 bp, 22 predicted proteins | sample 41926metaG_FD_202084 | JGI IMG/M metagenome (GOLD analysis project Ga0265332, IMG submission 202084) | Rhizosphere microbial communities from Carex aquatilis grown in University of Washington, Seatle, WA, United States - 4-19-26 metaG | ecosystem: Host-associated > Plants > Roots > Rhizosphere...
TTTCGGCCTGAACGACGGCTGCGAAGGCACGGGGCAGCAGATTCCGCTGCAGCCGACCGCCGCGGCGCGCATGGCCGCCGGCGATCCGCGCCTCTCGGTGCAGGAGCGCTACGGGAGCTTTTCCGGCTACTACTTCGCGCTGGTGAACGCGATCGACGACATGGTCGCGAAGCGGATGCTGCTGCCCGATGACGCCTCTCGTGCGTTTGTGGCCGGCCTGGCACGGGGACTCAACGCCGGGCTGGCGCCGACGGTGACAGAGCAGGAGGTCCTCATCGCGCCATTCCTTCCCGATACCGACAGCGCCCAATAAGCCACGCTGCTCGTCTGCGTCAGGCAACACCTGGCCGGGGCGCGGCGGTTCGACGCGATCGTCGACGCCGCACCCCGACCGCCTGGGGCCGGGACACCCGCGGAGCGCGCGGGAGCCGCGTCCGCGAAACGCAGGCCCCAGGGAACGACCGGCCTCCGAGCGTTCCACCCTGCCTGTCGCCCCAACGCCGACGGTCGTCGGAAATTCTCCGGTGACGGCGATTTCCTTGCTACAAGTCAACGCGCGGCGCACTCCATCGCCGAAAATCGACCGCCATGGAAATCGTCTACGCCGCCCCCGTCCTCGCCATGCTGGTGTTTGCGCTCTACACCGTGAATCGTGTGGCGAAGCGCAATCGCCTGCGCCGGCGCATGCTGCGCGGCGCAATAGGCGGCGACAAGCGCGCGCTGCGCTTCAAGAACAAGGAGTCGTCGCCACGCTCCGAAATGCGGGCATTCAGCGACCCTTCCACGGTGATGGGAGAAATTAGGACGACGACCTCGGCGCCCGACTCCAGCCACAAGCGGGGCTCGAAGAAGCGTCGCAAGTAGGCCGCGCCGCCGCGGAACGCCCGCGAATACTGGTTGTCGAACGACAGTCTTTCCGCGCGGGCCGCTTGCACCACGCAAATGCGCGGTCGACCCGCTGCCCAGCGTGTCGCCGCGCAAAGAATTGCGGGCGCAACCGCGAGGATCGATGGCGCCTCTCCGCATCATCCAGTCCGCTGTCCTGGCTGCGGCGTTCGCCGCGGGAGCGCCATGCGCGCGCGCCGACATCTATACATGGGTCGACGCCACGGGCACCACCAACGTCAGCAACATCGCTCCTCCCGAGGGCACGCGCGTCACGCGCGTCCTCAAGACGAGCGCCGCCAAGCCCGCCGATTCAGAATCAGAGCGCGATGCGACGGTGAGGGTCCTCACCGAGCGTGTGCGGCAACTGCAGGACGAGGTGGAGTCGGCGCGCCGCCCGCCGCCACCGCCGCCCTACGCATACAGCGTGCCGGTGCCGCCGGCGCAATACGCGGCCGCCACGATGCCGCCTCCGGCTCCGTATTATGAAAGCGCTTCGACCGAGGGGCCGGGCGCGGTGTGCGATCCCGGTTATCAGTATTGCGGACCAGCCTGGGGCTATGCCGGCATTCCCGCCATTATCCTATGGTCGGCACCGTATGTCCGTCACTTTCATGGCGTGCGAGGCTCGCCTCGCGCGTTTGCGCCGCGACCCGGTCGCATGCAGGGCGGAGGCCGCCGGCGCTGACGCCGCACCCGCTTGCCTCGCGCCGTTTCCTCGAATTCGTCGCGATTGCGCGCACGACGGGGAACTCCTGCGAGCACGCGTTGACCTAACGGGATTCGAGGGCGCGGTGCGACGCATCCGGCGTCGCCGATCGGCGACGCCGCCGTCCGATGGAAACAACGGGGTCACGCATGCAACATGACAACGGCGATGTCGAATCGAGGCGCACGGCCGCGCTTGCACTGTGGCGCTACAGTCACGATTACCTCAAGGCGGCACAGACGCTGGGCGAGACCGACGTGGTCGCCTGCAACGAGTCGCAGGTGCTCTACCATCTCGCCGCGCAGGGCATCGAATTCGCGCTGAAATCGTTCCTGCGCGCGCGCGGCGTGCCCGCCGAGGACTTGAGCTCGCGCATCGGGCATGCACTGCTCGAAGCATTGCAGGAGGCACTCGCCCGCGGCCTCGCGACGCCGCCCGCCGAAGTGGTGGTCGCGATCCGCTTCATCGCGCCCCAGCATCGCGACGACCAGTTCCGCTACCTGCCCGCGACCTACGGCGAGCTGCCGACGCTCGGACCGCTGCTCCACGCCGGCACCTGGCTGCTGGGCGAGATCGCCGCGGAGGTCGTCGCCGACTATTTCATCAATTTCGGGCAGGACTCGGCCACGGCAAGCAACGACATGCTGCGCCGCCTGCGCGCCGACCTCGAGCTCACCGTCAGCAAAGTGCCGCGCTTGCAGTAGCGCTGCGCGGAGTCACATGCACCGGCGGCTCAGCGCGTCGGTCGCCCGTCCGACGGTCCCGTGGCATACGGCACGCCGGCACCTGCGTTGCGCACGGGCTGGGCCGCCGTGTCGGCCGGATCCAGCCGCTTGACGTCGCCGTTCAGTTCGCCGCCTTCGGCGACGATCAGCTTGCCATAGCGGATGACGCCGGAGACGCGGCCGGTGCCATGCACGACGAGGCGCGTGCGTGCGGTGAGCTCGCCGGAGAACTCGCCGTGGATCTCGGCGACGTCGATCATCGCCGTTCCCGTCAGCGTGCCTGGCTTCGCGATCTCCATCACATGACTGTGCACCGTCGCCTCGGCGTGACCCTCGATGACCATGACGTCGCAATCGGAAATTTCCACACCTTTCAGCTTGATGTTGGCGCCGATCGAGAGCTTGCTGCCGGCACCTTCAGGCTTCGGCGTGGCGTCGACCGTTGCGGTAAGCATCGGCACGTCGGCCTGGGGATTCGTCGTCCCGGGCGGATTCTCGCGCGTCGCGGGCGTCGCCGCGGATGCGGCCGCATGCGCCTGCGCGCCGGGCGGTTCGTAGATGGCGGGCTTCAGCGGCAATTTCGTTTCGTTGAAGCGGTCGCTGCGACGAAGATTCAGCATATCGACTCCTGAAAGCGGCGTGCGTTTATGACAAGGTCATTATTCGCCGCGTCGATGTTTCGCGCAACCGGATTGCGAAAAAACTTTTTCGTCGCTTTCGTGTTCTAAGGTCCTTTTGCTTCGCGGCGTCGCACGTGCGCATTCAAGCTGCCATTGCATGCCCACATTCCGTTGGCACAAATCGCGCTAACACGGTACGTCGAATGTGCCTGCTCGGTCTATGCATGTTTGCGTCGCTTCCGTCGTCCTGGGCACCTCGTGGCCATGGCGAGTGAACCGAAAGTTCTAAGGCGACGCCGACGTCAGGCCTGAATGTCAGCATCGCGCACAATGTGGCGACACGATTGCCGCTCTGCGTCGTGCCTCAAGCCATTGTTTCTGCGACCATTGGTTCCGGGCTCTCGCGGCGCAGACGTCGCCCGTGGCAATGGCCGCAGAACGCCGGCCACGCCCGAATTCCCGCATTTCACCCCTGCCGGCGCGCAGTGCGTCACGCCGCGCTATGGGCTCCCCCTGCCCTCCCGTATTCTTGGCCCGTCGCAACCCGAGCACCCGAGAGCAGATCAAATGAACACCGAATCTTCCAGACCCGGCACCGGAGGACCCGCGCCAAAGCCGACCCGCCGCGCCGTACGCGAAATCGGCAACGGCATCGTCGTCATGTGGTGGGGCTTTTTCGACTGGCTGGCCGTCGTGTCCTGGTGGACGCTCCTGCTGATTTCGTTCCTGGCCCTGGTGGTCGGCGGCGGAGTCTTCCGCGCGCCCACCTTTTCGTTCTTCCTGATCGTCGCTTCGTTCATCATCAAGATCGTGGCCGGGGGAAAGCGGCGCGCGGAAGTGAGCGCCACGGCAGCCACCGAGCGCGCCGAAACCGAGCAGCTGGAGCGCACGGTGCTGGAGGCGCGCATGGAGGCGCTGCAGGCGCAGATCGAGCCCCACTTCCTGTTCAACACGCTGGGCAGCATCGACCAGCTCATCCTGACCGATCCGCCGCGCGCCTCGCGGATGCAGCAGAGCCTCATCCGCTATCTGCGTTCGGCGATGCCGCAGATGCGCGACGGGCGCCGGCCCACGCTCGGTCAGCAGGTCGCGCTCAGCAGCGCATTCCTCGAAATCATGGCAATCCGCATGGAGGGGCGGCTGCAGTCGGCGGTCAGCGTCCCGGACGGCTTGAAATCGGCGGTGTTCCCGTCGATGATGCTGCAGACTCTGGTCGAGAACGCGATCAAGCATGGACTGGAACCGAAACCCGAGGGCGGCCGGCTCGAGATCGGCGCCGAGATCGTCGACGGGCAGCTCGCCGTGCATGTCAAGGACACGGGCCTCGGATTCATGCCGAAAGGCGAAGGCGGCGTGGGACTCGCCAACATTCGCGAGCGACTGAAGGCCCTGTACAGCGGCCGCGCCGAGCTGATCATCAGCGTCCCATCCGAAGGCGGCACCTGCGCCACCATCAACGTGCCCTACGAAATCGCCCCCGCCCCGAACTGATTCGACGACCCCCTGCATGCACGCCAAGCCCGCCCCCACTGCCGTCGTCGCCGACGACGAGCGCCTGATGCGAGAGCAGATCATCGATCGACTGAAGGAAGCGTGGCCCGAGCTCGTGATCGCGGGCGAGGCCAGCAACGGCCGCGAGGCCGTTGCGCTCGTGCAAAGCCAGGAACCCGACATCGTCTTTCTCGACATCAGCATGCCGGGAATGAATGGCATCGAGGCCGCACGCGCTCTGGCCGGCCAAGTGCATGTCGTATTCGTCACAGCGCACGACGAGTACGCGATCAGCGCGTTCGAGCACGGCGCGGTCGACTACCTGCTGAAGCCCGCGGAGCCGGAGCGTGTCGCGGTGACCTGCGAGCGCCTGCGCGCCCGGCTCCTGCACGCGCCGGACCCGATGAGCGAGCTGTTGGCTCGGCTGTCGCAGCGAATCGGCGCGGGAGGCGGCAAGCTGCGCGAATACCTGCGCTGGGTGCAGGCGAGCGTCGGCACCGCCATCCGGATGATTCCGACCACCGACATCCTGTTCTTCCGCGCCGAGGACAAGTACACGCGCGTGCAGACCCGCGGCTTCGAGGCGCTCATCAGGAAGCCCATCAAGGAGCTCCTCGACGAGCTCGACCCGGAGGAGTTCTGGCAGATCCACCGTTCGACCGTCGTCCGCGTCGACGCGATCGAGCAGGTGAGCCGCAACCTGCGCGGCCACCAGATCGTGCACATGAAGTGAAACGACGAGAAGCTCGAGGTCAGTCGCAGCTTCAGTCACCTCTTCAAGCAGATGTAGCCGCGTCGGCGCTCGCCTGCAAGGCCGACCGCGGCACAGCGCTACCGCGGCTCGCTTCGATCGCCGTGAGCCTGCCGCGAATCGCCGGGTGCCTCGGCGCGGTCCACGAGCCCGTAGTCGCGCAGCACTGCGGCCACGCGCAGGCGGTAGTCCGCGAAAATGTGCGCCCGGCCCTTCTCCTGCACGCGGCGATGCGCTTCGATGTTTCGCCAGCGTTCGATGGCCGCCTCGTCGCGCCAGTACGACAGCGACAGCATCTTGCCGGGCGTCGTCAGGCTCTCGAACCGCTCGACCGAAATGAAGCCGTCCATGGCTTCGAGCTGAGGCCGCAGCATGGCCGCAAGATCGAGGTAGGCGCCGCGCCGATCCGGATGCGGAACAACTTCGAAGATGACGGCGATCACGATGGGGCTCCCGGTGGTGACGGCGGCCTGCAGAAGGTCCCGTCGACGACGGTGACGAACGTTCGCTCCTCGCGCAGGATGAAACGCTTCTCCTGCGCCAGGGCGAAATTCTCGCGCGCTTCGGGGTCCGTCTTCAACTGATTCCGGTAGGACTCGTACGCGGCCAGGCTCTCGAGCCCGATCAGCCCCCACGCGATGTGGTTGGTTCCCTCGTGCGGCAGGAAGTAGCCGATCAGAAATCCGCCGCACCGCGGAATGATGGTTCCCCAGCTCTTTGCATACTGCGCAAAGGCTTCGCGCTGGAACGGATCGATCTCGTAGCGGATGAAGCAGGTGACGGCCATCGGCGACCTCACGAAAGTTGAAAATGAATTCTGGGGCTTGCCGTCGCGACTATGGTTCGTCTAACATCGAACCATGAAAGATGGTCCTAGCTTCGTCGGCATCGCCGCGCTGATCGGCGATCACGCACGCGCGGAAGTGCTCACCGCGCTGATGGCCGACCGGGCCTTGACCGCCACCGAGCTTGCCGACGTCGCCGGCGTCACCAAGCAGACGATCAGCGCGCATCTCGCCAAGCTTGCCGACGCCGGACTGGTCGCCTTCCTGCAGCAGGGGCGGCACCGGTACTTCCGCCTCGCCGACCGCGACGTCGCCCACCTGCTCGAATCGCTGATGGGGGTTGCCTTCCGGACCGGCGCCGTCCGAGCGCGCAACAGCCCTCGCGAGCCGGCACTGCGCAAGGCGAGAGCCTGCTACGACCACCTTGCCGGCGAAACAGGGGTGCGGGTGTACGAAGGATTGCTGCGGCGCGGCGCTCTGACGGCACGCCCCGACGGGCTCGAACTCATGCCGCTGGGACGGCGCTTCTTCGGAGAGCTCGGGATCGACACCGACGAGCTGTCGCGGCAGAAGCGCGCGCTGTCCCTCGCCTGCCTCGACTGGAGCGAACGGCGTCATCACCTCGCCGGTGCGCTCGGCGCCGCCCTGCTTGCGCGCATCGTCGAACTCGGCTGGGCAAGACGCGCCCGCGATTCGCGCGTGGTGTCGATTACGGCAGCGGGCGACGCCGCGCTGCGGAAGATGTATTGAGGCGCGTCCTGCGCCGCTCCTGAAGGTTCACTGCGCCTCGGACGCGAACAACGCGCTCCACCCGGCGTGCCCGAGGCGGCGCAGCGTCTCGATGTTCCGCTCGTAGATGGTCGCTGCGTCGGGAAACGCGGCCACGGCACGGTCGATGTCGGATTCGCGCAACAGGTGCAGCATCGGATGCGGTGACCGGTTGGTGCAGTTCGCGACATCGTCGGATGCGCTGCCTGCAAATTCGTAGCCCGGGTGGAAGCTCGCCACCTGCATCGTGCCTTCCAGTTCGAGGTCCCTGATCACCGCGTCGATCTCCCTGAGGAAGAAGCTGAACTCGGTGAAATCCGCCATTGCCTGCGGATGGATCAGCAGCGTCGTGGCGATCACTTCCGGTTTCGCCGCACCGAGCACCTGGAGCTCGTGCCGCAGTTCCTCGAGCAATTCCTCGCGGGTCGCAGCGGCGGTGACGGCGAACCTGACCTGATGTTTGACATGCACCGCCTTCGCGAACGGACACAGATTGAGTCCGATCACCGCGCGCTCGAGCCAGCGCTGCGTCGACACGGTGACGGAAGCGGCGGTTGCGGCATCGGCGAACGGATGAAGGACGCTTTCCATCGTCATGCCGCCGGACGCGTCGCACCGGACTTTCGCGCCTTCGCTTCGATCGCCTGGCACTCCGGGCCGGTGAATTTCGCAGCAAGCGCGTCGAGGAAAACGCGCGTTCGTGCCGGCATCAGCCTGCGTCCCGGAAACACGGCCCACGCGCTGACGGGCGGCAGCCGCCATTCCGGCAGCACGTTGACGAGCTCGCCGCGCGAAAGGTGCGGCAGCACGAAGTGATCGTTGACGATGGTGATGCCCGCCCCCGCGATGGCCATTCGCGTCAGGAGCTCCGGCGCATTCGCGGTGACGCGGCCCGGGGGAATGCCTTCCCATCGCTGGTCTCCGCGCGTCAGGACCCAGGGCATCGGCTCACCCGTGCGCGCGAGGATGCGCAACGCATCGTGCTCCATCAGTGCCTCGGGTTCCGCCGGGGTGCCGCGCCGGGCGAGGTACGCGGGAGCGGCATAGAGGCTGCCGGTGAACACCGCCATCCGCCGCGCGGCAAGGGTCGCGTCGTCGCGCAGATCTCCCATGCGGATCGCGACGTCGAAGTTCTCGCCCACCAGGTCGACGAAGCGCGCCGACAGATCCACTTCCAGCGTGATGGCCGGATGCGACAGCGCGAATTCGGCGAGCATCGGCGCGAGGACGAGATTGGCAAGGTCGTTCGGCATCGAGACCCGCAGGCGCCCGCTGGGTTCGACCTGCCGGTTCTGTGCGATCGATGCCGCCGCGGCCACGTCCTCGACGACGTGACGCGCGTGCTCCAGCACCGCGATGCCGAAATCGGTGACGGTCAGCTTGCGCGTCGTGCGCAGCAGCAGCCGCTCGCCGAGTTTCGCTTCCAGTGCGGCCACGCGGCGCGAGACGGTCGACTTGGGCAGTCCGAGCCGTGCGGCGGCCCGCGAAAAGCTGCCTTCGTCGACGACCCGCGCAAAGAGGTAAAGATCGTTGGGTTCGAGATTCATGCCGTCACCTGTCAGTGGACGCGAGCTGACCTGACGCGCTCGGGCGCGATCACGCTTTGGCGCACATGCCGTCCCGTCTCATTGTTGCTCATTTGGCACAATCATATCCATTTTCAGGTCTTCTGGTCTACCACCGCAACGCCTATATTGGTTCCACGCCCACCGATGGAGCCGAACATGAACATCCTGCAGATCAATTCCAGCCCCCGCGGCGACGCTTCGCAATCGACGCGCCTGGCCGCCCGGCTTGTCGAGCGCCTGCGCGACGCCCATCCCAAGGCGGCTGTCTCCGTGCGCGATCTCGGCCGCACGCCGCATCCTGAGCTCGACGAATCGGCGCTCGGCGCGCTGTTCACGCCGGCCGACAAGCGCACGCTCGAACAGTCGGCCCGTGTCGCGCTCGACGACGCACTGATCGCGGAAATCCAGGCTGCGGACGTCGTCGTCCTCGGCGTGCCGATGTACAACTTCGGCGTCTCGGCACAGATGAAGAACTGGATCGACGCGATATCGCGCGCCGGCGCGACGTTCCGCTATTCCGCGAGCGGCCCCGAAGGCCTGCTCAAGGGGAAGAAAGTGTACGTGGCGCTGACGCGCGGCGGCCGGTACCGCAATACGCCGGCGGACACGCAGGTGCCGTATCTGAAAACCGTGTTCGCGTTCCTCGGCATGGTCGACGTGCACTTCGTCTATGCGGAAGGGCTGTCGATGGGCCCGGACGCCGAGCAGAAGGGAATCTCCGCCGCGCACGCGCAGATCGAGGAAGCGGTGACGGCCTGATGCAGCGATGCACTCCCCGCCTGCGGTGATTCCCCAGGCCGCAGTGCAAAATGAGGAGAAGGCAATGACGACGATGCTCCACAATTCCGGAACCGAAACGGTCGCGCGGCCACGCACGGTCGAGCGCCTGATTGCCGGCCAGCCGACGTCGGATGGCGCGGGAGTCAAGCTCACTCGCGTCCTGACGCAGCCGCTGCAGCGCCGGCTCGACCCGTTTCTCCTGCTCGACGCGTTCCGTACCGACGACCCGAAGGACTACATCGGCGGCTTTCCGGATCACCCGCACCGCGGCTTCGAGACCGTGACGTACATGATCGCCGGACGCATGCGGCACCGCGACAGCGCGGGCCACGAGGGACTGCTGTCGAACGGCGGCGTGCAATGGATGACGGCCGGACGCGGCGTGGTCCACTCGGAGCTGCCCGAACAGGAGGACGGCCGCATGGAAGGCTTCCAGCTCTGGCTCAACCTGCCTGCGAAGGACAAGATGCGTGCACCGTGGTATCGCGACATCCAGTCCGCGGAGATTCCCGAATTCACGACGCACGACGGCGTGAAGGTGCGCGTCATCGCGGGCCGGAGCCAGGGCGTCGACGGTGCGATGCGGCGCGAAGTGACGGAGCCGCTCTACCTTGACCTCGAATTTCCGGCGGGCGGAAGCTTTGCGCAGGCGCTGCCGGCGAATCACCACGCTTTCGTCTATGTGTATCGCGGCGGGCTGCAGATCGAGGGCACGCACGTGCCGGTCCAGCGGATGGCGATTCTCGCGAATGGCGCGGAAAGCGACGGCGTGATCATGCAGGCTCCGGCGCCGACCCGTGCGCTGCTGATCGCGGGCCGACCGCTGGGCGAGCCCATCGCGCAGTACGGTCCGTTCGTGATGAATACGAACGACGAGATCTTCGAGGCGGTGCGGGACTTTCAGGCCGGCAAGTTCGAAGGCGCGCAGTAGAGATCATCAGCCGCCGCAAGAGATCCGGCTCGGTGGGCGCGCGGCACACGGCGAGAGCATCGTCGTGTGCCCTTCTTGTTGCGCGGCGCACATTCGTGTGGCGCAGCGACGCAGGGGCGATCCGCGGCAGAACGTCGCCACCACGGGCCCGAGCTCGTTGACACGCATCAATCCAGCTCGCGGCGAACGCCGTAGACTGTGACCGGGTTGCTGCGGCATCGTGTCGTCCGCCGAGTCGGCTCGATTGGTTCACCGTTCCGTGCAGTGCGTGCATTGCCGGTCGCACCTCCGGTTCGCGTGAGCGGAACCATGGCTCATCCGAACTTCAATCCACATCGCCACGGGAGAGCTGCGTGAAGTCAGTGATGGTGCTGTATCTCAGCCGCAACGGCCACACGGCGCGTGTCGCACGTGCCGTCGCGGAAGGTGTGATCGCCGCAGGCGGCCGCGCCGACCGGATGGATCTGGTCGAAGCCGAGCGCGAGGGATTGGACTGGAACGCCTACGACATCGTGGCAATCGGCGCACCGGTGCTGTACGGCAACTACGACAGGCGCGTCTACGATTTCGTCGCAGCCCACCGGGCCGTGCTCGACGCGAAGCCGAACAGCTTTTTCAACGTGTCCGTCGTCGCGCGCGTCCCCGCCAAGGCCACCGTCGAGGGCAACCGCTACATGCAGAAGTTCCTGCAGCTCTCGGCATGGAAGCCCAGGGACCTCAAGGTCGTCGCAGGCAAGGTCGACTATCCGAGATGGCCGTGGCACGAGCGCAAGATGATCCAGCTCATCATGAAGATGACCCATGGCCCGACCGACCCGTCCACGGTGATCGACTACACCGACTGGGACGACGTGGCGCGGTACGGCGGGCACCTGCTGACGCTTTCCTGATCGTGGTTGTCGCGACAGCCTGCCCCTGCGGCGGGCGGGACGGCGATCCGGACGTGCGCAGGCCGGAGAAGCCTACCGGCGCTCCCCCAGCCCGTCGTGCAGCAACGACGCAATCTCCCGGATTGCGGATTCTTCATCGGGGCCATCCGCTTCGATCCGCACCGTCGCACCCATCGTGGCGGTCAGCAGCATGACGGCGACAATGTTGCGCGCGCTCACGCGTCGTCCGTTGCCCACCATGGAAAGGCGGCAGCGGCAGCCCTTCGCAATCGTCACGATCCGGGCGCACGCCTGCGCGTGCAGCCCGCGAGGATTGGCAATTATGAATCGCAGCATCTGCATCCGATGTTTCCTCATGCAGCCACCGGGCGGGCAAGCCTTCCCGTCAGGGCGGCCCGCTGCGGGGACCGCCCATCCATTCGAAAAAACTGAAATCCACCGCGGCATGACCGGTGCGCTGCTGTTGTGAGGCTGTGTTCTCAACGCAAAGTTCCGTCGGCCGCAACAAGGCGTGACTTGCCTCGAGCTCTCGAGCCCGGCATGGCTGGCCCAGCGTGAGGGCTTCCGAACCTTCTCGCGTTGCGAACGCGTGACGCTATTTCGCCCGCGTATCCAGATCGCTACGGCCGCGCACAGATGACGCTTTCGCCGCCCGTCCGTGTGTAATGCATGAATTCGCGTGACAGATCGAGGACGGAGTTGTCCGCGCTCCATTGCAAGCCCTGCCACGCGTTGGTCCAGTGCAGCACGTTGTCCTGCAGGCTCCACCGGTTCGGGATTTCGGGGCCCATCAGGGGAACGGTTTCCTGCGCGTTTTCGCCGAAATACGACACGCCGCCGCTCGCCGCGTACTCCCAGTAGGTGATCCGGCCGGTCGCCTGGCTGGTGCAGCGCCATCGACCGGCGAGGTAATTCGACCCGGGAATGCGCTGGGCGCGCGGCGTGGCGGCCTCCGCGCTCGATTGCGGATCGGCCACGCCCAGCATGACGCCGGTCGCGCCCAGCGCGCCGAGCACCGCGGTGGCGGCCAACGCCCAGCGCCAGCTCTGCGAGGTGCCCCCGCGCGCGGCAAGACTCGCGAGGCGCCGCGCCGGATCGGAAATGTGCGCGGTGTCCCTGATGAGCTGCAGTGCGCGCCGCTGGTAGGCGTCGTTGCCGAGTGCGCCGACGACCATCCCGGCCACTGCGCCGGCGAGAACGCTGCCGATTCGCGTGAAAATCGGGTCAGGGTGGGCCACCAGGACTCCGACCGCGAAGGTGAAGAGGTACCCGGCGCCTGCGGCGATGATCAGTCCAAAGGCCAGGCCGAAAAAGGCAAAGCGCCAGAGCTTGCGATGCAGTGACCAGAAGAATTGTGCGAGCACTGCGTGCCAATTCCACGACAGCATCGGTCCGCCCGCGTCCCGGCGCATGAAATGCCGAAGATAGAACTCGGTACGCGCCGGTCCGATGATGGCGCGGTACATCTCCTCCAGCGGCGGGGGCGGCGGCAACGGCGGCAGTGATGGGGCCGCTTCCACGGGCGCCGGGGCCGGCGGCGCCGCCGGAAGCTCCGGTGTTTCCATGCTTAGCCCTTCGGGCGCGGCCCGGGACGGAGTCGGGTCTTCCAGGCTCAGCCCTTCGTGTGCGGCCGGACTTCCCGGTTCCTGCAGGCTCAGCGTCTCGTGCGGCGCCGGACGTTCCGGCTCCGCCATGCGAAGCGTTTCACGCGCAGCCGGCGCCGGGACCGGCTCCTCCGGCGCCAGCTCCAGCGCGGGAGCCGCGTCGGGCGCGACGCTGGCGTCGGCCCCGATGGCGCGCAACGCGGACACGATTCGCTCCGCGTCGGCATGGTTCAGTTGCCGCTTGATGACCGTGGGGCTGCCCGAGAAAAGACGCTCTGTGACGATTTCCGTCTGCCCGGTAAGCGCGATGAACTTGCGCTTGGCGGCAGCCGGATCGACGTCGGCAGCAAAGCGGCCCTGCAGAACAACGTGGTACGACATTGGGGGGCCTGTTCAAGAATGGAAGCGCGGGTATCGGCGCGACGATCGGGGTAAAGCAAGCGCCGTACCTGAAGTCGCGGGATGCCGGCGCGAAGCGGCGAAATTGCTCGCGACGCGCCTCGCCGCCACCCGGATGCGCGACACGCAATCGCCGCCATCTCAGCGCGGCAAGGCTCCAAAAAAACGGCCTGCCCGAAGGCAAGCCGTTGTTGCAACGAGATCGAATGCCGGCGCCGAGGCGCTCAAAGCCGCTGATCGGGCCTCAGATCCTTCGGAATCGGCGACACGGTCTTCAATTCCCCGAGCGCATTGGTGCAGATGCCTGCCCAGAGACTGAACAGCTGGCGGAAATCGTAGAGGTTGACGGCATTCGTCGCGATCTGCCTGGCGAGGTCCTGCGTTGCGCGCCGGTCCGCGACCCGGCCAAGCAGCGCGTTGGTGGTCGAATCGCGGACTTCCACGATCAGCGCAGCCTGACCCGCGGTGATGATCCACGTTGTCTGCCCCAAGTTATCACCCTTCGGCGCATTGACCATGAGGTCGACGATGGCCGAGTTGACCCGCAGCACGTCAGGTCCGGTCGTCGTGACCACTTCGTAACCAGCCTTGCGAAACGCGTCGCGGAAGATCTCGTCGAAATTGGTCTGCGCGGCGGCCATGATCCTGTTCGCATCGTCCTGCGACACCCAATTTCCCAAACCTGCATTGAGGTTGTAGTCCTTGAGCCAGCTGGGGTAGAAGGCCACCTGCGTCGTCCCGACGATCACCTTGGTATAGGGACGAAAATCGGCACCCGGCCGCAGCCACGCCATTTCCATGCGCCGCGGCGTGACCTTGACGAGGCCATCGGGCGAATCCTGCGCCTGGGCGGCGGCAAGGCCTGCGAGGCCGAACAGCACAAGCAGCGCGACACTGCGGGACCAGCGACTGGCGCTCATCATGGAATGTCCTTTTTCGAGCGGAGGAATGCGCACCCGACACGCAGCGCCGCGGCTGCGGCGCTTGGACCGCATTACATCACATCACAACGGCCGCTATCCAGCCAGCCGGCTGCAGGCGTCCCGACGCCGACATTCGCCGAGGGCCGGCAGATGCGATGCGCTCAGTTCGATGCCGGCCGTCGCTCGTACCAGTGCTTCGATCGCGTCACGAATCGGACGACGAGCAGCATGACCGGGACCTCGATCAGCACGCCCACGACCGTGGCGAGCGCAGCGCCCGACTCGAAGCCGAACAGGCTGATCGCCGTGGCCACGGCCAGTTCGAAGAAATTGCTCGCGCCGATCAGCGCCGAAGGGCACGCCACGCTGTGCGAGACCCCGAGCCAGCGGTTGAGGCAATAGGCGAGCGAAGAGTTGAAGAATACCTGGATCAGGATCGGCACGGCCAGCATCGCGATGACAAGGGGCTGGTCGAGGATCTGGCGCCCCTGGAAACCGAAGAGAAGCACCAGCGTCAGCAGGAGCGCCGACAGCGAGACCGGATGCAGGCGCGTGAGGACCTCGGCGAGCGACGACGGGCTGCCGCGACGCAGGAGGCTTCGCCGCCAGAGCTGCGCGATGACCACCGGCACGAGGATGTAGAGCACGACGGACGTTGCGAGGGTTTCCCACGGCACCACGATGGCGGACAGACCCAGCAGGAGCGCGACCAGCGGCGCGAATGCGAAGAGCATGATCGCATCGTTCAGCGCCACCTGCGTCAGCGTGAAGTTGGCATCGCCTTCCGACAGGTTGCTCCACACGAAGACCATGGCCGTGCACGGCGCCGCGGCGAGAAGGATGAGTCCGGCGACGTAGCTGTCGAGCTGATCGGCCGGCAGCCAGCGCGCGAACACGTGGCGCACGAAGAGCCATCCCAGCAGCGCCATCGAGAACGGCTTGACGGCCCAGTTGATGAAAAGCGTGACGCCGATGCCGCGCGAATGCCGCTTCAGCTCGTGCAATGCGCCGAAATCCACCTTCAGCAGCATCGGCACGATCATCAGCCAGATGAGCGCCGCGACGGGGAGGTTGACTTCGGCGAGCTTGAAATTTCCGACGGCCTTGAAGAACGCCGGGAAGGCCTGCCCGAGGGCAATGCCGGCGGCGATGCAGCCGAACACCCACCACGTCAGGTTTCTCTCGAAGCTGCCCATCCGCTTGGCGGGTGCGGCATCGGCTGCATATGTCACATCACACCGGAGTATCGGTCGTGCGGGTCTGGTCGGCGATTCGAACGGCCCGGGATTGCAGCGACATCCGATCCAGCGTTGCCATCGGAAGACTGAGCAGCAGCGAGATGCGCCGCTGCATCAGATGGAAGACGTCCCGGGCCACTGCGCGAGCCCTGTCCGGATGTTCCATGTGCGCAGCGGGGTCCGGTGCGCTCCAATGTGCCTGGGCCGGCATCCCCGGCCACACCGGGCATGTCTCACCGGCCGCCTGGTCGCAGACCGTGATGACCAGATCCATCTTCGGCGCATCCGTCCGCGCAAATTCGTCCCACGACTTGCTGCGCGCATCCGCAGTGCTCATGCCCACCGATTCGAGGTACTCGGCGACATAGGGGTTGATCCGTCCGCTCGGATGACTCCCGGCGCTGTAGGCGCGGAAACGGCCCTTGCCCATGGCGTTCAGCAAGACCTCGGCGATGACGCTGCGGGCCGAGTTCCCGGTGCACAGGAAGAGGACGTTGCAGACGCGCTCGCTCACGAGCAGCAGCCAGTACGCAACTTGACCGGGATGTTCGCACTCACGCCTGCGGGCTCCGCTGTGCAGCACGAGGTGGTCGGTGCATTGCTGCTCGCATCCGATGCGCAGCATGCCTCCGGTTCGTCCGCACCGAACACGGGGATGCCACCCAGCGAGTGGTAGGTCTCCCACGCAATGCCCGCCGGATCGGTCACCCAATACTTGTCGGATTTCGCGTAGCAGCAGCTGGCTCCGATTTCCTCGACCAGTCCGGCGTCGGCCTCGGCCAGTTGCGCGTGCATCGCCTTGAACTCCTCGTCCGAGTCGAGCTGGAATCCGAGGTGATTCACGCCGGGCTTGGCGCCCCGAGCGGAGATCGCGAAGTTGAGGCGCGGATCCTCGATCATCCACTTGGCGTAATCCTGCTTCTGAACCGTTGGCTTTGCTCCGAAGACCTTCGCATAGAACGCAATGCCCTCTTCGAGATCGCTCACGGCGACGTGCACATGGAATCGCTTCATGACACCTTCCTTTTGCGTTGGGGTGACGGCACGCAGGCAACGACGCAGCCCGCGCCCTTGCAGCAGTTCTCGGTCAGGTAGTCGACGAGTCCGTTCACCGAGGTGAAATCGGCCGAGTAGTAGATGAAACGTCCCGCCTGCCGGCCGACGACGAGGCCGGCATGAGACAGCTCCTTCAGATGGAACGAGAGCGTGGCGTTGGCGATGCCGAGGCGCTCGGCGATGGCGCCTGCCGGCAGGCCTTCCGGCCCCTGCAGGACGAGCAGGCGAAAGATGTCCAGCCGCGATTCCTGCGACAGTCCGACCAATGCGGCGAGCGCGGCTCTTTTTTCCATGTTTCCAATTATATGGAATTGATGGGCAATGTCAAGCCGCACATGACGTTCACCGCTCCAGCCCCCTCCCGTGGTTGTTTCCACCGGTCGCGAACGCCTGCGCAAACACCCCGGGGGTCCGACGCGCAGGCTGCGACGCCGCCCCTCGCGCAATGCATGAGCGAGTCACGGCGCCGGCAGAAAGTGTCCAAGGTTGTTGTTGACGACCACCTTGTCGAGCACGGTGATGATGCCGCTGGTGTTGACGTCGGACAGGAAATTGAGCGCGGTGAGCGGCTTTCCGAGCTGATTGTTCACGACGACGAGATCGGTCACCGCGACCAGCCGGCTCGAGTTGGCGTCGCCCGTCAGGAAGCCCACGCGCACGCTCGCGCTCCCGCCGGTGCTCCCGTCGGTCGACGCGACGTTGCCGAGCGACACCGTCACGTATTGCTGATCCGTGACGCCGGTGAGCGCAACGACGACGCTGTTGCCTGCGAACGTCGGCGCGGCGGCCGTTGCCACGCCTTCCGCAACGGTCACGATCGCCGCATTGATCGGCTTGTCGAAGGTGAACACGATCGTCTGCGCCGGCCCCTGCCGCGGCTCGGTCGTCGGATTGTGGTTGATCGCCGGCGGAACGACCTTCGACAGCGGAAGGTCGAACGTCCCTGCGGCGCCGTGGGCCCTGCGCGACACCGCATTCTGGAACGCCGGCGGCGACGCCGGCACGAGGTCGTAGGCGTCGTTCGGAGATCCTCCGCGCACATAGCGCGCAAAGCTGTTGTTCGCCTGCAGCGACCAGTCGATGCCGCCGAGGTCACCCTGATTGAAGCTGACACCCCATACGTAGCCGTCGTGCACGCTCAGCGACGACGACCAGTACCACTGCGTCAGATCGGTGTTGGGAAACGCGACGTCGTCGATGCCGGGATGCGTGACTGCGATCCTGGCGAGCGATTCCAGCTCCTTGACGTTCGGCAGTCTCCAGTCGTTGTGGCCCTTGTAGCTGATCCCGCTGACGGCGACCGAGGTCGCAAGCGCCTGCTTCCAGGTCAGGCGGACCGCGCTGCCGCCCGAGCAATCGCTGGCCGTTTGCCCGTACGGACACTTGTCCCACATCAGCCCGGTGACGGTATCCGTCACGGTGCCGTCGCCGTTGTCGACGAAGGTCGCGTGCGCCGAGAGCGACCAGCAGCCCAGCAGCAACAGCAGCAGGCGGTGTTTCATCGCGCGGCGCATCATGGACCGTCGTGCACGAGGCGCACGTGCATGTTCTGGGCCGGCCCGGATGCAAGGTACGAGATGCCCGACTGGAATTCGACGGCCCAGACGAAGATGGAAAACGGAGATCCGGGGCCCTGTTCACTCGCCCAGTACAGCGGAACGCTCAGGATGTCGGTGTTGGGAAAGTAGTTGAGGTCGATCGACGGGTTGTAGGCGCCGTAGTCGACGATCGAGAACAGCTCGCGCCGGGTCGGCAGGCGCCAGCCGGTGTTCATGCCGCACAGATTCGATGCATTGACGTCCGCAGCGTATTTGAAGGTGTCGCACCGCGCGCCATCGAAGCAATGGTCGCTCAGGTGGCCGATGCCCGTATCGGGCGCGCCATCGGTTCCGTCGTACCAGGTGTACCACCAGCCCTGGTCGCGCAGGCTGCCGTCGGCGGTCTTCACTTCCCAGACGAGGTTGCTGACATTGTCGCGCACGCACGCAGGCGTCGCGGAAGGCACGGGCGGGCTGCCGGGGAGCGGTATCGCGTTGCCCGACGCGTCCAGCGGCGTGTAGTCGAATCCGGCTGCACCGCCGCCGACCTTGGTCAGAACGCCTGCGGTTGCCGCCGCGTCGCGGCCGTAGCGTCCGTCCTGCCGGGGATATTGCGCAAGGTCGCCCGTGTTGGAGATCGCGCATGTCGCGAGCGTGCCGCCGCTGACGATGCACTGGTTGAATCCGGTGTCGTTCAGGAAACCGGTCGGTCCGCCCGGCTGGAACCAGCCATTGCTGTTGCTGCCCTTCACCGAGTGGAAGGATGCCGCGGGGCCCGGCCCGATCGTCTGCACCGTGGCGTGATTGTCGGCGACGTCCACGTAGTCGATGCTCTGCGCGGCGCCGCCCGCCAGCGCGAGGTTGCCGGCGGCACCTGCGCTGCTGCTCCTGATCGTGACTATCGCACCCGCAGCGCCGGTGAGCGTCAGCGCATGCGCCACCGTCTGCGTCTGCGCTGCCGGAAAGACCAGCGAGCGCCCGATGGCCGTC
>Ga0265332_10000844_pt1 | contig 18600 bp, 7 predicted proteins | sample 41926metaG_FD_202084 | JGI IMG/M metagenome (GOLD analysis project Ga0265332, IMG submission 202084) | Rhizosphere microbial communities from Carex aquatilis grown in University of Washington, Seatle, WA, United States - 4-19-26 metaG | ecosystem: Host-associated > Plants > Roots > Rhizosphere >...
TCGATGCTCACCCTCGCCCGCACCGCCGGTGGCAGCACGAGCCGGCGGTACTCCTCGGGCTGCCGCTCGAACAGCTCCCACGACGGCAACGACACCACGCGGCTGTGGATGCCGGCGAGCGCCAGCTGGCGATGCGCCTCGAGCGCCAGATGCACCTCGGAGCCGGTCGCGATCAGGATCAGTTCCGGCGCCTCGCCGTGCGCCGGATCGGCGAGCACGTAACCGCCGCGCGCCGTTCCCGCGGCGGACGCGACCTGGCCGCGGTCGAACACCGGCAGTTTCTGTCGGGTGAGCACCAGACCCACGGGGCCGCCCGCATGGCGGAGCGCGATGCGCCACGCCTCGACGGTCTCGTTCGCATCGGCGGGGCGCAGCACGATCATGTTCGGCATCGCCCGCAGGCCGGCGAGTTGCTCCACGGGTTGGTGCGTGGGGCCGTCCTCGCCGAGCGCGATGCTGTCGTGCGTCCAGACGTAGATGACGTGCGCACCACTCAGCGCGGCCAGGCGGATGCCGGGGCGCATGTAGTCGGAGAACGTCAGGAACGTCGCGCCGAACGGGATCACCCCGCCGTGGTGCGCCATGCCGGTGAGCATCGCCGTCATCGCATGCTCGCGGATGCCGAAATGCACGTTGCGTCCCGCGTAGCCCCAGACGCCGCCGGCCGTCCCCTGCGTCGGCGGGACCTGCCCGTCCGCCGGCACGTCCTCGCTCTCGAAATCGCCCTGCCCGAGCATGATCGTGCGCGTCGACGGATCGAGGTCGGCCGATCCGCCGACGAGGTTCGGCAGGGATTTCGCGAGCGCCGCGATCACCTTCGCGCCGGCGTCGCGCGTGGCGACGTCGCCGCCGCCGGGCGCGAACATCGGGAGCGCGGCATCCCACCGTGGCGCGAGCGTGCCGGCCATCGCGCCGTCGAAGGCGTCGGCGCGCTTCCCTGTGGTCGCGCGGTGCGCCTCCATCGTCCGCTCCCACGCGCTCCGCAGGCCGGCGCCGCGCGCGCGCACCGCGTCGAACACCCGGCGCGCATCGTCGGGCACGTAGAACTCCGACGCTTCCGGCCATCCATACGCGCGCTTCGTGAGGCGCACCTCTTCGGCGCCGAGCGGCTCGCCGTGCGCGGTGCAGCGATCGTGCTTGGCCGGGCTGCCGAACCCGATGTGCGTCTGCGCGACGACGAGCGACGGCCGGCTCTCCTCGGCGCGTGCCGCCGTGAGCGCCGCGTCGAGCGCGGCGACGTTCATCCCGTCCACCACCTGCACATGCCAGCCGTAGGCGGCGAAGCGCGCGCCCACATCCTCGGTGAACGTGACGTTCGTCGTGCCGGAGAGGGTGATCCGGTTCGCGTCATACAGTACGATGAGACGCCCCAGCCTGAGATCGCCGGCGAGCGAGGCGGCCTCGGCGGTGATGCCTTCCATCATGTCGCCGTCGCTGGCGATCACCCACGTGCGGTGGTCGACGAGCGTGTGCGTTGCCGTGTTGAACGTCGCGGCGAGCCAGCGCTCCGTGAGCGCCATGCCCACAGCGTTCGCGAAGCCCTGTCCCAGCGGTCCGGTGGTGACTTCGACGCCGACGGTACTGCCCCGCTCCGGGTGTCCGGGCGTGCGACTTCCCCACTGCCGGAACTGGCGGAGGTCGTCGAGGGTGAGTCCGTAGCCGGTGAGGAAGAGCAGACTGTACAGGAGCGCGCTGCCATGCCCGGCGGAGAGCACGAAGCGATCCCGGTCGACCCACGCGGGGTGCGCCGGATCGTGCCGGAGATGCCGGGTCCAGAGCACGTACGCCATCGCCGCGGCGCCCATCGGCAACCCCGGGTGCCCCGACGCCGCGTGCTCGACGGTGTCGATGCTCAGCGTGCGGATGGTATTGATGCACAGATCGTCGAGCGCCGCGTTCGGCTGCGCGAGGTCCGGCGGCGTGCTCTGCGCGCCGGTGCTCATGACACGCGCGCGGCGGCCGCGTCGATCACGCGGCGCGGCTCGAACCCGAGCAGATCGCCGATCCGCTCGACGGTGAGGTCGGGCGCGGGATACGCGGCGACGCTCTTCGCGTCGAGCGCGTAGTGCCCCTGACGCGGGAATACCGTCGTGAGCGTGTCGTGCCACTGAGCCTTCATCATCGTGAGGAGGCGCACCTTGTCGTCGATCATCACGTAGTGCCGCGCCGGGAATCGCGCGGCGACGGCCGCGAGCCGTTCCTCCTTGTGCACGCAGATCATCACGCGCCCGTCGACCGCGTCCCACAGTCCCGACCGCTGGATCTTGCGCGGCTGAAAGACGACGTCGCCGTCGGAGAGGATGACCGTCGGCCCCGCCGCGCGCAGGTGGCGGATCACCTCCAGCGCGCCGGCATACAGCCGGTCGGCGAACGGATAGTCGACGAGCCACGACGACATGCGGAGCAAGCGGGACTCGAAGTGGTCGTCCATCCGGTAGCGCTGCAGCGCGCCGAGGTAGTCGGCATACCCGAGTTCGCGACGCAACTGTTCGAAGATGCCCCAGTAGCGGTCGCAGCTCGCGGCGCCGAACTCCCGCGTGAGGTGCTCGCGGAGATCGGCGAGCACGCGGTCGTTGTCGAGCAGCGTGTTGTCGCAGTCGAAGAGGAACACGACATCGTCGCGGGCGGTCACGCGTGTGCCCCGTCGGGCGCGGGCGAGTGCCAGGGTCCATCACGCGCGATGAGCGCGTCGGCCTGCGCGGGACCCCACGTGCCGCGCTCGTACGGGAAGAGCGGCGGGTGGTTCCAGAGGACGGGATCGACCACCGACCATGCCGCTTCGACCGCGTCCCAGCGCGTGAACAGCGCGCCCTCGCCGAGGAGCGCGTCGCTCAGCAGCCGTTCGTACGGCGACTGCTGCCCGAGGAACTCCTCGGCCAGCAGCAGCTCGCGCTGATCGCCGACGAACTCCTTGCCCGGATGCTTCACGCGGGCCGCGAGGGCGACCTCCGCATGCGGCGAGAGCCGGAACCGGAAGTAGTTCGAGGCACCGTTCGCCGGGGAGGCGTCGGCGAAGAGGTGCGCCGGCGGCGGCTTCAACTCCACCAGCACCTCGGTGGCCGTGTGCGGCAGGCACTTGCCCGAGCGCAGGTACCACGGCACCCCCTCCCAGCGCCACGACCCGATGGAGAGGCGCACGGCGCAATACGTCTCCACGTCCGAATTCGGCGCCACGTGCGGTTCCGCGCGGTAGCCCTCGTACTGCCCGCACACCATGTCGTCCGCGCTGAGAGGACGCATCGCCTGGAACACCTTCGCGGTCTCGTCGTGCACCGATCCGAAACCCCGGTACGTCGGCGGCTCCATGGCCAGCAGGGCGACCACCTGGAACAGGTGGTTCTGGATCACGTCGCGGAGGCAGCCCGCCGTCTCGTAGAACTCGCCGCGCCCGTTCACGCCGAACTCCTCGGCGAGCGTGATCTGCACGCTCGCGACGTAGTTGCGGTTCCAGATCGGCTCGAGGAAGGAATTGGCGAACCGGAAATAGAGGATGTTCATGATCGCCTCCTTCCCGAGATAGTGGTCGATGCGGAAGATCGCGTCCTCCGGAAACACGGCGCGCGCGACATCGTTGAGTTGTTGCGCCGTCTTGAGATCCCGGCCGAACGGCTTCTCGACGATCACGCGCGCGCCGGTGGCGAGGCCCGCGGCGCCGATGCCCTGGATCACGGTCGTGAAGAGCGAGGGCGGGATCGCGAGGTAGAACGCGGGGCGTTGCGCCGTGCCCAGCACGAGACGGAGCTGCTCGAACGTCGCCGCGTCGTTGTAGTCGCCCGAGACGTAGTGAAGCAACGCGAGCAGCCGGGCGAGTGCATCCGGTTCGACGGCGACGCCCGCCTGCGCGAGGCTCTCAGTGGCGCGCTGTCGCAGTTCGACGACGGTCCACGGCGACGATGCGACGCCGACCACCGGCACCGTGAGCGCGCCGCGCTGCACCATCGCGTAGAGCGCGGGGAAGATCATCTTGTGCGCCAGATCGCCGGTCACGCCGAACAGCACGAGCGCGTCGGAGGGCGGCAACTTGTCGTTCATCGGGCCCATGGGAGACTCGTTGGGTCGGGGTTCACGAACGCCGCGCGGCGGCGCCGGACGGTGCGCCCGCGTCCAGCGCCGCGTCCACGATCACCTGCGCTTCCGCGACGATGCGGTCGAGCTGCGGCCGCCCGCCGAAACTCTCGGCGTAGATCTTATAGATGTCTTCCGTGCCCGAGGGTCGCGCCGCGAACCAACCGGTCGCGGCACTCACCTTCACGCCGCCGATCGGCGCGTGATTGCCGGGGGCCTCGCTGATGATGGCGCGCACGGGCTCTCCCGCGAGTTCCGTGCACCGCACCTGCGCCGGCGAGAGCGTCGCGAGCACCGCCTTCTGCGCGGCCGTCGCCGGCGCCTCGACGCGGTCGTACGCCGGCGCGCCGAACTCACGCGTCAGTGCCTCGTACAGTTCGCCCGGATCGCGGCCGGCGCGCGCCGTGATCTCCGCGGCCAGCAGCGCGGGGACGATGCCGTCCTTGTCCGTCGTCCACACCGTGCCGTCGCGCCGCAGGAACGACGCGCCGGCACTCTCCTCGCCGCCGAAGCCGAGCGAGCCGTCGCACAATCCGTCGACGAACCACTTGAAACCGACCGGCACCTCGTGCAGCCGGCGGCCCAGCTTCGCGGTGACGCGGTCGATCATGCCGCTGCTCACGACGGTCTTCCCGACGCCGGCGTCGGCGCGCCATCCCGGCCGGTGCCGGAACAGGTGATCGATGGCGACCGAGAGATAGTGATTGGGCGGCATCAGCCCCGCGCTGCGCGTGACGATGCCGTGCCGGTCGTGGTCGGCATCGCAGGCGAACGCGACGTCGTAACGGTCCTTGAGGTCCACCAGCCGCTGCATCGCCCACGACGACGACGGATCGGTGCGGATGCGCCCGTCCCAGTCCACCGGCATGAAGCGGAACGTCTCGTCGACCACGTCGTTCACGACCGTCAGGTCGAGGCGGTAATGCTCCGCGATGCGCGGCCAATACCGCACGCCGGCGCCGCCCAGCGGATCGACGCCGAGGTGCAGGCCCGCGCCGCGGATCGCCTCCATGTCGACGACGTGCTCCAGGTCGCCCACGTACGCGGAGAGGTAGTCATGACGGTGCGTGGTCGGCGCGGCGAGCGCCTTCGCGCGCGACATGCGCTGCACGCCGTCCAATCCGTGCAGCAGCAGTTCGTTCGCGGCGCTCTCGATCCAGCGCGTGACGTCCTTGTCGGCCGGTCCGCCGTTGGGCGGGTTGTACTTGTACCCGCCGTTGTCCGGCGGATTGTGCGACGGCGTGAGCACGATGCCGTCGGCCAGGCCGGTCGTGCGACCGCGATTGTAGCAGAGGATCGCGTGCGATATCGCGGGGGTCGGCGTGTAATCGTCGTCCGCCGCGAGCATGACGTCCACGCCGTGCGCGGCCAGCACCTCGAGCGCCGTGGCGCAGGCCGGCACCGAGAGGGCGTGAGTATCGATGCCGAGGAAGAGCGGCCCGCTGATGCCCTGTCCGCGCCGGTAGCGGCAGATCGCCTCGCTGATCGCGAGCACGTGCCGCTCGTTGAAGGTGCGGTCGGTGGAACAGCCGCGGTGCCCTGACGTACCGAACGCGACCCGCTCGGCCGGCACCGACGGGTCGGGCACGTCGGAGTAGTACGCCGACACCAGCTTGGCCACGTCGAGCCACATCGACGCCGGCGCGGGGTGACCCGCCAACGGACTGATCTTCACGCGCGGTCCTCCTCGGTGCAATCGTCGCTCATGCCCACCGATCGCCGAACGGACGCGTCGTCGAGATCCGCCGCGGCCGCGGCATCGACATACCAACGCACGCGCCCATCGATTGGTTCGATGGCCTGCGCCGGCAGATCCACCTCCGCCCGCGGCGGTGAGAGCACACGCCGCAGTATCTCCGCCTTCGCGCCACCCGACACGACGAACGCGATCTCGCCGGCCGCATTGAACAGGCCCGGCGTCAAGGTGAGCCGCCAGAGCGGCGTCGGTCCGTCATGCACGGCGATCACCCAGCGGTCCCGCTCGCGCACGCCCGCCCCCGCAGGAAAGAGCGAGGCGGTGTGCCCGTCGGCGCCGAGGCCGAGGAGCACGAGGTCTATGCGCGCTCCGGCCGCCGCGCGCGGCGCCCCGGATGGGGTCGCGAGCAACGCGCGGAGTTCCCGTTCGTACGCTGCCGCGGCCGTCACGGGATCTGCCTCGCCCTGCATGCGGTGCACCTGTCCTTCGGGCACCGGCACGTGGTCGAGCAACGCGTCGCGCGCCATGCGGTAGTTGCTCTCGCCGTCGGCCGGCGGCACGCACCGCTCGTCGCCCCACACCACGTGCACGCGCGTCCAGTCGACGCGGCCACGGATCGTCGGCGCGGCAAGCCGCTCGTAGGTCGCGCGCGGCGTCGCGCCGCCCGCGAGTGCGACGACGAAACGCCCCCGCGCCTCGATCGCGTCGGCCGCGGCGGCGATGAACAGTTCCGCGACCGCGTCGGCGAGCGCGTTCGCATCGGGCAGCACGGTCACCGTTGGGCGCATGGTGCGTCAGCGTCCCGAACGCGCGAGCCATTCCACATGGCCGTCGCGATGCCCGACCAGTACTTGCGTCGCGGTGCCGAGGAACAGTCCAGTGTCGACCACGCCGGCGATGCCGCGCAACGACCGCTGCAGCCGGCGCGCGGCGAGCGCGCCGGCGAGCGGGGTCAGCAACGCACAATCGAGGATGTGGTTCCCGTTGTCGGTGACGAACGGATCCGTGCCGCCCGCCGCGATACGACGCGTCGGCGCGAGACCGAGCGCCCGGCACTCCTTCGCCGCGAGCCACACCGCGAGCGGGATCACCTCCACCGGCAGCGCCCCGCGTTCGCCGAGCGCATGCACGAGCTTCTCGGCGCCGACGACGATCACCTGCCGCGCCGAGGCGGCCGCCACGATGCGCTCGCGCACGAGTGCGCCGCCCCACCCTTTGATCAGGTCGAGGTTCGGCGCGACTTCGTCCGCGCCATCCACCGTGATGTCGAGCCCGCCGTCGATGCCCGACGCGGCGAGCGGCACGCCCGCGGCGCGCGCTTCGTCGGCCGCCGCGCGCGAGGTGGCCACGCCCGATATGCGGAAGCCTGCGCGCACTCTCGCGCCGAGCAGACGGATGAACACCGACGCGGCGCGCCCCGTGCCCAGGCCCACGCGCGCGCCCTCCGGGATGAGGTCGAGCGCCTGCGCCGCCGCCGCGATCACGCCTGGATCGTCGGCGCCGGTCGGCCCGGGCACGACGCCGTTCACGCCGCCACCAACGGCGCGCCGCTGCCCATCACCACGCGCACCTTGTGCGTGCGCTGATCGTCCTGCAGCGCGATGCCCGAGCGGTCGGCGGTCGCGACGCCGTCGAGTTCGACGATCGCCACGCCGCGACAGACGTGCGCGGGATTCTCGACGGCGATCTCGTATCGCGACGAGAGATGGCGGATGTTCACCGAGAACCCGGGCCACGCCTGCGGGATGCACGGATCGATCTCTAGCCGGTTGCCATGCCGCCGCACACCGAGGAGCCATTCCGTGCCGGCGCGATGGAGCCAGCCCGCCGAGCCGCTGTACCAGGTCCATCCGCCGCGACCGACGTGCGCCGGGTTCGAGTACACGTCGCCGACCGCGACGTACGGCTCCACGCGGTACTGCTGCACGGCGCGCGGCGTCGTGGTGTGCGTGATGGGATTGAGCATCGCCATCAGCTCGGCGGCCTTGTCGCCGTCGCCGAGTTGGGCGAACGCGATCACCGTCCACACCGCGGCGTGGGTGTATTGTCCGCCGTTCTCGCGCACGCCCGGCACGTAGCCCTTGATGTACCCCGGCTCGAGCACGGTGTGGTCGAACGGCGGCGTCAGCACCAGCATGATGCGTTCCGGGCGCATCACGAGTCGCTCGTCGAGCTGCGCCATCGCGAGGCGCGCGCGGCCGGGCTCGCCGGCGCCCGAGAGCACGGCCCACGACTGCACGATCGAGTCGATGGCGCATGCATCGGCCCCCGCGTTGCCGAGCGGCGTGCCGTCGTCGAAGTAGGCGCGACGGTACCAGTTTCCGTCCCACGCCTCGCGTTCGACCGACGCCTTGATCGCGTCGGCGTGCGCGGTCCACGACGCCGCCCGTGCCGCCTCGCCCCGCGCCGCCGCGAGCGGCGCCCACGCCGTGAGCACGGTATGCAGGAACCACGCGAGCCAGACACTCTCGCCTTTTCCCAGTGGTCCGATGCGGTTCATGCCGTCGTTCCAGTCGCCCGTGCCGATCAGCGGCAATCCGTGCGCGCCCACGGCGAGGCTCCGGTCGATCGCGCGCGCGCCGTGTTCGAACAGCGCCGCCCGCTCGCCGGCGATGCGGGGCTCGAAGTACGAGGTCAGCTGCCCCGCCGCGAGCACGGCGCCCTCGAGGAACGGGATCTGCTCGTCGAGGATCGCTCCGTCGCCGGTGACGTCGAGGTAGTGACTGCAGACGTACGGCAGCCACAGCAGATCGTCGGAGAATCGCGTGCGGATGCCGCGCCCCGCGGGCTCGTGCCACCAATGCTGCACGTCCCCCTCCACGAACTGGTGCGCCGCGGCGCGCACGATGTGCGCGCGCGTGAGGTCGGGACGCGCGACGGCGAGCGCCATGACGTCCTGCAACTGGTCGCGAAAGCCGAACGCGCCGCTCGACTGGTAGAACGCCGTGCGCGCCCACAGGCGACAGGCGAGCGTCTGGTAGAGGAGCCACTGGTTCAGCATGAGGTCGAGCGCGCGATCGGGCGTCTGCACCTGCACGGTCTCGAGCACGTCGGCCCACTGGTCCGTCACGGCCTTGAGACGCGCGTCGAGGTCGTCCGCGCGATACCGCTGGATGAGCGTGCGCGCCTGTTCGCGCGACTCCGCTTGTCCGAGGAACCAGACGACGCTCGCCGTGCCACCGGAGGGGATCACGAGCGTCTTCTGCAAGGCGCAGCACGGATCGAACGCTGCTCCCGTGCGGCCGGAGAGTGCGTCGCGCCGTACCAACGCGGCCGGACGGTCGGCGGCGCTGTTGCGACCGAGGAACTCGGTGCGGTCGGCGGTCCACGCGGTCTGCGCGCCGCCGAGATCCGAGAACGCGATGCGGTCGCCGAAGTCGCGGTTCCATGAATTGCGCGCGAACATCGCGCCGGTGGCGGCGTCCATCTCCGTCGCCACGTACGGCGCCGCGCCGATCCGCGACGGCCCCAGCACCCAGTCGAGGTACGCCGTCACCGTGAGGTGCTTGGCTCGCGACGAGTGGTTCGTCAGCGTGAGTCGCGAGATCTTGACCGGGTCCTCCACGGGAACGAACTGCAGCAGGTCGAGCGCGATGCCGTGCGCTTCGTGCGCGCAGCGCGAGTACCCGTGGCCGTGCCGCACGACGTACGTGCCCGCGTCGTCGCGGATCGGCAGCGGCGTCGGACTCCACAGGTCGCCGGTCTCGTCGTCGCGGAGATAGAACGCCTCGCTCGGCGGGTCGCACACGGGGTCGTTCGACCACGGTGTCAGGAGGTTCTCCTGGCTGTTGAGCGACCAGGTGCACCCGGCGCCGCTCTCCGACACGAGACTCCCGAAGTTCGCGTTCGCGAGCACGTTGATCCACGGCGCCGGCGTCGCCGCGCCCTCGCCCAGCACGATCACGTATTCGCGACGCGCGCCGTCGAAACCGCCGAGGCCGTTGAAGAACTCGAGACCGGGATCCGCGGCGACCGCGCGTGGCACGGGCTCCTCCGCCCGCTGCGGCCGGCGGGGCGCCACCACCAGCGGCGCATCCGGACGAGCCGCCCGCGCGACCTGCTCGGCGAGCGTGCCCCGCCGGCTCGAGAGTTCCACGCGGGCCACGCTGTTCAGCACGTTGCGCTGGCCGGCGGTCACGCGGTCGGAACGCAACGTGTACACGCGGCCGTGCGACTCGTAGCCCTCCGGACGCGGCATCGAGGTGCTCGTCCGCACGAGCGTCTCGATGAGCGTCTGCAGGTCCTGCACGTAACTCGGCGCGCGGTCGTTGAGGATCACGAGATCGACGGCGAGGCGCTTCATGCGCCAGTACTCGTGGGCGCGCAGCAACTGCCGCACGATGCCGATGTCGTCGGCATCGTCGATCTCGACGAGCACGATCGGCAGGTCGCCGGAGATGCCCTGCGCCCAGAGCGCCGACACGCCCTCCGTGCGACGCGCGAGCACCTCGGCCGACGCGCGGAAGGCGCGGTCGACGAAGAGGATCGATCCGGCGAGCGTCTGGAACAGGTGCGCCTCGTCGGGCGCGATGCCGAGGTGGTGCAACTGCACCTGGGCCTGCGTCCACGCGAGCGTCGCGACGCGCTCGAACGTCGTCACGTCGTGGTACTTCTCGGCGAGGTCGAGCACCGCGCCGCGCGACCCCGCGACGAGCGTCGCGAAGGCGACGTGCGCCGTCTTGCCCGGACGCACGCGCACGCGACGGCGCAGGCTCACGATCGGGTCGAGCACGTCGCCGACGGTGTTCGAGAGTTCGGCGCCGTCCATGAGCGCATGGGGGTCGCGCAGCGTGCGCCCGCGTCCGAGGAACTGCGCGCGATCGGTCTCCCATTCCAGGTCGCCGATGGTCTCGCCCTCCACCGCGAGCACGTGCGCGAGCCAGATCTCGGGATCCTCGTGCGACCGCGGCCGCCGCGACGCGAGGAGGGTGTCGCGCTTCGCGATGCTTTCCGTCTGGATGGAGAGGTTCGAGAACGCCGGGTGCGACGCGTCGGCCGCCGGCGGCGCGAGCACGACCTCGGCGTACGACGTCACCTCGATCTCGCGCGTGCGCACGCCGTCGTTGGTGATCGAGACGCGCCGCACCTCGGCGTCGTCCTCCGACGACACGAGGATCTCGAGCCGCGTCGTGATCGCGCCGTCGCGGCGGATGAACTCGGCGCGATCCTCGGCGAACGACACGTCGTAACTCTCCGGCACCCGGCCCGTCGGCTGGAAGCCCGCCGACCAATGCTCGCGACTCGCGACGTCGCGCACGAAGATGTACGACCCCGTGTCGTCGCGCGTCGCGTCCTCGCGCCACCGCGTCACCGCCTGCTCCTGCCACCGGCTGTATCCCGACCCGGCGGTGGTGACCATCACGGCATAGCGGCCGTTCGAGAGCAGCTGCGTCCGGGGCGTCTGCGAATGCGGCGACGTGAAGTGCCGCGTGTGCGGCGCCACCAGCTCGCGCACGTCGCCGCGCACGGCCAGCGCATCGATGCTCGGCCGGGCGACGCCGACGTCGCGCGGCGTCCGCTCCTGCAGCAGCAGCTCGCTCGCCCGCACGATGGGCTCGGCGTGGAAGCGCGCCCGCATGCGGCCACCGTGCAGCACGTTCGAGAACGCGACGATCGCCATGCCCTGGTGGTGCGCCATGAACATGCGCACCACTTCCGACGTGCGGTCGACCGGGAGCCGCGTCGGCGTGTAGTCCACCGATTCGTAGAACCCGTACTGCCCGTCGGCGCCCGCGGCGGCGAGCGACCGGAAGTTCCGCATCGCCTCGCGCGGCTCGAACATCGACGCCAGCGCGGTCGCGTACGGCGCGACGACGTCGTCGTCGCCGAGTCCGCGGCGGAGCCCGAGCCCGGGCACGCCGAAATTCGAGTACTGGTACGTCATCCCGAGGTCGCGCACGTTGTAGCCCGACTCCGACACGCCCCACGGCACGCCGCGTTCGGCGCCGTATGCGATCTGCCGGCGGACCGCCAGCAGACAGGTCTGGTCGAGGAGGCTCCCGATCGGCGCGCGCATGATCAGGCCCGGCATCAGGTACTCGAACATCGACCCCGACCACGACAGCAGCACGGAGTCCTTCCCCGCCGGCGTCAGCAAGCGACCGAGGCGGAACCAGTGCTTCACCGGCACGTCGCCCTTCGCGATCGCCACGAAGCTGAGAAGCCGCGCTTCCGACGCGAGCAGGTCGTAGCGCCCCGCGTCGAGACTCCCGTCGCTCATCCGGTACCCGATGGAGAAGAGCATGCGCGTCGGGTCGAAGAGAAAGCCGAACTCCATCGCCGCCACCATCGCGCGCGCGTCGGCCGCGATCTTCGCCAGCCGCGCGGTGAGCGCCGCCGCCGCGGCGACCGACCGCTCGAGGCTCGCCGTGAGCGCGTCGATGCTGCGGAGCTTCGCGGGGGTGCCCGCGCTGTCGGTGGTGACCGTGACGCGCAGCGCCGCCAGATCGCGCAGCACGGCCGCGAAGCGCGACGGCAGCTCGACGAGCGTCGGCATCGGCGCGAGGCGCGCCATGAGCGACGCGACGACCTCGTCCGCGCGCATCCGGGCCCACGGCATGAGCGTCTCGAGGTCGATCTGGTGCGACTCGACGACCGCGAGCAACTCGGCCGCGCTCACCAGCACGGCCGCCGGCACATGCGCCGAACCGTCGCTCCGCGCGCCGCGCGCGAGATTCGCGGCGGTGCGCGCCGCCGCATCGACTTCGGCGAGCCGCGCCGCCCACTGCGTGGCCGAGCGTGGCGCCCCGTCGACGATGGTCAACACCACGTCGAGCGCGTGGCCCAACCGTTCCGGTTCGGCGATCGAGGCGCGGTGGCCGTTCTCGCCCGACTGCGCGGCTTCTCGCAGCAGCAGCGCCGAATCGGCGATGCCGGCGAGCGCCGCCCCGCAGCACACCGCGTCCTCGGCGATCTCGCGGCAGGCGTTCGCCACCGTGAGGAGCGCGCCGGCGAGGTTGCCGCTGTCCACCGACGAGACGTACTTCGGCTCGAGCGCCCGGCGGTCGCCCGTGTCATACCAATTGAAGAGGTGCCCGCGATGGTGCTCGAGCGCCGCCACGCTCTGCAGCGTCGCCTCGAGACGATCCACCAGCTCGAGCGTCCCCAGCCAGCCGAAGTCGCGCGCCGACACGGCCGACAGCAGGTACAACCCGATGTTCGTGGGCGAGGTGCGCTGCGCGATCGCCGGCTGCGGCGTCTCCTGGAAATTGTCCGGCGGCAGCGCATGCGTCTCCAGCGTGACGAACGTCGTGAAGTAGCGCCACGTGCGACGACCGATGAGCCGGAGCGCGGTCGCCTCGTCCGGCGACAACGGCGTGAGCCGCCGCAGCGCCCCCGGACGACTCACCCAGAACGCCAGCGCGGGCGCGAGCCCCCAGAGCGCCAGCAGCGGCATCGCCTCGGGCGAGGCGCCCGCGTGGAACCAGAGCACCGCGGCCGCCGCGAGCACCGTCACGATCACGCCGCCCAGCATGCGGCGGTAGTAGCCCGCGACGGTCGCCGGGAGTCGCCCCGCCGTGTGCTGCGTCGTCTGCCACTCGAGCAGGCGTCCGTGCGTCACGTACAGCCGCAGGAGCGTCCGCAGCACGGCGTCGCCCATCAGCGACACCTGGTGCGCCATCATCGTGAGCGTCAGCGCGAGTTGACCGGCCGACGCGCGGAAGTCGCTCGCGACGGCGCGCACGTGACTCCGCTTGGCGATGCCCGGCACGCGCGGCCAGGCGCCGGCGAGCGGCGGCAGCAGCAGCGGCACCGTGACGACCGCGAGGATGAACGCGGTCCAGAGCATGCTCGACGATCCCGCCAGCGTCCATCCGAGGAGCAGCGTCGCGAACGCGGCGGGCATCGACAGCGTGCGCCGCAGATTGTCGAGCATCTTCCAGCGCGCCACCAGCGACAGCCGCTCGCGCAGGATCCACGGCAACAGTTGCCAATCGCCGCGCGCCCACCGGTGCTGCCGGGCCGCGGCCGTCAGGTAGTTCGCCGGCGCGCTCTCGAAGAGCTCGACGTCGGTCACCAGACCGGCGCGCGCGAACAGGCCTTCGAACAGATCGTGGCTGAGGAGCGTGTTCTCCGGCACGCGCCCGGCCAGCGCCGTCTCGAACGCGTCGAGGTCGTAGATCCCCTTGCCGGTGTACGATCCCTCGCCGAACAGGTCCTGATACACGTCGGAGACGGCGGCCGCGTACGGGTCGATCCCCGATCCGCCGGACGTCAGGCGCTGGAACATGGAGCTCGAACGGCCGGGGAGCGGCGTCGCGACGCGCGGCTGCAGCACCGCGTATCCCTCGACCACGCGATGCGTCGCCGGGTCGAGCCGCGGCCGGTTCAGCGGATGCGCCATCGTGCCGACGAGTCGCTTCACCGCGCCGATCGGGAGTCGCGTGTCGGCATCCAGCGTGACCACGTACCGCACCCCGTTCGGCACCGCGTGGTGTACGCTCGGGTCGTCGAGGAACGTCGTGGTCGCGACGCCGCGCAACAGATGGTTCAGCTCGTGGAGCTTGCCCCGCTTGCGTTCCCAGCCCATCCACACCCGTTCACTCGCGTTCCAGAACCGCCGGCGGTGAAAGCTGTAGAATCGCGCGCTACCATCCGGTGCCGGCCCGTGCTGTGCGTTCAGTCGCGCGACGCCGGCGCGCGCCGCCGCGAGGAGCGCCTCGTCACCGGGCGCCACTTCGGCATCGCCGTCGGCCCAGTCCGAGACCAGCGCGAACCGCACGTCGCCGTCGGCGTTCGCGAGATAGTGCACCTCCATCTGCTCGATCTGATGCTCGACGTCCTCGAGCCCCGTGAGCATCGTCGGCACGACGACCATCGTGCGATCCTCCGGCGGCACGCCGCCGGCGAACTCGAGTCGCGGCAGCAGTTCGGGAACGATCACGGTCGTGATGAGCCGGTTCAGCAGCGCCACCGCGAGGTCCGACGCCGGTACGAGCGCCGCCACCGCCAGCGCGAGCAGCGCGGCCCAGCCCACGGAGCCCGCCGCCGCGCTCAGCGGCACCGCGAGGATCCCCGCCGTGAGGAGCGCGAGCGCGCCCAGATACACCGGCGTGGCGGCGTCGATCAGCACACGCCGCGCGCGGAGCGCGAGCGGTGGCTGGAAACCGAGCGCCCGTTCGAAGTCGCGACGTCCGCCGCCGACGAGATAGAACCCCGGGTCCGCGCGCCGCGCGTCGACGGGCGCGGCGGCACCGGCCGGCGTCGCGTGCGCGGCCGCCGCATGCGCGAGCGCCTGCTCCGCGACCGCGAGTTCCGTGTGCACCGACCCGCGCGCGAGCGCCTCGATCGCATGCCGGTATCCGTCGCGGCTCGCGAAATCCATCGCCGCGAACGCGCTGCCGGCGCGGAGCGTGGCGTCGACGAGGCTCACCTGCTCGAAGAACACCGTCCAGTCGAGCGCCGACATGAGCCGCATGCTCGTGATGACGTTGCGCACCGTCACCGTCAGCGCGGCCTGCCGCTGGTGCTCCACCAGCGCGATCTCGTCGGCCGTCGTCCCTTGCGCCGCCAGCCGCTGATTGAGCCACGCGAGCGCCGGCGTGGTCGAGGGGTCCTGGTCGCGCAGCCGTTGCACCAGCTCCACCGCGAACGCCGTCACGAGCCGCGGACTGTCGTCACGCGCCATCACCGCCGAGAACGCCGGCCCCGGCCGGCCGCCGAGTCCGAGGAACTCGTCGGCCAGCGCGTCGGCTTCTTGTCGCGCCGCGCGCCCCCGCAGGATCGCGTCCGCGATGCGGCGGAGGTTCTCCACGAGCACCACGCGCAACGTGATCGGGAGCGCCCACAACTCGCCGACGGTGAGCGGCTGCACGCGCTGGTACGCCTGCACGAATCGCCGCAGCGTCGCCGGATCGAAGCGGCTGTCGTTGTGCGCGACGAACGCCCACGCGATACCGTACACGCGGGGATACCCCGCGAGCGGTCCGTCGTCGAGCGCCGGCAGCTCGCGGTAGAATCCCACCGGCATGTCGTCGCGGATCTCGCGCAACTGCTCGTCGACGACGAAGAAATTGTCGACGAGCCACTCCGCCGCCGGCGTGATCCAGCGGTCCTCGCCCAGCGCCTGCGCCACGACGTGGTTCGCGTCGCGCAACACCCGGCCGTTCTCGGTGACCCGCGGCAGCAACGCGCACCGCGGCGCGACGCCCGGCGTCACGTGCTGCGCGGCGGCGAGGCTCGCCGCATGCTCCTCGAGCCGGTCGATGCCGAACAACTCCGACCGGATCGGGTCCTGGAGCGGCGGGAGCGCGGGGAAGAAGCGCGGGAGCGGCGGCTGCATCGCTCAGCCCGCCGCGCCGCGGCCCGTGGTCATGCGCGCCCGTCTTTCTCGACGTGGCCGCCGAACTCGCCGCGCATCGCCGAGAGCAGCCGGTTCTGGAAATCCGCCTGGCCGCGCGACGCGAAGCGCTGGAACAACGCCGCCGCGAGCACGTGCGCCGGCACCGCCTCGTCGATCGCCGCCTCGAGCGTCCAGCGTCCTTCGCCCGAGTCCGACACGCGACCGGCGAAGTGCTCGAGCGCCGGGTCGGCGGCGAGCGCCGCGGCCGTGAGGTCGAGCAGCCACGAAGAGATGACGCTGCCGCGGCGCCACACTTCCGCCACCGCCGGCAAATCGAACTCGTAGCGATACGCCGCCGGATCGCGGAGCGGCGTCGTCTCGGCGTCGGCGACGCCCGCGGTGTTGCCGACGTTGGCGTGCTTGAGGATGTTCAGGCCCTCGGCATAGGCCGCCATCAGGCCGTATTCGATGCCGTTGTGCACCATCTTCACGAAGTGCCCCGCGCCGTTCGGACCACAGTGCAGATACCCGCGCTCCGCGGTTCCGCCACCCGCGCGTCCCCGCGTCTTCGGCGCCGACCCTTCGCCCGGGGCGAGCGTCGCGAAGATCGCGTCGAGACGGCGCACCACGTCGGCCTCGCCGCCGATCATCAGGCAATAGCCGCGCTCGAGGCCGGCGATCCCGCCGCTCGTGCCGCAGTCCACGTAGTGCAGCCCGCGTTCGGCGAGCCGCGCGGCGCGCGAGATGTCGTCGCGGTAATGCGAGTTGCCGCCGTCCACGACGGTGTCGCCGGCGGCGAGCAACGGCACGAGCGCATCGAGGGTGGCGTCCACCACGCCGGCTGGCACCATGAGCCACACGACGCGGGGCGCCGCGAGCCGTCCCACGAAGTCGCCGAGCGTCGTCGCGGCGATCGCGCCATCCGCGGCCAGCGCCTGCACGGCGGCGGCGGTCACGTCGTACGCCACGCACTCGTGCCCGCCGCGCATGAGGCGCCGCACCATGCTCGCGCCCATGCGCCCGAGCCCGATCATTCCCATCTGCATCGTCGGCCTCCCGACACGGCTCCTGTACCTGCACGACCGCGGCGTCGCGGGATAACGCGCGTCTCATGAGGATCGCGTCTTCGCGGCCATGGGTCAATCGCCCATTCGGGCGATTGCCGCGACGGCGCACCACGCGCCGGCGCTAGAGCAGACCGCGGTTCCGCCTGATGGTCTTGATCACCGCGTCGAACTCGCCGTGCAGCGCCTGCTTCGCCAGGCTCAGGGTGAAGCCTTTCGCCGCCTCGAACGAGAGATGCGACGGCCTCGAGAGCGCGAGCGGATCGACGACCACATCCACCACCACCGGACCGCCGCGGTGCGCGAGAGCCTCCGCCAGCCCGCGCCGAACGTCGCCGGGCTGTTCGATGCGGATCCCCTTCGCGCCCATCGCCTCCGCCACCTTGGCGAAGTTCGGATTAGCGAGCCCCACACCGAAGGGCACGAGACCGGCCTCCTGCATCTCGATCTGCACGAAGTTGAGCGACGCGTTGTTGAAGATCACCTGCACCACCGCCATGCGGCGCTGCACTTGCGTGAGCAGATCGCCCAGTCCAAGCATCGTGAACCCGCCATCGCCACAGAGCGCGATCGTCTGCCGCCCTGGGAACGCGAGTTGCGCGCCGAACGCGTTCGGCGCCGCGTTCGCCATCGACGCCCAGGAGAACGAGCCGGAGAGGCGGCGGTTCGGCCCGCCCTGCACGTGCCGCGCGAGCCAGATGCACGGCGTGCCGGTGTCGGCGAAGAACAGCGCGTCCGCGTCGGCGAGTTCGCTCAGCGTCGCGGCCACGAACTCCGGACGGATCGGCGTGATGTCCGGGCCATGGTCCACGTAGTGCTGCAGCAGGTCGTGAAACGCGCGCGTCTCCGCGAGATGCGTGTCCAGAAAGCGACGGTCCGTTTTCGCGCCGACGCGCGCCAGCACCGCCTCCACGGTCGCGCCGACGTCGCCGACGAGCCCGAGATGGACGGCCGTGCGCCGCCCGATGTGCGTCGCGTTCGTATCGACCTGCACTTTGACGACGTGCTTTCCCGGCAGGAACTCCGTGAACGGAAAATCGGTGCCCAGCATGAGCAGGAGATCGGCCTCGTGGATCGCCTGGTACGCGCCGCCGTAGCCGAGCAGTCCCGTCATGCCGACGGCGCAGCGATTCCCGTGCTCGAGCCACTGCTTGCCGCGAAAAGTGTACCCCACCGGCGCCTGCAGTTTCTGCGCGAGCGCGATCACCGCGTCGCGCGCATCCCGGCACCCCTCACCGCCGAAGATCGCGACGTGCTCCGCACCGTCGATCAGCGCGACCAACCGTTCGAGATCGGCGTCCGCCGGCCGGTGCACGGGCGGCGCGGGCAACGCGACCACGTAGGACACGTCGGGCGCATCCGCCGCCGCGACGTCGCCGGGCAGCGCGATCACCGTCGGCCCGCGGTCCATCAGCGCCGTGAGGATCGCCGTGTTCGCGACGGCGCGCAGCTGCGCGGGGTTCACCACGCGCGCCGTATACAGTGACGCCACG
>Ga0265332_10000845_pt1 | contig 18572 bp, 7 predicted proteins | sample 41926metaG_FD_202084 | JGI IMG/M metagenome (GOLD analysis project Ga0265332, IMG submission 202084) | Rhizosphere microbial communities from Carex aquatilis grown in University of Washington, Seatle, WA, United States - 4-19-26 metaG | ecosystem: Host-associated > Plants > Roots > Rhizosphere >...
AGGGCATCGACGCATCGCGCATCGAGATCACCAGCGACGGCGAACGCAAGCCGATCGCCGCGGGCACGTCGCGCGACGCCCAGGGGCAGAATCGCCGTGACGAGTTCCGTCTCCTGATCGGGTCCGATTACCTCGTGAAGCCGTAACGGTGCCGCACGCGAGCTGCCCCATGGCTCATGGCCGGAGATCCGCCGCACGCCGCAGGTGGCGCCAGGCGGGTCTCAGGCCGGCGCGCGGATCACGGAGGATCGATGCGACCCAGCAGATTCAATGAGCGGGACATCCGGGAAGCCATCGCGCAGGTGCAGGCGGGAACGCCGCTCGTCGCGATGTGCCGCAAGCTGGGCGTGACGCCGACGACGTTCTATCGCTGGCGCACGAAGTACGGCGAGGCCGAGGGCGCGCCGCTCGACGAAGCGCGCGTGCTGCGGAGCGAGAACCAGAAGCTCAAGCAGCTCGTCGCCGATCTCTCGCTCGAGCGGCAGTCGTTGCGCGAGTCGCTCGGGAAACGCGCGAAGAAGCCGCGCAAGGAGCGCGGCTGACATGTCACGAAGGCGTCACGCCGCCGCGGGCGGCAGTTCGACGATCTCGAGCCAGTACCGGCCGAGGATCTTCATGGTATCGACGAGGCCGTCGAACGTCACCGGCTTCTTGATGAACGCATTCACGCCCACCTTGTAGCTGCGGATGACGTCTTCCTCGAGCGTCGATTCGGTGAGCACGACGACAGGGATGTCGGACAACGACGGATCCTGCTTGATCTCTCGCAGCGCATCGCGGCCGTCCATCTTCGGCATGTTGAGATCGAGAAGGATCAGGCCCGGTCGCGGCGCTTTGCCCGTCTCGCCGGCGTAGGCGCCGCGCTGGTGCACGTAGTCGAGCAGGTCGACGCCGTCGACGGCGAAGTGCACGTCGTTGGAGATGCGGGCGGCGTCGAGCGCGCGCTGGATGAGCTGGCGATCATCGGCATCGTCGTCGCAGACGAGGATGGTGATCGGGATCTTGTGGCGGTCGAATCTCATGACACGTCTCCTCTCGACGCTGTGTGACGTGACATGCGGGATCGATGGGCAAGGGATCGCATCGCGCCTGTCGGGGGCCGGATGCGACACCCGGCCATGACGGCAGACTAGGTGGTGACGGCAGCCACCCGCAATCGCACAACCGTGTCATGCACCACCGCGCCGCGGGGTTGCCCGCCCGCAGCCTCACCGTACCTTAAGATAGCGTCCCTCCACCAGTACCCCATGCGACAAGCAGCAACCGCGAGTCCGACGATCACTGTCGCCATCATCGACGACAACCGTCTCGTACGGGAGGCGCTCACCGCGATGATCAATCAGGTCGCGGACGTGCGTGTGACCGCCGCGGCGGGCGCCGACCTCGCGCTGCCGCCCGACGCCACGCCGCACGTGCTCCTGCTCGACGTCGGCCTGCGCGATCAGGACAGCCTCGCCGTGGCGGCCGCGCTCAAGGCGCGGTACCCGGATTCGATGATCGTCGTCATGGATCTCCTCCCCGTGAACGAGGAGATCGCGGAGTTCGTGAACGCCGGCGTCTCGGGTTTCGTGCTCAAGGATGCCTCGTTCGACGAGTTCATCGCCACCATCCGGTCGGTCGCGTCGGGGGAGAAGGTGCTCCCGCCGCGCATGACGGAGTCCCTCTTCTCGCAGATCGCGAAGGTCGCGAGCGGCCGCGAGCGCGAGGCCGTGCTCGAGGACGTGCGCATGACCCGGCGCGAGCACGAGGTGATCGTGCTCATCGGCGAAGGGTTGAGCAACAAGGAGATCGCCCAGCGGCTCAACATCGCGACGCACACGGTGAAGAGTCACGTGCGCAACGTGATGGAGAAGCTCGCCCTGCACACGCGGCTGCAGATCGCGGCGTACAGCCACCGCGAAGGGAGCCTCTGAGCGGCGCGACACGCCTCGACCGATTAGGTCACACGAGGTAGCGCTTCTTTCCCCCGTTCGTGCGATGGGTTCGCGACGCCATCCGTCGTACACTGACGGATGGCGTTGCGTTTCCCAGTTCCCGCCTGGTTCAGCGGGCGCGTGTTCGCTGCAGCGATCGTCGCGGGCATGGTCGCCTCGGCGTGCAACGTGCACGACATCGCCGCGCCCGGACGCATCGCGAGCATCGTCGTCACGCCGAACGCGACGCTCGCCGCCGGCACCTCGCAGCAGATGGCGGCCGTCGGCTACGACGCCGACGGCCGCGTGGTGCCGCTCACGCCGACCTGGTCGGTGGCCGCCGGCGGCGGCACGATCGGCGGCACCGGGCTCTTCACCGCCGGGTTCGTGACGGGCGTCTTCACGAACACCGTGGTCGCCTCATGGGGCGCCGTCACCGGACGCGCGACGATCACCGTCACGCCGGGCGCCGTCGCCACGCTCACACTCACGCCGACGCCCGTGACGCTCGCCGTCTCGACGGCGCAGCAGTTCGTCGCCGAGGGGAAAGACGCGGGCGGCAACGTCGTGCCGATCACGCCCACCTGGGCCGTCGCGGCCGGCGGCGGCACGATCGACCAGAGCGGGCGTTTCGTCGCGGGCCAAACCGTCGGCACGTTCACGCGCACGGTGGTGGTCGCGGCGAACGGACTCACCGCGTTCGCGACGGTGAACGTGACGGCGGGACCGCTCGTGAGCATCGCCGTGACGCCCAACCCCGCGACGCTGCCGATCCGCGGCGTGCAGCAGTTCGTCGCGGTCGGGAAAGACGTGAACGGCAACACGGTGCCGATCGCGGCGGTCTGGTCCGCGGTCGCCGGCGGGGGCACGATCGACAGCCTCGGACGCTTCACCGCCGGCACCACGCTGGGTACGTTCGCCAGCACGGTCAAGGCGACGAGCGGCTCGCTCTCCGGTACGGCGACGGTCATCGTCACGGCCGGCGCGCTCGCGCAGCTCACCGTGACACCGAATCCGGCCACCGTGCCGACGCGCGGCGCTCAGCAGTTCGTCGCGGCCGGCACCGACGCGAGCGGCAACATCGTACCGGTGACGGCCGCGTGGACCGTGGTGGCGGGAGGCGGCGCGATCGACGGCGCCGGCCTCTTTACCGCGGGGAGCATCGCGGGCACGTTCACGAACACCGTGACGGCGACGAGCGGCACGCTCTCCGCCACCGCGACGGTGATCGTCACGGCGGGCGCGCTCGCCAGCATCACCGTGAGCCCGACGCCCTCGACGCTCGCCATGCAGGGGACGCAGCGCTTCACCGCGGTCGGCAAAGACGCGCTCGGCAACATCGTGCCGATCACGCCCACGTGGAGCGTGGTCTCCGGCGGCGGCGCGATCGATCAGACGGCGATGTTCACGGCGGGCGCGACGGCCGGCACGTTCGCGAACACGGTGAAGGCGACGAGCGGCGCGCTCTCGGGCACGGCCACGGTGATCGTGACGAACGGAGCGCTGGCGTCGCTGACCGTGCTCCCGAATCCGGACACCCTCGCCGCCGGTGGCAAGCAGCAGTTCGTGGCCATCGGCAAGGACGCGAGCGGCAACGTGGTGCCGGTCGCGGCGGCCTGGTCCGTGGTCGCCGGCGGCGGTGCGGTGGACGCGGGCGGCCTGTTCACGGCGGGGACGGTCGCGGGCGCGTTCGTCAATACGGTGCGGGCGACGACCGGCGCTCTTTCGGCCACGGCGACCGTGGTCGTCACGGCCGGGCCGCTCGCGACCATCACGGTCACGCCGAACCCGGTCACGCTGGCGGTCGGCGCGTCGCAGCCGTTCGCGGCGGTGGGGCGCGACGCGAACGGCAACGTGGTGCCCGTGTCGCCGAGTTGGAGTGTTGTAGCGGGTGGCGGCACGGTGGATGTGGGCGGCGTGTTCATCGCCGGCGTCGTGCCCGGCACGTTCGCGGGCACGGTGAAGGCGACGAGCGGCGCGATCTCGGGAACCGCGACGGTCGTGGTGACCGCGGGACCGCTGGCAAGCATCGCGGTGACGCCGAACCCCGCGACGATGCCGGTGAACGGCACGCAGGCGTTCGTCGCGGTGGGCACCGACGTGAACGGCAACGTGCAACCGATCGCCGCGACGTGGAGCGTGGTGGCGGGCGGCGGCGCGATCGGCGGCAGCGGCGTGTTCACCGCGGGCGCGGTGGCGGGCACGTTCGCGAACACGGTGAAGGCGACGAGCGGAACGCTGTCCGGCACGGCGACGGTGATCGTGACGGCCGGCGCGCTCGCGAGTCTCACGATCTCGCCGAATCCGGTGACGCTCGCGATCGGCGGCGTGCAGCAGTTCGTCGCCGTTGGAAAGGACGCGAGCGGCAATGTGGTGCCCGTCGTCGCGACGTGGAGCGTCGTTGCCGGCGGCGGCACGACGGATGCGAGCGGCCGCTTCACCGCCGGCGCCGTGTCGGGGACGTTCGCCAACACGGTGAAGGCGACGAGCGGCGCGCTCTCCGCGACGGCGACGGTGGTGGTGACGGCCGGCGTGCTCTCGAGCATCACGGTCACGCCGAACCCCGGCACGATGGCCGTCGGCGGCACGCAGCAGTTCACGGCGGTGGGCAAGGACGCGGACGGCAACGTGGTGCCGTTCGTCCCCGTGTGGAGCGTGGTGGCGGGCGGCGGCACGATCGACGCGGCAGGACTGTTCACGGCCGGCACGCTCTCGGTCACGTTCGCGAACACGGTGAAGGCCGCGAGCGGCGCACTGTCGGGAACCGCGACCGTGATCGTCACGACCGGCGCGCTCGCGAGCCTCACGGTCACGCCGAACCCCGCGACGGTCGTGATCAACGGCACGCAGTCGTTCACCGCGGTGGGCAAGGACGCGAGCGGCAACGTCGTCGCGGTCACGCCGGTATGGAGCGTGGTGGCGGGTGGCGGCGCGATCGAGGCGGCGGGCCTGTTCACGGCGGACGCGGTGGCCGGCGTGTTCACGAACACGGTGCGCGCGGCTGTTGGGTCAGTGTCGGGTAATGCCACGGTCATCGTGACGAGCGGCGCGCTGGCGACGATCACCGTCACACCGAACCCGGCGACGATGACCATCAACGGCGTGCAGCAGTTCACCGCCACCGGCGCCGACGCCGCGGGCAACGCGATCGCGATCACGCCGGTATGGAGCGTCGTCGCCGGCGGCGGCGCGATCGCCGGCGGCGGGCTCTTCACCGCGGGCACGGTGGCCGGCACGTTCGCCAACACGGTGCGCGCGACGAGCGGCGGCGTCTCCGGCTTCGCGACGGTCAACGTGACGGCCGGCGCGCTCACGACGATCACCGTCGCGCCGAACCCCGCGACGCTCGCCATCGGCGGCACGCAGCAGTTCACGGCGACGGGCACCGACGCCAACGGCAACGTGCGGGTGATCGCGGCGACGTGGAGCGTAACGTCCGGCGGCGGCACGATCGACGCGACGGGCGTCTTCACCGCGGGCACGCTCTCGGGGACGTTCACGAACACCGTGCGCGCGACCGTCGGTGCGTTGTCGGGTTCGGCGACGGTGATCGTCACCGCGGGCACGCTCGCGAGCATCACCGTCACGCCGAACCCCGCCACGCTCGCCGCGCTCGGCACACAGCAGTTCGTGGCCACGGGCCGGGATCTCAACGGCAACACGGTGCCGGTGACGGCGTTCTGGAGCGTGGTGGCGGGCGGCGGGAGCATCGACGCCGCGGGCGTCTTCACGGCGGGCACCGTCTCGGGCACGTACGCGAACACGGTGCGGGCGACGAGCGGCGCGCTCAGCGGCACGGCGACGGTCATCGTCACCGCCGGCGCGCTCGCGAGCATCACGGTGTCGCCGAACCCGGCGACGCTGACCGCCGGCGGCACGCAGCTCTTCACCGCCGTGGGACGCGACGCGAACGGCAACGTCGTGCCCATCGCGCCCTCGTGGACCGTCGTCGCACTCGGCGGCGCGATCGACGGCGCCGGACTCTTCACGGCGGGCGCGACCGCGGGAACGTTCACCAACACGGTGAAGGCGGCGAGCGGCGCCGTCTCGGGCGTCGCCACGGTCATCGTGAACGCCGGCGCGCTCGCCACGATCACCGTGTCGCCGAACCCCGCGACACTCGCCATCAACGGCGCGCAACAGTTCACGGCCGTGGGGCGTGACGCCGGCGGCAACGTCGTGGCGATCACCCCGACGTGGTCCGTGACCGCGGCCGGCGGCACGATCGACGCGGCGGGGCGCTTCACCGCGGGCACCGTGGCGGGAACGTTCGTCAACACGGTGAAGGCGACGAGCGGCGCGCTCTCCGCGAACGCGACCGTGATCGTCACGGCCGGCGCGCTCGCGAGCATCGCCGTGACGCCGAACCCGGCGACCCTCGCGATCGGCGGCACGCAACAGTTCACCGCCGTGGGCAGCGACGCGAACGGCAACGTCGTGCCCCTCACGCCGCTGTGGAGCGTGGTCGCCGGCGGCGGCGTGGTGGATGGCGCGGGTCTCTTCACCGCGGGCACACTCTCGGGCACGTTCACCAACACGGTGAAGGCGACGAGCGGCGCGATCAGCGGCACGGCGACGGTGATCGTGAACACCGGCGCGCTGGCGAGCATCACCGTCACGCCGAGTCCGGCGACGGTGGCGATCGGCGGCGTGCAGCCGTTCACGGCGGTGGGGCGTGACGCGAACGGCAACGTCGTCGCGATCGTCGCGACGTGGAGCGTGGTGGCCGGCGGCGGCGTGATCGACGGCACGGGACGCTTCACCGCCGGCACGACGGCGGGGACGTTCACGAGTACGGTACGCGCGGTGAGCGGCGCCGTGTCGGGTTCGGCGACCGTGATCGTGACGGCCGGCGCGCTCGCGAGCATCACGGTGACGCCCAATCCGGCGTCGGTGGCGATCGGCGCGACGCAGCAGTTCACGGCCGTGGGGCGCGACGCGAACGGCAACGTCGTGGCGATCGCGCCGACCTGGAGCGTGGTCGCGGCCGGCGGCGCCGTCGACGGGTCGGGACTCTTCACGGCGGGCGCCGTCGCGGGAACGTTCGCGAACACCGTGCAGGCGACGAGCGGCGCCCTCGCGGGCCGCGCGACGGTGGTCGTCACGGCCGGCGCGCTGGCGAGCATCACCGTCACGCCGAGCACGGCCACGCTCGCCGTGCACGGCGTGCAGGCGTTCGTCGCCGTCGGGCGTGATGCGAGCGGCAACATCGTGCCGCTCACGCCGGTATGGAGTGTGCTGGCCGGCGGCGGCAGCATCGACGCGAGCGGCGTGTTCACGGCCGGCACCACCGCGGGCACGTTCGCCAACACGGTGCGCGCGGCCAGTGGCGCGCTCGCCGACAGCTCGACGGTGGTCGTGACGAGCGGCGCGCTCGCGACGATGACGGTCACGCCGAATCCCGCGACGCTCGCGATCGGCGGCGCGCAGCAGTTCACGGTGACGGGCGCCGACGCCAACGGCAACGCGGTCGCCGTCGCGCCGGTGTGGAGCGTCGTGGCGGGCGGCGGGTCGATCGGCGCGTCGGGCCTCTTCGCGGCGGGCACCCTCGCCGGCACGTTCACGAACACCGTGCGGGCGACGAGCGGCGCGGTCACGGCGAGCGCGACGGTGATCGTCACGGCCGGCGTGCTCGCGAGCATCACCGTCACGCCCGACCCGGCCACGCTCGCGGCGAACGGCGTCCAGCAATTAGTAGCAATTGGTTACGATATAAACGGCAACGTCGTGCCGGTCGCGCCGGTGTGGTCGGTCGTCGCGGGGGGCGGCGTCGTGAATGCGACCGGGCGCTTCACCGCGGGCACGGTGGCGGGGACGTTCTCCAATACGGCGCGGGCGACCGTCGGGGCGGTGTCGGGCAACGCGACGGTGATCGTCACCGCGGGCGCGCTCGCCAGCATCACCCTCACGCCCAACCCGGCGACCCTCCCGCTCGGCGGCGTGCAGCAGTTCGCCGCCACGGGCAAGGACGCCAACGGCAACACCGTGCCGCTCGCCGCGACGTGGAGCGTCACGGCCGGCGGCGGGACGATCGACGCCGCGGGGCTCTTCACCGCGGGCACCGTCGCCGGGACGTATACCAACACCGTGAAGGTCACGAGCGGCGCGATCACCGCCACGGCGACGGTGGTCGTCACGGCGGGCACGCTCGCGAACCTCAGCGTGATTCCGAACCCCGCGACGATGGCGGTGAACGGTACGCAGCTCTTCGCCGCCACCGGCACCGACGCGAGCGGCAACGCCGTCGCCGTGACGCCCGTGTGGAGCGTGGTCGCCGGCGGCGGGAGCATCGCCGCGAGCGGGCTCTTCACGGCGGGCACCGCGTCGGGCACGTTCACGAACACGGTGAAGGCGACGAGCGGCGCGATCTCCGCGACGGCGACGGTGATCGTCACCGCCGGCGCGCTCGCGAGCGTCACCGTCACGCCGAACCCGGCGAACCTCGCCATCAACGCGGCCCAGGCATTCTCGGCCGTCGGCAAGGACGCGAACGGCAACGTCGTGCCGATCGTGCCGGTGTGGTCGGTGGTCGCCGGCGGCGGCGCGATCGACGGCGCCGGGCTCTTCACCGCGGGCACCGCGTCGGGGACGTTCACGAACACCGTGAAGGCCACGGTCGGCGCGCTCAGCGGCACCGCGACGGTCAACGTCGCGAGCGGCGTGCTGGCGAGCATCACCGTCACGCCGACGCCCGCCGCGCTCGCCATCGGCGGCACGCAGCAGTTCACGGCCGTGGGGCGTGACGTGAACGGCAACGTCGTGCCGATCACGCCGGCATGGACGATCGTCGCCGGCGGCGGCACGACGAACGCGACGGGCCTCTTCACGGCCGGCACCGCCGCGGGAACGTTCGCCAACACGGTGAAGGCGACGAGCGGCGCGATCAGCGCGACGGCGACGGTCGTCATCTCCGCCGGCGCGCTCTCGAGCCTCACCGTCACGCCGGATCCGGCGACGATGGCCGTGGGCGGCACGCAGCAGTTCACCGCCACCGGCACCGACGTGAACGGCAACGTCGTACCCGTGACGCCGTCGTGGTCGGTGGCCGCGGGCGGCGGCGCGGTGAACGCGTCGGGTCTCTTCACCGCCGGCACCGTCGCCGGCACCTTCACCAACACCGTCACCGCGACGAGCGGCGCGCTCACCGGCGCGGCGACGGTGATCGTCACGAGCGGCGCGCTCGCGAGCGTCACCGTGACGCCGAACCCCGCCGCGCTGGCGATCGGCGCGTCGCAGCAGTTCACCGCGACGGGGCGCGACGCGAACGGCAACACCGTCGCCATCGCGCCGGTGTGGTCGGTGGTCGCGAGCGGCGGCACGATCACCGCCGGCGGCAACTTCACGGCGGGCACGGTATCGGGGACGTTCGCCAACACCGTGCGGGCGACCGCCGGTGCGCTGTCGGGATTCGCGACCGTGGTCGTCACGAGCGGCGCGCTCGCGACCATCACCGTCACGCCGAATCCAGCAACACTCGCGATCGGCGCCACGCAGCAGTTCACGGCGGTGGCGCGCGACATCAACGGCAACGTGATCGCCATCGCGCCGAGTTGGAGCGTGGTTGCGGGCGGCGGAAGCATCGACGCGGCCGGGGTGTTCACGGCCGGTACGATCTCGGGTGCGTTCGCGAACACGGTGCGGGCGACGAGTGGCGCCGTGTCGGGTGCGGCGACGGTGAACGTGACGGCCGGCGCGCTCGCGAGCCTCACCGTCACGCCGAACCCGGCGGCACTCGCCGCGGGCGGCACGCAGCAGTTCACGGCCGTCGGGCGCGACGCGAACGGCAACGTGGTACCGGCGACGCCGAGTTGGAGTGTGGTGGCTGGTGGTGGAAGTGTGGATGCGGCCGGGCTGTTCACGGCTGGGCTCGCGTCGGGCACGTTCACGAACACGGTGCGCGCGGCCATCGGCGCCGTGTCGGGCAGCGCGACGGTCGTCGTCTCGAGCGGCGCGCTCGCGACGATCACCGTGACACCGAATCCCGTGACGCTCGCGATCGGCGGCACGCAGCAGTTCACGGCGGTGGGTCGCGACGTGAACGGCAACGTCGTGCCGATCGCGGCGACCTGGTCGGTGGTGGCCGGCGGCGGCGCGGTGGACGCGGGCGGTCTGTTCACGGCGGGCACCACGTCGGGCACGTTCACGAACACGGTGCGCGCCGCGGTTGGAGCAGTGTCGGGTGGTGCGACGGTCATCGTGTCGGCCGGTGTGCTCTCGAGCATCACGGTCGCGCCGAACCCGGCGACGGTCGCGATCGGCGGCGCGCAGCAGTTCACGGCCGTCGGCAAGGACGTGAACGGCAACGTCGTGGCCTTCGCGCCGGTGTGGTCGGTGGTCGCGGCGGGCGGCACCATCGACGCCGCTGGTCTCTTCACGGCCGGCACGACGGCGGGCACGTTCGCCAACACGGTGCGCGCCGCGAGCGGCGCCGTCGCCGGCACGGCGACGGTGGTCGTCTCCACCGGCACGCTGGCGACGATCACCGTCACGCCGACTCCCGTGACGCTCGCCATCGGCGGCACGCAGCAGTTCACGGCGGTCGGCAAGGACGTGAACGGCAACGTCGTGCCGATCGTCCCCGTGTGGCAGGTGGTCGCGAGTGGCGGCAGCATCGGCGGTGCGGGACTGTTCACGGCTGGAACGGTGGCCGGCACGTTCACGAACACCGTGCAGGCGACGAGCGGCGCGGTGAGTGGCACGGCGACGGTGATCGTCAATCCGGGCGCGCTCGCGACCATTACGGTGACGCCGAACCCGACGACGCTTGCGATCGGCGGCACGCGGCAGTTCACGGCGGCCGGGAAGGACGTGAACGGCAACGTCGTGACGATGGTGCCGGTGTGGAGCGTGGTCGCCGGCGGCGGTACGATCGGCGGCGGCGGGCTGTTCACGGCCGGCGCGGCGGCGGGGACGTTCACCAACACCGTGCAGGCGTCGAGCGGCGCCGTGAGCGGCACGGCGACGGTGGTCGTCTCGACGGGCACGCTCGCCACGATCACCATCGCGCCGAACCCGGCGACGATGACGATCAACGGCACGCAGTCGTTCACCGCGGCCGGCACGGACGCGAGCGGCAATCCCGTGGCGCTCGCCGTGACCTGGTCGGTGGTCGCGGGCGGCGGCACGATCGACGCGGCGGGTGTCTTCACCGCAGGCACCGCGGCCGGCACGTTCACGAACACGGTGCGTGCGACGAGCGGTGCGATCTCCGGCTTCGCGACGGTGAACGTCACCGCCGGCGCGCTGGCGAGCATCACCGTCACGCCGAACCCGCAGACGCTCGCCATCGGCGGCGCGCAGCAGTTCGCCGCGACCGGCACCGACGCGAGCGGCAACGTGCAGGCGATCGCGGCGACGTGGTCGGTGGTCGCGGGCGGCGGCAGCATCAACGCCTCGGGGCTGTTCACGGCGGGCACCGTCTCGGGCACGTTCACGAACACCGTGCGCGCGAGCGTCGGTGCATTGTCCGGTTCCGCGACGGTGATCGTGACGGCGGGCGCGCTCGCGACGATCACCGTGTCGCCGAGCCCGGCGACGCTCGCGGTGAACGGCGGGCAGCAGTTCACGGCGACAGGCACGGATGCGAACGGCAACAGTGTACCCGTCGTGGCGACCTGGTCCGCGGTCGCGGGCGGCGGCGCCATCAATGCGTCCGGCCTCTTCACGGCCGGCACCGTGCCGGGCACGTACACCAACACGGTGCGCGCGACGGTTGGATCCGTCTCGGGCAACGCGACCGTCGTCGTGACGGCGGGGCCGCTCGCCACGATCACCGTCACGCCGAACCCGGCGACGCTCGCGATCAACGGCACGCAGCAGTTCGTCGCCACCGGCGCCGATGCGAGCGGCAACGCGGTGCCCGTCGCGGCCAGCTGGTCGGTCGTCGCGCTGGGCGGCGCGATCGACGGTGCCGGACTCTTCACCGCGGGCACCACCGCCGGCACGTTCACCAACACGGTGCGCGCGACGAGCGGCGCGATCTCCGGCACGGCGACGGTGATCGTCACCGCCGGCGTGCTCGCGAGCATCACCGTGACGCCGAATCCCGCGACGCTCGCCATCGGCGGCACGCAGCAGTTCACGGCGACGGGCCGCGACATCGCCGGCAACGCGGTGGCCATCGCGCCGTCGTGGAGCGTCGTCGCCGGCGGCGGCACGATCTCGGGCGGCGGGCTCTTCACCGCCGGTACCGTATCGGGCACGTTCACCAACACGGTGAAGGCGACGAGCGGCGCGATCACGGCGACGGCGACGGTGGTCGTCTCGAGCGGCGCGCTCGCGACCATCACCGTGACACCGGATCCCGTGACGCTCGCGGTCGGCGGCACGCAGCAGTTCGCCGCCGTGGGCAAGGACGCGAACGGCAACGTCGTGGCGATCAGTGCGACGTGGAGCGTGGCGGCGGGCGGCGGAAGCATCGGCGCGGCGGGGCTCTTCACGGCCGGCACGACGGCGGGGACGTTCACCAACACCGTGCGCGCGACGAGCGGCGCGGTGTCGGGCTCGGCGACGGTCGTCGTCACGGCGGGCCCGCTCGCCACGATCACCGTCACGCCGAATCCGGCGGCGCTCACGCCGAACGCGACCCAGCAATTAGTAGCAATTGGTTACGATATCAACGGCAACGTCGTGCCCGTCGCGCCGGTGTGGTCGGTCGTCGCGGGCGGCGGCGCGGTGAGCGCGGGCGGGCTCTTCACCGCCGGCACGGTGCCGGGCACGTACACGAACACCGCGCGGGCGGCGAGCGGCGCCGTGGCCGGCACCGCGACGGTGGTCGTCTCGGCCGGCGCGCTGGCGAGCATCACCGTCACGCCGAATCCCGCGACGCTCGCCATCAACGGCACGCAGCAGTTCACGGCCGTGGGGCATGATGCGAGCGGCAACGTCGTGCCGCTCGTGCCGACCTGGTCGGTGGTCGCGCTCGGCGGCGCCGTGGACGGCAACGGGCTCTTCACCGCGGGCACGACGCCCGGCACGTTCACCGGCACCGTGCAGGCGGCGAGTGGCGCGATCACCGGCGTCGCGACCGTCGTCGTCACCGCGGGCCCGCTTGCCACGATCACCGTCACGCCGAATCCGGCGAGCCTCGCCGTCGGCGGGGCGCAGCAGTTCACCGCCGTGGGGCGTGATGCGTCCGGCAACCTCGTCACGATCGCGCCGGCGTGGAGCGTCGTCGCGGGCGGCGGCACGATCAGCGCGGCAGGCCTCTTCAGTGCCGGCACGGTGTCGGGCACCTTCACCAACACCGTACGCGCGGCGAGCGGCGCCGTGGCCGGCACCGCGACGGTCGTCGTCACCGCGGGCGCGCTCGCCACGATCACCGTCACGCCGAATCCGGCGGCGCTCGCCATCAACGGCACGCAGCAGTTCACCGCGGTCGGCACCGATGCGAGCGGCAACGTCGTGCCCCTCTCGGCCACGTGGTCGGTGGTCGCGAGCGGCGGCGCCATCGATGCGGCGGGGCTCTTCACCGCGGGCACCGTGTCGGGCGCGTACACCAACACCGTGCGGGCGACGAGCGGCGCCGTCTCCGGCTTCGCGACGGTGAACGTCACCGCCGGCGCGCTCGCCAGCATCACGGTCACGCCGAACCCCGCGACGCTCATCACCCAGACGACGCAGCTCTTCGCGGCGGTGGGGCGCGACGCATCGGGCAACATCGTGCCCATCGCGCCGAGTTGGAGCGTGGTGGCGGGCGGCGGCAGTGTGGATGCGGGCGGAGCGTTCACGGCGGGCACGGCGGCCGGCACGTTCACGAACACGGTGCGCGCGACCGTTGGAGCGGTATCGGGCAATGCCACGGTCGTCGTGACGGCCGGCGCGCTCGCCTCGATCACGGTGACGCCGAACCCCGCGACGCTCGTCGCGGGCGGTACACAGCAGTTCACTGCGGCGGGCGCCGACGCGAACGGCAACGCCGTCGTCGTCGTGCCGGCGTGGAGCGTCGTCGCGGGCGGCGGCACGATCAACGGATCGGGCGTGTTCACCGCGGGCGCCGCGGCGGGCACGTATGCGAACACGGTGCGCGCGACGAGCGGCGCGATCAACGGCGCGGCGACGGTGATGGTCACGGCCGGCGCGCTGGCATCGATCACCGTGACGCCGAGCCCGGCGAATCTCGCCATCGGCGGCACGCAGCAGTTCACGGCCGTCGGTGCCGATGCGAACGGCAACGTGGTCGCCATCACGCCGGCGTGGACGGTGGTCGCGGGCGGCGGCGGCATCGGCGCGAGCGGCCTGTTCACGGCGGGCTCGGTGGCCGGCACGTTCACGAACACGGTGCGCGCGACGAGCGGCGCGGTGTCGGGCTCGGCGACGGTCGTCGTGGGCGCCGGCGCGCTCGCGACCATCACGGTCACGCCGTCGCCGGCGACGCTCGCCATCGGCGGCACGCAACAGTTCACGGCCGTGGGCGCCGACGCGAACGGCAACACGGTCGTGATCGCGCCGGTGTGGAGTGTCGTGGCGAGCGGCGGCAGCTCGAGCGCCGGAGGACTGTTCACGGCGGGCACGGTGTCGGGCACGTTCACGAACACGGTGCGTGCCTCGAGCGGCGCGGTTTCCGGCTTCGCGACGGTCGTCGTCACGGCCGGCGCGCTCGCGAACATCACGGTCACGCCGAATCCCGCGACGCTCACGACGGGCGCCGCGCAGCAGTTCGCGGCGGTGGGGACCGACGCGAACGGCAACGTGGTGCCGGTCACGCCGAGCTGGTCGGTGGTCGCGGGCGGCGGATCGGTGAACGTGTCGGGGCTGTTCACCGCGGGCGCCACGTCGGGCACGTTCACCAACTCGGTCCGCGCGACGAGCGGCGCGGTCGCGGGATCGGCGACGGTGATCGTGACGCCGGGCGCGCTCGCGAGCATCGTCGTGACGCCGAACCCGGCGACGCTCGCCATCGGCGGCACGCAGCAGTTCACGGCCGTCGGCCTCGATGCCGACGGCAACACGGTGGCCATCGCGCCGGCGTGGTCGGTGGTGGCGAGCGGCGGGAGCATCAGCGGCGGCGGCCTCTTCACGGCCGGCACGGTCGCGGGAACGTTCACCGGCACGGTGCGCGCCACGAGCGGCGCCATCTCCGGTGCTGCGACGGTGGTGGTGAATGCCGGCGCGCTGGCGACGATGACCGTGACGCCCAACCCGGCATCGCTCGCGATCGGCGGCACGCAGCAGTTCACGGCCGTGGGCCGCGACGCGAACGGCAATGCCATCGCGATCGCGCCGGTATGGACCGTCGCGGCGGGCGGCGGCGTGGTGGACGGCGCCGGCGTGTTCACGGCCGGCACCGTGGCCGGGACGTTCGCCAACACCGTGCGCGCGACGAGCGGCGCCGTGTCGGGCACCGCGACGGTCGTCGTCACCGTCGGGCCGCTCGCCACGATCACCATCACGCCGAATCCCGCGACCGTCGCGGTCGGCGCCACCCAGCAGTTCGCGGCGGCGGGCGCCGATGCCGGCGGCAACGCGGTCGCGATCACGCCGAGCTGGGCGGTCGTCGCAGGCGGCGGCACGATCGGCGGTACGGGGCTGTTCACCGCCGGCTTCATCCCCGGCACGTTCACGAATACGGTGCGCGCCACCAGCGGCGCGGTCACCGCGTTCGCCACCGTGGTCATCCCGCAGCCGCCGTCGCCGCTCGCCTCGGCCGCGGCGTTCGCGGTGCTCGCCGGCTCCGCGATCACCTGCTCGGGCTCGGGCGCCATCAGCGGCGCGACGGGTCCGGCGAACATCGGCAGCTCGCCGACGCCGTCGATCACCGGCTTCTTCCCGTCGTGCACCTACACGGGCAGCATCCCGCTCCCGGCGGTCGTGGGCGCCGCGAAGACCGACCTGTCGAACGCCTTCGCCACCGCGAACGCGCAGTCGTGCGACGCCGACCTCACGGGCACCGACCTCGGCTACTACGACGGCACGACCGTCGCGCGCACGCTCGCCCCGGGCACGTACTGCTTCTCGACGACGGCCGGCCTCACCGGCGCGATGACGCTCGACGGCAACGCCGGATCGAAGTGGACGTTCCGCATCGGGAGCACGCTCACGACGACGGTGGGCTCGAGCGTGACCGTCACCGGCGGCGCGATCGCCGACAACGTCTACTGGATCGTCGGCAGCTCGGCGACGCTCAACACGAGCACCGCCATGCAGGGGAACATCCTGGCCTTCACGAGCATCTCGTTGCTCAACGGCGTCACCCTCTCCGGCCGCGCGCTCGCGCTCAATGGGGCCGTGGACATGACCGCCGGGGCAGTGACCATCACCAAGCCCTGAAGCGGCGGTGGGTGCGTCGCCTGCGCAGCGTACGTCTTCTTTCACCCCTTCGTGCGATAGGGAGGGCCGCCGTGCACCCGTACTCTGCAGCATGCCGTCCGAGGCGACGAAACCCCGAATGGTGAGGCAGCACCGGCACCACCACGAATTCGACACTCAGGAGTGGTCATGCGAAAGGAAGACAAACGGATCCACGCGGCGGCGGTCGCCGCGAAGGCGAAGGCCGTCGAAGTGATCGACGGCGCGACGGCGATGGCCGAGCGCGCGTCCGCGAAGGCGGGCAAGGAACTGCACGACGCCGGCGAGAAGGTGAAGGCCGCGGGCGAGAAGATGATGAAGCGGGCCGAGTGACCATGAAACGCTCACTCCTGGCACTTTTCTCCCTGTTCGCGGCGCCGGCGATCGTGCGCGCGCAGGATGGCGGCATCACCCTGAAGGGCGGCCTCTCCTACGGCAACGTCTCGAACAGTGGCGCGCTCCCGGGCAACGTCTCGCAGCGCAGCGGTTTCGCCATCGGCCTCGGCGCGGCCACCGGCGGCACGTTCGGCTTCGGCGTGGAAGGGCTGTACGCCCAGCGCGGCGTGAACAGCAGCACCTCCGGCGACTCGCGCAAGATCGATTACATCGACGTGCCCGTGTACCTTCGCGTCGCCGTGCCGATGACGGCCGTCGCGCCGTTCGCGTTCGTCGGGCCGCAGGCGTCGTTCGAACTCAACTGCAAGACCGACAACGGCGACTGCCCGGACACGGGACGTCCGAAGGTCACCTACGCCGGCGTGATCGGCGCGGGGCTCCGCTTCGGCATGCTCAGCGGCATCTCCATCGAAGCGCGGTATGTGTACGGGCTCACCGACCTCAAGCTGAGCACTGTCTCGACGGCGAACAGCTACCAGACGCGGTCGTTCATGCTCCTCGCGGGATTCGGCTTCTAACACGAATCGCGGCGACGTCGACCCCACCCCGCCGGCCTCTCGAGGCCGGCGGGGGTGCGTTGCATCGGCGTGGCACGAACCGCCGTGCCCCCTCCCACACGGAGGAGTGACATCGCCCCTCCACGGCGTACGCACTCTTTCATCCTATTGTGCGATGGGTCCCTCGTCCGATGAGGCCTACCCTTCCCTGTGTCCTCCCAGGTCCGTGAAGAACCTCGGCGGCGTCGTGTTCACCGGAGTGCGCGGTGAGCCGGATTCCCCCTCTTCTCACCGGAACGACGGAGCATACATGTCGCGATCGATCATCGCAGGACTCATCGCCCTCGGGCTCGTCGGCTGTTCCGCCGGTGATGCGAAGGAAGCGCCGGCCGGAGACGCGGCGCAGCCCGTCGCCTCGACGCCGGCGGCGAGTTCGCCTTCAGCCCCGGTCGCCAGCTCGCGCTCGACGCGGACGCGTTCGTCCGGCGAGGACCGCCCGCAGCGCACCGGATCGTCGAACCACGCGGTCGCGCAGGGCACGAGCATCTCGGCCACGATCGACAACGCGCTCTCGTCGCGCACGAGCAAGCCGGGCGAGAGCTTCCGCGCCACGGTGAGCCGCGACGTCACCGACGATCGCGGCAACGTCGCGATCCCCGCGGGGTCCGCGGTGACGCTCACGATCGTGCAGCTCGAGCCCGGGAGCGACCAGGTGCGCCCCGAAGGCCGCCTCGTGCTCGACGTGAGCTCGGTGCAGGTGAACGGGACGAACCACGCGGTGACCGCGGAACTCTCGCCCGTCTCGCACTCGATGAAGGGGCGCGGCGTCACGACCGATGAAGCCGCACGCGTCGGCGCGGGCGCGGCGATCGGCGCGCTCGCGGGCCAGTTGATCGGCAAGAACACGAAGGGCACGGAGATCGGCGGCGCGGTCGGCGCGGTCGCGGGCGGGGCCGTCGCGGTGAAGTACGCCTACCGCGACATCATCATCGCCGCCGGCACGCCGATCACGTTCACGCTCACGCAAGCACTCATTTTCTCGGCGAGATAGGGAAGCGTCCCTATGCTCGATTCACTCAGGCCGCAGTCAGGAGCAGACATGCAGCGCACCACCACGCAGGACAACACGCGATGGTTCACGCGAATGGCGCAGGGTCTTCGCGCCTTCGCCGCCATCGCAGTCGCCGGGGCGCTCGTCGCCGCGTGCGACGTGCACGGCGTCTCGGCGCCGGGCGCGGTCACGAGTCTCTCGGTGACTCCCAACGCCACCCTGCTCCCGGGCGGCACGCAGCAGATGTCCGCCACGGCGCTCGACGCCGATGGTCGCGTCGTGACCGTCACGCCCGTCTGGAGCGTGATCGGCAGCGGCGGCACGGTCAACGCCAGCGGCCTCTTCACCGCCGGCACCCTGCCCGGCACCTACGCCAATACGGTCAAGGCCTCGTTCAACGGAGTCTCCGGCACCGCGACCATCGTCGTC
>Ga0265332_10000846_pt1 | contig 18557 bp, 15 predicted proteins | sample 41926metaG_FD_202084 | JGI IMG/M metagenome (GOLD analysis project Ga0265332, IMG submission 202084) | Rhizosphere microbial communities from Carex aquatilis grown in University of Washington, Seatle, WA, United States - 4-19-26 metaG | ecosystem: Host-associated > Plants > Roots > Rhizosphere...
ACGTCAGCCCGAACGTGAAGGCGCACAGCTGCTGCACCACCGCCTGGTACAGCGGGCCGACCAGGAAGCTCTGGAAGTGCGCCGCGCTGAACATCACCGCGACCACGACGCCCGCGAACGGGAGGTCGAGCCGGCCGATGCGCACGCGACCCGGAACCAGCGCGCTGATCATGCCGACCAGGACGCCGCGAAACACGATCTCCTCGCACGGGCCGGCGCCGAGCATCGCGATCAGCCACCCCGGAACGCCGAGCCCTGTCGTGTCGTACTCGGTCGCGGGCGCGGTGCGGGTGAGCAGCTCCGGCCCGTGGCCGGCGACCAGCATCACCAGCGCCATCGCGACCCCGACCGCGAGCGCGAGGCCCACGTCGCTGCGGCCGGGGGGCCAGCGCAGGTGGGAATCGGCCCGCGGCAGCACGCGCCGCATCACCACGACGGCCAGCACTCCGGCCACGGTATGGAACAGCTCCGCCAGGCAGTAGAGCGCCCAGCGCTGATGATGGAACCAGTCCGGGTGGGTCTGGAACAGCCACTGTGCGGCCACCCCGGCGGGCCCCAGCACCACCGCCATCACGACGAAGGCGAGCCCGATCGGCCACAGACGGAACTCGAGTCCGACGACCTGGAACAGCGGTCGCCGGGCGGCGATCGCGGTGGATGGGATCATCGCCCGACGATGTCAGACGGCGCGGCGTCCGGTCTTGAACGAAGGTTGCAGCCGCGCCCGCCGCCACGCGCCCGGCGACCGTCCGGTGAACGCCTTGACCCCGCGGCTCATGTGGGCCTGGTCGGCGTAGCCGGTGGCGGCGGCCAGCTCGGCGAGACCCACGGATCCCTCGACGATCAGCTGCCACGCCCGGCGTGCCCGGGCCTCGCTGCGATACCGCGCCGGTCCGACGCCGTAGATGCTGCGGAACCAGCGAAACGCGGTCGTCCGCGACACGCCGTGGGCCAGCGCCCAGACCTGGACGCCGGCACCGCCCGGGGCCGCGAGCGCGTGGGCCAGCAGATCCGGCGCATCGGTCAGGCCGCCGTCGCCCGGACGCCAGCTCTCGAGGAGCGCGGCGGCGGCATCCAGCGGGTTATGCTCGGCGAGCCGGACCACCAGGTCAGGATCGGCGATCCGACCGCACGCGGATCGCGAGAGCTGGGTCGGCGCCGGCAAGTTCAGGACCCGCGCGCCGCGGGCCAGAATGTGGTCGCAGTGGGCCGAGAACGGCGCGTGCAGCAGGACGTCGCCGGCCACCACGCGCCAGCGTCCCGATTCGCCGGCCTCCTGGTAGCCGCCCTCGAGCACCACGGTCGCGTAGGCGTGGGGATGGAGGTGGCGAGGGACGCTCGCCCCCGGCGCCAGGAGGCTGCACGGCCTGTGGACGACATCGCAGATCAACGCGAGCGAGTGTAGCGCGACGGCGTTCTCCGGCCGCACCTACTTCTCGCTGGCGGCGAACGTGCCGTCCCAGTCCGGGGGCGGCGGCGCGCGGCGCAGGCCCTCGCAGCGCGCGGCCAGGACGCGGGCCGGACCGTCGCCGGCGAGCTCCGCGCACTCGCCCAGGGTCGCCAGCGCCCGGTCGAAGTCGCGCGCGAGGTAGGCGTCGAGCGCGCGCTCGTAGTCCCGCGCGGCCGCGATCCGCCCCGGGTCGGCGTCGCGCTCGCCGATCAGCTCGAACACCTCGACCCCGATCGACTTGCCCTTGACGGCCACGCGATCGATGCGGCGGAACGCGAACCGGTCGCGGGCGACGCGCTCGACCGCGTCGCTGACCAGGATGGTCGTGCCGTAGTGCTTGTTGAGCCCCTCGAGCCGCGCGGCGAGGTTCACGCCGTCGCCGATCGCGGTGAAGCTGAACCGATCCGGCGCGCCGAAGTGACCGACCATGACCCGGCCGCGGTGGATCCCGAACCGGGTCACCAGCGCCGGCAGCCCCTCCCACGCGTCGGACGCGAACAGCGCACGGGTCCGCGCGACGCAGGCGAGCGCGGCGCGGCACGCCGCAACCGGGTGATCCGCGCACGGGCGCGGCGCGTTCCAGATCGCCATCACGGCGTCGCCGATGTACTTGTCGACCGTGCCGTGCGCGTCGTGGACCCCGGCGGTCATCGCCGAGAAGTAGTGGCCGAGCAGCCGCGCCAGCCGGTCGGGCTCCAGGGTCTCGGCGAGCGAGGTGAAGCCGCGCACGTCGGTGAACAGCACCGAGAGGTCCTCGAGCCGGCCGCCGAGCGCCGGCTCGCGGTTGGACTCGTAGAGGTCGCGGACGAGGTCGACCGGGACATACTTGCGCATCGCGCGCATCGCGGTCTTGGCGTGCTCGACGCTGTCGAGCACGTCGCCGACGTCGCGGAACGCGGTGCGCGGCGGATCGGGCGCGAACTCGAACGCCTGCAGCCGCGCGGCCTGCCGGGTGATCTGCGCCAGGCCGCGGCGCAGCGCCCGCACGATCAGGCCGCCGCCGACCAGCGCGAGCGCGATCACACCCAGCGCGAGCGCGAGCAGGTGGCGCAGCGTGCGGCGCAGCGGGCGCAGGTAGAACTCCTCGGGTCCGGCGACCCCGACCAGCCAGCCCTGGGTGCCGGCGAGCGGCCGGAACGACACGGCGTGGGCCTCGCCCTCGAGCTCGAACCGGCCGACTGCCGGCGCGGCGCTGTCCGCGGCGCGGACGAGCGCGGCGTCGCGCAGCGCGAGCGCGATCATCGGCGGCATCCGCCGCGGCGCGATCCGCAGGTCATCGCCGACCACCGCCAGCGGGTCGCCGGGCGCGAGCGGTGCGACCAGCCGGCCCTGGGCGTCGCACACGAAGATCCGGTACGGATCGTCGGGCTCGGGGTTGACGCGGATCGCCGCGATCTCGTCGGCGATCCGGCCTGCGAGCAGCCCGGCGCGCACCACGCCGAGCAGCGCGCCGTGGTCCTCGATCGCCTGCATCGCGGTGACCACGACCCGGCGGTCGGACTCGGGCAGCGCGGCGTCGAGCTCGGCGTAGCTCAGGTCGGTCCGCACGATCTGGCCCGACAGATCGCGCGACGCCGGGGTGACGAACGACGGGTGCTCGGTCGGATCGGCGACCGGCGCCGCGGCGATCTGCTCGTCGGGCGCTGGCCCGAGCGTGCGCGCGGGCTCGCGGCAGCGCACCGCGGCGGTGAACCGCCCGGCCGCCGCCCAGGTCCGCCGCGTGCACAGCCGGGCGCCGTCGCCGGCCCGATCGCGGAACACCGAGACCTGCCACCGGCCGGCCTCGGCCAGCCGGGGCGCGCCGGTGTCGCGGAACCCATCGCGCACCGCGTGGGTGAGCGTGACCTCGGACAGGCCGGGGTTGGCCGCGGCGGTGGCGAACAGGCACGACTCGACCGCGGCGGGGTCATCGAGCGGGCAGCTCCGCGCGCGCAGCCGGGCGCCGACCACCTCGACCGCGGCATCGGCCTGGCCGAGGTACGCGGCGACCCGCGCGAGCACCTGCTCGCTCGCGGCGTCGCGCAGCGTCGCGGCGTTGTCGGCGACCGCTGCCCGCGACGCGGTGCCCAGCACGTAGACCAGGCCGGTCAGCACGGCCGCGAGCACCGCCATCACCACCAGGAACGCGCGCGCGAGGGTCAGCCGGGTCCGCATCCGCGCCATCGTATGCGTTTTCGCCGCGCCGGCTGGTATCGTGCGCGCCGCGGCCGCGCCGCCGCCGGAGGCTTCATGATCGAGCGCGACATCGAGATCCGGACGCCCGATGGCTCCATGAACACGTTCGTGGTCCACCCCGACGAGAGGGGGCCGTTCCCGGTGGTGCTGTTCTACATGGACGCGCCGGGCAAGCGCGAGGAGCTCCACGACATGGCGCGGCGGATCGCCGCGGTCGGCTACTACGTGGTGCTGCCCAACCTGTACTACCGCACGGTCCGCGAGTTCGTGATGCAGCGCGACGAGGCCGGGTTCAAGCGGATGTTCGAGCTCCTGCACGGGCTGTCGATCGAGATGGTCCTGCGCGACACCGCGGCGATGCTGGCATTCGTCGACGCCGAGCCGGCGGCCCGCGCCCGCTCGCTCGGCGCGGTCGGCTACTGCATGAGCGGCCCGTTCGTGGTCGCGGCCGCCGCGCGGTTCCCCGACCGCGTGCAGTGCGCGGCGTCGATCTACGGCGCCGGCCTGGTCACCGACCGGCCCGACTCGCCGCACCTGATCCTCCCGCAGATCCGCGGCGAGCTGTACTTCGCGTGCGCCGAGATCGACAAGTACGCGCCGAAGGACCAGATCGACGCGCTCGAAGCTCAGCTCGCCGAGGCCGGGATCCACTACCGGCTCGAGTGGTACCCGGGCGCCGAGCACGGGTTCGCGTTCCCGCACCGCGCCGGCATCTACCACAAGCCGAGCGCCGAGCGGCACTGGGCGCGGCTGTTCGCGCTGTTCCGCCGCAACCTCGGCTGACCCGGCGCCGTCACCGCGACCGGCCGCGCGCGCTGACCGGCCAGATCGCCTCGAGCGTGTCGCCGGACACCACGTGGTAGCTGTCGTACAGGTTGACCGTCGGATCGCAGTGCGGCACGGCGAGGCAGACCCGATCACCGGGCCGCCACACGTGGTGACCCGCCGGATCGGTGATCAGGCCGTGCTCGTCGCCCATGAACCGGTAGGTCGCACCGGCCGGTGCGCCCGACACGATCACCGGCGGCCCGCCATCGGTGGCGAGCGCCTTGAACCCCGCGTCGATCGTGGCGATCCCGGGGTGGTTGGCGCTCACCACCCCGGCGTCGACGAACAGCGCGTAGTCGAACGCCGCACCGTCGCCGAGCTCGCAGTCGGCGTACTGGCGATCCATGAACACGTACGAGCCGACCTGCCACTCGGTGTACAGGCCGAGCGCGGCGTCGATCCGGTGGCTGCCAGTGCCGGCGCCGGTCACGATCTCCGGCGATGCCTGGTGCTCGGCGAGCAGCGCGAGCACCGATCGCAGGTACTGCGTGCGGTCGCGGATCGCCGCCTCGCGATCGGCGAACCGCGCGATGTGCTGCTCCATGCCGCAGTACATCTGGACGCCGCGGTAGCGCAGCCCGGGCAGCGCGCGGACCTGCTCGACCAGCGCCAGCGCCGCGGCGGGTGACGCCACCCCGGTGCGGTGGAGCCCGGGATCGATGTCGATCAGCACGTCGAGCGGCCGGCCGGCGTCGACCGCCGCCGCCAGCGCCGCGGCGCTGGCCGGATGATCGACCACGACCATCAGCGCGCCGGTCCGCCGGTGGAGCTCGGCCAGCCGGCGGATCGCGGGCTCGGCCACCACGGGCGAGGTGATCAGGAGCTGCGCGATGCCGCCGTCGGCGAGCGCCTCGGCCTCGCCGAGCTTGGCGCAGCACACCCCGATCGCCCCGGCCGCGAGCTGGCGGCGCGCGACGTCGACGCTCTTGTGGGTCTTGGCGTGGGGGCGGAGCGCGATGCCGTGGCCGCGGGCGAACGCGGCCATCTGTGCCAGGTTGCGATCGAGCGCGTCGCGGTCGATCACCAGCACCGGCGTGTTCAGCTGCGCGCGCGCCGCGGCGCGGCCGATCAGCGAGCCGTGGAGTCGTAGATCGTCGATCATGGTGCAGCACAACACGGCAGTTGCTGGATGGATCTGGCGTGCCTCATGAGGTTTCCTGGCAGGGTGTGGCAACCGGTGGGGTCGGGGCAACGTACCGCAGTCGGCGGCGCCCCGGGTCAGCGGATTCCGCAGGCCGCGGCCGCTACATGTCGACGAGATCCGGCCGAATTTCTCGCGAGCCGGCGCGCGGTGACGCCGCCGCCGCAGATTGGCAACCATGGCTGTGTCGTGCCGCTCGAGTGAAATCGCGGTTCGCCGCACCACATCACGCAAACGCAACGCGTCTGTCCTTGTCTGCGGCTTGACGCGGGGTCATGGCAAACGAGAACCTGGAGAGACGATGCCGCGCCTGCACCTATGCTCGAGACTCGTCACGATTCACCGCTCCGCTCGTCCCGTTGCATGGATCGTCGTGGCCGCCCTGGCCGGCGCGTGCGGCGGGGGGCCGGGTGGCGGGGGGCCGGTCGGCGGCGGGCCGCTTCCCGACTCGGTGCCGCCCGAGCCGTTCTACGACTCCCAGCATCCGTACGCCCAGGTGATGACGCCGATGCCGTTCGCGACCTACTTCGCGCCCGCGACGATCCGGATCTGGGCGCACGCGCCGGACAACGACGCCGATGGGGTCGCCGGGTACGCGCCGCGCGTCGACTTCTATGTCGGAACCATGATGGTCGACAGTGTCGCGGCGACCAGCGCGAACGACTACTACCAGCTCGACGTCAAGAACCTGGCGGCCGGGACCTACGACCTGTCGGTGCGCAGCCACATCGGGTCGGCGACGATCGAGAGCGCCCACGTCCCGGTGACGGTGGTCGATCCGCCGTCCGGGGCCGGCATCACCACGATGACGCTGACCAGCGACCTGGTGCTGAGCGGCAGCACGAACTTCGAGCTGATCGGCACCGCCGGCCAGCCCGCCGTGCTGACCAGCAGCAACGGCTCGGTGATCCGCAGCGCGGACGGCTGGACCGGCCACCTCAAGATCCAGCACGCCGACATCATCGGCCTGGGCTCGATGGACAAGCCCGGGATCGACGTCACGGTCGGCGGCAGCAACGCGCTGGAGATCAGCGACTCGATCTTCGACGCCTGCGGCCCGCCGCAACTCGGCGCCGACGGCCAGGCCGCGATCGTGTTCAACCGCAACACGCTTTCGCCCAACATCCTGACCACGGTCAACGACATGCCCGACTACGGCGGCTCGAACCCGAGCCTGGTGTTCAAGGGCGGCTCGTCCGCAGCCAAGACGTTCCAGGGCAACAACGTCGGCGTGTCGTTCGTGCGGTTCGATCACTCCGTCAACTGGACGGTCGGCGGCGATCACGACGCCGACGGCAACATCCTGATCGGCGTGCGCGCCGGCCTCGAGTTCGACTCGGCCGCCAACGTCAAGATCCGGGGCAACTTCTCCTACCACCGCTACCCGTTCGGCTGGTCGCAGGGCCACAACCTCGACTTCCCGGACGGTGACGACACCGGCACGTTCACGATCGAGGACAACGTGTTCCGCTCGAGCTCGTGGATGATCCAGAGCCTGCCGGCCAACACCTCGTTCCAGTACAACCTGCTGCTCGACAATATCAACGAGGCGTTCTTCCGCGACTTCGGCGCCACGGTGAAGGTCCACCACAACGTGCTGGTCAACTCGGGCTGGCAGCGGGTGACCTTGCCCAGCGGCGGCGTGCTGTCCGGCGCCGGCGAGTTCACCAACAACACGGTCGACGTCGGCGGCGCCCAGCTCGGCTGGTTCAACGGCTCGTTCGTCGCCGACAACTCGTCGCTCAGCGCGCTGCGCAACAACGTGTTCACCGGGTTCGCGTACGACGACGCGACCAGCCTGGTCGCGACCGGCGCGGCGGCCGCGGCCGATCACAACTGCTTCTTCAACCCGGACACCACCAAGCTGACCCCGTATGGCGGCGCGGGGCTCGGCACCGGCGACATCACCGCCGACCCCAAGTTCGCGCAGCCCCGGGTGATCCCGTTCGCGATCTCCGACGGCGACGTGTGGCGACGGCGGGTCACGGTGTCGCAGATCCTGGCGACCTACCGCAAGATCTACACGCCCGGCGCGGGCAGCCCGCTGACCGGCGCCGGGGCCGACGGCAAGAACATCGGCGCGATCGGCAGCGGCGCCGCCGACGACCTGTTCGGCAAGTTCGGCCCGTAGCCGCCCGCGGCCGGCGCGCCGCGCTATCGTCGGCGCGATGACTGCCATCTACCGCGTCCCCGGCGCCGTGCTGACCGAGCGCGAGCACACCGTCCCGCTGCGCCACGATGCGCGGGACGGCGAGACGATCACCGTGTTCAGCCGCGAGGTCGCTGCGCCCGACGGCACCCATCGGCCGTACCTGGTGTTCCTCCAGGGCGGACCCGGGTTCGAGGCGGCGCGGCCGACCAGCCCGCCGTCGGGCTGGATCCGGCGCGCGCTCGCCGACTACCGGGTGCTGCTGCTCGATCAGCGCGGCACCGGACGGTCGAGCCCGGTCGGCCGCCACCTGCCCGGCGCCACGCCCGAGGCCCAGGCCGACTACCTGGCCCAGTTCCGCGCCGACGCGATCGTGCGCGACGCCGAGCACATCCGGCGCGAGCTCGGCGTCGCGCGGTGGAGCGTGCTCGGCCAGAGCTTCGGCGGATTCGCGGCGATGAGCTACCTGTCACGGGCGCCCGACGCCCTGGCCGAGGTGTTCATCACCGGCGGCCTGGCGCCGATCGGCCTCCCGGTCGACGACATCTACCGGGCCACCTACGTCCGGCTGATCGAGAAGAACCGGGCGTACTTCGCGCGCTACCCGGGCGACCTCGCGCGCAGCCGCGAGCTGATGCGACGGCTCGACGCCGAGGACGTCCGGCTGCCGTCGGGCGACCGGCTGACCGCGCGCCGGTTCCGCCAGCTCGGGCTGTGGCTGGGCGACAGCGCCGGGTTCGAGCTCCTGCACCACGTGCTGGAGCTGCCGTTCGGGTCGCTGGCGTTCCTCCACGACGTCGAGGCCGGCGTGCGGTTCACCCGCAACCCGATCTACGCCACGCTGCACGAGTCGTCGTACGCCGACGGCGTCGCCACGCGGTGGTCAGCGGCGCGGCTCGTCCCCGACGAGATCGCCGCCGAGGGCTACTTCACCGCCGAGCACGTGTTCCCGTGGATGTGGGAGGACTACGGCGCGCTCGCGCCCCACGCCGCCGCGGCCGAGCGGCTCGCCGCCCATCCCTGGCCGCGGCTGTACGACGCCGATCAGCTGCGCCGCAACGAGGTCCCGGTCGCCGCCACGATCTACGTCAACGACCTCTACGTCGAGCGCCGGTTCGCCGAGGACACCGCGGCAGCGATCCGCGGGCTTGTCCCGTGGATCACCAACGAGTACGAGCACAACGGGCTGCGCGCCGACGGCGAGCGCGTGCTCGGCCGGCTGATCGATCTGGTGCGGCGGGGCTGACCGCCGGTCAGCCCCGCGCCCAGCCGCGGCGCACCGCGTAGCCGGCGAGCCGATCGCGAAACGTCGCCCACTCGGTGTCGAGCATGCGGTACCACGCGGTGTCGCGGTTCCGGCGCTTGACGATGTAGTGCGCGTCCTGCACGCCCTCGAACGCGAACCCGTAGGCCATCGCGGCGCGCCGCGACCGCTGGTTGCGGGCGTCGCACTTCCACTCGACCCGCCGGTAGCCGAGTTCGAACGCGTGACCGGCCATCAGGTACGTCGCCTCGGCCGACGCCCCGGTGCCCTGCGCCACCGGCCCGTACCAGATCGCGCCGAGCTCGATCTTCAGGTGCGGCGGCTGGTTGGCGAGCAGGCACGCCACGCCGACCGGCGTGCCCGCGACCCGCACGGTGAACGGCAGCGCATCGGGCGCCGCGACCAGCGGCGCGAGCCAGTCCCGCAGCGCCGCCGGATCGGCGAACGGCCCGCCCGACATCCAGCGCCAGACCCGCTCGTCGGGGTCGTAGCCGCCGACCGAGCGCCCGGCGAGCGAGAACGGCGCCCCCGACGACACCGCGTGCAGCGCATCGCCATCCGCCGCGAGATCGAGCGGCCGCAGCTCGACCAGCGTGCCGGTGAGCACGACCGGCGCCGGCTTGAGCGGCAGGTGGTCGCGGCGAGCGAGGACCTCGGCGGACAGCTCGGACATCGCGCACATCCTACCGCCTGCGGCGTTCGTCAGATCGCAAACCGCTCCACCGCCTTGTCGTTCCACGCCGCGCCGGTGGATCAATCGGCGTCACAAGCCCAGGCGCGGATACACGGTGCCGCCTATGCGGACCCTCCTCGTCGCCTTGCTTGACTTCGCGATCAGTGCACCGGCACGTCGCCGCCATCGCCGAACGCGAACGAGTGCAGCGAGGCATCCTTGCTGAACCGGACGTGCCAGGTGTAGTTGCTGGTGTCGACGTAGACCGCGTCGGGTGCGCCGTCGCCGTCGAAGTCGCCGCCCAGCAACGGGATCACAGCGGCCGCGCCGAACGGAAACGAGTGCACGGCGGCGGTGGTGCTGAAGCGCACGTACCAGGTCTGATTGGACGGACGATACAGCACGGCGTCGGGGGTGCCGTCGCCATTCGAACATCAATCCCGCGTGCGTGTGGGCTCGCGCCTGCACACAGTCGTGGGCACGCGGGAGTTCCGCGATCGCGGTAGCGTCGGCGGCGGTCGTGGGCAAGCGCATCGGTGAAGGGGGCTTCGGCGTCGTGTATCGCTGCGCTCAGCCGCTGCTCGGGCCGTACCCCGTCAGATCGCGAACCGCTCGATGGCCTTGTCGTTCCACGCCACGCCGGTGGCCTCGGCGTGCTCGACCTGGGCCATGCCGCGCTCGATCACCAGCGGCTCGCGCACGATGGCGTTCCACCACGTGGCGTACTCCAGCCAGTGCGCGGTCGGCGTGACGCACAAGAGCTGCGCGCTGATCTCGGGCCACAGGTGGCTGGACAGCCGGATGCCGTGCGCGTGGCCGAGCGCCGCCGCCCGCATCCAGCCGGTCACCCCGCCGATCTTCATCACGTCGGGCATCATGAAGTCGGAGGCGCCGGCGGCGATCGCCTGCTGCATGTCGAGCGTGCCCCACCAGTTCTCGCCGCACTGGATCGGCGTCGCGGCCTCGCGCGCGATCCGGGCGTGGCCGGCGTGGTCGTGGGCCAGCGTCGGCTCCTCGACCCAGGTCAGGCCCTCGCCGTCGAGCACGCGCAGCCGCTGCACCGCCTCGGCCGGGGTCAGGCACTGGTTGTAGTCGACCATGATCGCGACGTCGGGCCCGACCGCGTCGCGCATCGCGCGCACCGTCGCGACGTCCTCGGCGACCGTGGGGTAGCCGATCTTGGCCTTGACCCCGGTGAAGCCGCGGCGCGCCCAGTCCTCGGCGACCCGCGCCGAGCCGGCGGCGCCGTCGAACCCGACCGCGCCGTACGCCGGCACCGGCCGCGGCGCACCACCGAGCAGCCGGACCAGCGACACGCCGTGGCGGCGGGCCAGCGCGTCCCACAGCGCCATGTCGATCGCGGCCAGCGCGATGCCGACCAGGCCCTGGGTGCCGAGCAGCCGGAACCGGCGCGCCAGCTTCTGCTCGAGCTCCGCCGGCGCCAGCGGCTCGCCGGCGATCAGCGACTCGAGGTTGCGGATCAGATCGGCGGTCGGCGTGAGCGCCGCCGGGGTATAGGTGAACACGATGCTATGGCCGACGGTGCCGTCGTCGGTCGTGATGTCGGTCAGCACCAGCGGCGACTCCGCCACGGTGCCGCCCGCCGTCCGGTGCGGTTCGGCCATTGGCACCCGGAGCGCGCGCACGGTGAGCCCGCGGATGCGAGAGCTGCTATCGCGTGTCATGGGACCTCCTGCCGGCGGCAGTATACGGCGACCCGGCCGCGACAGCCGGCGTGTCGCAGCCCGTCGTGTTGCCGAGCGTGAACCCGCCGCCGCGGCCGGCGATCGGCGTTGCAGGCACCGGTGGCGCGGATACACTGCGCGGCCTATGCGTCCTTCCCTTGCGGTCCTGCTCGTCCTCGCGATCTCGTGCGCCCACCCGCAGCCCGCGCCCCCGTCGCAGGCCTCGTCGCCCGCGGCCCACGATCGGGCGTGGATCGAGCGCAGCAACCAGAACGCGCAGCTCCTGCTCGCGGTCCAGACCCGGTTCCAGCCCGAGGCGGCGGCGCGCGCCGGCGTGCCCGGCCTCGACGATCAGATCTCCGACTTCGAGCTCGGCCACCAGCAGCGCCTGCGCGACGCGCTGGGCCAGGCCCGCGCCGAGCTCGAGAAGCGGCTCGCCGCCGAGCAGGATCCGCTGGTCGCCCAGGACCTCCAGATCCTGGTCGACGCCGCGAAGCGCCAGATCAAGGGCAGCGAGCTGCGCGAGAAGCTCGAGGTCCCGTACTACAACCTGCCGCAGATGATCTTCGGCAGCATGCGCTCGCTGCTCGATCCGCAGGTCGCCGCCGAGCGGCGGCCCGCCGCGCTGATCCGGCTGCGCAAGTACCTCGGCATGGACGGCCAGACCTCGCGGATCCAGCTCGCCGAGGCCGAGACCCGCGACGGGATCCAGAAGTGGCTGGTCGCGCCGGCCCGGCTCCAGGTCGAGAACGACCTCGAGACCGCGGCGCCGGTGCTCGCCGGCATCGACAAGCTGTTCAAGGAGTACAAGATCGAGGGCGCCGAGCCGGTGCTCGCCGAGATGCACAAGCAGCTCGGGGCCTACCTCGACTTCGTGCGCGGCGAGGTGCTGCCCAAGGCGCGCGACGACTTCCGGCTGCCGCCCGAGATCTACGCGTATAACCTCCAGCAGGTCGGCGTCGATATCGCCCCCGACGAGCTGGCGCGGCGCGCCCACCAGGCGTTCACCGAGATCCAGGGCGAGATGCAGAAGGTCGCCGTGCAGATCGCCAAGCAGCGCGGCTGGCCGTCGGAGGACTACCGCGACGTGATCAAGCAGCTCAAGCAGCAGCAGATCCCCGATGACCAGGTGCTCGACTTCTACGTCCACCGGCTCGGCCGGATCGAGGACATCATCCGCACTCACCGGCTGGTCACGCTGCCCGCCCGCCCGGCGCGGATCCGGCTCGGCACGCCGGCCGAGAACGCCCAGCAACCGGCGCCGCACATGATCCCGCCGCGGTTCCTCGGCAACACCGGCGAGCAGGGCGAGTTCGTGCTGCCGCTCTCGGTGCCGGGCAAGAACACCCAGAAGTACGACGACTTCAACTTCGACGCCGCGGCGTGGACGCTGACCGCCCACGAGGCCCGGCCCGGCCACGAGCTGCAGTTCTCGCGGCAGCTCGAGACCGGCGTGTCGGTCGCCCGCGCGCTGTTCGCGTTCAACAGCGTCAACGTCGAGGGCTGGGGGCTGTACGCCGAGGCGATCACGCTGCCGTACATGCCGCTCGAGGGCCAGCTGATCAGCCTCCAGCTCCGGCTGCAGCGCGCCGCGCGCGCGTTCGTCGACCCCGAGCTCCAGATCCCCGGCAAGTGGACGCCCGAGGCCGCCCGCGCGTTCCTCCAGAAGGAGGTCGGGCTGTCGCCCGCGTTCGCGACCGAGGAGGTCGATCGGTTCACGTTCCGCTCGCCGGCCCAGGCCACCGCGTACTTCTACGGCTACACCAAGCTGCTCGAGCTGCGCGACGCGGCGCAGAAGCAGCTCGGCGACAAGTTCGATGCCCTCACGTTCCACGACCTGATCCTGTCGCAGGGCCTGTTGCCGCCCGACCTGATGCGCAAGGCCGTGCTGGCCGAGCTGCACTGAGCGCCGCACCGCGCCGATCGGGAACGCAAGCGGCTCGGGCCGGATTGCGGCTCGCCACGCGCCCGAACCGAGCGACCCAGGAGATCGGCCCGCCGGGATCGACGTGGGGATCGCGGCCGGCCGCGGCATGCGCGATGCTGACCGCGTGAGCTCTCCGGACGCAGCGCTGCTCGCGAGGTTCGTCGCCGCGTTCAAGCGCGGGATCGAGCGCGAGGTCGCCGCGATGCGCGCGTCGTCGGACGGCTTCGAGCTGCCGCTCGCCGGCGGCGAGCCGCTCGACGCCCACCGCTACGCGTTCGAGCTCGCCGACGCCGGTGAGCGGCTGGCCACCGGCAGCGAGTGCACGCTGCGCAGCCCGCGCGGCGAGCAGCGGGTCACGATCGAGCGCTGCGAGGACGGCCGGCTCACGGTGAGCTCCGAGGCGGGGATCGATCTCGCCGCGCGCCCGCTCGTGCTGGTGGTCGCCCCGTGGTTCCTGTACGACCGGCTGGTCCAGGCGCTCGACGAGCTCGACGCCGATCGCCACCCGGTCTCGCTCGCGCTGGCGCTGTTCGGCAAACGGCCGGCGCGCCGGGCGGCCGCCGCGCTGCGCTGCGATCACGCCGCGCTCAACCCGAGCCAGCGCGCCGCGGTCCAGCTGTGCAGCGACAGCGAGCTCGCGTTCGTGTGGGGCCCGCCCGGCACCGGCAAGACCCAGGCGCTGACCCACGTGGTCGAGGAGCTGCTCGCCCAGGACCGGCGGATCCTGCTCGCCTCGACCACCAACGGCGCGATCGACCAGGTCCTGGCCAAGCTGGCGGTGCGGCCGTGGTTCGCCGCCGCGGTCCAGACCGGCGCGCTGGTCCGGCTCGGCCGCAGCGACGAGGACACGTTCGGCGCCGAGCTCGCCGACGTCGCCGGCCGGCTCCAGGGCGCGCACCGCGGCGCGATCGACCGGCTGCGGGCGCGGATCGCCGAGGTCGAGCCGATCCTCGCGCGCGGCGACCGCTTGCTCGCCGACGCGACCGCCGCCTCGGCGCCCCAGCAGTCGCTGTTCGCCGCGCCGGCCGGCCTGCGCCCCGCCGCGCTGGCCAGCGTGTTCCCATCCGGCCTCGCCGACGCCGTGGCCCGCCGGCCGGCCGCCGCGCAGACCGCCGCGCTGCGGCTGCGGCTGGCCCGCCTCACCCGGCTGCGCGGCCTCGCCCGCGACCGCATCGCGCACCACACCGCACAGGTCCGCGATCTGGAGGACCAGATCGTCGGCCGCGCCCGGGTCGTGATGTCCACGCTGTCCAACGCGTACCTGTCGCCGCTCATGAAGGCGCAGCGGTTCGACGTGCTGATCGCCGAGGAGGCCGGCATGGCGACGCTGCCGGCGCTGTTCTGCGCCGCGAGCCTGTGCCGCGACAAGGCGATCATGGTCGGCGACCCGCGCCAGCTGCCGCCGATCGTCCACGCGCGCGACGAGGTGGTCCAGCGCGCGATCGGCCGCAGCGTGTTCGACGTGACCATCCCGGATCCGGCGCGGTCCGACGTGGTCGCGATGCTCGACATCCAGTACCGCATGCACCCGGTGATCGGCGAGCTGGTCGGCCGGCTGTTCTACGACGGCCGGCTGCGCCACGGCGCCGACCCCGCCCGCGCCGGCGCGATCTGTGCCCGCGCACCCTACCCCGGCCTGCCGCTGGTCGTGGTCGACACCGCGGCGATGACCGCGTGCCAGCGCTCGGCCAAGGGCGCGTCGCGCGTCAACCCGGGGTCCGCCGAGCTCACCGCCGACCTCGCCCGCGACGCGGTCATCGCCGGCGCGGCCTCGGTCGCCGTGATCACGCCGTACGCCGCCCAGGCGCGGGACATCCGGCGCCAGCTCGCCGCGCGCCGGGTCGCCGACGCGGTCGAGTGCGCCACGATCCATCGCTTCCAGGGCCGCGAGTGCGACGTCGTGATCCTCGATCTCGTCGACGCCGCGCCGATGCGCCCCGGGCTGCTGCTGTCCGGCGGGCCCAGGTCCGACGCAGCCCAGCTGCTCAACGTCAGCCTGTCGCGCGCCCGCGGCAAGCTGATCCTGGTCGCCGACGTCGGCTACTTCGAGGCCCACGCGCCCGGCAGCGCGGTCACCGCCATCCTGGGCGAGGCCGGCCGCAGCGGCGCCCGGATCGGCGCGGATCGCGCGCCCGAGCGGTGAGCCGGCGCTACTTGTTCGACAGGCTGCTGATCAGCATGCCAGCGCCGACCAGCGCGGCGAGCGCGCCGAAGATCAGGACCAGGACGCTCATCCCGATCGACGACGGCTGGAGCACCGCATCGGCGGGGTTGGCCGGATCGTAGTGAACCTCGACGCTGTCGGGCAGCTCGTTGGCCACCGCGCGCGCCTTGTCCTCGTCGTAGGCCGCGGTCGCGATCGCGATCCGGTGGCCCTGGTACGACTTGCCGGCGACCGTGTAGTCGTAGGTGACACGGGGTTCGAAGTACCGCCCCGGCCGCGACGCGCCGGTGGTCGTCGACGGGCCGACCGTGCGCTCGGTGATCCGGCCGGTCACCACCGGCCAGCTCCGCGCCTTGCGGCTCGCGGACATCAAGGTGATCCCGCCGACCACGGCGGCGATCCCGATCAGGAGCACGAAGATAGCCACCATGCGTCGTCTCACTTTCCACCTCGGCAGACGCCGGCGCCGGCGGCGCGCGGCAGTAGCTCGGGCGGGTTCCTCATCGGGTAGGTATAGCCCAACGGTCCGGGATCCGGTGGATCATCCGGCCCGCCGGATTCCCCTGGGGTCAACCCGCCTCAGCTCGTGATCGAATCCGCGTCCTCGCGGTGAGGTGCCGGCGCAAGCCCGCAGATCGGCGGACGGCGGCAGGTTTTGCGCCGCGCGGTGGAAAGCTGGGGATGGAAACGCCGGCCGCGTCCGTAGTACGCCTGAGCATCGGGTGCTGGGTGAGGTCTGGGGACGCTCGACATCGCACGAGGCCCACGATGAACAACGCTCTCAAGAACACCGGCGTCGCCAGCGGTCTGGACACCGGCGGGCGACCGGCACTGTCCGCGGACGCCACGGCCGGCAAGCGCACGCTCACCGAGTCGCTCGGCGAGTCGGCGCATGACGGCGGCACGGTACAGCGCAAGGCCGCGTCGCACGCGGCGCCCGCGCTGAGCGCAGCCTCGGCCAGCGACGTCGCCGGCTCGTTCGCCTCGTCGGGCAATGAGGTCGCGGGCCAGGTCGGCAGCAGCCTGCCGGCCGTGCAGCGCACGTCGGCCGCCGACGTCGCCGAGCGCGGCTTCGCGGGAGGCGGGCACGAGATCCCGCACCGGGCGCAGATGGAGCAGTCGTTCGGGATGGACTTCGGCAGCGTCCGGGCCCACAGCGACGCCGGGGCGTCCCGGGCCAACGACACGCTCGGCTCGCACGCCTACGCGATGGGGAACCAGGTCGCGTTCAAGTCGGCGAACCCGTCGCCGTCGCTGGTCGCCCACGAGCTGACCCACGTGGTCCAGCAGACCCAGAGCCCGTCGTTCAAGGCCGACGGCGCCGTCGACACCTCCGGCGAGGCCGAGGCCAACGCGGTCGAGTCCGCGGTCGCCGCGGGCAAGCCGGCGTCGAGCGCGCTGCGCAGCGTGACCGCCGGCGGCGGGCCCGGCCTCAAGGCGATCGGCGCCGGCCCGGCGCTGCGCAAGCGCGGCCCCGCGCTCGAGGGCGGCGGCGAGGGCGGCGGCAGCAAGTTCGGGATGGGGATGACGTTCTCGCTCGAGGGGTTCGAGAAGTCGTACGACTACACGATCTGGAAGGGCCACTACGCGTGGCCGATCGGCATCCCCGGCGTCAACTTCGTCGTCGATCCCAACGTCAAGGTCTCGGGCAAGGGCGCGGTCAAGTTCGGCGGCGAGTCCAAGGGCGACCTGTCGGCCCAGCTCGGCGTGTTCGGCGAGTGCGGCGTCGGCCTGTCGGGCGGCATCCCCGACGTCGCCGAGATCTACGGCACGATCAACCCCGCGATCGAGGGCGCGTTCACGCTGACCAAGCACGGCGACTCGGCCAAGGCCGAGCCGAGCGGCGGCGAGCACGGCGGCGGCGAGCACAGCGGCGGCGATCACGGCAGCGCCGAGGGCGGCCCTGCCCCCGCGGCCGAGAAGGGCCCCAAGAGCACGTGGAGCCTGGTCGGCGCGATCAGCCTCAAGGCGGCGGCCAAGATCGGCGTCAGCCTGGCCGGCGGCATCGTCGATCAGGCGTTCGAGCTCGGCAGCATCGAGATCTGCAAGCTGACCGGCATCTACTTCGACCAGACCGGGTTCCGCAGCGACAAGCTCGGCTTCGAGTGGAGCGAGAAGATCAAGGCCACGTTCGACTCGATCAAGAAGACGATCGACAAGGCCAAGAACATGGGCAAGGCGGCGATCAAGGCCGCCAAGGACGCCGGCGGCGCGATCGTCAAGAAGGCCGGCGACTTCGGCCACTGGGTCACCAGCTGGTGATCCGCGCGGGGTGACCGCGCTCCATCACCTGCGCGCGGTCGCCCGCGCTACGATCGCTTGCGCGCGGCGGCAGGCGGCGCGTCGTACTCGAACACCCGATCGAGCGCGACGTCGAGCGCCGCGGCGATCTGGAATGCGACCTCGAGGGTGGGCGAGTACTTGCCGCCCTCGATCGCGTTGATCGTCTGGCGCGTCACGCCCACGCGATCGGCGAGCTGTTGCTGCGTCATCTCGCCGGACTGGAAGCGCAGCACGCGGATGTGATTCCGGATCCGGGAGCCGGACACCTCAGGCTCCCCGCCGGTAGTAGACCAGCTGGGAGCCGCAGCGCGTGAGCTCGGCGACCACCAGCCCGAGCAGCGCCGCGTGGGCGACCCAGAACGGCGTCGCGGCCACCGCGATCAGGCCGACCGCGCCCCACACGCCGGTCATCAGCACGTAGTAGGCATTGCGCGCGGCCTTGACGGCGACCCGGCGGTCGCGCTCGTCGGTGCGCTCCGGGCGGCGCTGCGCCGCGAGCACGATGTTCGCCGCGATCTGGACGATGATCAGCACCACGATCGCGCTCCCGAACAGCACGCCGACCCGCGCCGGATCGCCGTCGCCGATCGCGAGCACCCGGCAAAAGTAGTAGGCGTAGACCGCGAGCGTCGACCCGCCGGTGACCCACAAGGTCTTCTCGCGGTAGGTCAGCCCCGGGCCCGGCTCGTCGGCGATGACAGGTTCATTGGACATGATGTCAAACATACTTTACACCGCTGCCGTGTCAAGTATGTTTGACATCACGGCGCGCGCGGCCCAGGAACGCCTCTCTCCGGCCGGCCGCGCACCGGCCCGAT
>Ga0265332_10000855_pt1 | contig 18437 bp, 14 predicted proteins | sample 41926metaG_FD_202084 | JGI IMG/M metagenome (GOLD analysis project Ga0265332, IMG submission 202084) | Rhizosphere microbial communities from Carex aquatilis grown in University of Washington, Seatle, WA, United States - 4-19-26 metaG | ecosystem: Host-associated > Plants > Roots > Rhizosphere...
TCCGCTCGATGGCCTTTCGCCGATTGAACGCGGCAACCTCGTGCACGATGCGCTCGCCCGCTTCTGGGGCGACGTGCGCACGCACGCGGCACTCGTCGCGTTGTCCGACGACGCACTTGCCGCGGCGGTCGAACGCCATGCCAACGCGGCGCTGCGCGCGCTCGATCCGCTGCGCCGGCGCTCGCTTCCCGAAGCCGTGCTCGTGCAGGAGGCGCCGCGGATCGCCGCGCTGCTTCTGCTGTGGCTCGCCGGCACCGAGCGTGCGCGGCCACCGTTCACGGTCCTCGCCGTCGAGCAGCGCATGGAGGTCGCGCTCGCCGGGCTCCTGCTGACGCTGCGCATCGACCGGATCGACACGCTGGCCGATGGCGGCGCGCTCATCATCGATTACAAGACAGGTCTGCTGCCGGGGACCGCGCAATGGCTCGAGCCGCGACCGCGCGCACCTCAGCTCGGCCTCTACGCGCTCGGCTACGCTGCCACGCACCCGGCGCAACCGTTGCGGGCGCTGGCCTACGCCTGCCTTCGGCGGGGCGAGCTCAGGGCGGACGGTCTCGCCGCCGACGCGGGCGTGTGGGACGCGCTTCGCACGCCGACCGGACTGCGCGACGCGCCGTTCACGACATGGACGGAGCTCGAGGCGCATTGGCGCAGGGAGTTGGAAGCGCTGGGCACGGAGGTTCGGCTGGGCGTCGCCACCGTCACGCCGCGCAATGTCGCAACGACCTGCCGGCAATGCGGGAGGCAGGCGTTGTGCCGCATCGGCTCGGCGGCGCTCGGCACCGAGGAAGGCGGCGACGATGAGTGAATCGGAGACGCGGGAAGGGCTGACCGGCGACGACGCCGCGGCGCGGCAACGCGCGCTCGACGTGACGCGCTCGTTCCTCGTGCAGGCACCGGCGGGCTCGGGCAAGACGGGGCTCCTGATCCAGCGTTATCTCGCGCTGCTCGCGCACGTCGACCGGCCCGAGCGCGTCGTCGCCATGACTTTCACCCGAAAGGCAGCGGCGGAGATGCTCGGCCGAATCGTCGCGGCGCTGCGCGACGCGGAGAATGGAGTCGGCACGGACGATGCGCACCACGGCCGGACGCTCGACCTGGCGGGCAGGGTCCTGGCGCAGGACCGCAAGTTCGGCTGGCATCTCGTCGCGCACCCGGCGCGGCTTCGCGTGATGACGATCGACGCGTTCTGCGCGGCGCTCGGCCGCCAGGCGCCGCTCGCAACGCGACTCGGCGCGTCGCCGCGCTTCGACGAGCATGCCTATCCGATCTACCGGCGCGCCGCGCGCGCAGCACTCGCCGCCGCAGGGACTGCCGACGAAGGGTGGCAGCGGCTCCTGTCGCACCTCGACAACGACGCGTCGCGCGCCGTGATGCTGGTCGCCGATCTTCTCGCCAGGCGCGACCAGTGGCTGCCTGAAATGGTGGGCGCGGACCGTGCCGTCGATCGCGCGGCGCTGGAAGCCGTGCTGGTGGCGGAAACGGAAGGCGAGCTCGTCGCCATTCGTGCGGCGCTGCCGCAGAGCTTCACGGTTCGGCTGCAGGCGATGCAGCAGTATGCCGCGAGCCATCTTGCCGATGATCCCGACAAGGCCGCATTTGGCGCGCTGCTGGCTGCATGCGCGGAAGGCGGCGGACTTCCGCCCGCGGCGCATTCGGCGCTGCCGCAGTGGCAGGCGCTCGTGCAATGGCTGATGGTGAAGGGCAAGGCGCAGTTCCGGCGTGCGGTGGACAGGAATGCAGGATTCCCCGCCAAGGGCGCAGGACCGGGGGCGCTCGCACGCGGCGAGCGCAACGAGGCGATGCGGACACTTCTCGCCGATCTCGAGGCGCTCCCCGATTTCGCGCAGACGCTCGACGCTGCGCGTCACCTGCCGCCGGCCCGGTACGCGGAGGGCACCTGGGAACTGATCGACGCGCTCGCCGAACTTCTGCCGCATGTCGCCGCACATCTGCGTGTCGCGTTCGGTGAATCAGGAACGATCGATTTCGTCGAAGCGCAGATCGCGGCGCGCGAGGCGCTGGGCAGCGCGGATGCGCCGTCGGAGCTCCTGCTACGTCTCGATTTCGCGATCGACCATCTGCTGGTCGACGAGTTCCAGGACACGTCCTTCGCCCAGCTCGCGCTGATCGAGCGCCTCACCGCGGGTTGGGAGCATGACGACGGCCGCACGCTGTTCGCGGTCGGTGACCCGATGCAATCGATCTATCGCTTCCGCGAAGCCGAAGTGCGGCTGTTCGTCGAGGCGCAGCAACGCCGCATGATTGGGAACGTGCCGGTCGAGCCGATCGTGCTCTCGCGCAATTTCCGCGCGCAGGACGGACTGGTGCAATGGGTCAACGCGACATTCGCCGGCGTGCTGGGCGGCAGCAACGATCCGTGGCGCGGCGTCGTCGCCTTCGCACCGGCGGTCGCGAACAAGGAAGCGCAGGACGGCCCGGCGGTGACCTTCGACGCGTTGCAGGGAAGGGCGGCCGAGGCGCAGGCCGTGGTCCGGCACGTGCAGGCGGCACTGACCGCGGACAACGCGACGGTGGCGATCCTCGTGCGTGCCCGCACCCATCTGGCGGACGTCCTGCCGGCGCTGCGCGCCGCCGGCATCGCGTACAGTGCAGTCGATCTCGACGCGCTGGCCGAACGGCCGGCGATCCTGGATCTCCTTGCGCTGACGCACGCGATCGCGCAGCCCGCCGACCGGCTGGCGTTCCTGTCGGTGCTGCGAGCGCCGTGGTGCGGCATGCGCCTCGCCGATCTGCTCGCGCTGACTGCGGCCGCTGACGCACACCCGGCTCGCCCGGTCGCGGCACTGTTAGGCGACGCCGGCGCACTTGCCTGCCTGTCACAGGACGGGCGCGTGCGATTCGATCGCGTCGGAAATGTCCTCGACGCGGCGATCGCGGCGCGTGGCCGGGCCACGCTGGCGGCACGCGTGCGCGGCGCGTGGCTGGCACTCGCGGGGCCTGCCACGCTCGACGACGCCATCGATCTCGACGCGGCGGAGCGATTCTTCGCGACGCTCGCCGGGCACGAAATCGCCGGCGACGTGCCCGACTGGTCGGGCTTCGTCGCGGCGCTGGCGCTCCTGCGCGCCGCACCGCAGGCGCAGGAGGCGGCGCGCGTTCAGGTGATGACGCTGCATCGGGCGAAGGGGCTGGAATTCGACGTCGTCATCATGCCGGGCCTCGCGCGCGCGCCGAACCGGCAGGACACGCCGCTGATCCGCTGGCGGCGTCGCCCGCAAGGACTGCTGCTCGCCCCTCTCGAGGAGCGCGGCGGGGCCGCGGATCCGGTGTACGCGTACCTCAGTCACCTCGCCGAGGGCGAGGAGGCGGCCGAACTGGGCCGCGTGCTCTACGTCGGCTGCACGCGCGCGCGCCGCCGGCTGCATCTCGTCGCCGATCTCCCCGTCAAGGAGGACGACGCCGGAGCGCTCGAATGGAAGGCGCCGCGCGGAGGATCGGCGCTCGCGCGATTCGGGGCGGCACTCGATCCGCTGCGTGTTCCGCCGGAGCGCGCGACAACCGACGTCGCTGCAGCCGCTCGACCGCCGGTTCTCGCGCGCATTCCCGCCTCGTGGTCGGCACCGGCACCCGTCCCCTCCGTTCCGGCGCGAGCGCAGGTCGAGGACGCACGCGAGCTGCTGCCCTTCGACTGGGCGCGGGAGACCGCGCGCCAGATCGGAGTCGTCGCGCACCGCCTGTTCGCGCAGATCGGACGCGAAGGCATCGCTGCATGGACGAATGAGCGCATCGCCCGGCTTCGGCCGCGCATCCGCAACGAGCTTGCGGATGGCGGCATCGATGCCGCCGAGGTCCCGGCCGCCGCGGCGGAGGTCGAGTCCGCGGTCCGAGGCATCGTTGAAGATGCCCGCGGACGCTGGCTCTTCGCGCCGGAGCACGCGGATGCGCGCAGCGAGTGGGCGCTGGGCGGCGTGGTCGACGAAACGACGGTGCACGTCGTGCTCGACCGGACCTTCGTTGCCGGCGATATCCGCTTCATCGTCGACTTCAAGACCGGGATCCACGAAGGTGCGGATCTTTCCGCATTCCTCGACCGCGAGGTCCTGCGGTATCGCGACCAGCTGGCGCGCTATGCGGCGATCCTCGGCGCGCTCGATCCGCGCCCGATCCGGCTCGCGCTCTATTACCCGCTGCTGCGCGAATGGCGCGAATGGCCCGCCGCATGAACCGATAATCGCCCTTTCATCCGCACGGCGCAGAAGAGGGGCGGAGGCGGCGGAAATCCGCTAAAATCGACCCCTTTTGTTGCTCGAGGACCGCGCGTGCGGATTTTTCGCGGGTTGCCGGCTGCGGCCGACACTCCTGTTGCCCTGACGATCGGCAATTTCGACGGTGTCCACCGCGGCCACCAGGCGATGCTCGCGCGTCTCGTCGAGGCCGCCGAAGACCTCGCGCTGACGCCCGCGGTGCTGACCTTCGACCCGCCGACGCGCGAATTCTTTGCCGGGGCCAAGGCGCCTCCGCGGCTCGCCACGCTGCGCAGCAAGATCGAGCAGTTCGGGCAGCACGGCGTCGAACGCGTCTACATCGCCCGCTTCGACGCGCGGCTCGCGGCGCTCACGCCCGAGACCTTCGTCACCGACGTGATGGTGCGCCGCCTCGGCGTGCGCTGGGTGCTCGTCGGAGAGGACTTCCGCTTCGGCAAGGGTCGCGCCGGCAGCATCGACACGCTGCGCGCCCATGCGGCGACGTTCAGCGTCGAGGCGATGCGCATCGTGTCGCACGGCGGGGAACGCGCGTCATCCACCGTGGTCCGGCAGGCGCTCGCGGCGGGCGACGTTGCGCGTGCCGCCGCGATGCTCGGTCGTCCGTACACCATCGAAGGTCGCGTCGCGCACGGGGCGAAGCTCGGGCGCAACCTCGGCTATCCGACCGCGAACCTCCGCCTGCGGCGCGTGCCGCCGGTGTCCGGCATTTTTGCAGTGCGCGTGCACGGACTCGGTGCCGCGCCGCGCGAAGGCGTCGCGAGCCTCGGCGTCAGGCCCACCGTGGAGAGCGCCGGCGAACCGCTGCTCGAGGTCTACATCTTCGATTTCGACGAGACGATTTACGGGCGGCGCGTCGCCGTCGAATTCGTGCACAAGCTGCGCGACGAGGAGCGCTACGCCGACCTCGCGACGCTGACCCGTCAGATCGGCCTCGATGCCGAGAACGCGCGCGCCTACTTCGCGCAGCATGCTGCCCCGACGGAGCCCGCTGTCGCGGCGCCCGCCCATTGATCCCACGCATCCGCCACCCGACGAAGCCCGCATGTCCGACGACACCAAAAAAGACTACAAGACGACGCTGAACCTGCCGGACACGCCGTTTCCGATGCGCGGCGACCTCGCCCGGCGCGAGCCGCTGTGGGTGGCGGACTGGCGCGAGCGCAGGGTGTACGAAGCGATCCGCGCGGCGGCGAAGGGGCGCCCGCGCTTCGTGCTGCACGACGGCCCGCCGTATGCGAACGGCGAAATCCACATCGGCCATGCCGTCAACAAGATCCTCAAGGACATTGTCGTCAAGAGCAAGACGATGGCGGGCTTCGACGCGCCGTACGTGCCGGGCTGGGATTGCCACGGGATGCCGATCGAGGTCCAGATCGAGAAGACGCACGGCAAGCACCTGCCGACCGCGGACACGCAGCGCCTGGCGCGCGCCTACGCGTCGACGCAGATCGAGCGCCAGAAGGCCGACTTCCAGCGCCTCGGCGTGCTGGGCGACTGGGATCACCCGTACACGACGATGGCGTATCCCAACGAGGCCGACGAGATCCGCACGCTGGTGAAGCTGCTCGAGAAGGGCTACGTCTATCGCGGCCTGAAGCCGGTCAACTGGTGCTTCGACTGCCAGAGCGCGCTCGCGGAAGCCGAAGTCGAGTACGAGGACCGCACCGATGCCGCGATCGATGTCGGCTTCGCGCTGGATGAGCGCGATCGCGCGAAGCTCGCGCAGGCGTTCGGCCTGCCGGCGCTGCCGCCGGGGCCGGTGCTCGCCGTGATCTGGACGACGACGCCGTGGACGATTCCGGCGAACCAGGCGCTCAACGTGCACCCCGAGTTCCGCTATGCGCTCGTCGCGACGCCGCGCGGCCATCTCATCCTGGCCGAGGATCTCGTTGCGGCGTGCCTCGCGCGCTACAGGCTCGAAGGGCAGGTCGTCGCAACCGCAATGGGCAAGGCGCTGGAGCTGATCCGGTTCCGGCATCCGTTCTACGATCGCGCGTCGCCGGTCTACCTCGGCGACTACGTGACGCTGGAGCAGGGCACGGGCATTGTCCACAGCGCGCCTGCGTACGGCATCGAGGACTTCGCGTCGTGCCGCCGCTACGGCATGAAGGACGAGGACATCGTGGCGCCCGTGCAGGGCAACGGCCACTTCGCCGAATCGCTGCCGTTCTTCGGCGGCATGCGGATCTGGGATGCCAATCCGAAGATCGTCGCGAAGCTGGACGAGGTCGGCGCGCTCCTCAACAGCGAGAAGTTCGTGCACAGCTACATGCACTGCTGGCGGCACCGGACCCCGATCATCTACCGCGCGACGACGCAGTGGTTTGCCGGGATGGACGACGTGACGGGGTATCGCGGCGCGAAACCTGCGCGGACGCTGCGCGAGACGGCGCTCGAGGGCATCGAGCGCACCGAATTCTTTCCGGCGTGGGGCAAGGCCCGGCTCTATGGCATGATCGCCAATCGTCCCGACTGGACGCTCTCCAGGCAGCGCCACTGGGGCGTTCCGCTGCCGTTCTTCGTCGACAAGGACACCGACGCGCTGCATCCGGACACGATCGCGCTGGCCGAGCTCGCCGCGGCGAGGGTCGAGCGCGGCGGCATCGAGTCTTGGTTCGAGGCGACGTACGAGGACTTCGGCGTCGATCCCGCGAAGTACCGCAAGCTGACCGACACGCTCGACGTCTGGTTCGACTCGGGCTCGACGCACCAGACCGTCATGGGCGGTCCGGATGCCGCGGTGACGCATGCCGGCTCGCATGCGCGGGACACGCGCTTTCCCGCGGACCTCTATCTCGAAGGCTCGGACCAGCACCGCGGCTGGTTCCATTCGTCGCTGCTGGTCTCGTGCATGTTGAACGGCACACCGCCGTACAAGGCGCTGCTCACACACGGTTTTGCCGTCGACGGCGCCGGCAAGAAGATGTCGAAGTCCAAGGGCAACGTCGTCGCGCCGCAGAAGGTCTCCGGCACGCTGGGCGCCGAAATCCTGCGGCTGTGGGTGGGGGCGACCGACTATTCGGGCGACCTCACGATCTCCGACGAGATCCTGAAGCGCGTCGTCGAGAGCTACCGGCGCATCCGCAACACGCTCCGCTTCCTGCTCGCGAACACGGCCGATTTCGACGCGGCGAAGGATGCCGTTCCGATGGACGAACTCGTCGAAATCGACCGCTACGCGCTCGCCTCGGCGCGCGCACTCGCCGACGCGGTCGAAGGCGACTACGCCCGCTACGAATTCCACCTCGTCATGCAGCGGCTGCAGACCTATTGCTCCGAAGATCTCGGCGGGTTCTATCTCGACGTGCTGAAGGACCGCCTCTACACGGCGGGCAAGACGAGCCACGCCCGGCGATCCGCGCAGACCGCACTGGCCCTGATCCGCGATCTGCTGCTGAAGCTGATGGCGCCGGTGCTCTCGTTCACGGCGGAAGAGGCGTGGCGCATCCTCCATCCCGCTGACGCGACGATCTACGCGCACGTCTGGAAGGATGCGGTGCCGGCGCTGCCCGGTGCCGGGGCGCTGATCGGGAAGTGGACGCGCATCCTCGCCGTGCGCACCTCGGTGCAGAAGGAGATCGAGGCGCTGCGCCAGGAAGGCAAGGTCGGCTCGTCGCTGCAGGCCGAGGTCGCGATCACGGCCCCGGCCGAGGATTACCCGGCGCTTTCGAGTCTCGGCGACGACCTGCGGTTCGTGATGATCACGTCGGCGGCAAGCGTGACCGGGGGTTCATCGCTCGCGATTGCAGTCACCGCGAGCGCCCACAGGAAGTGTGAGCGCTGCTGGCACTACCGCGCCGACGTCGGCGTGGATCCGGCGCATCCGGCGCTGTGCGGCCGCTGCCTCGCGAATCTCTTCGGCGCCGGCGAGGCGCGGCGCTGCGCATGACCGTATCCCGACACGAAACCGCAAGCGGGTGGCGCTGGCTCTGGCTGAGCGCTGCCGTGATCGTCGCGGACCAGGTGACGAAGGCACTCGTGAAGGCATGGCTCGCGCCGCAGGAAACGCGTCCGTTCGGCAGCCTGTTTGCATTCATCCTCACGTTCAACGACGGCGCGGCGTTCAGCGTGGGTGCGGGCGCCGGCGGCTGGCAGCGCTGGTTCTTCATGGCGATCGCCGTCGTCGCGTCGGTCCTGATCGCGTGGCTCCTGAAGCGCGGCGGCGCCGCGATCTATTGCGCGGGTCTCGCACTGATCCTGGGGGGCGCGATCGGCAACCTGTGCGACCGCATCGTGCTGGGCAAGGTCGTCGATTTCCTGCTGTTCCACTATGATCGATGGACGTTTCCGGCATTCAATGTCGCCGACTCCGCGATCACCGTCGGCGCCGTGCTGGTCATCCTCGACAGCTTCCGGCAGCGTCGCACGGAAGCCGTGCCGGCCGTGCCGGCGAAGGAGCCCTGATGGACGTCCTGCTCGCCAATCCACGCGGCTTCTGCGCCGGCGTCGACCGCGCGATCGCGATCGTGCTGCAGGCGCTCGAGAAGTTCGGCGCACCGATCTACGTGCGGCACGAAGTCGTCCACAACAAGTTCGTCGTCGACGATCTCCGCGCCAAGGGAGCGATCTTCGTCGAGGAGCTTTCCGAGGTGCCTGCGGGCAGCACGGTCGTGTTCTCCGCGCACGGCGTGGCGAAAGGCGTTCGCGCCGAGGCCGACGCGCGCGGCCTGCGCGTGTTCGACGCGACCTGTCCGCTCGTCACCAAGGTTCACGTCGAGATCGCCAAGATGCACGAGCGCGGACTCGAGATCGTGATGATCGGCCACCGCGGCCATCCGGAGGTCGAGGGGACAATGGGCCAGTGCGACGGCGGCGTCTATCTCGTCGAGACGGCGGACGATGTCGCACGCCTTGCGGTGCGCGATCCGCGGAATCTCGCCTATGTCACACAGACGACGCTGTCGGTTGACGACGCCGCCGGCATCGTGGCGGCGCTGAAGGCGCGCTTTCCGGGGATCGTCGGACCGAAGAAGGACGACATCTGCTACGCCACGCAGAACCGGCAGGACGCGGTGAAGTTCATTTCGCCGCGGGTCGACGTGATGATCGTCGTCGGAAGTCCGAACAGCTCCAATTCCAACCGGCTGCGCGAAGTCGCAGCGAACCGCGGCATCCCGGCCTACATGGTCGACCGTGCCGATGAGCTCCGCGCGGAGTGGGTCGAGGGCAAGGCGCGCGTCGGCATCACTGCAGGGGCGTCGGCGCCGGAAGTGCTGGTGCGCGAGGTCGTCGCGCGGCTCGAAGCGCTGGGGGTCGCGCGCGTGCAGGAGATCGACGGCGCGGCGGAGACGGTCGTGTTTCCGTTGCCGAAGGGCCTCGCGGCTGCGGACGGCAACGCCGCTCCATCCCGCCGCTGACGGTTCGGCTTCAGGCGCGCTCAGTTGCGCTCAGTTACCTTCCCGCGCGCGGCGAAACGAAAGCAGCAATGCCGTGAAGGCCGCGAGCGCCAGCGCCGCCGCCATCGCCGCGACCAGCGAATGCCGGCCGCCTTCGCTGACCGCACGCAGGACCGCTTCGCCGAAGCAGATCGGCAGGATCAGCGACGCCGCCTTGCGCGCCTCGAGCGATCCGCGCGCGAGCGCGACGCAGAGGATCGCGAGCGGCAGCGCCTTCAGCGCGAGCCACGATCCGCCCGGGCGCAGCGGTGCCAGCAGCGTCTCCCAGAGCAATTCCGTCAGCGTGAGCGCGAAGACCGCCGCGACGGCGGCGCGATGCCAGCGCGCCGCGTCGGCAGGGAGCTCGCGTGCCAAAAGGAGGCTACGACACCGACGTGAATTCGTAGAGCTCGAAGCCGGGTCCGTGCTCGACCAGCTTCAGCAGCACCGCGAGCCCCGTGTCCCCGCCGCGGCGCAGCGTGATGCCCTGCTCGACCTGGAACGTCTTGTCGGGTACGAGGAGCTGCGACGGCGCTGGCTCGGGTCCGCTGCCCGAATTGTCCCCGGGCAGCACGACGACCGGCACGAACTGCTCGTCCGCCGCACCTTCCGGGATCGCGGCCCCCGCCTCGGGTGCATCGGTCAGAAGCTCGCAGCCGAACTCGAGGCCGCTGCCTTTCAGTGTATTGCGAAACCAGCGCACCATCGCCACCTGCACGCCCGTCTTGCCCTCGACCCGCAGCGCAATCAGGTCGCCGATGCGCAGCGCGGTCGGATTGGGATCGATCTGGCGAAGGGCGTAGCCGGCCGGCGTGTGATTGATGACCTGGCAGGACGTCATCGGCGGCAGGCCCTTGGGCGGCTGCGCGAGGCCCGCGTGCACGCCGCGGCTGTACTGCCAGACGCCGAACAGTCCCGCGCACATGACCACGCGGGCCCGCGACGGCAGCCGGTTGAACTGGCGCGCCGGCGGAATCGCCCATTGGCGCAGCAGACGGCGCAGCAGCGCGATGTATTGCAGCCGCGACACCGGACCGGTCGGGATGCCGAGCGGCACTTCGCCGCCGGCGTCGAGCTTGCGCAGTTCCTCCTGGATCTGGAATGCGAGGTCGAAAGTCAGCAGGAAGATCTTGCTGCCGTCGATCGAGCCGCCCTTGTTCGCCGAAAACGGCGGGAAGTCATGACCGACCGGAATGATCGCGACGGCCTTGGCCATCCGATGCACCGGCGCGACGTCGGTCAGCTTGGCCCAGTGGCTGTGGTCCTGCAGATAGCGAAGCACCGTCGCGAGCTGCCCCGGGTGGAAGCCGTACGGATTCGCGAGCGCCAGCAGCAGCGACTGCAGGTAGACGCGCTCCGGCGTCATTTCCGGCTGCTCGTTGGCGATGGCGCTGTGGTTGATGTGGCGCTCGCGCGAGAAGGCGTAGATCGCATGGCCGTCCTTCCATGTCTTCGGCGGCACCGGCGAATACGACAGATAGCTGTTGATCAGGATGCGCGCGGTGCACTGCAGGCAGCGGAAGACCAGGGCGGCCAGCACGCGGTTGCCGGAGAGCAGGATCCGCTTGTCGGCCTCGTGCACCAGCAGGTGCTTGTACGCGACCGACAGCTCGTGGGCGAGTCCGAGCGAGGCCTTCGCAGCGCCGAGCCCGGCACCGGACAGCGGATGCGACGCCTTCGCATATTCCTTCTCGAGCAGTGGCCAGAGCGTCGTGGCCGTCTGCCAGTAGCGCTCGGCAATCTCGAAGCGGCGCGATTCGCTCATCTCGACGCGATTGATGGCGGCGAGCGAGTCGCCGATGATGCTGGCGGCGTCGACCGGATCGCGCTTCATCGCCTCGTCGAGCCAGGCGAACACCTTCGCCGGCCGGGTCTCCGGCGGGTTGGCGGGGCGGGGGTCGAGCGGCGGCAGGGTGAGCGCGAGCGGCATGGTGCGGGTGCTTTCGGCCGATTGTAAGCGATGCCCCGTCGCCGCGCCGAATCGCCGCCGCCGCGAAGCCTGGCGCGGACCGGCTGGCGGGTCTGCGCCGGGGCGTCAAAGCGCCGTTCAGCTGCGGAAGAACCGGACGATCGGGTCGATCTGGTCGGAGGTCATCAGCATCGGCGCATGTCCGACGCCGGCAATCGCCAGCACCTCGGGCCTCGGGCCGCGAGCGGCCATTTCCTTCGCGGTGGCGGAGGAGAGGAGGTCCGACAGCGCGCCGCGAAGCACCAGCGTGGGGCAGCGGATGCGGTCCCACAGCGGCCACAGGTCGGGCGGCGCGGCGCGGGCGCGAAAGGGCACGGCAATCCCGGGATCGTAGCCGAGGCCCCAGCGGCCGTCGGCGCGCTGGCGGACGTTGGTGTGCACGACCCGATCCCATTGCGCGTCGTCGGTGAGCCCGAACGGCGCCGAAATCGTGCGCACGTACTGCGCGATCTCGGAATAGGTCGCGAACGTCGGATCGGTGCCGAAGTAGCCGCGGATGCGCTCGAGCGCGGCCGGTTCGATCGTCGGTCCCACGTCGTTGACAACGAGCCGATCGATGGGAGTCGATGGCTGCGCGGCAAGAGCGATGCCAAGGAGGCCGCCCATCGATGTGCCGACCCAGCCCACCTTGTCGGCGCCGCTCCGTGCGATCAGCGCCGTCAGCGTCGTGAGATAGGTGGGGAACGCGTAATCGTTGGGATCGGCGAGCCATTCGCTCTCGCCGCGGCCCGGCATGTCGACCGAAATGACGCGGTGGGACGACGAAAGCGCGTCGGCGAGAATCTCGAAGTCGCGGGCATTGCGGCCGACGCCGTGGACGCAGATCACGACGGCCGGGTTGGCGGCCTCGCCCCACTCGAAATAGACGACGCGATGAAAGCCGTGCGGGGAAAGGCTGCTGAAATGGTTGCGACGCGGGTCCTGCGGCACGGCGATCCGATGATGGCGAACTCGACCTGTCGATGCTCGGCGAATTGCAGGGCGACGTCAATGCGCCCGCGTCACGTACGGGGCCGGGCTGTTCAGGATGCGCGTTTCCCCGCAGAATATCTCGGCGCCAACGCGCTGCCACGACTCAGGGGACTCACGCATGTCGCAACGTCACGCACGTTTTCGCCTTTCGCTGCTTCCGGTGGCCCTGTCGGCGCTGCTCGCCGCCGGCTGCGCGCCCGACGACATGGTGAACCGCAAGGCCACCGGCTTCGACGCATTCACGAACCAGATCGCCACACGCTGCAATCCGCTGCTGCTGGGGTCGCACAACATCGGCCAGGAGCTCCTTTACAGCCACGGCATCGGCGACGACAGCTACGACTATTTCCTCGACATCACGTCGCGGCTCTACTACGGGCAGATCTCGCCGTCGTCCTATCAGGGGGCGGTGCTGAGCTTCTTCGGCGCGGGAGACGACACGAACCGGGGCATCGCCTGCATCATCGCGAACCTGCCTTCGACGCCCCCGCCGGTGCCGGACGGTCCGGCGAAGAAGCTCAATCAGCTCTGATCCGGCAGGCCGGCGGCAAGCGTGCGCTCCAGGATCAGCAGCATCGCCGCCGTCGCGCCCCAGATGTAGCGCGTGCGCCACGGAATGGCCCAGTAGTCGCGCCGCAGCGCGCCCAGCATCCGGAAGTGGCGCTGCCGGTTCGCGGGATCGAGCACGAATTCGAGTGGCACCTCGAAGGCCTCGGCAACTTCGACCGGGTCGGTGCGAATCTCGAAGGGCGGCTCGACCCAGCCGACTACGGGCGTCACGCGATATCCCGACACCGTCTCGTAGTGCTCGAGCTGGCCCAGCACGGTGACGCGGTCGGGCGGCAGCCCGATTTCCTCGGCGGCTTCGCGCAGTGCTGCGGCCGTGATCGACGCGTCGCCGGCGTCGACGCGTCCCCCCGGAAAGCTGATCTGGCCCGGATGATCGGGCAGGTCGGCGCTGCGCTGCGTTAGCAGCAGCTGCAGGCCCTCGGGGCGATTGACGAGCGGGACCAGCACGGCGGCCGGCGTCGCATGGCGTTCGCGGCCGGGCAGGCGAAAGCCGTCCGAAAGGTTCTTCGCGGCTTCCGGTGCCGGTCGCGCAAGGCGCTCGGCGAGCCATTCGCGCTGCGCGGCGGGTGGGAGGCGGAACAGGGGAAGTGACATGGGTACTGCAGCGCACGCGCAGCGGATGGCAGGCGACGCATTGCCGCGCGTGCAAACACGCGTGCGGACGCTGCGGGGACAGACTTCAATTCTAGCGCAATGCGTGCGCTCAGCGGCCGGCGAACCGGCGCAGGATCGTAGGTCGCAGCCAGGCGATCGCGCCCACGGGCAGCGCGAGGGCGCGCAGCGTCTCGCGCGAGACTTCGACGCTCACGCGGCGCGCATCTGCCTCGAGCTCGAACTCCAGCCGCGCGAAATGCCCGACGGTGGCGCTGTGCAGCAGTCGTGCCGGCAGCGCGTCGTCCTCCGGCGCGCCCAATACCGAAATCTCGTGCGGGCGCACGAAGCCGTCGCCGCCCGGCTCGTCCGGAAGCGGCAGCCGGTTGACCTGTCCCAGGAACTCGAACACGAACGGCGTCGCGGGATGGTCGTAGACCTCGGCCGGCGCGCCGATCTGCTCGATGCGGCCGCGGTTCATCACGACGACGCGGTCGGCGACTTCGAACGCCTCCTCCTGGTCGTGCGTCACGAACACCGTCGTCACGTGCACTTCGTCGTGCAGCCGCCGCAGCCAGCGGCGCAGCTCCTGCCGAACGCGCGCGTCGAGCGCGCCGAACGGCTCGTCCAGCAGCAGCACCTTCGGCTCGACCGCGAGCGCGCGGGCGAGCGCCACGCGCTGCCGCTGGCCGCCGGAGAGCTGGTGCGGATACCGCGCCGCGAGGAAATCGAGCTGGATCAGCTCCAGCAGCGTCGACACGCGGCGCCTGATCTCGGCCTCGTCGGGGCGTTGCGCGCGCGGCCGCACGCGCAGCCCGAACGCGATGTTCTCGAAGATCGTCATGTGGCCGAAGAGCGCGTAGTGCTGGAACACGAAGCCGACCTGGCGCTCGCGCGCGTGACGTTCGGTCGCATCCTCGCCGTGGAACGCGACGGTGCCGGCGTCCGGCGTCTCCAGTCCCGCGATGATCCGCAGTATTGTCGTCTTGCCCGAGCCGGAGGGACCGAGCAACGCGATCAGCTCGCCGGTCTCGATGCGAAGGTCGACGTTGTCGACCGGCATGAACCGGCCGAAGCTCTTGGTGATGCCCGTGAGCTCGATGCTCATGCGTTTCCTTCTCCCGCGAACGCCTGGTCCTCGCGCGTGCGTGCCTCGACGACGTACTTCAGCGCCAGCGTCAGCAGCGCGAGCAGCGCGAGCAGCGACGCGACTGCGAAGGCCGCCGTGAACTGATATTCGTTGTACAGGATCTCGACCGCAAGCGGCAGCGTGTTGGTGCCGCCGCGGATGTGGCCGGACACGACCGAGACGGCCCCGAACTCGCCCATGGCGCGTGCATTGCAGAGAATGACGCCGTAGAGGAGGCCCCATTTGATGTTCGGCAGCGTGACGCGGAAGAACGTCTGCCAGCCGCGCGCGCCCAGCACGATGGCCGCTTCCTCCTGTTCGGTGCCCTGCGCCTGCATCAGGGGAATCAGCTCGCGCGCGACGAATGGGAACGTCACGAAGATCGTCGCGAGGACGATGCCCGGCACCGCAAAGATGACCTTGAGATCGTGCTCGCGCAGCCAGCCGCCGAACCATCCCTGCAGACCGAAGACCAGCACGTAGATGAGACCCGAGACGACCGGCGACACGGCGAACGGAAGGTCGATCAGCGTGATCAGGATGCTTTTTCCGGGAAAAGAGAATTTGGCGACCGTCCAGGCCGCGGCCACGCCGAACACCAGGTTCGCCGGCACCGCGATCACCGCGACCAGCAGCGTCAGCCGTATCGCGTCCAGCGCATCGGGATCGGTCACCGCGGCGAAGTAAACGGCGAGTCCTTTCTTCAGCGCCTCCGCGAACACGAACGCGAGCGGCACGAACAGGAACAGCGTCAGAAAGATGAGGGCGACGACGATCAGCAGGCGCCGGATGATCGGCGGTTCGGCCGCCGCGCGGGGCAACCCGATCGGCAATGATGTGGCTGCGGGCATCGGCGAATGCGCCTTGGTCATGCCAGCGCTCCCTGCCGCCGTCGCGCCCACGCCTGCAGACCGTTGATCGCGAGCAGCAGCGCGAACGAGGCGACCAGCAGCACGACGGCGATCGCGGTCGCACCGGTATAGTCGTATTGCTCGAGCTTGGTGATGATGAGCAGCGGCGCAATCTCGGACGCCATCGGCATGTTGCCGGCGATGAAGATCACGGAGCCGTACTCGCCGATCGCGCGTGCGAAGGCGAGCGCGAAGCCCGTCAGCAGCGCCGGCATCACGACGGGAAACACGACGCGCCGAAAGCTCTGCCAGCGCGACGCGCCCAGCGTCGCCGCCGCCTCCTCGAGCTCGCGCGGCAGCTCCTCCAGTACGGGCTGCACCGTGCGCACGACGAACGGCAGGCCGATGAAGGTGAGCGCGACCGCCACGCCGAGCGGCGTGTAGGCGACCTTGATGCCCGCCATCGCGAGCAGGCTGCCCAGCCACCCGTTCGGCGAGTAGAGGCCCGCGAGCGCAATGCCGGCGACCGCCGTCGGCAGCGCGAACGGAAGATCGACCAGCGCGTCGACGAGTCGCCGGCCCGGAAACGGATACCGGACGAGCACCCAGGCGACGATGAGCCCGAACACTGCATTGACGGACGCGGCCGCCAGCGAAGCGCCGAACGTGAGGCGGTAGCTTGCGAGGACACGCGGCGCCGTCACGACGTCGATGAACGCGGGCCAGCTCAACTCGGCCGTCTTGATGAAGGCAGCGGACAGCGGAATCAGCACGATCAGCGACAGGTAGACGATCGTGTAGCCCAGCCCGAGCCCGAAGCCGGGCAGCACGCGCTTGCGCCGGCGCACGCGCGCCGGCGCTGCTTCCTCCCCGGATGACGTCCTCACGATCACGACGTGCCTGTGCTTCGCTGCCGCCGCTGCGAAGTCGGCGTTGTCGGTGGTATTGGAGTGCGCGACGAGCGGTTCATGTCGTGGCGGCGCCGCGCGCCGGGTTCAGGTGGCGAAGGCGAGGCGGGTCCCGCCCTTGGCACGCGAGTGCCGCGAACCGGATTCTATTTCATGCAGGAGCCGCAGGCCGTCGGGCCAGTCGCCGAACCCCGAGTCCGCGTTGACGTGGCCTGCGTTCCGATATGCGACGAGCCGGCTTCCCCATGCGGTCGCGAGCGCACCGGCCTTGACGAGCTTCATCCATGGATCGTCGGTGCTCGCCACCAGCGTGGAGGGAAACGGCAGGCGTTCGTGCGGAACCAGCGGGCCGACGCCGAGTCGGTCCGGATCCGGCGGGGCGACGAGCAGGGCGGCCCGCACGTCGGCGCCATGGATGACCGCGGCGCGCACCACGGCGAGGCAGCCGAAGCTGTGTGCGGCGACGATCGGCGGTGCATCCTGCGCGCGCACCGCGTCGGCGACCGTGCGCGACCACGCGTCGAGGTCGCGCGACGTCCAGTCGCGCTGCAGGACCCGGCGAAAGGACGGATGGCGTGCCTGCCAGCGCGACTGCCAGTGTTCCGGTCCGCTGTCCCGGAGCCCCGGGACAATCAGGACCGGTGCCGCGGTCGATTCGAGCGGCCCGCGGTCGGTTGTCAGCAGCCGTCGCAGCAGCTGCGACGGCGCGAAGATGTGCGTGCGCATGTCCGCCTCACTTCGCGCCGGGCTTGTAGATCTGGTCGAACGAGCCGCCGTCGGCGAAATGCGCCTGCTGCGCCTTCTGCCAGTCGCCGAAGTACTCCTTCAGCGGAAAGAGCGTCACCTTCGCGAACTGCTTGTCGAATTTCTTCGCGACGGCCTCGAGCGTCGGCCGGTAGAAATTGCGGGCGGCGATCTCCTGACCTTCGGGCGTGTAGAGGTACTCGAGATAGGCCTGCGCGACCTTGCGCGTCCCCTTCTTGTCGACGACCTTGTCGACGATCGCCACGGGCGGCTCGGCCAGGATGCTGTACGACGGCACGACGATCTCGACCTTGTCGGGCCCGAGTTCCTTCACCGCGAGATAGGCTTCGTTTTCCCATGCGAGGAGCACGTCGCCGATGCCGCGCTCGACGAACGTCGTGGTCGCGCCGCGCGCGCCGGAGTCGAGCACCGGCACGTTCGCGTAGAGCTTGCGCACGAAGTCCTTCGCCTGGGCCTCGCCGCCGTATTTCCGCTGCGCATAGCCCCAGGCCGCGAGGTAGTTCCAGCGTGCGCCCCCCGAAGTCTTCGGATTCGGCGTGATGACGGCGATGCCGGGCTTCACGAGATCGTCCCAGTCCTTCACGCCCTTCGGGTTGCCCTTGCGCACGAGGAACACGATCGTGGACGTGTAAGGCGAGCTGTTGTGCGGAAGCCGCGTCTGCCAGTTGGCGGGCAGGAGCTTTGCCTTTTCGGCGATCGCGTCGATGTCGTAGGCGAGCGCGAGGGTGACGACGTCGGCGTCGATGCCGTCGATGACGCTGCGTGCCTGCGCGCCGGAGCCGCCGTGCGACTGCTTGATGGTCACGGTCTCGCCGGATTTCGCCTGCCAGTACTTCACGAACGCGGCGTCGAAGTCGCGGTAAAGCTCCCGCGTCGGATCGTAGGAAACGTTGAGCAGAGTGGTTTCCGCATCGGCAACCGACGACGTGGCGGCGGTCGTTGCGACGAGTAGACTGATGACGAAGGTTCTGAGGTTCATGACAATATTATCTCTTGATCTAGCGATGATCGCAAAATAGATCATCTGGTTATAAGTGGGTCCAAAGGATGGCCGCGAATCGCGGCCATCGGGCTCGCC
>Ga0265332_10000873_pt1 | contig 18271 bp, 12 predicted proteins | sample 41926metaG_FD_202084 | JGI IMG/M metagenome (GOLD analysis project Ga0265332, IMG submission 202084) | Rhizosphere microbial communities from Carex aquatilis grown in University of Washington, Seatle, WA, United States - 4-19-26 metaG | ecosystem: Host-associated > Plants > Roots > Rhizosphere...
GAGCGCGTCGGTACTGTGGTGGTGACCGATCCACTGCGAGGCCTGCCGCTGGGCATCTTGACCCAGCGCGATGCGCTGCAGCGGGTGGCGCTGCTGGCCGGTGACCTCGACGAGGCGGTGGCGGGCGTCATGACGGGCGGCGTGGTCGCGCTGTCGCTCGACGCCAGCGTGCATCAGGCCCGGCTGACCCTCGCACGCCATGGCCTGAGGCACCTGGTGGTGGTGGATGAGGAGGGACGTTTTGCCGGCGTGCTGTGCAGCGGTGACCTCTATGCGCGCGGGCGGCGGGTAACTGATGACCTGATCGAGACGATCCAGGCTGTTGACGGCCCCGAGGCTCTGGCGGCGGCGGCCCAGCGCCTGCGCGCGGAGGCCGCTGGGCGCGTTGATATGGGCGAGGGGGCGCAGCAGCTGGGGGAGTGGATCTCAATCCTCAACGATCTGATCGTGCAGAAGGCCATCGAACTGACCGAGGGCGAGTTCGAGCTACCGCCTGTGCGCTGGTGCTGGCTGGGTTTCGGTTCGGAAGGGCGGCTTGAGCAGACTCTGTCCACGGATCAGGACAATGGCCTGGTCTTCCTGCCGGAAGGGCGGGATGACACCGATGCGCTGCGTGGTCGTTTCCTGCCGTTTGCGCAGCGCATCAATGGGCTGCTTGATGTCTGCGGCTATCCTTTGTGCCGTGGCGAGGTCATGGCGGGTAACCCGCGATGGTGCCTGTCGGTGGACGAATGGCGGGGGCAGTTCGCCGAGTGGATGCGTGCCGCCAGCTCCGAGAGCCTGCTCAACAGCACGATTTTCTTCGATCTGCGCGCGCTGGCCGGCGACGCCGCGCTGGCATCCGGTCTGATGCGCTGGTTGCTGGAGGCCGCCGCCGATAATGGACTGTTCCTGCGCTTCATGGCCACCAACGCTCTGAACGGCGGGCTACCTCTCGGCCGTCTCCGGGATTTCGTCGTCGATCGTCGCAGCGGCCTGCTCGATCTGAAGCGCGATGGCAGCCGGCCCTTCGTTGATGCCGCGCGCATCCTCGCCTTGTCCCTGCGGGTCGGCGATACCTCAACGGTCGGGCGCCTGCGCGCAACGGGGACGGCGCTGGGCTGGGCGCCACGGGATGTGGAGGCCTTCGTGGAGGCCTTCGACTTCATCCAGCTGTTGCGCTTGCGTCGCCAGCGGGCGGCAACCCGTCCACCGAATCAGGTAGCGCCGGCCGAGCTCAACGAGATGGAGCGAGCCCGCCTGAAGGAGTCTTTCCGTCAGGGGCGTCGCCTGCAGCAGTTGCTTGCGCTGCGCTACCAACTATAAGCCATACGGCCGGACGCTATACTCGGGCCTTGTTCGGGCCCGCCAGCCAGACGCCGTCGCCGCACAAGGGAGTGATGCATGAGTGATACCGACACGAGAAGGCAGGCCTACTGGAGGGCCACGCTGCGCCTCACCGGCGCCTTGCTGCTGCTGTGGGCAGCAGTGAGTTTCCTGCCGGCCTGGTTCGCCGGGGAGCTGAATACCGTCGATTTCATGGGCTGGCCGCTCGGCTTCTATATGGCCGCCCAGGGCGCCTTGCTGGTGTTCCTGGCGATCGTCTGGTTCTATGCGCAGTGGATGGACCGGCTCGATCGCCGGTTCGGCGTGCGCGACGATCGCTGAGGCCTCTGCCGGATGACATCCCTTGTTGCTTTTTCCCGCCGCCTGCGTCGTTATTACCTGCTCTATTCCCTCGGTTTCGTGGCCTTCGTCGGTTTGCTGGCGGTGGGGGAGCGTTTCGGGCTGACGCCCCACTGGATCGGGCAGATCTTCCTGTTCGCGACGATCGCCATCTATGCGTCGATCGGCGTGATGAGCCGCACGTCCGACGTGTCCGAATACTACGTCGCCGGCCGGCGCGTGCCGGCGGTGTTCAATGGCATGGCCACCGCGGCGGACTGGATGAGCGCCGCGTCCTTCATCGGCCTGGCGGGCACCCTGTATTACGCCGGTTTCGAAGGTTTGGCCTTCGTGGTCGGGTGGACTGGAGGCTATGTGTTGGTGGCGATCCTGCTGGCGCCGTATCTGCGCAAGTTCGGCCAGTTCACCATCCCGGATTTCCTTGGTGCCCGCTACGAGGGGCATTTCGCACGGGTCGTCGGCGTGTTTGCCGGCGTGCTGGCCAGCTTCGTGTATGTCGTCGCGCAGATCTACGGCGTCGGCCTCATCACCAGCCGTTTCATCGGCATCGAGTTCGAGATCGGCGTGTTCGTTGGCCTGGCCGGCGTGCTGGTGTGCTCCTTCCTTGGCGGCATGAAGGCGGTGACCTGGACCCAGGTCGCCCAGTACGTGATCCTGATCGTCGCCTACCTAGTGCCGGTGACCATCCTGTCCTACAAGATCACCGGCGTGCCGGTGCCCCAGGCGGTGTATGGCCGGGTGCTGCAGGAGCTGGGTGTCAAGGAACTCGAGCTGTTCTCCGAGCCGCGGGAGAACGCCGTGCATGCCCAGTACCGGGCGCGGGCCGACGAGTACGCGCGGAAGATCGCCGATCTTCCGGAGTCGCTGGTAACCGAGCGCATCACCCAGGTCCAGCGCGTGAATGAGCTGCGCACCAGCGGTGCGTCGGCGCGGGAGATCGCCGTCGCCGAGCGTGCCTTGCGGGATCTGCCGCACTCGCCCGAGGAGGCGCGCCTGAAGTGGGAGAAAGTCCGCCAGGACAGCCTTGCGAGATCAGTCAATCCGGTGGCCCATGCGGAGGCCTTTCCCGGCAACGATGCACAAAGCAAGGCCAGTGCACGCAACAATTTTCTTGCACTGGCTTTTGTGCTGATGGTGGGTACGGCGGCGCTGCCCCACATCCTGACCCGCTACTACACTACGCCAACCGTCCGTGAGGCGCGCCATTCGGTATTCTGGTCGCTGTTCTTCATCTCCCTGCTGTACCTGACGGCACCGGCCTACGCGGTCCTGGCGAAGTGGGAGGTCTACAGCAACCTGGTCGGATCCAGTATCGCGACCTTGCCCCATTGGGTGGCATCGTGGGCACGCACGGGTCTGGTGCGGGTGGAGGACATCAACGGCGACGGCATCCTGCAACTGGCCGAGCTGTCCATCAACAGCGATGCGATCCTGCTGCTGGTGCCCGAGATCGCCGGCCTGCCTTACGTGGTGTCGGGCCTGGTGGCGGCGGGCGGGCTCGCTGCGGCGCTGTCCACGGCCGATGGGCTGCTGCTGACGATCTCCCACGCCCTGTCCCACGATCTGTACTACCAGATGGTCAATCCCCACGCGTCCACCCAGCGCCGCCTGGTGATCACCAAGTCGCAGCTGCTGGTGGTGGCGGTGGTCGCTGCATGGGTGGCGTCGATGCGGCCGGACAGCATCCTGTTCATGGTCGGCCTGGCCTTCTCGATTGCCGCGTCGGCCTTTTTCCCGGCGCTGGTGTTGGGCATCTTCTGGAAGCGCGCCAACAAGTGGGGGGCGGTGGCCGGCATGGTGGCCGGGCTGGGCGTGACGCTGTTCTACATCGCGCGTACTCACACCTTCTTCGGCGGCAGCATGGAGGCGGCCTGGTTCGACATCAATCCGATCTCCTGCGGGGTTTTTGGCGTGCCTGTGGGGTTCATTGTCACCGCTGTCGTCAGTCTGCTGACACCGCCGCCGTCGGCGGAGGTGCAGGCCTTGGTGGACTTCGTGCGATTGCCGGACGGGGAGGGTTGATCAAGAAGATTTCAAAAAAGGCTTTGACTTTTTTGAAATCTAATATATAGTGCCGCCTCCACTTAGGAGAGGTGGATGAGCGGTTTAAGTCGCACGCCTGGAAAGCGTGTTCAGGGTAATACCCTGACGCGGGTTCGAATCCCGCCCTCTCCGCCAAATTCAGAAAACGCCCCGGAAGGGGCGTTTTTGCTATGTACCGACCGAAGAGGCTTCCGTCCATGCTGAGCGTCCGTGCGATCCTTCAAGCTTTGCTGCTGTGTGTGTTCATATCGGGAACTGCAGTGCCGGCGTTCGCCAACGAACATGGTGGAGGAGAGGGAGGGGGCGGTGAGTTCGTGCCGCTGGAGGTGATCACCACCAATCTGGCGTCGGATCCTGGCGGGGAAAGCCATTTCATCCAGATCGCGATCACCCTCCGCCTCAGCGATCCGTCGATGGGGTCGGTCGTCACCGCCTACATGCCGATCATTCGCCACAAGATCCTGCTACTGCTCGGCTCCCATTCGGGGGCGGAGCTGAAGACGACCGAGGCTCGCGAAGACCTCGTCGAAGAGGTCAAGGATGCCGTGAACTCCACCATCGGCACTCCGGGCAGGATCGACAAGCAGGGGCGCCGCAAGCCGGCGGAAGGCCCGGTCAAGCATGCGCTGTTCACGTCCTTCATCATCCAGTAAGCGGTTTCAGGTCGTCTCTTCCCGGTAGCGCTCCGCGGTATCGAGGAAGGCCGCCAGGATCGGCGACTGGTCGTCCTTGCGGTAGATGCAGCTGAGGTCCACGTAAAAATTCGGCGGCGTGTCGGTGATCCGGCGGTAGACCACGCCGGGAAACTGCAGCGTGGTCGCCGAGTCCGGCACCAGGCACACGCCGAAGCCGCCGGCCACCAGCGCCACGCCGGTGACCGCATCGCCGACTTCCTGCGAGATCAGCGGCTGGAAGCCGCTGTCTGCACATAAGCCGATCACCTTGTCGATGAAGCTCGGCCGCGCACCGGTCGGGAACAGCACCATCGGGTGGTCCTGCAACTCGGCGAAGCGGATCACCGGCTGGGCGGCCAGTGGATGTTCGGCCGGAACGGCCAGCAGCAGGGCTTCGGTGGTGACCTGCTTGATCTCCAGGTCGGCCAGCGGCGACAGCATGCGGTTGAAGCCCACCGAGATGCGGCGCTGGCGCAGGGCCTCGATCTGCTCGGCCTTGGTCATCGTGTGCAGCACTACCTTCACGTCCGGATAGCGGTTGCGGAAAGCCAGCAGCAGCTTGGGGATCGCGTCCAGGATCGCCGATCCGAAGATCCCCACGTCCAGCCGCCCGAGCTTGCCCTGGCCGGCGCGCTGGGTGCGCTCGGTGGCCTGTTCCACCAGCGCGCGGATGTTGCGCGCTTCCTCCAGGAACAGCTCCCCCGCCTGGGTCAGCTCCATGCCGCGCGGCGTGCGGGTGAACAGCGTGACGCCCAGTTCCTCCTCCAGCTGCTGGATCTGGCGCGTCAGTGGCGGTTGCGAGATGTGCAGCCGCGCCGCGGCGCGCCCGATGTTCTCCTCCTCGGCCACGGCGACGAAGTAGCGCAGGTGACGTAGATCCACGTTTCTATTCTCCTTTGTCATGTGCCGGCCGGCATGCCCTGCCGATGATACCTGTAGGGTATCGAGAAGGGGAAATAATGGTATTGGACGGTAATCCTCCCGCTCGATAACTTGCGCATCAACCCGCTGCGATCCAGGCCCGCGGCCTTCGCCATCAGACGGGCAAGCAGACGCAAGACACATCACGCATGAGGAGGAAGACATGAACAAGCGTCCTTTCCGGACCGCCGACGCGGCCCCGTTTCGCCTGCGCCAAGCCAGGCTGCACCTCGCCACGGTGCTGGCACTCACCTTGTTGGGCAGCGGCGGGGCAGGGGCGGTGGCCTTCGACACCGGCAATCCGGACGTGGCCCTGAGCTGGGATAACACCGTCAAGTACAGCGCCGCCTTCCGCGTGCGCAATGCCAACCCGTCGGTGGCCGACAACTCCATCGGCCCCCAGGCCAACACCAACGATGGTGACCTCAACTTCGGCAAAGGGCTGATCTCCAATCGCCTCGACCTGCTGTCGGAACTGGAGATGCGTTACAAGAAGGACTTCGGTTTCCGCCTCAGCGGCGCCGCCTGGTACGACGACGTCTATAACCGCGGTAACGACAACCCTGGCGCGCTGGGCGGGGCCTTGGTCAATTCCCGTTCCGTCCGCTACGACGAGTTCACCCGCGGCACTGAGCAGCTGCACGGCCGCAAGGCCGAGCTGATGGATGCCTTCGGCTACATCAACTTTGCGCCCGGCGACATGAACGTCAATGTGAAGGGCGGCCGCTTCACGCAGCTCTACGGCGAGAGCCTGTTCTTCGGCAATAACGGCATCGCCGGCGCGCAGACGCCCCTTGACCTGATCAAGGCGCTGTCGGTTCCCAACTCCCAGTTCAAGGAAATCGCTCGCCCGGTCGGCCAGCTGTCCACCCAGGTGCAGCTCAGCCCGACCGTGTCGATCGGTGCCTACTACCAGCTCGAATGGCGCAAAACGCGCCTGCCGGCGGCGGGCAGCTACTTCAGCTTCGCCGACTTCGTGGACGTAGGGGGTGAATCCCTGATCCTCGGCCCCGGCGCGGTGCTTTACCGCAGCCAGGACATCGAGCCGCGCAACTCCGGGCAGGGCGGCTTCCAGATCAAGTTCAAGTCGGGCGATGCCGAGTACGGCTTCTACGCCGCCCAGTTCCACGACAAGATGCCCCAGTTCTACGCACGCCCCGGTGTCAATGTGCGGCCCGGCAGTGTCGGCGACTATGTGATGGTTTTTGGCGAGAACATCCGCACCGTCGGCGCCAGCGTCAGCACGCTGGTCGGCGAGACCAACGTGGCGGCCGAGCTGTCCTTCCGCGACAACATGCCGCTGGTGGCCTCCGGCAACGCCGTCATCACCAATGCCGACTCCAACGGCAAGAGCCGCGCGGCTTATCCGGTCGGCAAGACGATGCACCTCAACATGTCGGCGATCAGCGTGTTCGGCGCCAGCGCCCTGTGGGAAGGCGCGTCCTTCCTTGGCGAGCTGGCCTACAACCGCCGCCTGTCGATCAGCGACAACGCCGACCAGCTCGACCCCCTGGCCACCAAGGACGCCAGCGCGCTGCAGTTCATCTTCCAGCCCGAGTACTTCCAGGTGGTGCCTGGCGTCGATCTGCAGGTGCCGATCGGCATGAGCTACGGCATCAGCGGACGCTCGTCGGTGAATGGCGCGCTGTTCCCGTCCGAGCACGGCGGCAACGTCAGCATCGGCGTGAAGGCCGACTACCAGAAGACCTGGCAGGGCAGCCTCAACTACACCCACTACATCGGTTCGGCCGGCTCGGTGGTGCGCTACGGCACCGCGGTGCCCGAGCTGTCCTACCAGAACTTCCATGGCGACCGCGACTTCGTGTCCCTGTCGATCCAGCGCAGCTTCTGATTCGCATCAAGCAACGAGGAGACACACATGAACCAGACCAAGATTCTCGCCACCGCGCTGGTGGCCCTGCTGGCCGGCGGCCAGGCCGCCCACGCCGCGGTGAGCGCCGACGAAGCCGCCAAGCTGAAGAGCACGCTGACCCCGCTGGGCGGCGAGAAGGCGGGCAACAAGGACGGCAGCATCCCGGCGTGGAACGGCGGCATCACCAAGCCGTTGCCGGGCAAGAAGCTGGGCGTGATCCCGACCCAGATCTTCACCGACGAAAAGCCGGTCTTCCAGGTCACCGCCAAGAACGCCGCCCAGTACGCCGACCTGCTCTCCGACGGCACCAAGGCGCTGCTCGCCAAGTACCCGGACAGCTTCCGCGTCGACGTCTATCCGTCCCACCGCACCGCCGCGGCGCCGCAGGAGGTGTACGACAACGTCTTCAAGAACGCCACCCGCTGCAAGACCAAGGACGGTGGCTATTCCCTCGAAGGCTGCATCGGCGGCACGCCCTTCCCGATTCCGAAGGAAGGCGTCGAGGTGATGTGGAATTACCTGATGCGCCTCGAAGCCGAGTCCATCGAATACCGCTTCAAGAACATCGTCGGCAACGCGGACGGCAGCAAGACCCTGGCCACCCGCAACGAGATCGCCTTCCAGTACCCGCAGTACTATAAGGACGCCACGCCGGAGAGCTGGTCCGGCGAGTACGCGATGTTCCGCTTCAACACCCTGGAGCCGCCGTTCAAGGCCGGTGAGTCGCTGGTCATCCGCGACAGCATCGACATGAAGCAATCCCGCCAGGCCTGGCAGTACCTGGTCGGCCAGCGTCGCGTGCGCCGCGCACCGACGGTGTCCTACGACACGCCCGACTTCGTGGCTTCCGGCGCCAACTACTTCGACGAGGTGCAGGGTTTCTTCGGCGCCCTCGACCGCTTCCAGTGGAAGTTGATTGGCAAGAAGGAGCTGCTGATTCCGTACAACGACAACGGCTTCATCGGCGCCAAGCTGGACGACGCGATCGGCAAGCACCACCTCAACCCGGACCACGTGCGCTGGGAAAAGCACCGCGTGTGGGTCGTCGAGGCCACCGTCGCGCCGGGCAAGCGCCACGCGGTGCCCAAGCGTCGCTACTACCTGGACGAGGACACCTGGCTGATCGCGTTGGCTGACGGCTTCGACGCCGAGGGCAAGCTGTGGCGTACCACCCAGGTCACCCCCTTCGTGGTGCCGGCGCTGCCGGGCACGATGATGAAGACCGCCACCGTCTTCAACCTGCAGGCCGGCACGATGAGCGTGATTCAGGCGCTCAACGATGAAGACTTCAAGATCGTGCCGCGCAAGAAGGAAACCTACTTCACCGGCGACGCGGTGGCTGCCGAAGCGGCCCGCTGAGTTCTCCCTCCCCGGGAAGGCCGGCCCGGCGCGCAGCCCGCGCCGGGCCCGGTCGACCCCGGTTCTTCCCTTGTTTTTCTGCGGCCTGCCGTGGCCGGTGTCGCGAACACCGGTGCCGCGCGGCGGTGCTGCGGAACAGGTGTTCAAGATGCGATCCTCTCTCTCCGGTCGTCGGTCGCTGCGCCTCGCCGCGACCTTCTCCTTTCTCGCGCTGTTGGCGCCGGCCGCCAGTGCGGCTGACAGCCGCGCGGTGCCGGACTTGCTGGTGCAACCGGCCCAGTCAAACGCCCGTGCGGTTCATTCCCTGCAACTCTCCGTCGGCCGGGCCGGCAAGCGCCTGGTGTCGGTCGGCGAACGCGGCCTGGTGCTGCTGTCCGACGACGATGGGCGCAGCTGGCGGCAGGCCAAGGCGGTGCCGGTCAGCGTGGCGCTGACGGCAGTGCACTTCGTGTCCGACAAGCTCGGCTGGGCGGTCGGCCACAGCGGTGTGGTGCTGGGCAGCACGGACGGCGGCGAAACCTGGCAACGCCAGCTCGACGGCCGCCAGGCGGCCCAGATCGTCGCCGACAATGCCCGCGCGCAGCTTGCAACTGGCGGCGACGCGGCGGCCCGTCAGTTGCGGGAAGCCGAAGGCCTGCTGAAGGACGGGCCGGACAAGCCCTTCCTTGGCGTGTTCTTCGCCGATGCCCAGCACGGCTGGATCGTCGGCGCCTACGGCCTGGCGCTGGCCACCGCCGACGGCGGTAAGAGCTGGCAGTCCCTGATGACGCGCATCCCCAATCCGGGCGGCAAGCACCTCTACGCTGTCGGCCAGGACTCTGGCGGCCTGCTGATTGCCGGCGAGCAGGGCGTACTGTTCCGCTCGACTGATGGCGGCGCCAGCTTCCAGCGCCTGCAGACGCCCTACGCCGGCACCTTCTTCGGCGCGCTGGGCCTCGGCGGCCAGGGCGTGCTGGCCTACGGCCTGCGCGGCAACGTATGGCGCGGCGACGGCGCCAGCTGGGCGCAGGTCGAACTGGCCCAGCCTGTCACGCTGACCGCCGGCCTGAAACTGGCCGACGGCACCGTGTTGCTGGCCGACGAGAGCGGCCGCCTGCTGCATGGCGATGCGGCGGCGAGCCGCTTCACGTCGCTGGCTACGTCCCTGCCCACCGGCCTCACCGGCTTGGTCCAGACCGCCGACGGCGCCCTGGTCGTTTCCGGAACCCGCGGCCTGAGCCGCGTGGAGCCCGCCATCCTTACTGCGGAAGCAAAGAAATGAGTCACGCCCACGATATTCCGGATGGCGTGGTGATCCGCGACCTCACGGCCTTCGATCCCCGCTCCGGCTCCCTGCCCGAACGCCTGCTGTTCAACAACCGGCTCGTCATCGTCGTCCTCTGCGCGCTGGTCAGCGTCTTCCTCGGCTACAAGGCCCTCGGCCTGTCGCTGAACGCGGCCTTCGAGAAGATGATCCCGACGAAGCACCCCTACATCGTCAACTTCCTGGAGAACCGCAGCCAGCTGGCCGGCATGGGCAACAGCCTGCGCATTGCGGTGGAGGCCAAGGACGGCACGATCTTCGATGCCGACTACCTCGATACGGTGAAGAAGATCTCCGACGAGCTGTTCCTGCTGCCTGGCGTCGATCGCCCCTACATGAAGTCCCTGTGGGCGCCGTCGGTGCGGTGGACCGGCGTCACCGAGGACGGCCTCGACGGCGGCCCGGTGGTGCCCGACGACTACGACGGCTCCGCCGAGAGCCTGGCCCAGGTGCGCCTCAACGTCGAGCGCTCCGGCGAGGTCGGCCAGCTGGTGTCGGCCAACTACAAGTCGAGCATCGTGCTGGTGCCGCTGCAGGACAAGGTTGCCGAGACCGGCGCGCGCATCGACTACCACGAGCTGTCCCAGCGCATCGAAGCGCTGCGCGCCAAGTACGAGTCGGACAAGATCGCCATCCACGTGACCGGCTTCGCCAAGGTGGTCGGCGACCTCATCGAAGGCCTGCAGCAGGTGCTGCTGTTCTTCGCCGCCGCCATCGCCATCTGTACCGCCGTGCTGTACTGGTACACCCGCTGCCTGCGCAGCACGCTGCTGGTGGTGCTGTGCTCGATGATCGCGGTGGTGTGGCTGCTCGGCCTGTTGCCGACCCTCGGCTACGAGCTGGACCCGTACTCGGTGCTGGTGCCCTTCCTGGTCTTCGCCATCGGCATGAGCCACGGCGCCCAGAAGATGAACGGCATCATGCAGGACGTCGGCCGCGGCACCCACAAGCTGGTGGCCGCCCGCTACACTTTCCGCCGTCTGTTCCTGGCCGGCATGACCGCGCTGCTCGCTGACGCGGTCGGCTTCGCGGTGCTGATGGTGATCGACATCCAGGTCATCCAGGATCTGGCCATCACCGCCAGCATCGGCGTGGCGGTGCTGATCTTCACCAACCTGGTGCTGCTGCCGATCCTGCTGTCCTACACCGGGGTCAGCCCGGAGGCGGCCAAGCGCAGCCTGCAGGCCGAACTGGCCGAGGCCGCCGACGGCAGCCACAGCAAGCACCCGTTCTGGGCCTTCCTCGACCTGTTCACCCAGCGCAAGTGGGCCACCATCGCCGTGCTGGTGGGCACCGCGATGGGTCTTGCCGGCCTGGTGGTGAGCTTCCAGCTGAAGATCGGTGACACCGATCCCGGCGCGCCGGAGCTGCGCGCGGACTCCCGCTACAACCGGGACAACGCCTACATGGTGGCCAACTATGCGGCCAGCAGCGATGTGTACATCGTGATGGTGAAGACGCCCCAGTACGCCTGCGCCCACTACGACACGCTGACCGCTGTCGATGCGCTGGAGCGCGAGCTGCAGCAGCTGCCCGGCGTCGAAGCCACCAGCTCGCTGGCCGGCCTCGCCAAGGTCGCCAACGCCGGCATGAACGAAGGCAGCCTGAAGTGGTTCGAGATTCCCCGCTCCCAGGACAACCTCAACGCCATCATCACCCGCGCCCCGCGCGAGATGTTCAACCAGAACTGCGACCTGCTGACGGTGTACGCCTACCTCAAGGACCACAAGGCCGACACCCTCGCCAGCGTGGTGAAGGTGGTCGAGGACTTCGCCGGGCGGCATGCCACCGACGATCTGCGCATCCTCAACGCGGCCGGCAACGCGGGCATCGAGGCGGCCACCAACATCGTCGTCAAGAAGGCCAACGTCGAGATGCTCGGCCTGGTCTATCTGGCCGTGGTGGTGCTGGCCTTCATCACCTTCCGCTCCTGGCGGGCGGTGATCTGCGCGGTGCTGCCGCTGATGCTCACCTCGGTGCTGTGCGAGGCGCTGATGGTGGCGCTCAACATCGGCGTCAAGGTCGCGACCTTGCCGGTGATCGCACTGGGCGTCGGTATCGGCGTGGATTACGCGCTGTACATCATGACCGTCACGCTGGCCCGCCTGAAGGGGGGCATGAGCCTGTCGGAAGCCTATTACAAGGCGCTCACCTTCACCGGCAAGGTGGTGGTGCTGACCGGCATCACGCTGGGCATCGCTGTTGCCACCTGGGCCTGGTCGCCGATCAAGTTCCAGGCCGACATGGGCATCCTGCTGGCCTTCATGTTCATCTGGAACATGCTCGGCGCGCTGATCCTGCTGCCGGCGCTGGGGCACTTCCTGCTGCGCCAGAAGAAGGCCGTGGTCGTCTAGGAGAAACGTCATGTATACGCATCTACTCGTACCCCTGGACGGTTCGGAACTGTCCGCCAGCCTGGTGAGCCAGGCCGTCGATTTCGCCCGTGCGCTGAAGGCGCGGATCACCTTCTTCACCGCCCGCGAGGACGTGGGCGGATCGGGTGACGGCGCGCTGCTGCGCACCCTGGCGCCGGAGGACTTTGCCGCGGCTGCGGCCGGCGAGGCCAGCGCCATCCTGGCCAAGGCGCTGGTGGCGGCGCGCGCCGTCGGGCTGGACTGCGAGGCGCTGGCCCGCACCGGCGCGCGGCCTTATGAACTGATCCTGTCCGTCGCCGCGGAGCGCGGCTGCGACCTGATCTTCATGGCCTCCCACGGCCATCGCGGCCTGCGCGGGCTGATGCTCGGCTCCCAGACCCAGAAGGTGCTGGCCCACAGCAGCCTGCCGGTGCTGGTGGCCAGCGTCGAGAGCAACGTCGCCAACGACGCGGCCCGCGCGGCCATCGACATCATCAAGGATGAGCACCGCGCCATCGCCGCCGTCGTCAATGGCCTGCGCCGCCAGGCCGTGCGGTTGCAAAGAGAGGGCGCCGAGGCGCCGGATCTGGACTTCGTCGCGGGGCTGCTGCATTACCTCCGCGCCTTTCCCGACGTGCTGCATCACCCCAAAGAGGAGCGCTATCTGTTCAGCCGGCTGGCCCAGCGTGATGGGGAACTGGATGCGCTGATCGCCACGCTGGAGCACGAGCACCGGGACGGCGGCGCCCAGCTGGCGGCCATCGACGCACTGCTGGCGGAGGCGCGCCAGAACGGTGCGCGACAGGGTGAACTGGCCGTGGCGATCGAGCGCTTTGCCGACGCCCAGTGGCAGCACATCAGCACGGAAGAGAAGCTGATCCTGCCGGCCGCGCGCCGTCTCCTCGGTGACGAGGACTGGCATGCCATCGAAGACGCCTTCCGCCAGAACGGCGACTGCCGCGTCGGTGGCGAGCAGGACCTGGCCTTCCGGCAGCTGTTCGTGCGCCTGATGAACGACGAGGTCGGCGGCGCGACGCCTTGAAGAGCCGCCAGGCAAGCTCTCGCTGAGTGTGTTCAGGAAGATCGCGTGGGGGCGGGTGTATTCGCTCCCGCGCGCCGTTCCTCTGTCCCCAGGCTCTTTCAAAGAGGCGGTCTGCCTCGAACGAAAGCGAAGGGCGAAAGGCTTTTCATGACGATTGAAATTCTCGCCGCCGGGATCGGCCTGATCCTGATGGTGGCCATCTGCGCGCTGGTATTCGTGCTGGCGCGTCGCCCGCTGCGTCAGGTGCAGCGCCAGCTGGACGACATCCGCGGCCTGCTCGACGACCCGAGCGCGTCGGCCAGCGCCGCCGACTCGGTGCACAAGCTCGAAGGCCTCCTGCAACAGAAGGTTGCTGCGGCGCGCCGCATGGGCGAGCTGGCCCGCAACCTGATGGTGTCCTCTGGCACGCTGGTGTCGTCCTTCACCGACGTGGTGCAGACCGCCGACCAGCAGTCGGAGCTGGCGATCGCCGCCTCGTCGGCAGTGGATGGCATGGCCGCCGGCATCGGCGCCGTGTCGGCGGAGGCCGGACAGCTGCTCGGCATTGCCGCCGACGCCCACGCCCGGGCCTCGTCCGGCGGTGGCCGGGTGGCCGAGATGTCGGACAGCGTGCGCGAGCTGGCAGGTGTCGTGAGCGCGGTCGGCAGCGAGTTTGCCGGCGTGCATGCGCACATCGAGCAGATCGGCAAGATCGTGCAGATCATCCAGGGCATCGCCAGCCAGACCAACCTGCTGGCCCTCAACGCGGCCATCGAGGCGGCGCGGGCCGGTGAGCAGGGGCGCGGCTTCGCGGTGGTGGCCGACGAGGTGCGCAAGCTCGCCGAGCGGACCAGCGAGGCGACGGTTAGCGTCGGTGAGATCATCGCCGCCATCGAGAGCGGCAGCGACGGGCTCAACGTCTTGCTGGCGCGTGTGAAGGCGCAGGCCGGCGCCAGCGCCGACAGCACCGGCGAGGCGGCCCAGACGCTGGCGGCGATTGCCGACGGGGCCAGCCAGACGATGGCCGCGGTCGAGAACATCGTCAGCCGCGCCAATGGCGAAGCGGCGTCCGGCGGCCGCCTGGTGGACGAGATGGGCGGCGTGGCCGGCCTGGCGCGTGCGCTCGACGAGCGGGTCAACGGCTGCGATGAGGGCCTGCGCCAGCTGATGACCGGGCTGGTGGAGCTGAACGGCCTCAGCGTGGCCATCGACGTGCGCCGCGATGCGCTGGTGGCGCTGCTCGACGCCATCGAGGAGACGCGCACCAACAGCATCCTGGTGGTCAATTCCCGCAACCGCGAGCAGGCGTTGCCGCACGTGGAGCGTATCGAGGCGCTCGATGGGGTCGTCGATGCGCAGTTGGTGCAGATCGAGCGCAGCGTGCAGGACGCGCCCGGGCGGCAGGCGGTGCAGGCCTTCAAGGCTTGTCTGCAGGATTACCGCCGCGCCCGCAGCGGCATGCTGGAGCGGGCCCGCGCCGGCGACCTGGCGTGGATCCGCACGCAGGGCATCGAGCGCGTGCGCCCGGCCTACCGGGCGCTGAAGGACGCCTACGGGGCGCTGGCCGCCGGCCGGACCGCCGGCATCGCCTAGCCGGGGAAGGGGCGGAGTACAGTACACCCACGAACGGCACGTCCGATGCCGCGGAGAGGGGAATGACGAAAACCAGACTGATCGAGCAGTTCAACCTGCGCTCGCGCCTGCGCTTCAACCTCGAGCAGGGGGAGATCTGGCTCGACGAGAACCGCATGCTGCTGTTCCACGCCCGCGCGATGGGTGCGCTGCGCCGGGAGCTGTTCGACTCCCTCGGCGTCGAGCGGGCCCGCGGCCTGTTGATCCGCATGGGCTTTGCGTCCGGCCAGCAGGACGCCGAGCTGGCCAAGAAGCTGTTTGGCAGCGGCGACCCCGATGACGTCTTCCGCATCGGGCCGGAACTGCACGCCTTTGAAGGGCTGGTGCGCTCCAACATCGTGCAGTCCGACCTCGACTGGGAGCGCGGCAGCTTCGCCGGCGAGGTGGACTGGGACAATTCCTGGGAAGCCGACTCCCACCTGCAGCAGTTCGGCATCGGTGGGGACCCGGCCTGCTGGACGCTGGTCGGCTATGCGTCCGGCTACGTCACGCAGTTCTTCAACCGCCTGATCGTCTTCCGCGAGACCAGCTGCACCGCCTGTGGCGACGCCCATTGCCACATCGTCGGCAAGCCGGCCGAGGAGTGGGGCGACGACGGCTACCTGGACTACTTCAAGCCCGACAACCTGCAGGGCCAGCTGGAGGAGATGCGCGAGGAGATCAGCCGCCTGCGCAAGACTCTCTGTGCGTCCCGACCGGCGGGCAACCTGATTGGCGCGTCGCCGGGCTTCAAGGCGGCCTTCGACCTGGTCGGCAAGGCAGCGGCCAGCCCGATCACCGTGCTGCTGCTCGGCGAGACCGGCGTCGGCAAGGAGATGTTCGCGCGCTGGATCCACGACCACGGCAGCCGCTCCGACAAGTCCTTCGTGGCCGTCAATTGCGCCGCGATCCCCCACGACCTGCTGGAGTCCGAGCTGTTCGGCGTGCAGAAGGGCGCCTACACCGGCGCCCAGACCTCGCGGCCGGGGCGTTTCGAGCGGGCCCACGGCGGTACGTTGTTCCTCGACGAGGTCGGTGACCTGCCGCTGGCGGCCCAGGTCAAGCTGCTGCGGGTGCTGCAGACCGGCGAAGTGGAGCGCCTCGGCGACGATCAGGTGCGCAAGGTGGATGTACGCCTGGTGACGGCCACTAACGTGGACCTGCAGCAGGCTATCGCCGCCGGGCGCTTTCGTGCCGACCTGTATTACCGGCTGGCGACCTACCCGGTGCTGATTCCGCCGCTGCGCGAACGGCGCAGCGACATCCCGCTGCTGGCGGCGGCGTTGATCGAGAAGTACGAGGCGTCGTACCACAAGAAGCTGCAGGGCATCAGCGACCGGGCCATGCAGGCGCTGATGGGCTACCAGTGGCCGGGCAATGTGCGCGAGCTGCAGAACCTCATCGAGCGCGGCGTGCTGCTGGCGCCCAGCGGCGGACTCATCGAGATCGAGCACCTGTTCGCCGGCGGCGCGCCGGTGACGGCGCCGGGGGCGGAGGTGGACCGGGCCGGCGTGGTCGGCAACGAACGGGACGACAGCCGCAACCGCCTGTACGAGGCAATTCTCAACGAAGGCTTCGATCTGGAGCGGCACGAGGCCAGGTTGCTGGAGCTGGCGGTGCAGCGCGCCAATGGCAATCTCACCCATGCCGCGCGCCTGCTCGGCATCACGCGGCGTCAACTGGCCTACCGGTTGCGCCAGGGGACGGTGGTGGCGGAAGGCTGACGCATCCGGGGCAGATCAACCCGCGACGGGCTGCGGTGCTGGCATGGCCGTTGCCGACTCGGTCCGGGCGTGGACCACCACCCGGTTGCGGCCGCCGGTCTTGGCCTTGTAGAGCGCCTGGTCGGCGACGCGGAGCAGGGTCTCCGGATCGGCGCCATGGGCTGGGAACAGCGCTACGCCGATCGACAGGCTCAGTGGGCCCGGCAGATCGTCACGGGCCTGACCCAAGTCGGAAAAGCCCTGCCGCCATTGCTCGGCCCGTTCGTGGGCGGCCGATTCCGGCAGGCCCGGCAGCAGCATCACGAACTCCTCGCCGCCGAAGCGGCAGGCCACGTCTTGCTGGCGTGCCTCGCGGGCCAGCAGGCGGCCGAGTTCCTGCAGCACCAGGTCGCCGATCTGGTGTCCATGTCCATCGTTCACTTGCTTGAAATGGTCCACGTCGATCAGCATCAGACACAGGGGCTGGCCTTGGCGGGAGCAGCGGGCCAGCTCGCGCTCGAAGGTGTCGATCAGGTAGCGCCGGTTGAACAGGCCGGTGAGGGCGTCCCGGTTGGCCTGTTCATGCAGGTTGCGCTGTAGCGCGAGGTTCTCGGACAGTTGCTGCTGCAGCGATTCGTTGGCCTGGCGCAGCTCCTGTTCCCGCTGCTTGAGGTTCTCGCGCACGGCGCGCAGCAGCAGCGCACGGGTGTGGGCGATCCGGCCGATGCCCAGCAGGTACCAGCTGAGGCCGAACACGCACAGGCCGGTGATCCACGGGTTGTCTTCAGGAACGAACTGGAAACCGCCGATGCCGATGCCGAGCAAGGAGCCCAGCCCAAAGGCGCCGAAGGCCAGGAAGATGCCGCGGTAGCCCTGGCTGATGGCGTTGTTGATCGCTGTGCTGATGAGCAGCGTGAAGGTGATCCACAGCGGAAAGCCGGTCGCGGAAACCCAGATGGCGACCAGGAAGCAGTCAAGAACCAGATTCTGCAGTTCCGCCCGTTGGGAGTTTTCCGCATGGCAGGCGCGCCGGTAAATCAGGTGCGGATAGACCAAGAACTGCAGGGTCAGCAGTAACCACACCCAAGCCGCGTACCCCCGGCCGGCCAAGTGGAGAGAGAAGAACGCGAAGGCATTGACGAAGGATATCGAGCGCATGACCCAGTGCGCCCGGACGATCCAGTGGGGGGGGCGAGAGGCGGTCGGGGACGGTGGCATCACGCGATTATCCCCGTGGCCTTATGCCAATGTGCGTGTACGTCATGTCAATTTGCATGCTGGTGTGACAAAGCACCGGAATGGACTGCGATTGGGGCTTGCCGTTTGCGCCGGAATTTTCATTTTTTCGCTTGCTGCAGTGCAGCTTGACGCTTTTGTCAGGCAAAAAATCCCCATCGACAAAAGCGTCAGGTGCCCCCAAAGGGCGGTAGCGCCGCTTTTCTATCGAGGCCTTAATAATCAGATATTTAGCGGAGTGGCACGGCATCTGCATTAGATGAGTTAAGTGCGGCATAAATGAAGTTGATCAAAGCCGCCGATTGACGAAAACGTCGATACACATCTGGAGGAGCCATGGCCCACACCGTAAGCATCGAAGACGCGGACGTCCGCTACGCCTGCGCACCGCAGGAATCCCTGCTTTCCGGCCTGCACCGGCTGGGCCTGCGCGGCATTCCGGTGGGCTGCCGCGGCGGCGGCTGCGGCGTCTGCAAGGTCGAGATCACCGAAGGCGAGTTCAGCACCC
>Ga0265332_10000874_pt1 | contig 18256 bp, 13 predicted proteins | sample 41926metaG_FD_202084 | JGI IMG/M metagenome (GOLD analysis project Ga0265332, IMG submission 202084) | Rhizosphere microbial communities from Carex aquatilis grown in University of Washington, Seatle, WA, United States - 4-19-26 metaG | ecosystem: Host-associated > Plants > Roots > Rhizosphere...
TGTTCGATCAGCGCTATTGTCGTCCCGAAGGTCTCGTTCACGTCGATGATGAAACGCGACATGTCTTCCTTTTCCTCAAGGTTCATGCCGGCCATCGGTTCATCGAGCAGCAGCAGATCGGGCTCCATCGCCAATGCGCGACCGAGTTCGACCCGCTTCTGCAGGCCATAAGGCAGGCGCCCCACCGGAACCTTGCGTATCTGCGGAATTTCGAGAAAGTCGATGATCTCCTCGACCCGGTGGCGATGCCGCACTTCTTCCCACACCGCGGGGCCGACGCGCAGCAGCTGCCAGACGAAGCCGCGGTGCATTTTCAGTGTCCGGCCGGCCATGATGTTGTCGAGCGCGGTCATGCCGCGAAACAGCGCGACATTCTGGAACGTACGGGCGATACCGCCGCGCGCCGCTTCGTGCGGCCGCATCTTGGCGCGCTTTTTACCCTTAAAGGTGATGCGCCCCTGCTGCGGCTGATAGAACCCGTTGATGACGTTGAGCATCGACGTCTTGCCGGCCCCGTTGGGACCGATGATGGCGCGAATTTCACGTTTGCGGATATCGAAGGAGACGTCACTCAGAGCCTTGATACCGCCAAACGACAGCGACACGTTCTCGAGCGATAGCAGCACGCTGTCGGCCGTAACGTCGCTACCCGAGGGGGCTCTCATGCGACGCGCCCAAATCCACTAGCCCTTCCCTGAAAGGGGAGGATCAAGAATTGACTCGGCGCTCTCATGCGGCGGCGTCCATCGCAGGTGTCGGGATGACAGTCATGTCGCGGATCTTCACCCGCGCGGAGATCACACCCTTGTGGCCGTCCTCGAAGGTAACCTCGGTTGAAATATCCGCCTCTTTCGACCCGTCATAGAGTGCGCGCACCAACGGCTCGTAGCGCTCGGCAATGAAGCTCCGCCGGACCTTCTGGGTGCGCGTGAGTTCACCATCGTCGGCATCGAGTTCCTTGTGCAAGACCAGGAACCGCCTGACTTGCGCCCCGGCCATCACCTTTTCATCGACCAGCGACCGATTCACTTCGGCGACGTGTTCGGCCAGCATGTCATAGACCAGCGGATGCCCCGCGAGCTCCTGGTAGGATCCATAGACGACATTGTTGCGTTCGGCCCAGCTTCCCACCGCGACAAGATCGATATTGAGCATCACGCAAGCAAAATCGCGGTGGTCACCGAAGGCAACCACCTCTCGGATGTTGGGATAGAACTTCAGCTTGTTCTCGATGTATTTCGGCGCGAACAGTGTTCCGTCATTGAGCCGCCCCACATCCTTCGCCCGGTCGATGATTTTGAGATGGCCGGACTTTGGATCGATGAAACCGGCGTCGCCGGTCTTCACGTAACCATCCTCGCTCAGCACTTCGGCGGTCTTGGCGTCGTCCTTCAGATAGCCCACGAACATACCGGGCGACTTGAATTGCACTTCACCACCTTCTGCGATCCGTAGGTCCACGTGCGGCACGGCGGGACCGACGGTGTCGGCATGGATTTGCCCGTCCGGCTGCGCCGTCACATACAGAAAGGCTTCGGTCTGGCCATAAAGCTGCTTCAGGTTCAGGCCGAGTGACCGATAGAAGGAGAACAGGTCGGGACCGATGGCCTCACCGGCCGTATAGGCGACGCGCACACGGGAGAGCCCGAGCACGTTCTTCAACGGCTCATAGACCAGAAGGCCGCCAATCTTGTAGAGAATGCGGCCCCGCAGCGGCACCGGCGCCCCATTGAGAAGGGCTTCGCCGTAGCGCCGCGCCACGGCAATGAAGGTTCGGAACATGCGCCGCTTCAGGCGGCTCGCGTCCTCCATGCGAATCATGACCCGCGTCAGCATCTGCTCGAAGGTGCGCGGCGGTGCGAAGAAAAACGTCGGCCCGATTTCCTTGAGATCCTGCATGGCGGTTTCGCCGCTCTCCGGGCATGCCATGCAGAATCCTGCGACCAGACCCTGCGCATAATTGAGGTAGTGATCACCCACCCATGCGAGCGGCAGATAGGCGAGCGCTTCGTCCCGCTCGGTCAGATGGTCGAACGCGACGGTGTCGGAGGCGGCGCGAATACAGCCCTGGGCCGAAAGCACGACCCCTTTGGACGGACCGGTCGTTCCGGAAGTATAGAGAATGACCGAGGGGTCGGCGCCTTTGCCGCTCGCGATGGTCTGGTCCAGCCAAGCACGGGTCGCAGGGTCTTTGGCCAGCACGGCGCCGCCGGTCTTGATGACCTGCGCAATCGGATGCAGGCGACTGTGGTCGTAGTCGCGCAACCCCTTGGACTCGTCATAGAGGATCTGCTCGAGCATCGGCAGGCGATCGGAAACCGACAGGATCTTGTCGACCTGCTCCTGGTCTTCGACCGCTGCAAACCTGACATCGGCGTGCGCGAGCACATAGGCAAGCTCGTCGGCGACCGCGTCAGCGTAAACCGGCACCGGAATGGCACCGAGGATCTGCGCCGCCATAACCGACCAATAGAGCTTCGGTCGGTTGGAACCGAGGATCGCGATGGTGTCGCCGCGCTTGAGACCAAGTGTGTTGAGCCCGACCGCGTAGGCCCGCACCTCGTGCAGCACGTCGCCCCAGGTCCACGTCTGCCAAATCCCGAGATCCTTGTGCCGGATCGCCGGCTGACGTCGGAAAACCCTGGCGTTGCGCACGAGCAGCTTGGGAAACGTATCCGCTTCTGCGGCGGCATCAATCGCCACGGCGCTCGCCTCCCCCGTTCGCGACACCGACAGGTCGCGTCACTCGTTTCACAGCCCTTGGGCACGATCTTTTGACCGGCGCTTTTGATCGATTTGAGAGTACTGCTTGCGGGCGGTCAAGCCGGTGCAGGCTCATTCAATGGTTGAATGGCCCGAATACGCCGCCGCCATGGCGGGATACCGCGGAGGCTATTCAGCCGCCTTCAGGAGCGGTGCCGAGCCGGAGTCGAACTGTTCGCGCAACGCGGCCTCGTCGGCCTTGGCTGCTGCCAAATGCCGCATTTTGACATGACCGAAACCGCGGATTTTTTCCGGAATCGTCGCAAGACCGACGGCGATGGCGTGATTGGCTGGCGTCAACCCGGCAATCAGGTGATCGAGCAACGCTTCGTAGTCGGTGACAAGCTTGCGCTCGATGCGGCGTTCGGCCGTTCGGCCGAAGGGATCGAACGGTGTGCCGCGCAGGAATTTCAGCCGCGCCAGCAGCCTGAAGGCGCCAAGCAGCCACGGCCCGAAGGTCATCTTGCGCGGCAGTCCAGTGCTCTTGTCCTTGCGCGCCAACAATGGCGGCGCGAGATGAAAGCGCAAGCGCAGACGTTCGCCGTCGAAAGCACCGTTGACCTGTTTCAGAAACGCAGGATCGGCATAGAGCCGGGCGACTTCGTATTCGTCCTTATAAGCCATCAGCTTGAACAGATAGCGTGCGACCGCGTCAGCAAGCCCGCACTGGCCGGGAGCCTTGATCGCTTCCGCTGCCTTCACCTTTTCTACCGCCTGCCGATAGCGCGCAGCATAGGCGGCGTCCTGGTAAGCGCCCAGAAATTCAACGCGGCGGGCCAGCATCTCGTCGAACGACTGCGAGAGGTGCCGGGCCGGGTCAACCGCTTCCGGCGTCGGCGCGGCTATCGCCTCGATGGCTGCCGGATCGACCGCCGCGCGCCGCCCCCAACGGAAGGCCGCGATGTTCATCGCCACTGCCTCGCCGTTCATCTCGATCGCCTGCTCGATCGCTTCGGCGGACAACGGTAAGGCGCCGATCTGGTAGGCGAATCCGAGAATTAAAAGATTGGCGCCGATCGATTGTCCAAGCAGCGCGGTCGCCATGCGCGAGGCGTCGATGAAATGACTGCGCTCACGCCCGGCCGCCGCAGCGATGGCCTGCTTCAGGCGCTCACCCGGCAACGAGAATTCGGGATTGCGCGTGAACTCGCCGGACAAGACCTCGGAGAGATTGACGACCATCGCGGTCTGCCCGGGCTTGACCGCCGCGAGGACCTTCTTGTTGCCGGCGACGACGATATCCCCGCCCAGCACGAGGTCAGCCCCGCGCGCACTCAAGCGGATGGCGTGAATATCCTCCGGGCGGTTGGCAAAGCGGATGTGGCTGTAGACCGCGCCACCCTTTTGCGCGAGCCCGGCCATGTCGATAATGCCGACACCCTTGCCTTCGAGATGCGCGGCCATGCCGAGAATGGCGCCGACGGTCACGATGCCGGTGCCGCCCACGCCGGTGACGATGACGCCATAGGTCTGCGCGATCGCCGGCAGCCGCGGTTCCGGCAGTGCGGGAAGATGCTCCGGCAGGGTGACGCTTTTGCCCTTCTTGAGCGTGGCCCCTTCCACGGTCACGAAAGACGGGCAGAACCCTTTGACGCAGGAGAAGTCCTTGTTGCAGCTCGACTGATCGATGGTGCGCTTGCGTCCGAACTCGGTTTCGAGCGGCTGCACCGATACGCAATTCGATTGCACGCCGCAGTCTCCGCAGCCCTCGCAGACCAGTTCGTTGATCATGATCCGCCGATCGGGATCCGGGTAGGCCTTGCGCTTGCGGCGTCGCCGTTTCTCGGCCGCGCAGGTCTGATCGTAAATCAGCACGGTGCAGCCGGGGCTGTCCGCGAGTTCCTTCTGCACCTGCATGAGATCGTCGCGGTGATGGATGCTGATGCCGTCCGGCCATTGGGTGTCGGAGGGATATTTCCACGGCTCGTCGGTGACGACGGCGACGCGCTTGGCCCCTTCGGCGGCGACCTGACGCGCGACTTGCGACACGCTCAGTCCGCCATCGTTTTTCTGCCCGCCGGTCATGGCGACCGCGTCGTTGTAAAGAATCTTGTAGGTGATGTTCACGCCCGATGCGATGGCGCCGCGGATCGCCATGTAGCCGGAGTGATTGTAGGTGCCGTCGCCGATGTTCTGGAACACATGAGCGCGCTTGGAGAACGGCGCCTCGCCGATCCAGTTGGCGCCCTCTCCGCCCATCTGGGTAAAGCCGAGAGTCGAGCGATCCATCCACTGGACCATGTAGTGGCAGCCGATGCCCGCATAGGCGCGCATGCCCTCGGGAACAACCGTCGATGAATTGTGCGGACAGCCGGAACAGAAATAAGGAATCCGGACCGCGACGTCCTGGGTTTCGGCCAGCGTGCGCTGGGCCTCCCGCAGGCGAGCCACCCGGTTCTCCAACTGTTCGTTCATTGCGTATTTCAGCAAGCGCTCGCCGATGCAGATCGCGATATCGTTCGGATCGAGCGCGCCCTTGATCGGAAACAGCCAGTTGCCCTGCTCGTCCTTCTTTCCGATGCAGACGGGCTGATTGGCGGTCCCGTAAAGCTCTTCGCGTACCTGCACCTCGACCAGCGAACGCTTTTCCTCCACCACAACGATGAGTTCGAGGCCCGATGCGAATTCCATCAGGTCCTGGCGGCTGATCGGCCAAGGGCAGGCGACCTTGTACAGCCGCAGGCCGAGATCGTTGCATCTGACCTCGTCGATGCCGAGTTCATCGAGCGCCTGGCGCACGTCGAGGTAACTCTTTCCGACCGTGATGACACCGACCTTGGGATTGCGCCCGCCGGACGCGATCATGCGGTTGAGCTTGTTGGCGCGAATGAACGCCAGCATGGCATCGCGCTTGTAATCGTAAAGCCTTGCCTCTTGGCCCAGCACCGTGTCTTGAAGCCGGATGTTCAGGCCGCCCGGCGGCATTCTGAAATCGTCGGGAATGACGATCTTCACGCGATCGGGATCGCCGTCGACGACGGCTGTCGATTCCACCGTGTCGTGCATGCACTTGAGTGCCGCCCACGTCCCGCAAAAGCGCGACATCGCGAAACCGTAGAGACCGTAGTCGATGATTTCCTGAACGCCTGCCGGGTTCAAGATCGGGATCATGACGTCGAGAAAATGGAATTCGGATTGATGCGCGGTCGTGGATGATTCCGCGGTGTGGTCGTCGCCCATCAACGCCAGCACGCCGCCATGCTTCGATGTGCCGGCGAAATTGGCGTGGCGGAACACGTCACCGGAACGGTCGACGCCCGGGCCCTTGCCGTACCAGATGCCGAAGACGCCGTCGAACTTGCCTTCCCCGCGCAGTTCCGCCTGCTGGGAACCCCACAAGGCGGTGGCGGCGAGATCCTCGTTGATGGCGGTCTGGAAGAGAATATCGTTTTGTTTCAGGCGCGCTTCCACACGCTGGAACTGGTAATCCAACCCGCCGAGCGGGGATCCGCGATAGCCGGTGACGTAGCCGGCGGTATTGAGACCGGCGCGGCGGTCCCGCGCCTTTTGCATCAGGGTGAGCCGCACCAGCGCTTGATAGCCGGTCACAAAAATGCGGCTCTGGCCGAGATCGTATTTGTCGTCGAGGGAAACGGGTTTGAGCGGCATGGTTCTCCGTGACGGGCCCCGCCGAGATTCACAATCGTAGGTCACACTGTTAACGACAATATAGACGCCGCGCCGCGCGGCCGGAAGGCTGTCTTTTGGCTCCATTGCATCAATTGCGCGAGGACGCACGGGCGGGGCACAAAATGTCCCTTACGCCGCTGCAAACGCAATTTGGCGCAACGCAATAGACGATTTGTCACGTCATGGAGATGACAGCGCACCGCAACGCACCGCTGGCGGGGACGTCAGTCGGTCTGAAGCAGGAGGCGGCGCCGGAGCGCCGCATGCTGCTGCCGCAGCTTCTTGAGCTGACGCAGCAGCGCCATCGGGGTCAGCGCTTCGTGAAGCGGAAGCGACGACGTCATCGGCTTCAAGGCCCGCGTCTTCCGCGGGGCAGCGGTCGGCGCGTCAACGCGGCCGACTTGCTTGAACACGACCCCGAGCTCCGCCGCGCGCCGCCACACCACTTTGGCCTGGTACTCGGTCCGATGCTTGGGGATGTTGAGAACGAATTCACGCGGCACAAAAACGGCATCACCGCCGAGTACCAGCTTGGCGCCCTGACCCGATGTGTTTCGTATCAGGCACTCCGCGACCGATTGGCCATGCCTGAATCCGATCTCCCCGGCCCAATAGGCCGGCCACCGCTCCCGCTCCCGACGTTCCAGCATGCGCATGTCCTTATTCGGCGCGCAGCATGCTCGCGTCATTCCCGGCCGCAAAGCGCTAGATCGCTGGAGGGTTAATCCAGGCGCCCAAAATTAACTATAGGAACGCCTGCTTCGCGGCGCTTAGACCTTATTGCCGGTACTCCAGCGCCAGAAATCTCGGCCTTCTTCGCGCATGAACCGGGCCAGCACCATCTTGTGCACTTCCGAGGCTCCATCGACGAGGCGCGCGGAGCGGGCGTAGCGGTAGATCCACTCCAAGATGGTATCCTTGGAATAGCCGCGCGCCCCGTTGAGCTGGATCGCGACATCGGCCGCATTGTGCAGGGTGTCGGCGACGTGCACCTTGGCCATCGAGACTTCCTTGCGGGCGCGGTCGCCCTGGTCGAGCTTCCAGGCCGCGTGCATGGTCAAGAGCCGGCCGATTGCGATCTGGTGCGCCACTTCGCCGAGCTTGATCTGAACACTTTCACGATCGGCCAGCTTGATGCCGAAGCCCTCGCGCTGGTTGACGTAATCCTGGGCGATTTCCAGACAGCGCTTGGCGAATCCGAGCCAGCGCATGCAATGGGTGAGCCGGGCGGGTCCGAGCCTGACCTGCGTCGCCTTCAGGCCGTCGCCGACGTTCATCAGAACGTTGCCGTCCGGAATCTCCAGGCCTTCGAACGCGAGTTCACAATGGCCGCCGTGTTCTTCCGGCCCCATGATCGGAATCCGGCGCAGGATCCGCCAGCCCGGCTGATCCCGGTGATACAGAAACGCGGTCAAGCCGCGGCGCGCATCGTCCGATGTACGGGCAATCAGAATGAAGTGCGCCGCACCCTGCGCGCCGGTGATGAACCATTTGCGACCGTGAACGACCCACTTGTCGCCTTTCCGCTCGGCACGCGTACGGATCATGCCGGGATCGGAACCCCCGCCCGGCGCGGGTTCAGTCATGGCGAAGGACGACCGGACGCGTCCCTCAACGATCGGCCGCAACCACTGCTCCTTCTGGGCCGGCGTCCCGACCCGCGCGAGCAGATTCATGTTGCCGTCATCGGGCGCCATGCAGTTGAATGCCAGCGGCCCGAAGATCGACCGCGCGGCCTCCTCGTACATCACCGCCCAGCTTACGATCGGCAGCGCCATGCCGCCGAAGTCCTTGGGAGATTGCGGCGCCCACAGGCCCGCAGCCTTGGCCTTCTCCCGCACCGACGCTAGGACATCCTCACGGATATTTTCGTGTTCATCGTAGTTTTCGCGGTGCGCTTCGAGCGGCAAGACCTGCGCCTCGACGAATGCGCGGGTGCGCAGACGAAGATCCTCGAGCTCGGGCGTGAGCGTGAAATCCATCGCATGCCTTTCCTGATCGTTCCCGCGCGAACGTGCGCGACGATCTATCCGCGCAGGGCGACCATCTGACCGCCGTCAACAACGTAAGTCGCGCCGGTGATGTAGCGTCCGGCATCGGACGCCAACAATAACAGCACGCCGTCCAGGTCACCGTCTTGACCGAAGCGGCCGACGGGAATGTCGCGCGTCAGCGCCGCCCCCTTCTCGCTCTGCAGAAAATCCCGGTTGATCTCGGTGACAAACCAGCCGGGAGCGATGGCATTGACGCGCACGCCCTTGTAGGCAAGTTCCAACGCAAGCGCCTTGGTCAATTGCACGACGCCGGCTTTCGCAATCGCGTACGCCGCCGTTCCCTTGGACACACCGAAGCCGAGGACCGAGGCTATATTGATGATGGCGCCCTGCTGACCGGCCGCGATCATGCGGCGGGCGGCCTCCTGCGCCCAAAAGAAAACCGCGTCGAGGTCGGTCGACAGCACCCGTCGCCATTCTTCCGGCGGCAGTTCAACCGCGCGCCCGGAATGAGCGACGCCGGCGTTGTTCACCAGCAGGGTGACGGTGCCAAACGCCTGCTCGGCTTCGGCGAACGCCCGTGTCATGGCGGCGCGGTCGAGCACGTCCGCACCGATCGAGATGGCACGGCCGCCGGCCGCTTCGATGCGTCCCTTGAGCGCCGCCAGCCTATCGGTGCGCCGTGCCACCAACGCGACCGCGGCGCCGTTTTCCGCCAGCACTTCTGCAAAACGCATCCCGAGACCGCTCGACGCGCCGGTGACCAGGGCGACGCGGCCTTTCAAGTCAAAAAGCTCGGATGCCTTCATGCGAAATTCGATCAATCTTTGAAAAAAGAGACCGGCGATGTCGCGTAAGATCTAGCGCCGATGCGTCGAGGGAGCAACAAGGCTAGCCGCCGTAGAGCACTCGCGGCAACCACGTCGCGATCTCCGGCACGAACCACAACAGGAACAGCGCGGCGATCTGGATAAGCACGAACGGGATGATGCCGACATAGATGTGCAGCGTGGTGATCTCAGGGGGCGCGGCGCCGCGCAGATAGAACAACGTCGCGCCGAGCGGCGGATGCATGTAGGAGGTCTGCAGGTTCATCGCCATCAAGATGCCGAGCCAGACCGGGTTGACGGACGGCAATTTCAAAAGTGCCGGCGCCACAATCGGGACGACGACAAAAATAATCTCAAATGCGTCCATCACGAAGCCGAGCAGGAACATCGCCGCCATCACGACAAGAATGGCGCCAGCCGCGCCGCCCGGGAGATCAGCGAGGGCGCGGGCGACCATGTCGTCGCCGTGCAGCCCGCGAAACACCAGACTGAACAGCGTCGCGCCAATCAAAATCGTAAAGATCATGCTGGTGATCTGGGTCGTCGACAACAACGCCGGCCGCAAGACTCCGGCTCGTCGGACGGTGTCGATGGCGAGAACGGCTCCAACCGCAACCGCCGCGATGAGAATGACAGCCAGCGCGATGCCGACGTGATCCATGATCCCGGATGAGGTTCGACCGAGGCGCGGATCGAGCGCGCTGCGCAGCAGCAGCGCTGCAATGATCGCACCCGCTGCAAGCGCCGCCGACCAGGAACGCGCGGCATTGACTTTGCGTGCCGTGAGCAGCAACGAGCCGAAGGCGCCGAGCGCGGCTGCCTCGGTCGCGGTCGCAAGGCCGCCGAGAATGGAACCGAGCACGACGACAATGAGCAGGATCGGCGCCGCCATCGCCTCGGCAAGATGGACCGCCTGGGCAAAGCCCCGGGGCGCGTCCGGTTGCGGCGGGATCGGGGGACAGGCATCCGGACTGACAATAGCAACTCCGATTTGAAACAGCAGATAGAGCCCGACCAGCATCAGTGCCGGCAGCAGGGCGCCGGCAAACAGGTCGCTGACCGAAACCGTGTCCGGCGCGAAATTTCCCTGCGACAGTTGGGCCGCCTGATAGGCGGTGTTGAGCTGATCGCCGAGCAGGACCAACACGGTCGCCGGCGGCATGATCTGAGCGAGGGTGGCGGTGGCGGCCACCGTACCGGCGGCCAGCCGCGGATCGTAGCCGTGGCGCAGCATGGTCGGCAGCGTGATCAGCGCCATGGTGACGGTGGTCGCTCCGACGACCCCTTTTGCGGCGGCGAGCAGAACCCCGACCAGGGTTACCGAGATCGCAAGGCCGCCGCGCCAGGATCCGAACATCCGCCCCATGGCTTCCAGCAGATCTTCGGCAATGCGCGAGCGTTCCAGCATCACGCCCATGAAAATGAACAGCGGGATCGCCAGCAGGACCTCGTTGGTCATGACCCCGAAAATGCGCTGCGGAAGAGCGCCGAGAAGCGACAGATCCATCGCTCCGAAAAGACTTCCAAGACCTGCGAACGCGAGCGCCACGCCGGCGAGGGTGAAGGCGACCGGATAGCCGATCATCAGCAGGGCGCAGACTGCGGCGACCATCACAACGGCGAGAATGTCGGCGGTTGCCATCGGAATTCAACGCTCGTTGACCGACAGCGCGAGCACCGCGCGGATGCTCTGGCTGAGGCCCTGCAATCCGAGCAGGATCGCAAACAGCGGAATCAAGGTCTTGAGCAGGAACACCAGCGGTAGCCCGCTGGTCTCGCGCGAATGTTCAAGAACGGCCCATGATCGGCCGACATAGGATGCGGAAACCCAGAGTAGCGCGATCGCAAACGGAAAAAGCAGAACCAGCGCGCCGAACAGATCGATCAGCGCCTTCCGGCGCACGGACGCCTCGGCATAGAAGATGTCGACCCGCACATGGCCGCCCTGCTGCAATGTCCACGCGGCTGCCAGCATAAAGAGGGCGGCGTGGGCGTAGAGGATGGTTTCCTGCAACCAGATCGAACCGAGCCCCAGCACGTAGCGCATGAGAACGACGACAACCTGGGCGATCACCATGACCAGCAGACACCAGGCGACGGTGCGGCCGATGGCGGCGGTCACGCCGTCGATGCGGTCGGCAATGGACCCGAAGCGGGCGAAAACGGACACTTTGCGGGTTCCCTGAAGGCTTTAGCCGGAATAACGCGGTCGCGGCACCATGAACCATCGTGGGCAGGCCGGCCAAGAAGGGATTTGGCGTCGCCCGGACCCGGCCCTATATAGGGCGCAACGGAGCTCCCAAATGACAGACAAAATTCCCGTTACCGTGCTCACTGGCTATCTCGGAGCCGGCAAAACCACCCTGCTCAACCGGATCCTGTCCGAGCCACACGGGCAGAAGTACGCGGTCATTGTTAACGAATTCGGCGAAATCGGAATCGACAACGAACTCGTCGTGGGTGCCGACGAAGAAGTCTTCGAGATGAACAATGGCTGTGTCTGCTGCACGGTGCGCGGCGACCTGATCCGCATCATCGACGGCCTGATGCGGCGCAAGGGCAAATTTGACGCGATCATCGTGGAGACTACCGGGCTTGCCGATCCGGCGCCGGTCGCCCAGACGTTCTTCATGGATGACGCCGTCGGGCAGAAAGCAAAGCTCGATGCGGTGGTGACCGTGGCCGACGCCAAATGGCTGAAGGACCGGCTGCGCGACGCGCCGGAAGCGAAGAACCAGATCGCATTCGCCGACGTGATCCTTCTTAACAAGACCGATCTCGTCAGCGAGGCCGACCTGCGCGAGGTCGAAGCGCGAATCCGCGGCATCAATCCCTATGCCAGAATTCACAAGACCGAACGCTGCGCCATACCGCTGGCGGAAGTGCTCGGCCGCAATGCCTTCGATCTCGATCGCATCCTTGACATCGAGCCGGCGTTTCTCACCGCAGATGACCACGGACACGATCATGATCATGACCATGATCACCACCACGATCATGATCACGGCCACACCGATCACGGTCACGGCGGCCTGAAGCATTACCACGACGAGGACATGCAATCGCTGTCATTGAAGATCGAACAGCCGCTCGATCCGGACAAGTTCTTTCCCTGGGTGCAGAATCTGGTCGCCAAGGATGGCCAGAGCATCCTGCGCTCGAAAGGCATTCTCGCCTTCAAGGACGATCCCGACCGATTCGTGTTCCAGGGCGTGCACATGATTCTCGATGGCGATCATCAGCGCCCGTGGAAAGACGATGAGCAGCGCCAGAGCCGCATTGTCTTCATCGGGCGCAATCTGCCGGAGGAGAGAATCCGCGAAGGTTTCGCGGGCTGCGTGGCCTGAGCCCACACATCGCGTCCATGAGCGACGTTCGCACCGAAACCGCTTCCCTCGTTGACCGCATCCGTCCGATCGCCGCGGGCGGGCCGGCGGTGGCCGTACATTTTCTGGATGGCACGCCGGTGTTCGTGTTGGCGGAAGAGGCCCTCGCGTTCGCGCCGCGAGACGGCGAGGTTCGCACGGTTTCGGTTCACGGCGGCGCCATTCTTGCCGCCGCAGCCGATGACAGCCGTATTATGACCGGCGGCGACGACGGCAAGGTGGTCGCCACTGCGGCTGACGGCGCGACCCGTGTGATCGCGACCGATGCGAAGCGCCGCTGGATCGACCGGGTGGCGGCCGGACCCGACGGCGCGGTCGCCTGGTCCGCGGGCAAGCAGGCGTTCGTGCGCACCGGCAAGGGCGAGGAGCGTGTCTGCGAAGTGCCCTCGACGGTGGGCGGGCTTGCCTTCGCGCCAAAGGGCTTTCGGCTGGCCATTGCGCACTACAATGGCGCGCTGCTGTGGTTTCCGAATGCACAGGCGGCGCCGGAAAAGCTGGAATGGAAGGGATCGCACCTTGCGGCGACGTTTAGCCCGGACGGCCGTTTCCTGGTCACCGCCATGCAGGAGCCGACGCTGCATGGGTGGCGGGTCGTCGACGGCAAACATATGCGGATGTCGGGCTACGCGGCGAAGGTGCGCTCGATGGACTGGTCGGTCGGCGGGCGATGGCTGGCCACGTCGGGCTCCGATCAACTTATTCTTTGGCCGTTCCAGGCCAAGGACGGCCCCATGGGCAAGTCACCGCAATTGCTGGCGCCCGCCGGCCAAAAGGTGACGACCGTCGCGTGCCACCCCAAGCAGGAAGTGGTGGCGACGGGCTACGAAGACGGGATGCTGCTGCTGGTGCGCATCGACGACGGCGCCGAGATCATCGCCAAGCGCCCCGGAGCCGCCGCGGTGTCGGCCATCGCCTGGAATGCGACCGGCAGCATGCTTGCGTTCGGCTGCGACGACGGCGAGGCCGGCGCCATCGATCTCGGGTAGAGAGACTTGAGGGGGCAGCAAGCGCAATGCCCGCTGCCCGATGCGCCGTCGCTCAGGACACCAGAACGTTCTTGAACTGCCACGGATCCTTGCGATTGATGTCCTCCGGAAAGAAGCCCGGACGGTCGGTCAGCGGCGTCCAATCGGTATATTGGCCGATCACCGGACCGAGATAAGGCGTCTGCACCTCGAGGCAACGACGGAAATCCATTTCGTCGGCTTCGACGATCCCCGCTTTCGGGTTTTCCAACGCCCAAACCATGCCGGCGAGCACGGCCGAGGTCACCTGGAGCCCGGTCGCGTTCTGGTAGGGCGCGAGCGCCCGCGTCTCGTCGATGGAAAGCTGCGAGCCGTACCAGTAGGCATTCTTCTTGTGGCCGTAGAGCAGCACGCCGAGTTCGTCAATGCCGTCGACAATGTCGTGCTCGTCGAGGATGACGTGCTCCTCCTGCATCGTCCCGGCGCGCCCGAACAGCTCGTGCAGCGACAGCACCGCATCGTTGCAGGGATGATAGGCGTAGTGGCAGGTCGGCCGGTACAGAACCTTGCGGCCATTGCGCAGGGTAAAATAATCAGCAATCGAGATCGACTCGTTGTGGGTGACGAGAAAGCCGTATTGCGCGCGCGCCGTCGGCGTCCATGAGCGCACCCGCGTATTGGCACCGGGCTGCAGCAGATAGATCGCGGCCCCGCATCCGGTCTTGTGCTTGCGGGCGTTGGCGGGCTTCCACTTCTCGTGGGTCCCCCATCCCAGTTCCGACGGCTGCATGCCCTCCGACAGGAAGCCCTCGACCGACCAGGTATTGACGAAGACATCCATCGGCTTGGGCTTTTTGGCGCGCTGGGTGTCGCGCTCGGCGATGTGGATGCCTTTGACGCCGACCTTCTTGGCGAGGCGTGCCCACTCCTCGCGGTTCTTCGGTTCCTTGACCTTGACGCCGAGATCGTCGGCGACGTTGAGCAGCGCCTGCTTGACGAACCAGGACACCATGCCGGGATTGGCGCCACAGCATGACACTGCGGTCGGACCGCCGGGCTTTCGCCGGCGCGCGGCCAGAACGGTCTCGCGCAGCGCGTAGTTCGTACGCGCTTCCGGACCGAGCTTGGAATCGAAGTAGAAGCCGGCCCAGGGCTCGACCACGGTATCGATGTAGAGCGCACCGATCTCACGGCACATTTCCATGATATCGAGCGAGGAGGTGTCGACGGACACATTGACACAGAAACCCTGGCCGCCACCGGCGGTCAGCAGCGGCGTCAGCAGTTCGCGATAGTTCTTCTGGGTCACCGCCTGATGGATAAAGCGGATGCCGCGCTTGTCGAGCAGGCCGCGGTCGCTGTCATCGGGGTCAATGACGACAAAACGCGCCTTATCGTAGCTGAAGTGGCGCTCGATCAGCGGCAGCGTGCCTTTGCCGATCGAACCAAAGCCAATCATGACAATGGGGCCGTCGATGCGACCATGCACAGGCCAAGTGGTCATGGATCTCTACTCCGAAGTGATGGGGAAATGCGAAACAACGAAATAGCGCGAGCGGCTCCCGCGATACCCTTGAATGGCGGCGGGTGCAATCGCAAGCCGCGCGCAGCGTGACACCGGATTGATGGCCGCCCGTGGCCGCGACGGCTGGCGCTGGCGCCGGGTGCCGGGATTATCCGGCACCCGCGCGATCCGAGGGGGACCTCAGATGTGATACGTCTTCAGCGGCGGGAAGCCGTTGAAGGCGATCGCCGAGTAGGTCGCGGTGTAGGCCCCGGTCCCTTCGATCAGCACCTTGTCGCCGATCGAGAGGCTCACCGGGAGCCAATACGGCTCCTTCTCGTACAGCACGTCGGCGGAATCGCAGGTCGGTCCCGCCAGCACGCAGGGCGCTGACTGATCCCCGTCCCGCGGCGTGCGGATCGGATAGCGGATCGATTCGTCCATCGTCTCCGCCAGACCGCCGAACTTGCCGATGTCGAGATAAACCCAGCGCACTTCGTCCGCCTCGCTCTTCTTCGACACCAGCACCACTTCCGCCTCGATCACCCCGGCATTGCCGACCATGCCGCGACCCGGTTCCATGATCGTCTCCGGGATCGCGTTGCCGAAGTGCCGGCGCAGCGCACGGAAGATCGCGTTGCCATAGGTCCGCACCGTCGGTACGTCCTTCAGGTACTTGGTCGGGAACCCGCCGCCCAGGTTGACCATCGCCAGGGCAATCCCGCGCTCCGCGCAAGCCCGGAAGATCGCCGCCGCTGACGCCAGCGCACGGTCCCAGGACTTCACGTTGCGCTGCTGCGAGCCGACGTGGAACGAGATCCCGTGCGGCTGCAGCCCAAGCTGCTTGGCCCGGTCCAGAACGTCCACCGCCATCGTCGGATCGCAGCCGAACTTGCGCGACAGCGGCCATTCCGCTCCCACGCAGTCGCACAGAATGCGGCAGAACACCTTCGCGCCGGGCGCGGCGCGGGCGATCTTCTCCACCTCAGCCTGGCAGTCGACCGCAAACAGCGACACCCCGAGCGCATGCGCGCGCGCGATGTCCCGCTCCTTCTTGATGGTGTTGCCGAACGAGATCCGATCCGCCGTGGCCCCGGCCGCAAGCACCAGCTCGATCTCGGCGACCGAGGCGGTGTCGAAGCACGAACCCAATTGCGCCAGCAGCGACAACACCTCCGGCGCCGGGTTCGCCTTCACGGCATAGAACACCCGGGTATCCGGCAGCGCTTTCGCAAACGCCTGATAATTGTCGCGAACGACATCGAGATCGACCACGAGGCATGGACCCTCCTCGCGGCGGTTGCGCAGAAATTCGCGGACGCGCTCTGTCATGGCGCTCTCCCCACGGCTCATGGGACGGCAAGCCGTCCCGATGTGATGCGGTTCCCAGAGTTCGCTTCAACGCGCGATGGGGACGCGTCGAGGGGCGAAGACTCCAGGCCCGTCCGTGATGCCTTGGATTGGATTGGGGAGATCCCCGATCCGCACGCGCGGCAATGATGAACAAGCCTCTTCGGTGACCCGAGCCGGTCGGTGGAGAACCGGCAGAGACCAAAAAAGCCCGCTCCGTCGTTGCTTTAAGCCGCGTCCCCCGCTGAGAACGGAGTACGCCGGTTTCGCCTCCGGCTGTCGATCACGGTGCTAAGGAAGTAGAAGCTTCTTCCTCAGGCGGCTGTCCGGCCTCTTGTCCGGATGCCCACCGATCGACACACGGCCACAGGCACGTGCGAAATTGGGCAAATCCGCACTTAGGGTAATTGATCCCCCGACGCAAGAACTAATTCATCCGCGAACCAAAATTCCTCTCCGAAATCCTTAGCGAACGATCAACCAATCGTCAGAAATCCAAAACCCGCCACCGCAACAAACGGTTTCAGATCGCGGCGCTCTTGCCGCGCAACAATTCGCTCACGGCGAGGCGTCCCGGATTGAAAGCCTGACGCAAGACCGGAATGCATTTGTCCGGCTCGGCGCTGCCGCACATGAAGACGTCGAGCGCGGCATAGCCTCGCTCCGGCCAGGAGTGGATGGAGATGTGGCTCTCCGCCAGAACCGCGACGCCGGAGACGCCGCCGTTGGGTTCGAAGTGATGCAGGTGAATGTGCAGCAGGGTTGCGCCCGCCGCTTCGACGCAGCGACGCAATGTGGTCTCAATATGGTCGACGTCGTCGAGGCGCTCGGCGTCGTAGAGATCGACAATGAGATGGGCGCCGGCGCAGCGGACGCCGTTACGCACCACGAAATGGTCATTGCGCTGCTCCGCGTCGGCGACGCCGGTCTCATCGGCATCGGACGCCGACGGGAAGGTCAGACGTGGAGCGCCGGCGTTGCGCATGACGACGGGATCCTCGAAACGGGCGCGAACATTTGCTTTGGCCATCTCTTCAAATCACTCCAACCTGAGCCACGATAAAAATGGCGGGCGACCTCACGCCGCCCGCGGGATGCCGTTCGACGCACGCAAACGAGCCAGCATTGCGCCGAGTTCCGGCTTGGGAGCCAGCCGTCCGGTGGCCGCCACCAATCCGCGAGCGCCGGCGAGGGCCTCGGGCACCAATTCGAGCGCGAGCAGACGATCCGGCTCATAGGGGCCGGGTAGCCAGAGCAAGCCGGTGTTGGCCGCATCAAATCCGAACCGGCTGTAGTAGGACGCGTCGCCGACCAGCATCACCGCCCGGTGGCCAAGCCGGCGGGCGTCCCGCAGCGCACGCCGCATCAGCGCGGCGCCGACACCGCGATTGCGCCGATCCGGCAACACCGCGAGCGGGCCGAGCAAAAGCGCCGTCCGGCCCGGTCCGCTCGAGACCTGCCAAAGACGAACCGTGCCGACGATCCGGCCGCCGTCCACGGCGACGAAGGCGAGGCCCTCGGCCGGCAGCCGACCTTCGCGCAAGCGCTCGGAGGTCTTGTCGAAGCGGCACTGGCCGAACGAGAGATCCAACAATGCTTCACGCGCGGACACGTCAGCCGGTCGCTCTTGACGGATCATGATCATCGTCAATTCCTTCCCCGCCACATTCGCGGCCCGGGGGCGCGACGGTGGCGTTGCTAAAACGTCATCTCATGAGGAAGGGTGCCGGGATTATCCGGCACCCGCGCGATCCGAGGGGGACCTCAGATGTGATACGTCTTCAGCGGCGGGAAGCCGTTGAAGGCGATCGCCGAGGCGGTCGCGGTGTAGGCC
>Ga0265332_10000887_pt1 | contig 18029 bp, 17 predicted proteins | sample 41926metaG_FD_202084 | JGI IMG/M metagenome (GOLD analysis project Ga0265332, IMG submission 202084) | Rhizosphere microbial communities from Carex aquatilis grown in University of Washington, Seatle, WA, United States - 4-19-26 metaG | ecosystem: Host-associated > Plants > Roots > Rhizosphere...
GACGGGCCGCGCGATGCAGGCGGTCGCCCAGAACACCGATGCCGCGCGCGTGCTTGGGATCGACGTCAAGCGGATGGTGCTCTACACGTTCCTGATCAACGCGGTACTGGCGGTCGTCGCGGCGCTGCTGGTCACGCCGACGTACCTCGCCAAATTCGACATGGGCGATTCGATCGGCCAGAAGGCGTTCTTCGCGGCGATCATAGGCGGCTTCAACCAGACCCGCGGCGCGCTCGTCGGAGGACTCCTGATCGGCGTCCTCGAGAACGTCGTCGGCTTCTACGTGTCGCCCGCGTACAAGGAAGGCGTCGCGCTGATGCTGTTCCTTGTCGTCATCCTGTTCCGTCCCGAAGGTCTGCTCGGCAAGGCCGAGGAGCGCAAGGTATGAGCCCTCGAGTCAAGTCGGCAATTCTGGTCTGCGCGCTCGCCGGCATTGCGATCGGCGCTGCCTACCTCAAGCGCAGCGAGGTCTACCTTCTGACGCTGTACTGCGTCTACCTGATGGCGACGTTCGGGCTCAATCTCACCGTCGGGTATGCCGGTCAGATGTCGCTCGGCCACGCGGCGTTCTTCGGCATCGGCGCGTACCACGCGGCGATCCTGCTGAAGCTTGGCGTGCCGTTCCTGCTGGTTGTGCCGGTCGCCGGGCTTTCATGCTTCGTGCTGGGTCTCGCGCTCGGGTTCCCGGCGCTGCGTGTGCAGCATCATTACCTTGCCTTCGCGACGCTGGGATTCAATGTGCTCGTCTTCCTTGTCATGCGCAACGAGGAGAAGATCACCGGAGGCACATTCGGCATTTCGAACATTCCCAGGCCCGGACTGCTCGGTTTCGATCTCAGCGGACACCTCGCCTTCTTCTACTTCACGCTGATCTCGCTCATCGTGCTGGCACTTCTGCTGTGGTGGCTGCTGCGCTCGCCATGGGGACGAGCCTTTGCGGCGCTGCGCGACAATCCCATTCGCGCGGAGAGTCTCGGCGTCAACATCACTGTGTACACGCTGCTCGCGTTCGCGATCGGCGCGGCCTGCGCGGGCATCGGCGGCGTCTACTTCGCATCGCTGGTCGAATTCATCGAGCCGGGTCCGTTCAACGTCGCGACGTCGCTGATGATGCTGCTCGCCGTGATCGTCGGCGGTTCCGGGAAGTTCTTCGGGCCGGTGGTCGGCACGTTCATCACGATTCTGCTGCCGGAGCTTTTGCGCGGATCGAGCGCCCCGTCACTCAGGTTCATGCAGACCTGGTATCTCGCGGTGTTCGGCATCGCCGTCGTCGTGCTGATGGTGTGGCTGCCGGGCGGCCTCCTGTCGCTGCCCGAGCGTTTCCGCAGGAAGGTCTCCGCAAGATGACGGCACGTCCCTCCTTCCTCGAGGTCCGCGGCGTCGAGAAGCACTACGGCGCGATCCGCGCCGTCGACGGAGTGTCGCTGTCGGTCGGCCCGGGCGAGATCGTCGGTGTGATCGGTCCGAACGGCTCCGGCAAGACGACGCTGTTCAACAGCATCCTGGGTCAGATCAGGCCGACTGCGGGCCGCGTCGAATTCTGCAGCGAGGACATCACCGGCATGTCGCCGCTGGAGCTCGCCCGGCGGGGAATCGGCCGCACGTTTCAGACGCTGCAGGTGTTCGGCAAGCTCTCGGTCCGCGACAACCTCATCGTGGCGGCGCAGGAATTCAAGGGTTCGCTCGGCGGACGCCTGTTCGCTAAACCCGATGCGGGGCTTGGCCACCGCGCCGATGAGATGATCGAACTCTTCCGCCTTCAGCACGTTGCAAAGCTGCACGCCGGCAGCCTCTCGTACGGGCAGCAGAAGCTGATCGACATTGCAATGGCATTCATGGCCGCCCCGCGGCTGGTGCTGCTGGACGAGCCTTGTGCCGGCGTGAACCCGAGCCTCGTCGACCAGCTGCGCGAGCTCCTGGTCGAGCTCAACAGGACGCAGGGCGGCAGCTTCGTCGTCATCGAGCACAACATGGACTTCATCATGAGGCTCTGCCCGCACGTGATCTGCATGGTCGAGGGCAAGGTGCTCGCCGAGGGGCCGCCGAAGGACGTGCAGGCGAACCGGCAGGTGCTGGAAGCCTACCTTGGCAACTGAGTGACGATCGTGCCTGAGAAGATCATCGAGTTCGACAGGGTCGTCGCGGGGTATTCGCCCAGCCTCACGATCCTGAACGAGACGACGCTCGATGCGCGCAAGGGAGAGATCACGCTGCTGATCGGTCCGAACGGCGCCGGCAAGTCGACGGTGCTGAAGACGCTGTTCGGCATGCTGGTCCCACGTTCCGGGGAGGTCCGGTTCGAGGGCAAGCGCATCAACGGGAAGTCGCCGCGCGAGCTCTTGGCGCAGGGCATCGCCTTCGTGCCGCAGGGCCGCAACCTGTTCGGCTCGCTGTCGGTGCAGTACAACCTCGAGCTTGGCGGCATCACGCTGCCGCGCGGGGAGCTTCCCGCACGAATCGACGAGGTGCTGACGCGCTTTCCCCGCATCCGGGAACGCATCGGCAACCAGGCGTCCACGATGTCCGGAGGCGAGCAGAAGCAGCTCGAAGTCGCGCGGGCGCTGCTGTTGCACCCGCGCGTCCTGCTGATCGACGAGCCGTCGATCGGACTGTCGCCGAAGCTCGTGCAGGAGGTGATGACGCTGCTGCGACAGCTCGCCGACGCGGGCACGACGGTCCTGATGGTTGAGCAGAACGTCCGCACGGCGCTCAAGTATTCGAACCGGGCGCTGGTGCTCGAGATGGGCAGGCTGGCACTCGACCGGCCCGCGTCCGTGCTCCTCGACGATCCGGATCTCAACCGACTTTTCCTCGGCGGCGCCGGCCAGCACGGCGGCGCGACTGGGGCCGCCCCGTCCGCGTAGACGCGCAACGCGGCAATTCCGTCGCGCATGTCCCACGCAGATGCGATAATTGCGCTTCGAGAGCGGAGCGGAACATGAGCACGACCAAGGTGATCGACATCCGGGGACGCAGGCTCGGCGGGGAGACCCCGCTGATCTGCTCGCCGCTCGTCGGCAGGACGCGCGAGCGCGTGCTCGCGGAGGCGGCGGTCGTCGTCGCCCAGAAGCCGGACGTCATCGAGTGGCGCGTCGACTATTTCGATGCCATCGGCGACGCGGCAGTGGTCCTCGCGACCGGCAAGGCGCTGCGCGCCATTGCCGGCGACGCACCCATCATTTTCACGCGGCGCTCCTCGAAGGAGGGCGGCGAGCGGAACGCGCTCGACGACGAGGGCGCCGTGCGCCTGTACGATGCCGTGGGCGCGAGCGGACTCGTCGACTTCCTCGATTTCGAGATGAGCAACGATCCGGAGCACCTGCGCCGGGTCGTGAAGGCCGCGCATGCGGGCACGACCCGCGTCATCCTGTCGCACCACAACTTCGGCTACACGCCCGGCATCGAGTTCATCGTGCAGCGCTTCCTCGAGGCGGAGCGGCTGGGCGGCGACGTTGCCAAGGTCGCCGTGATGCCGCGTGACCGCGCCGACGTGCTGACGCTTCTCGCGGCGACCGCGCAGGCTGCCGCCAAGTCGCGCATTCCGCTGATCAGCATGTCGATGGGGCCGCTGGGTGCGGTGACGCGAATGATCGGCGGCGTGTTCGGTTCGTCGCTGAGCTTTGCGGTGGGTGAGGGCAGCTCCGCTCCGGGACAGCTGCCGATCGCCGACCTGAAGGCCGTCTACGAGATCATCGGCCGCGCGCGCGGCGGCGCCTGAACATCGCGGTGCCGGCCGGATGCACCGTGGCCGCGGCCCGGATTTCCGAAACCCTCCGCGGACGATCCCTGTCCGCACCCTGAACGGCTGTCATGCGAATAGTCTGTCTCGACCTCGAAGGCGTCCTGGTCCCCGAAATCTGGATCGAATTTGCCGGGCGCACCGGCATTCCGGCGCTCGCTCGCACGACCCGTGACGAGCCCGACTACGACAGGCTGATGGCGGGCCGGCTGTCGATTCTGCGCGAGCGCGGCCTCGGACTGCCGGACATCCAGCGCGTGATCGAAGGTATGGGACCGCTGGAGGGCGCGCGCGCGTTCCTCGATGCGCTGCGCGAGTCCTACCAGCTCATCATCCTGTCGGACACGTTCTACGAGTTCGCGCAGCCGCTGATGCGCCAGCTCGGGATGCCGACGCTCTTCTGCCACTCGCTCGAGTCCGACGCCGCCGGCATGCTCGTCAAGTATCGGCTGCGCATGCCGGACCAGAAGCGCGCGGCGGTGCGGCGCCTGAAGGAGCTCAACTTCCGCGTCGTCGCCGCGGGCGACAGCTACAACGACACCGCCATGCTGGGCGAAGCGCATCGCGGCATCCTGTTCCGGCCGCCGGAGACCGTCGCGCGCGAGTTCCCACAGTATCCGGTCGCGCGGAGCTACGGCGAGCTGCGTGAGGCAATCGACGAGGGGTTTCACGAACCGCGTGTCTGAGTGCCGGACACCGCTCCACACCGTGCGCCCGCGTGGCGCCGGCTGGGGCGACCGTACTGGCGCTCACTCGTCGCCGCACGTATCATTTGTCAGCCGCGCGAGACGATGGCACGCCGCAGGACACGCCGATCGGGAACCATCGGCATTCGGACTCCCAATGGGCGTCGCAGAGGTTTTGTTCAAGCGGGATTCCACCAATGCACGGACGCAGGCGCGACGACAAGGAGCGATTGTGACGAGTGAAACTGTCCGCGAGGGCGTGCCCGAGCCGGCCAATCCCATCGGGTTCGACGGCATCGAATACATCGAGTTCGCCACCTCGAAGCCGCAGGCGCTCGGCGGCACGCTCGAGCTGATGGGCTTTCGCCCCGTCGCGCGGCACCGCTCGCGCGAAGTCGAGCTGTATCGCCAGGGCACGATGAGCGTCATCGTCAACGCGCAGCCGGCCGACGTGCCGCGAACCGTGCAGCCGATGGAGCGCCCGGTGATCAGCGCCTTCGCGGTGCGCGTCCGCGACGCCGACCAGGCATTCCGTCGCGCGCTCGATCTCGGCGCGTGGGCGATCCCGGTGCGGGCGCGTGCGATGGAGCTCAACATTCCCGCGATTCACGGCGTCGGCGACAGCCTCATCTATTTCGTCGACCGCTACGACAAGTTCTCGATCTACGACATCGACTTCGTTCCGATCCCCAACGTCGACCCGCACCCGCCCGCGCTTGCCGGGATGCACTTCTTCGGCATCGTCCAGTACATCGGTGCCGATCGCACGCCCGACTGGGTCGAGTTCTACTCGCGGATCTTCGGCTTCACGCCGCTGCCGAACCGGGTTCGCTTCGGCATCATGCCGAAGGGCCTGCTGCTCGAAAGTCCGTGCCGCAATTTCTACCTGCAGCTGATCGAGCCTGACGCCGCGGCGTCGGACGTCGCCTGGGAGGAGCACCTGCAGCGCATCGGACTCGGCGCGCCCGAGGTGGCCGCAGCGGTCGCGCAGCTCGAGAAGCGCGGCGTCGAGTTCGTCGCGTCCGCCGCGGTGCACACGAGCGACCGCGGCGCGCTGACGCGGCCGTATCTCGGCAATGTGATGTTCGAGATCGTCCACAGCGATCCCGGGCAACCCGCGGCAAAAAAATGAACTTTGCCGATTTCGGCATGGACACGGCGTCGCTCGCCGGCACGCTCGAGCGCAAGCTCGCCGCGGTGCGCGACGCGGGCTTCGCGCAGGTGATGATCTCCGCGGCCGACGTCGTCGCGCATCCCGCGGGTGCCGACGCCGGTGCGCGCTGCGTGCGCGAGAGCGGACTGCGCATCACCGGCCTCGAGTCGCTGTGCGATTTCGAGGGGCTCGACGGTCAGCTGCACGCCTACAAGGTCGACGTCGCGAAGACGATGCTCGAGGTCTGCCGGAGCGTCGACGGACGCATGCTGCTGGTCGAGGCGACGACGTCGACGCACGCCGACCCGGATCCCGAGCGCACGATTGCGGACCTGCGCAAGCTCGCGACGCTGGCCATCCCGCTCGGCATACGCATCGCGTATCGTGCACGTGCCGGGAGCCGCACCGCGCCCGATGTCGCGACGGCGCGCGACCTCGTGTTTCGCGCGGCATCGCCGAATCTGGGCCTTGCCGTCGACCTGTTCGACGTGCTGGCGACAAAGACGCCGCAGGACGAAATCGACGCCATCGATCCGGAGCAGACCTACGTTGTCCAGCTCTCCGACTTCATGTGGAACGAGATTCATTCGCCCGCCGAGCGCGAGGCCACGGCGACGCGCTTCCGCGTATTTCCAGGGGAGGGTGCGCACAGCGACGCGCTGGCGGACCTCGTGCGCCAGGTCGACCGGCTGGGCTACGTCGGCGACTACAGCTTCGACGTCTACAACGACGACTACCTGAAGCTTCCCGCGGAAGCCGTCGCCGACCGCGCGCGCCGCGCCGCCGACTGGCTCGGCGAGACCGTGCTGCGCCGCGCGTTGCCGGTCCCGAACGTCGAGCGGCTGCGTCGAGCCGAGTGAGCCCGTTCGATCGTGCGCCGGTGGCGCGGACGGATCTCCCGTGATCCGCGCGAATTGCGCGCGGAGCCGCAGTGAGCCGCGTCGTGAAAGCAACGACAACGCTGCCGGCCCTGCGTCTGCCCAAACGACTGCGAGATCAGCCGCATGAACTCGAGAGCACCCCTCAGAATCGGCATCCTCGGCACCGCGAACATCGCGCGCCAGCTGATCGACGGCGTTCGCGCGTCGACGAAGCTCGACATTGTCGCGGTCGCGAGCCGCAATGCGGACAAGGCGGCCGCCTTCGCACGCGAGACGGGCGTGCCGCAATCGTATCCCACGTACGAGGCACTCCTCGCGGATCCTGCGATCGACGCGATCTACAACCCGTTGCCCAACAACCTGCACGCCGAGTGGTCGATTCGCGCCATCGAGTCCGGCAAGCACGTGCTGTGCGAAAAGCCGCTGGCGACTTCGCCCGATGATGCGCGTGCGATGTTTGCGGCGGCAAAGCGTGCCAGGGTGATCCTGGTCGAGGGATATCCGTATCGCGCGCAGCCGCAGACCATCAGGTTGCGCGGGCTCCTTGCGGAGGGCGCGATCGGCAAAGTCCGGTTCGTCCAGGCATCGATCGGCTTTCCGATGAGCGATCCCAAGAACATAAGGCTCAATCCGGCGCTGGCCGGCGGCGCGTTGATGGACGCCGGCTGCTATCCGGTGAGCCTCGTCCGGATGATCGCCGGCACGCGTCCGACGCGTGTCCACGCAATGGCCGACTTTGCCGACACCGGCGTCGACCGCACGCTGGTGGCGTCGCTCGAGCACGGCAACAGCTTGCTGGCGCAGATCTCGACCAGCTTCGCCACGGCGCGGCACCGGCACGCGTTCATCGCCGGTGACGCCGGGTCGATCGGAACGAACTACTTCAACGACACGTCGACGGCGATGCCTGCGGTCCTCGAGCTGAAGCGCGGCTCGGGCTGGGATGCGAAGCGCGAGTCGATCGAGAATGCGACGACCAACGGCTTTCTCGCGCAGGCGGAATCGTTCTGCGACCTGGTGACGCACGGATGGGATCGCTGGACCGGCGTGTCGGAGCAGGAATCGATCGACATCGCGGTCACGCTGGAAGCGCTCGCGGCAAGCGCGCGTCACCGTGCGCCCGTGGACGTGCCGAAATAGCGCCGGCGTCACGCCGTACTCCCGAATCCGTATCCGACAAAAAGAGAAGCTCCGTCCGATGACCCTCCTCACGAACCATCCCGTCATCCTGTCCGTGGTTTCGATCGTACTGCTGTCGCTCGCGGCCTTTATCGGCGTGCGCGTCGCGGCGCGGCGCAGCGCGCCCGACAACGGCAGCCGCGAGGATTTCGGCGTCATTCTGGCGGCGGCGCTGACATTGCTCGGCCTCATCATCGGGTTCAGCTTCTCGATGGCGACCACCCGGTACGACTTGCGCAAGACACTGGAGGAGGCCGAAGCGAACGCAATAGGAACCGAATACCTGCGCGCGGACCTGCTCCCCGCGGCGGATGCGGTCCGCGTGCGCTCGCTGCTCAAGGCCTACACCGACCTGCGCCTGTCGTTCTATCGCGCGAGCGACTACGAAGCGCTGCAGGAGATCAACGCGCGGACTGCGCAGGTGCAGAACGAGCTGTGGGCGGCGGTGCGCGGTCCGGCCGTGGCACAGCCGACGCCGATCAGCGCCGTCGCGGTCGTGGGGATGAACGACGTACTGAATTCTCAGGGCTACACGCAGGCCGCGTGGTGGAACCGGATCCCGCATGCGGCGTGGGGGCTGATGATCGCGATGGCCGTGTGCTGCAACTTCCTCATCGGATACGGGCTGCACAACGCGAAGGTGGAGAGACACATTCTCCTGATCCTGCCGACGGTGGTCGCGATCGCGTTCCTGCTGATCGCCGACATCGACAGCCCGCGCAGCGGCGTGATCCACGTCGCGCCGCAGAACCTGCAGAGCCTCGCGGATTCGCTGCGCTCGCCGTGATTCCCCCGGCCCGGTGACGGCGGACGCATCGCCACCGGCCTGATCGGTCTCGCGCTCTGCGCCCCGCGCCGCGCCCCGCGTTCGTCGAGGCTGGTCGGCGGCGCGTTCGTGATGCACACTTTTGGCAGACCGGCTCCATCGTTCCGCCGCGCCGGCGCGCGGCCGTTGCGGTGCTTCCACGAGTTTCGATGGCTGCAGGGGAGGGCTCCACCCATGGACAAGAGCACATGAAGCTGCCGAAAGTCGGCGCTTTCGATATAATCGTCCAGGACATAATGGCAATTGTGCGTCGTATTGTCCATGCTGCGGGCCGCACGCTTCCTGACGCCTTCGCCCGGATTGGGCGCATCGATGCGCGGCCCACCGTCGCAGGTTACCCGTCCGTTCGCGGCCCCATCCAGGCAACGACGCGCGTGCATGCCGATCCTGAATCCAATTTGCGCCTTTGCGAGTATCTCCCTCCATGACGACCGCCGCCGACCGTGCCCTCGACTGGGTCGAGCAGGGCCTCGTGCCCGACCCGCTGATCCGCGCCGGGATTCGCCGGCTGGTGCGCAAACGCCTCGCCGAGATCCGCGCCAGCGATCCCGCCGCCGCGCCGGAAATTTGCGCGGCGTTCATCGCGGAGCTGCGTGGGGCGCCGATCGCCGTCGTTCCCGGAAAGGCGAACGAGCAGCACTACGAGGTGCCGGCGGCGTTCTTCGCGGAGGTCCTCGGGCGGCATCGCAAGTACAGCGCCTGCTGGTGGCCGGAAGGCGTGCAGTCGCTCGACGTGGCGGAAGAGGCGGCGCTCGCCGCCACCTGCGAACGCGCCGGGCTCGCGGACGGCCAGCAGATCCTGGAGCTCGGCTGCGGCTGGGGCTCGCTGACGCTCTACATGGCGCAGACCTATCCCGATTGCCGGATCACCGCAGTGTCGAACTCGACGTCGCAGCGGGCGTGGATCGAGGCGGAGGCCGCGCGGCGCCATCTCGGCAATGTGCGCGTCATCACCTGCGACATGAAAACGTTCGCGCCGGACGGGCGCTTCGACCGCGTGGTGTCCGTCGAAATGTTCGAGCACATGCGCAACTGGCCGGAGCTCTTCCGGCGCGTGGCGGGCTGGCTCGTTCCACAGGGCCGGTTCTTCATGCACGTGTTCGCGCACCGGTCGACGCCCTATTTGTATGTCGAGCGCGACGCGAGCGACTGGATGAGCCGCCATTTCTTCTCCGGCGGGATGATGCCGTCCGACGATCTCGCGCTGCACTTCCAGGACGACCTGCGCATCGTCAAGCGCTGGCGTTGGGACGGCACGCATTACGAGCGCACGGCGAACGCGTGGCTGGAGCGGATGGATGCGCGCCGCGCAGCGATCTGGCCGATCCTCGAGGCCACCTACGGCCCAAAGGACGCGGCACAGTGGTGGATGCGCTGGCGCGTTTTCTTCATGTCCTGTGCCGAGCTGTTCGGCTACGACGCGGGCCGCGAGTGGTTCGTCAGCCACTATCTCTTCGAGCGCCGCGGATGATCATGGCGGATTCGCGGCCGACGGGGATCGCGCCTTCACGCACTGCCGGCGCACTCGTCAACTTCGTCCTCTTCCAGATCGGCTGGTTCGCGTGCGTGATCGGCGCCGGGCGCGGCTGGCCGCTGGCGGGCACGGCCGTGGCGGCCGTGATCGTGGCCACGCATGTCCTGCGTGCGGCGCGTCCTGCCCGGGAATTGAAGCTGGTCGGCGTGGCGCTGGCGATCGGGCTCGTCTGGGACAGCGCGCTCGTGTCGTCCGGATGGATGCGCTTCACGTCGGGAGTGCTTGTCGGCGGCATCGCGCCGCCGTGGATCCTCGCGCTGTGGGCGCTGTTCGCGACGACGCTCAACGTGTCGCTCGGCTGGCTCAAGGGCCGGCCGGTCGTCGCGGCGTTGCTGGGTGGCGTGGCCGGACCCCTTTCGTACTGGGCGGGCGCGCGGCTCGGCGCGGTCGAATTCGTCGCGGTCACGCCGGCGCTTGGCGCGCTCGCGATCGGCTGGGCGGTCATGACGCCGCTTCTCGTCGCGGCGACCGGGCGCTTCGACGGCGTCTCGGCGCGCTGAGGGTCGCCATGATTAACGGGGCCGACTTCCTCCACGCGGCGCTCTGCGGCTGGGCCGCGACGCTGGGACTCGCGGCCGCGACCTGGATTCTCAGCGTGGTGAAGCGCGACGTCAGCATCGTCGACAGCGTCTGGTCGATCCTCATCGTGCTGGGCGCGTTCACGTTTGCGGTGGCGTTGCCGACGCCGGGTCCGCGCGCCGCATGGCTGACCTTGGTTGCCGCGCTGTGGGCGGCACGGCTCGCGGGCTACATCACGTGGCGCAACTGGGGCGAGCCGGAGGATCACCGCTATCAGGCGATCCGCGCGCGCAACGAACCGCACTTCGCGCTGAAGAGCCTTGGGCTCATCTTCGTCCTGCAGGGCTTGCTGGCGGCGATCGTCGCGCTGCCGCTGCAGGCGGCGTATGCGAGCGACGCCGCGGTGAATAGGCTCGATCTCGCGGGCGTTGCCGTCTGCGTATTCGGCATCGTGTTCGAAGCGGTCGGCGACGGGCAGCTCGCGCGCTTCAAGGCCGATCCGGCGAACAGGGGCCGCGTGATGGACCGGGGATTGTGGCGCTACACGCGGCATCCCAATTACTTCGGCGAGTTCTGCACGTGGTGGGGCTTCTGGCTGATCGCGCTGGCGGCCGGCGCGTGGTGGTCGATCGTCTCGCCGCTCCTGATGTCGGTGCTGCTGCTGAAGGTGTCGGGTGTTGCGCTCCTCGAAAAGGACATCGGTGAGCGCCGTCCGGCGTATCGCGACTACGTCGCCCGCACCAGCGCGTTCTTTCCGCGCCCGCCCCGGCCGAGCTGAAAGGAGACCTGGCGTGCGCAGATCCTGGCTCGGCAGCGTTTCGGCATTGCTCCTCGCGGGCTGCCAGGGCGCGAGCACGCCGATGCCGACGGTGTCGCACGTGGATCTGCCGCGCTTCATGGGGCCGTGGTACGTGATCGCGAGCATCCCCACGTTCATCGAGAAGGAGGCCTGGAACGCGGTCGAGAGCTACCGCCTCGATGCGGACGGCGGAATCGCGACGACGTTCACGTTCCGCGCAGGCGGCTTCGACGGCGAGGAGAAGCGCTACACGCCGCGCGGCTACGTCGTCGACCGGAGCTCGAACGCGCTGTGGGGCATGCAGTTCATCTGGCCGATCAAGGCCGACTACCGGATCATCTGGCTCTCCGACGACTACACGCAGACCGTGATCGGCCGCGAGCGGCGCGACTATGTCTGGATCATGGCGCGCACCCCCGCGATCCCGGACGCCGACTATCAGCGCCTGCTCGCGTTCGTGGGCGCCCAGGGCTACGACGTCGCGCAGGTGCGCAAGGTGCCGCAGCAATGGAAATGACACGCCCGCAGCTGGAAACGGCGTCCCGCATGAAGGCGGTGGCCCGGTGGTTCGACAATGACGCCGGCGGAAACGTCGTCGCCGAAGGCGGGCGGAGGCGGATCGACTGGCCGCGCGTGGTGCCGTTCATCGCAATGCACGTCGCGTGCTTCGCCATCGTCTTCACCGGAACCAGCGTGACCGCGGTGCTCGTCGCCGTGGTGCTCTACGCAGTTCGGATGTTCGCCATCACCGGGTTCTACCACCGCTATTTCTCGCATTGCGCGTTCCGGACCTCGCGTGCCGCGCAGTTCGCGTTCGCGCTGCTGGGCGCCGCAAGCGTGCAGCGCGGACCGCTGTGGTGGGCGTCGCATCATCGCCATCACCACGCGCATTCGGACCAGCCGGACGACGCGCATTCCGCGCATCAGCACGGCTTCTTCTGGAGCCACGTCGGCTGGTTCCTGACCCGCGAGAGCTTCGCCGCGCGCCTGCCGCTTGTTCCGGACCTGGCGCGCTTTCCCGAGCTGCGCTTCCTCGACCGCTTCGACCTCGTCGTGCCGCTCGCGCTGCTCGGGCTCCTCTACGCGGCCGGGGAAATCCTCGCGGCGTTCGCACCCGGCCTCGGCACCCATGGGCTGCAGCTCCTCGCCTGGGGATTCTGCCTGTCGACCGTCGCGCTGTACCACGCGACGTTCACGACGAATTCGCTGGCGCACCGGTTCGGCTGGCGGCGCTATGCGACGCGCGACCACTCGCGCAACAACCCGCTCCTCGCACTCCTGACTTTCGGCGAGGGGTGGCACAACAACCATCACCATTATCCGGGCTCGGCGCGGCAGGGGTTCTACTGGTGGGAGATCGATCTCACCTATTACGGGCTGCGCGTGCTCGCCTGGCTTGGCGTCATCTGGGATCTCAAGGAGCCTCCAGTCGCGCTGCTCGCGGCGCGGCGGGTGTCCCGGGGCGCCGCATGAAGATCGCGATCATCGGCAGCGGCATCGCCGGCAACGTCGTCGCGCACCGACTGCATCGCGAGCATGCGATCACCGTCTTCGAGGCCGACGACCGCATCGGCGGGCACACCCACACGCATGGGGTCGAGGCGGCCGGCGCTGCTTACGAGATCGATACCGGTTTCATCGTCTTCAACGACTGGACCTACCCGAACTTCATCGCGTTGCTGGACGAGCTCGGCGTCGCATCGCAGCCTTCGGCGATGAGTTTCAGCGTGCGCAACGAGGCGAGCGGCCTCGAGTACAACGGGACGACGCTCAATTCCCTTTTCGCGCAGCGGCGCAACCTGTTCCGGCCGTCGTTCCACCGGATGATCCGCGACATCCTGCGCTTCAACCGCGAGGCCGTGGCGCTCCTCGACGCCACGGAAGAGCCCGGGCTCGGCGATTACCTGGCGGAGCGCCGGTATTCGCGCGAATTCATCGACGACTATCTGGTGCCGATGGGCGCGGCGATCTGGTCGACCGATCCCGCGCGCATGCTTGCGTTTCCCGCGCGCTATTTCGTTCGTTTTTTCCACAATCACGGAATGCTGAGCGTCGACCGGCGTCCGCAGTGGAGGGCGATCCGCGGCGGGTCTGCGCGCTACGTCGAGAAGCTGACGGCGCCGTTTCGCGATTCCATCCGGCTCGATGCGCCGGTGGAGTACGTGCGGCGCCTGCCGGACCGGGTGCTGGTGAAGGCTCGCGGCGTGGAGCCCGAGCGCTTCGACCACGTGTTCGTCGCCTGTCACTCCGACCAGGCGCTGCGGCTGCTTTCCGACGCAACGCCACAGGAGCGCGAGATCCTCGGCGCCATTCCGTATTCGGAGAACGAGGTCGTCCTGCACACGGACACGTCGCTGCTGCCGCGATCGCCGCGCGCGTGGGCGGCGTGGAACTATCGCGTGCGGCGCGAGCCGGGCCAGCGGGTCGCGCTGACGTACAACATGAACATTCTTCAGGATCTCGATGCGCGCCAGACGTTCTGCGTGTCGCTGAACGACGGCGCAAGGATCGCGCCGGAGAAGGTCCTCCGGCGGCTCGTCTACCACCACCCGCTCTACACACGGGAGGGCGTCGCGGCGCAGTCGCGCCAGCACGAGATCAACGGACCGCGGCGCACGTACTTCTGCGGTGCCTACTGGCGCTACGGATTCCACGAGGACGGCGTCGTCAGCGCGCAGAATGCGCTGCGTCATTTTTCCGATGCGACCCATGCACAGCGCGATCTATCAAGGGTGGCTTAGCCACCGGCGCTTCGTGCCGCGCCGGCACGCGTTCCGGTACCGCCTGTTCATGGTGTACCTGGACCTGGCCGAGCTCGACACGGTGTTCCAGGGTCGCTGGCTGTGGTCGACGCGCCGCCGCGCACTCGCCCGTTTCGCTCGTACCGATCATTTCGGCGATCCGGGCGTGCCGCTCGATCAGGCCATTCGCGAGCTCGTGCTGCAGCGCACGGGACGCCGTCCGGCAGGGCCGATCCGGCTGCTCACGCACCTTCGGTACTTCGGCCACTGCTTCAATCCGGTGAGCTTCTACTACTGCTTCGATGCCGATGGCCGCGCGGTCGATGCCGTCGTCGCCGAGGTCAGCAACACGCCGTGGGGCGAGCGTCACTGCTATGTCCTCGACGCGCCGCAGACGGTGTCGGGGCGTCTATCCCGCTACCGCAGCGACAAGGCGATGCACGTGTCGCCGTTCATGCCGATGGAGCTTCGCTACGACTGGACGATGGGCGTTCCGGACGGGCGTCTCGACATCTACATGGCGCTGGCGGGGGAGGGTGGCGAGGGCAAGCTGTTCGACGCGGCGCTGCGTCTCACGCGCGCGCCGATCACCGGCCTCCGGCTCGCCGGTATCCTTCTGCGCTTCCCGCTGATGACGCTTCAGGTGGTGACGGCGATCCACTGGCAGGCGCTGCGCCTGTGGCTGAAGCGGGTGCCGGTGCACACGCACCCGGCGAAGCGGGCACCCCGGTCGTCGCACCTGCCCGCATCCGAATCCGATCCCGAGTTTCCGGAGGCCTCCGCATGAAGGCGACTGCACTGCCAGTGCCGCTTCGCGCACAAATCACGCCGAAGCCGCATTTTCTCGACGCCGTCGCGCGGCGCGCACTGCGCGAGCGCCTCGGCGGGCTGCGCCACGGCGCGATCACGCTGGTCGACGGCGATCGCGTCGAGTGCTTCGGCAACGTCACCCCGCGATGTGCGCTGGCGGCGACGGTCCGCGTGCACGATCCGCGCTTCTACGGCGAGATCGCGTTCGGCGGCTCGATCGGCGCCGGCGAAGCCTACATGCAGGGCTACTGGAGCGTCGACGACCTGACGGCCCTCACCCGCATCCTGCTGTCGAATCGCGACGTGCTCGACGGCATGGAAGGCGGCGCCGCGCGGGTCACGGCACCGCTGCAGAAGGCGCTGCACTGGGCGGCGCGAAACACCCGCGCCGGCAGCACGCGCAACATCGCCGCGCACTACGACCTCGGCAACGAGTTCTTCCGCCTCTTCCTCGACCCGACGATGATGTATTCCTGCGCCGTGTTCGAGCGCGCCGACATGACGCTCGAGGAGGCGTCGACGGCGAAGCTCGACCGGATCTGCCGACGGCTCGTCCTCGGACCGGACGACCACGTGCTGGAAATCGGCAGCGGCTGGGGAGGCTTCGCGCTGCACGCGGCTCGGCATTACGGCTGCCGCGTCACCACGACGACGATCTCCCGGCAGCAGTGCCGGCTCGCGCGCGAGCGCGTTGCCGCCGCGGGTCTGGCGAACCGGGTCACGGTGCTGCTCGAGGACTACCGCGATCTCACGGGTCGCTACGACAAGCTCGTGTCGATCGAAATGATCGAGGCCGTCGGGCATCAATACTACGACACGTACTTCCGCGCGTGCAGCGAGCTGCTGAAGCCCGACGGCATGATGCTGCTGCAGGCAATCACGATCGCCGACCAGCGCTACGAGACGGCGCGCCGGTCGGTCGACTTCATCCAGCGCCACATCTTCCCGGGCAGCTGCATTCCGTCGGTCGCAGTGATCACGGATGCGGTGGCGCGCGTCACCGACTTCAAGGTCTTCCACCTCGAGGACATCGGACCGCACTACGCGACGACGCTCGCGCGCTGGCGCGAGAATCTCTTCGCGAACGTCGAGCAGGTGCGTGCGCTCGGGTGCTCCGATGGGTTCATCCGGATGTGGGAGTTCTATTTCTGCTACTGCGAAGGCGGCTTCGCCGAGCGCGCGATCGGAGACGTGCAGATGCTGCTCGTGAAGCCATCCGCCCGGCCGTAGCGCAGGCATGGTCGCAGCGTTTCTTGCGGCCGTGCCGGCGCCATCGGCCGGTGGCCGCGATTGCACGGAACGGCGCCTTTCGGCCAATGCCTACGCTGCGGCACGAACGGCAGGCATTAGTTGCAGAGTGTTCCGCCGGTGGCGGCGAACGGGAAGCGCGTGATTTGCTTCGACTGCGTGACCGGCCCGGGTAAGGGTGCGACCATCACCGTGTAACCGAAGGTCGAAGTGACACCATCAGCGAACGTGAACGTGGCGCTGCCCACGGGGTTGGCCCGCACCTCGGTGGCGTCGTAAGCGTCGAACCGCGGCCCTGAGTTCTGATAGATGGGTCCGGCGTAGACGTTGCCAGTGCCCTGCCGCTGGACCAGTGCCGACAGCCACAATGGCGTATGGTCGAAGTTGTACGTGTACCAGGTTGCAAACAGGCTGTTGCCTTGGTGCGCGAAGTTGATCCCCCAGCCCGCTTCCGCTCCGTTCGCCACCCACCAGAGATCCTGATAATTGGTCGCTGCGGCGAAATTCGGGGTCGCAGCGCTGTAGATGCACGTCGGCTCCGGACCTGTGCCAAGGTCGAAGCGCGTGATCGCCTTGGTCTGTGAGACTCCATTGAGGGTATAGGCGAAGCTGCCGTCATTTATGTCTGAAAATGCAAGCTCTCCATTGCCCGCAGCGGTCGGAACACCGGCACCGACGTAATCGTTGAACGGCGGTCCGCTGTTGGCGTAGATCGTGCCGGCATACGAGTTGCTGGCTGGCGTCGTGCGGGCCGCGAGCATCGACAGCCACCACGCCTTGCCGCTCGAGTCGTACGTGTACCAGGTGGCGAAGATCTGGTCGCCCTGGTGGGCGAAATTGATGCCCCAGCCGGATTCGTCTGCCTCCCACCACAACCCCTGGTAGTTCGGCGCACCCGGGTAATAGACCATCACGTAGAAATTGTTCTTCAAGACATCGGTACCCAGAAACCCGTTGCCAAAGGAGAAGGTCCACTCGAAGCCGGGTGCCGGTCCAACAGTCTGGCAGCCGTCCTGGATGGCAGCGCCTTCACAGGACCAATAAAGATAGGGCTGCACATGTCGGAACGGTCCCACGGCGATGTCAGGGGCTGCGATCACCGGGGTGCCTGGGCTGAAGCCTAACTGGGCATAGAACAATTCGCCGAATGGGTCTGCAGTGGATGCACATGCATAGAGTACGTTGCAGGAGGGATCCATCGGGGGCAATTGCCATCTTGTCTGGCCGAGGTAGCCGGTACCGTTGTACGTGTTCATGTTGGTGACGAATTGGTCCGCCGAATTCCAGTTCATCGCGCCGTCCTGATTCACGCATATCTTCGGGCTACCCTGATTCTTGCAGGGCGGCAGGCCAAAGGCATTGGTGGCCGCCAGGTTGGCGTTCGCCAGCCAGGTGACGTTCATCACAGGGTCGTAGACCGTCTGGCCACCCGGATTGACCTGCAGACCGCTGCCCGTCGCGGGCGGCGTTCCGGGCAGCTTGCCCGGAATCATCGGCAGCACGTACAGGTAGTTGGGCTCGGTATTGCTCCCGTGAAATCCGGTGTTGAAGGAAAACGTGCCGTATCCGGTGCCGTTCACGCTCGTCTGCGACCAGTAAAGGTAAGGTTGGAAGTTGCTGAACGGACCGACCATGTTGCCGGGGATTGCCACGGCGGTATTGGGGGCCGTGAATCCCAGCGCGTTGTAATACAGCGCACCCAGCGCACCGGCCGTGCATCCGAATCCGAATGAATTATTCTGCGGCCCCGTGAACCCGCAGCCCTCGTCGACGATCGGCGTGGCCGGAAGCTGCCAATTGTCGTGCCCCATGAAATTGGCGGCATTCATTGCCGCAACCCACGCCGTCGCGGCCTGGTAGCTCATCGAACCGGACGGATTGATGCAGGTCGTCGGGTCGGTCGTGGCGTTGCAT